>Ga0210398_10006156_pt1 | contig 11093 bp, 8 predicted proteins | sample IncBWC4OmetaG_FD_161047 | JGI IMG/M metagenome (GOLD analysis project Ga0210398, IMG submission 161047) | Forest soil microbial communities from Barre Woods Harvard Forest LTER site, Petersham, Massachusetts, United States - Inc-BW-C-4-O | ecosystem: Environmental > Terrestrial > Soil >... | reverse complement strand
TATCGTGCCTGAAAGGTCCATTGGTGATGTGGCCGTCGGCATCCATGCCGCCAACATGAACCTTGGCGGAGCTTGAAAAAACCGGCTTTATTGCGGCCGAGAAAGTCATTGCCACCAGAAGTCCGATCAACGCCGAACTGATGATGATATCAGATCGGCGGCGAACGACGCCCAGAAGTTCGACCGCCCGCCAGTACCACACTATCAGCCTTCCAAAAAAGACCAGCACAACGGCATGCAGCATTTTGTTCATATTGTTCCTTGTCGCTTTGATTGCTCCATAATCCAATTGTAGGAATCATGCAACCGAGAATGTACCGCCGGCCTGCCGTTCCGGATAGCCCGGCGTCAGGGAAAGTTTTTTACGGCTTGGTAACTCCAGTTTGTATTCATGGTCGCCTCGGCAGGAGTGCCGGCAAAAGCGTCCCTGGCGTAATGGTCACCCTGCAATTGGCACCTCATCCACGCGGTGAGATATCCCAGATACCTGCCGCCGCTGTGTTGAGGAACCAGATGATCGGCGCCGTTGAGGATTAATAGCGCCGCCTGGCCCGGAACGGCGTTGTAATAATCCCGAAGAATCTTTGGCGCAGCGACCAGCCAATCCCCGCTCCCGCCAAGGAACAGGGTTGGCGCCATCAGTTGCGCGGGGTCGAAGGCATCAGCAGCTTTGCTGATCCAAACCTGTGCGGGAAGGTCAATGAGAACCGCGGTCTTGATCAGCCCGTTCGAGTTCACCGCCGCTCGACAGGCGCCGCCTGCGCCCTGTGAATGACCGAGCGCTCCAATCGCATTGGTATCGAGCTTGCCGTAAAAAATACTCGCAGGGCTGCTGTTCAGACGGAGCATTTCCTGGACTCCTGCCAGCATTTCTGCGCCCGTTCCTGTCATTGTATTGGTCGGGGCAATCACCACGAAGCCCCACGAGGCAAGCTGATTAAGAATGCCCGCGTAAAGGTCGGGAGTTGCGTAGGTGCCATTGCCCCACGTCAGGATGGGATGCTTGAACCCGTTGGTTCCAAGCCGGGACGGATAGATAAGCTCGTAACCATTTCCCGATGAATCATGGTGAGTCTCGAAACTGACGTCCCAGGGGCCGGCCACGCTGTAATGCGCCTCGATGGGATAGTTTGTAATCACCGGGGCTGGAGAATCCGCCGACAGACCGATTTCCAAGCCCAAGATGGACACCAGGAAGAGCCAATACCAGCGCCCATTTTGTCTTCTTAACCTTGCGCAACAGGGATCGAAGCTCATTTGCTTGGGGCTCACTTTTGGTGATTTTGCGGCTTGGCCGGCATACGTCCAGTACGTTTTGCGGGCTTTTTAGCCGGTGAGCGCCGACGGACTGAGAAATTCAGCCAACCGCGCATCCATTGGCGGGTTGCCCCAAACGTCTGTATTTTCGTCAAAGAAAGTTCGAGCAATATCTAAAGGACACCGCCATCTAAAACTTCGAGTGCCGCCCCGTCGGACAAGTCGCATCCATCAAACGGATGCCTTGTTCCCGCCGCCGGGAATTGAAAAGTAAAAGGTCGCGCCGCCGTCCACCACCCCTTCGGCCCACACCCGGCCTCCGTGCCGATGAATGATGCGCTGGACATTCGCCAGGCCGATGCCCGTGCCCGCGAACTCCTCGTGGGTGTGCAGGCGCTGAAACACGCCAAAAAGCTTGTCGGCGTAGCGCGGATTGAAACCCGCGCCATTGTCGCGAAAAAAGATCACCGTCTCGCCGTCGCGGCCGGGGGCGCAGCCGATTTCGATTTTGGCCCGTGCGCGGCCGCCGGTGAACTTCACGGCATTGGAGATCAGATTGACCAGCGCCAGGCGCAGCAGGGCACGGTCGGCTCGTACCGACGGCATCGGGTGAATTTCCCAGTCAATGTTCCTCTCCTTCGTTTCCTTCTGAAAATCCGCCAATATCTCCGCGACCAGTTGATCGAGATCAACCTCCGTCTTTTTCATTTCGGAACGTCCCAAATGCGCAAAGGACAGCAGGTCCTCAATCAATTTCCCCATCTCGGTTGCCGCCTCGGAGATATTGGCCAAATGTTTGAGATTTTTTTCTGAAAGCGACGGCCCGGCACCTTTTTGCAGCATCTCCGTGAAGCCCAGGACATGGCGCACCGGTGCGCGCAAATCGTGGGAGACGGAATAACTGAACGCGTCCAGTTCCGCGTTGGAGATTCTCAGATTCTCGTTGGCGGCTTCCAGTTGTGCCGTGCGCTCAGCCACTCGTTGTTCCAGTTCCGCGTTGAGAACACGGATTTGTTCCTCCGCGCGCTTGCGCTCCGTGACGTCGCGCACGATGCACTGGATCACGTTGCGGTTGCCGGCCTGATACACGTTGCTGACAAACTCGACGGCAATCTTGCGCCCGGCCCTCGTCTCCAGCGGCAGGTTCTCGGAAAGGACATAACCTTGTTCATGCAACTGTTCGAACCTGGCCTTGTTGGACACAATGTTCTTGAACAGGCCGAGCTCCCAGATGGGCGTGCCGACCAGTTCGCCATGGGAATAGCCCAGCATTTCCACCAGGAAGGGATTTACATCACTGATTCGTCCCGTGTCGGCCTCCAGGATCAGGATGCCGTCTCTCGCCGCTTCAAACAGCCGCCGATAACTGACTTCCGAGTCGCGAATCGCCTGCTCACTGCGCGTTTCAGCCTGTTCCGTCCGCGCCTCGGCTTGCTCCACCCGTGTCTTGGCCTGTTCCGTCCGCGTCTCCGCCTGCTCAGTCCGGGCTTCCGCCTGCTCCGTCCGCGACTTTGCCTGTTCGGTGCGCATCTCCGCCTGTTCCGTCCGGGCTTCCGCCTGCTCGAGCCGCGTCTCTGCCCGCAAAATCTGGGTGTCCTGTCGGGACAGAGGGAGGTCTTCGTTCTTCATTACTGTCCTGTCTTCTCACGAACCGTATTTGGCCTGAACTCTCGATCCAGAATTGCTTCTGCTCTGTTAAATCGATGGCCCTCTGGGAGTCAGGGCTTAAATACTGGCGGAAAGCGCCCACGTCAATTTTATATTGCAATCGAACGCCGGGTATACGCGATAGTATTGCACAAGGCTTGGACTTGCTGTTGTCGAAAGAATGGCCGGCGCGCTCTTGAGCCCGGCGGCCCGCTTGAAAAATGCAGAGGCGGCGGAGGCCGTTTGGCCATCCACCGCCCCAATTGCATTTGGTTGCTCTGGTCAGTCTCAGGAGCTGATCGTGCTTATTCCGCTTCCCGTCACCACCGGCTGGGTGCCGATGCCTTCCGCATCCACGGAACCTTCGATGATAAGCAACTGGCCGTTGGAATCGCCGGTGCCGGACACGTCCGCGTCAATGCTGTCGATCTGGCCGACAATCTGGCCCCTTCGGTTCACCACTCCTCTTGAGGTGGTGGCTGTGAAACCCGAAACGCTGAAGTGCTCGGTCAACGCGGGGAATCCCGGCTGATCCTGCAGGCCGAAGCCGTCGATGCTGTATTCGGTGTCGCCGGCAGCTCCCGTCCGCCGGGTCACCCAGGCGCTGCCCACCGAGGACGACCCCGGGTTGTGGACTATAAATCCCGTGACATCGACGTCATTGGCGCCGTCCTGGATTTGAACCGTCCAGCTCTCCAGGTCATTGGTGGGCGTGAGCACCACCAGCCTGGCCTTCTTCGAGAAGGTGTTTCCGGTCGCGGCCCCCAGCACCACAATGATGTCCCGCGAGGTGATGCTGGAAACCCGCACGTCGCTCGCAACTCCGGCCGATGTGGTCACCGCCGGTCCCTGCGAGACTGCGTTGAGGTTGAAATTTAACACCAGCGCCTCGTCAATGTTCGTGGTCTGCGCCGGAGCCGTCTGCAACGCCGCTGCGATCAGCAGGGCTGCCGTGGGAATGATTTTGAATGCCGTGTTCATGGTTGTCCTTTCTACTTTCTGCCAGCCCCGGACCGCCGCCATCCGGCCGCGGCCCGCGCGCTGTTTGCAACATGTTACTTTGTCTGATTTTCCCGGAACTCCGTCGGCCTCAGGGCCGCAGCCGGGCACACCGCATCTGTTTTAACTTCTTCGATCGGTGATTTTTGGTCTTTATTGACCGCCCTTCAATGAAGCACAGGCCATGCCAGCGCTGTCCCATTCCCGTACTGCTTCGGGCTCTCCCTACGCCGCTAAAAAACTCTTAATTACCCCATGTTTACAAGGTGAAAATGCATTCATGCGATGGCGGCAAAACCTCCCGGTGTGCTGCGCAACCGGACACTGTCCTCTCGTGGGACACCGGCCCCGCAGCCCTACTTTCGCTGCTCCATGGGGATGAAATTATTCTCGGTCGGCCCCTGATAAACCTGCCGCGGACGGTAGATACGCCCCTTGGTGTCCTCCATGACCTCCTTGTAATTCGCGATCCATCCCGGCATCCGTCCGATGGCGAAAATGACCGGGAACATCTCTACGGGAATCCCGATGACCCTCATAATGATCCCGCTGTAAAAGTCCACGTTTGGATAAAGCTTGCGCTCGATGAAGTACTGGTCGTGCAGCGCCGTCTCCTCCAATTTCTTGGCGATTTCCAGCAGCGGATCGCTCACATTCAGCACCTTCAAAATGTCGTCGCAGGCCTTCTTGATGATCTTCGCCCGCGGATCGTAGTTCTTGTAAACGCGGTGGCCAAAACCCATCAGCTTCTGGCCGCTGTTCTTGTCCTTCGCCGCGGCGATGAATTTTGAACCGTCGTCCCCGGCGGCGTGAATTTGCTTCAGCATCTCGATCACCGCCTGGTTCGCGCCGCCGTGCAACGGCCCCCACAGCGCGCACACTCCCGCCGCCGCCGAGGCAAACAAGTTTGCCTGGCTGGATGCCACCATGCGGACGGTCGAGGTCGAGCAATTCTGCTCATGATCGGCATGCAGCAGGAAAATCAGGTCCAGCGCATGCACCACCTCGGGCTTCAGCTCATAATCCTCGTATGGCATCGAGAAAAGCATGTGCAGGAAATTCGCGGTGTACTTGTACAACGCCTTGGGATAAATCAGCGGCTGCCCGCTCGACTTCCGGTGCGCGAACGCCGCCAGCGTCCGCACCTGCGAAATCAGCCGCGCCGCATAAACGTCAAACTCCGACCGCCTCCCAAACTGCCAGTGCATCAATCCCTCGTCGAAACAGCTTGAGGCGTTGATCATCGCCGAGAGCATCGCCATCGGATGCGCCGAGCTCGGGAAACCTTGAAAATGGAAAATCATGTCCTCGTGCAGATACTGGTTCTGCGTGAACAGATCCGAGAACTTCCGCAATTCCAGCCTCGTCGGCAGATGGCCGTAAATCAGCAGATACGCGCATTCGATGAAAGAGGATTTCTCCGCCAGTTGCTCGATAGGGATGCCCCGGTAGCGTAAAATCCCCTTCTCGCCGTCAATGAACGTGATCTTGCTCTGGCACGAACCTGTGTTGCCGTAGCCGTCATCCAGGGTGATGTATCCCGTCTTCGCGCGCAGGTCAGAGATATCAACCGCCTTTTCGCCCTCGGTGCCCGTGACAATGGGCAGGGAATGTTGTTTGCCGTCAATTTCTAATTGTGCCGTGTTGCTCATGTCGCTGGTTCTCGCGTCAGCCTCATTTTAACGGCAAAACACCGTCGCGCAAGGCTTTATCCGCTGACGAAGCCCAATCCACTCCCCCCGCGGATCGGACCGCCTGAACATGTGATGTCCGCGCGGAAATATTGGAAAAAGGAAGATTCGGGCAGCGGACGCCAAGGAGGTGGGGATGGGGAATCCCGCTAGGAAGCGAACCGCCACCCGAATCAAATGTTCAATCCAAAAAAGCCGCCCGCCGGGTTTTTAAAGCTCAACTTGCGGCCATCACTATTCCCGCAAATAACCTTCTTCGACGAAGATAAATTGTCAATGGAAAATTTCCCGGGCCGGTTGCGAATGGCTCATGGCCGCCGGCACGGATCCCCTTCGCAATCAAATGGCGGAGAGAGAGGGGTTCGAACCCTCGGAAGCATGCGGGAATTCCTCACTGTTCACCACCCCTTATTTTATTAAGTTTTAACACCTGTGAATAACAGCGAAACATGCGAGAACCCGGTTTCACCGATCAAGCCATTCATAGACCGCAAGGGGGAAAAAGTGAGCCGACGTGGATACACCATCGCCGAGCTTGGCACCATCTACACCAAATGCCCGGATGATTTTTGGCGCTACATGGTTGTCGGCTCGTTTTACACCGGCCTCAGAATGGGCGATCTGATTTGCCTGCAATGGCGTGCGGTGGACTTGCAATAAGACACCATCACCGTCACGGATGATAATACGGAAAAGGTGATGCACATCCCGATTGCGAAGCCGCTCCGGGCAATCCTCGCTGATATTCGCGCGCGCGCGGGCAAGGTCAGGCCGGGCGATGATCTTTGGCCAGAGCAAGCCGCCCGGTATCAGGAAAAAGGTTCCGGGGTTTTCAGCAGTGAGTTTTATAAGCTCATCCTCGCGCCGCTTGAACTGGTCACACCGCGAACCAAGAGTCACAAATCCACCGGCAACGCCCGCTCAGCAAAGCGGCAGGTCAATGAAGTGTCCTTCCATTCGCTCCGGCACAGCTTCGTATCGTTCCTCCGCTCGACCGGCAGCAATCAGGCCGTTGCAAAAGAATTGGCAGGCCATGCCAGAGACCAAGTGAACAGCCTTTACACTCACGTTCCAGAGGACGTTTTGCAGAAAGCAATCAGCCTTTTACCGCAGATCGGCGGTTGAGATTCATACGCCAACCTCGCATCACCTGCAGCCTCGACGGTTGTACGGTTTTTGCGCCGAAAAATACGTTTCCAATCATCTTGTCACTTAACGTCGGATTCGGGCTTCTCGTTCGCAAATTGGCTTGAATCTTAAGCCCAGAAATGCCGTCCCCACAACACCGAAGACAATTGGCGGCCACCTGCGAACAGCGCAACCAGCTCTCGGTTCCCGTTTCAAAAAAACGTCCCCGGACCCAAAGTTGGAATCCGGGGACGCTTGAGTATGGTCAATCAACGAATTACGGACTGGTTACCCGGTAGTAAGCGGTTGGTTTCGGCGCCCCGGTATCCGTGTAGGTAGAGGCGCTCAATCCAGTTGCTATGGTTGACCAGCTGCTGCCAGTCAGGCTGGTCTCGCGCTGCACCGAGAAGGTGTTTGTGCCTGCCGGAGTTGGAGTCCAGTTCAGCGTCACGGAACCTCCAGACGCGCTGACGCTGGTGATTGGTATGATAGTGCTGAGCACGAAGCTCGATTGCGGCGCCGGGATGGTGTGATTGAAACCACCGCCGGAGCTGAGATAGAAGTCATCCATGAGGATGGCGTTCGTGCTCTGGAAGGTCTGGACCTTGTTGACGGCAATAAATGCCTCGGCTTGTGTCCTGGTTGCATGGTTGGTTTCCGAATCGGATGGTTGGAGCGTGAACAGGTTGGTGAGCGTTCCGCTATCACCGCCAACCTGGACGGTCACCGAGTATTCATTGGCAATGTTGTTCGAATAAGGCCCGTTATACATGTCGAGCCAGACGTTGTAGACCGTGTTGGTTTTGAGGCCGTTGGGATCCACGCTGGCGATCCAACTGAAGCCGGTGTCGTTGTCAGCGCCCCAATTCGCGGTGAGGTCGATCGGGCCGCCGCTGCCAGGAATGAACGACTGGGAGGTGTCGCGAATGATGCGGATGGCAGGACCTTTGTTGGTTCCAGTGAACGAAACTACGTCGAACAAGGTCTCGTCCGAAAGGCCCACTCCCACATCGCAGTCTGGAATGTAATCGAATGCGGCGTTCGTGGAGTTGGTGCTGAGAACATTGTTAATGCTGCCATCAATGTAGAAGCGGAAGAACAATGTATTGCTGCCGCCTTGTGCCTGGCCCAGATGACCCAATATCGCAGCGCTCAGAATCGGCTCTCCGTTCATTCCCAACACGTGATTCCCTGGGACAGTGTTCAGCACCTCGGCGAAGGAATAGGTTGCTGTTTCAGGGCTGGAAGTGAGGGATTCCCAGTTGCCCTGGTTGCCGAGGGCGGTATTTACGGGAAGGTCATTGAAACCGGCCAAATAGTTCCAACCCGGAGCGACGCCGGAAACCGTGGTAATGGTCAGGGATTTCGACACTGTATTGGTGCCACGGGTCGCAGTGATCGTATAGGTGGTGTTGCCATTGACTGCAATGGTCTTGTTGCCGCCGCCGCAACTGGAGATCGAGAACACGTCCCCAACCCCGTTATTGATGGAGATGTCGGTCGCGTCCGAGTTGGCCTGCCAGGTCAAAACCGCGTTCGAACCCTGGTTCACCGAGTACAGGTCCGATGAAAACTGGCTGATGGCGAGCGGTGTTGGAACGGCAACGAGTCCGGGGATGCCGCCGGCCATGTAGTTGGTTATTTCATTGGTGCTCAGCGGGCGCGCCCATTCAGCCAGGCCGCTGACGGCGGCTTGGGTTATGAAGCCCGCGCTGCCGTTGCGGATCAGGGCGAAAAGACCGACCGTGTCCAGTTTCCAAAGACCGGTGGGGATTTGGGGGTTAAATTGCGCAGGCGTGGCCGGGACAAAGGTAGGATCCAGGACACCATCCACGAACACAAGATAGTTGGTGCCATTGGCTTCCCAAGTTACGTTATGCCAGGTGCCGTCGGCGATCGTATTGCCACCCGGTCCGGTTGTGGTGCCGCCGGCCTGGATGTGCGTGCCGCCGCTAAAATTGCCATAGGGACCCGACGGCCCATTCTGCCGCAAGAAACAGTCGTAACCGTTGCCTACCGCTGAAAGATCCCAAACTGATGCAAGGGTCCTGATAAAATCGGACTCACAGACCATGCGCTGGTCATTGTTGGCCGGGGGTTTGCCGGCGGCGCAGTTGATCCAGAATGAAATGGTATTGCTCGTTGGCGAATATCTTAACACTGGCGCGACGTCGTTTGTATTCAGCGACTGGAAGGCCATGGACGATTGCTCGGCGCCGGTGTTATTGACATAAATGCCGGTGCGCCCGAGCATGTTCGTAATGTAAATGTTGGTGTCAAAACTGCCCAGGGAAAGGCCCGATGCGCTATTTCCCCCGACGAGGACGTCCATGGTATATCCGTGGACCAGTTCTGGCGTTTGGTTGTTACAGCCGGCTGAAGTTGCCAACGGCCAGTAAGCCACCAATCCGTTGGTCAACTGCGCCTGGACTGCGTACTGCAGCAACAGGAATAGGCACCCGGTTGCCGCTTTTATCTTTGTGTGTGGTTGCATGATTGCGCCTTGTTTTGTATTTGTGGGTTTGGAGTTTAACTCGTTCTGTGGTGAAAGATTGAAGGATCAATAGAAGAAATAGATGTTGCCGCCATCACCACTGTATTGATACTTGATCTGGATTTGTGTATGTTGGGTCACATGGCCGTCGGCAAAGGCCAGATTGATATTTGCAAAATTACCCCCGAAGAAATGCGAGGAATTGACGTCTATGGGCGGCGGCATCGTGGTGGCGTCCGCTGGTACGTTGGCTCCAGTGCCCGCTGCGACAGTTCCGTTCATGCATTTGTCCGTGATGAACGGCAGAAGTGCGGCGGTGGCGTCGGTGGTTTTCGTCGCCCAGGGCCAATTCGGGTTCGGTCCCAGGCCATAGTAGTACTTGGCGCCGGAGATTGTCCTGCCCACGTTATTGCAAATTGGGTATACATCATTAGCTGTCGGATTACCGTTGTACCTTGGCACCCACCAATCGTGCGAAAGAACGGTTTCCCCCGCGTAGATTTTGTCGAAATAGTTGGTCAAATCCGAAACGGAACTGATGTCGTGACCATATAGCTGGTTGTAGGCGAGGTTTGCCGTGGTGAATTCATTCGCTCTTACCGGGCACCACCATAGCGGCACTGTCAAACCATAAGGGGCGAGGGCAGGGATGAAAGCTTCATCAACATCCCAGGCACTTTTGCCGAAGGAACTGTAAGGTGGGGTTATACTTCCCGAGCCAAATGCCGGCAGGTAACTGTTATTATCTCCAGCGTAAAGGGTGGCCACTATAGTCCACTGGCGGAAGTTAGAGGTGCAATTGAGGCACTTGGCCTTGAACTTGGCCCTGCCAAGCACGGGCAGGAGCAGCGAGGCCAGGATGCCAATGATGGCGATGACTACCAAAAGCTCAATCAGGGTGAAAGCACGTTTTCTGCCTGTGATTTGAGTTTGTTGCATTTGATTCATAACGACTATATTCGTCAGCACATGTTTTCCGATTCTCGCGATCTCTAATTCACTGTTTTCAGGAACGTTCAACCCGGCAGGTTGCGCCATCCTCTGATGGCTGCACGCAAATTTAAAGACTGATGTAAACGGGCGTCGTATCCCAATGTGGCGGCTGGTTGAGATGCTGCCGCATGTAATCAATGCTACGCTCCATACGCGACGCGGTTCAAAGTTCGTCGCCTATCATGTGGCGAATCCGGTGATTCCGTCAGGGCCGCCCTCAAGTTGGAGCGATCAAGCAATGGCATGCTCTGGCTCATTCGATTTAGTTCGTGGCTGCAACAAAATAGCCCCACCGCATTCGCTTTGCTTGGTAAACGTCATAAGGGCTGTATGTACGAATGTTACGCTTTGGCTGGCGGGCTGTCGCCTGTCCAAACGGACAGGTCGCCTGCCTGGCCGGAGGATAATTTCAAGATCAGGGTCACACAACGATTCAAGACACCCGCCCCCCTCTGGGGGGCAGGGAATAGCAGAATGTCCAAGCGAAGAGCTCCTATGTCAACTGCTTTAATGCAAAATACCGCGCTGGAAAGCGACGGCGGCGGCTTCGGTCCGGTCAGCAACCTCCAGCTTCGTGATTATATTCTCGACGTGGAATTTGGCTGTGCGTTCGGACACACGCAACACACCGCCAATCTCCTTGTTGCTCAAACCCTTGACCAGAAGATTGAGCACCTCGCACTCGCGCTCCGTTAACTCAGAGCCGGGGGTGTGCTCCTTGAGTGCGCGGAGGATTTCCTTTGGAATGTATTTCCCGCCAGCGTGAACAGCTTTGATCGCCTGCAACAGCTCGTCCGCCAAAACGTCCTTGAGCAGATAGCCGCGGGCACCGGCTTTGAAGGCGCGATAGATTTCCTCGGACGCGTCAAAGCTGGAGATGATGA
>Ga0210398_10006155_pt1 | contig 11093 bp, 7 predicted proteins | sample IncBWC4OmetaG_FD_161047 | JGI IMG/M metagenome (GOLD analysis project Ga0210398, IMG submission 161047) | Forest soil microbial communities from Barre Woods Harvard Forest LTER site, Petersham, Massachusetts, United States - Inc-BW-C-4-O | ecosystem: Environmental > Terrestrial > Soil >... | reverse complement strand
GAGTTCCACACCACGGCACTCTGCTCGCCGACCCGCTCGGCGCTGCTGTCGGGCCGCAATCACCACATGAATAACTTTGGCTCGATCGCGGAGACAGCCACCGCCTTTCCCGGCCAAACCGGCAAGCGGCCCAATAGCGTCGCGACCATCGCTGAGATGTTGCGGCTCAATGGATATAGCACTGCCCAATTCGGCAAGAACCATGAAACTGCGCCGTGGGAGGTCAGCCCGTCCGGCCCGACAGATCGATGGCCAACCCGGCAGGGTTTCGACAAGTTCTACGGTTTCATGGGCGGCGAGACCAACCAATGGGCGCCGCTGATCTACGATGGGATGACACAGGTCGAAGTACCGCACACCCCCAACTACAACTTCATGACCGACATGACCGACAAGGCCATTGCGTGGATGGGATATCAAAAATCGCTGACGCCGGACAAACCGTTCTTCATTTACTTCGCACCTGGAGCCACGCACGCACCGCACCACGTACCCAAAGAGTGGATCGCCAAGTACAAGGGGCAGTTCGATCAGGGTTGGGACAAAGTGCGAGAAGAGACTCTCGCCCGCCAGATCAAACTCGGTGTTGTGCCGCCGGACACAAAGCTCGCCCCTAAGCCAGAGGCCATCAAGGACTGGGATGCGCTGAGCCCGGATGAAAAGAAGCTTTTTGCCAGACAGATGGAAGTGTTCGCTGGTTTCGGCGAGTATGCCGACACGGAGATCGGGCGCTTGATCGCGGCCATCAAAGATACGGGCGAACTCGACAACACGCTGATCTTCTACATCATTGGAGACAACGGAGCCAGCGCGGAAGGCGGCATGGTAGGCCTTTACAACGAAATGACCTACTTCAACGGCCAACTTGAAACTGTCCAGGACATCTTGAAGCATTACGACGAACTCGGCGGCCCATCCACCTATCCGCACTACGCCGCAGGTTGGGCGGTCGCCGGAGATACTCCCTTCGAGTGGACCAAGCAGGTGGCCTCGAGCTACGGAGGAACGCGCAACGGGATGGTCGTCCACTGGCCCAAGGGCTTCACTGCGAAAAACGAAGTACGATCGCAGTGGCACCACGTCATCGATATAGCTCCAACCATCCTTGAGGCAACGGGCCTCCCTGAACCGAAGAGCGTGAACGGAACACCGCAAACACCCATCGAAGGGGTAAGCATGGTCTACACCTTCGCCGATGCCAAAGCTCCAAGCCGACACACGACACAGTACTTTGAGATCTTCGGCAACCGCGCTATCTATCAGGACGGGTGGCTTGCCGGTACAGTTCATCGGGCAGCTTGGGAGTTCAAACCGCGGAGGCCGCTCCAAGACGACATATGGGAACTGTACGACGCCCGGACTGATTTCAGTTTGGCGAATGATCTCGCTGGCAAGAATCCAGAAAAGCTTAAGGCGATGCAGGACCTGTTCATGACAGAAGCGGTCAAGTACTCGGTGCTGCCGCTCGATGATCGGACCCTTGAGCGACTCAACGCTGCCCTCGTTGGACGCCCCGACCTGATGGCAGGACGCACATCACTGACGGTCTATGAAGGCATGACCGGGATGTCGGAGAATGTCTTCATCAACACCAAGAATCGGTCGCACACGATCACCGCTGACGTGGAAGTTCCCAAGGGCGGCGGCAATGGCGTGATCCTCGCACAGGCGGGCCGCTTCGGTGGCTGGAGTCTCTACCTGAAGGATGGCAAACCGACCTACACCTACAACTGGCTGGGCTTGAAGCAGTACACAGTGGCCGCCAAACAGGCATTACCCGCCGGAACGGTGACCATCCGCTACGAGTTCGTCTATGACGGTGGTGGTGTGGGCAAGGGGGGTAAAGGCACGCTCTACGTCAACGGCAAGAATGTCGCTACTGGCCGGATCGAACAAACTCAATGCTGCATGTACTCTGCGGACGAAGGCGCAGACGTCGGAGCGGATGAGGGGACCCCTGTCGCGGACGCATATCAGACGCCCTTCAAGTTCACTGGAAAGATCGACAAGGTGACGATCGACCTAAAGGAGACAACTCCATCCGTCGCGGCTGAGGCTGAGAAATCCCGCAAGGAGGCAGTTCTAAAGAAGGCAATAGCTGACTAGTCCGCGGATGGTCGACTAAGTGTTGATGAAATCCCGATGGATGTCGAACCTGAAAGCCACTCAAGGAGCTAACTATGAAAAGAATCTTCCAAGCATTCGTTCTATGTGCGTCGATGGTCACTCTTCTCCCATTTTGCGGTGCCGCCTTCGCTCAGTCCACCAAAGTTAGTGGACTGATAACCGGGCGAAACGCAGCCAGCATGACATTGCAGACCTCAAGCGAGCCAAAACTGATGGTGGTACTCACTGACGCCACACAAGTGGCCCAGATACAGGGAGTGTTCAAGGCACGACGCAAGCAAATGTCAATGACCGCGCTTATACCCGGACTCCAGGTTCAGGTAGAAGGTACCTACAATGCTCAAAACGAGCTTGTCGCTACCTCTATCAAGTTCAAGGGAAATGACCTTGAGGACGCACAGACCATCCAGGCCGGCTTGCAACCTGCGAAGGAGCAAATCCAGCAGAGCCAAGCGGAATTAGAACAGCAGAAAGCAGCGCTTGAGCGGCAACAAAAGGAAATGCAGGAACAACAGCAGCAAATGGCCGAGGCACAGGCGAAGATCGATGCCAATAAGGCCGCGATCGAGGCCGCCAACAAGCGTTTCGGCCAGCTCGATGACTACAACATCATGGACGAAGTGACGGTTTACTTCGCCAACGGGAAGGTTGTGCTCGATCCGAAGTACAAACCACAGCTATTGCAGTTGGCAGAGAAGGCGAAGACCGTCACTGCGTACACCATCCAGGTAAAAGGTTACGCATCATCGGTAGGCAGCGTTGCGCTGAACCAAAAGCTAAGTGAAGACCGGGCCAACAGTGTCGCGCAATTCCTCCAGCAGCAAGGCCACATCCCTCTGACCAATATGCTCGCTCCGGGTGCGATGGGAGAGAGTAGGCAGGTAGGCAATGACAAGACGGCGGAGGGCCAGGAACAGAACCGGCGAGTCGTAGTCAGAGTACTCCAGAACAAGGGGATCGCTGGAACATAGTGCAAAGGCCCCGTCGCAATGTGAGGCAATGAGATGTTGCCAATACACCAAGCATTGATGTGTATGACAATTTTCGCCGGGATTGTCACACAGTCTTCTTTGGCACAAGACCTTGCGCCGCGTGCTTACTTCATTGCTCCGCTTCGTTCTAATGCGATCACCCTGACAGAGTCTTTCTTTAATGGAGACATCGATTACAACGGCGTCATCCCCATTAATGACGCCACGGGCACCTACAACATACCGACGCGTAGCTACTACCATTCGTTCGGCGTCTTTGGCCGCTCGGCCAATGTCGTCGCTTCTTTGCCATACGGAGTCGGAAATTTCCACGGGACAGTGGGAACTGAAATGCAAGCATACCGTTCTGGTCTTCTCGATTCGGTCTATCGCGTTTCCGTCAACCTTCTAGGCGGTCCGGCGATGCCCGCGGAGAAGTTCGTGAAGTGGAAGCAGAAGAAACTGCTAGGAGTCAGCCTCAAGGTGATCGCCCCGACAGGCCAATACGATCCAACGAAGTTGATCAACTGGGGCACCAACCGCTGGTCCTTCAAGCCTGAACTCGGTTACTCACAAGCCTGGGGGAAATGGGTCCTCGACGCGTACTCGGGAGTGTGGTTTTTCACGGAGAATCCCGAATTCTGGTCGCGCAACCTCACCTATCCAGGCACTAGATCGCAATCACAAAAACCGATTGCGGCCTTTGAAGGACACGTTAGCTACGACTTCAAACCGCGGCTATGGCTGTCGCTCGACGGCAACTACTGGCTCGGTGGAAAGACGAGTCTAGATGGCATAGAGAACTCACTCACACAACAAGCTAACTCTCGCATAGGAGCCACTGTCTCGGTCCCTATCTCGAGGCGCCAGTCTTTGAAAATGAGCTATAGCGATGGCACATATATCCGGTTTGGCGGCAACTACCAGAACGTCTCAGTTGCCTGGCAATATTCATGGTTGGGCCGACCGAATTAGGCGCCGCTGCGATCAACGAATGCCGGAGGTGAAGCCGGCATCGAGACAGGAACCCACGGTGACCATTCGAGCCATCATTCTCTTTTGCACCCTATTTTGCTCTGTGACCGTCGCCGCGCAGGAAAACACTGATGTGATCGTCATGAAAAATGGTGATCGCTTCACGTGTGAGGTCAAGGGACTAAGCGGCGGTATTTTGTCGGTCAAACTTCACTATGTGGACGGCACTATCGGAGTGCAGTGGTCCGAGGTAGCTCACTTGGAAAGCAATCGCCTGTTCCTGATCAAAACTGAAAGCGGCGAGGTATACACGGGGAAGATATCGACGACGGGCGCATCCAACGATCCTCCAATAGAAATTGAAATCGCCGAAACGCAGGGGAAGGATGTGGAAATTGCACAGCGTAAGGTCATCAAATTGACACAGACTTCTGAAGGTTTTTGGCATCGGTTTGATGGCGCGATTAACACGGGGTTGCTCTATTCGAAGGGCAACGAATCAGTACAGTACAACCTAAGTTCCCAAGTGGCATATACCAGAGAGCGCTGGGCGAGTCAGGTCAACTTTAACTCTTCACTCGCCTCGAGTAACGGCTCAAATCTGGCAACCCGAAACCAGACCGACGTTAGTACCTCAAGGCTCTTGCGCTGGAACAACTGGTTTTATGCCGGTACGGCGTCTTTTCTTCAAAGCTCGGTACAGGACATCTACCTGCAATCTACGCTCGCGGGAGGAATTGGATATTTCCTCAAAAACACTAATCGGGCAAGTATTTCCGTCGTCGGGGGCGTCGGTTGGCAGAACGCAAGCTACGGGCAGAATATCGTTCACCAAGGAACGCAGAACACCGCAGTTGGTTTCATCGCCACAGAGATCAAAGCCTTCAAATTCAAGAAGACAAACCTGGATGTTTCGGCTTCTCTGATTCCGGCGATCTCAGATCCTGGACGTGTCCATTTCAATGCGAATGCGATTTATTACATCAAGCTCGTCAACGATCTCTCATGGAACTTTTCGTTCTATGGAAGTTGGGACACCCGACCTCCTGCAACGCTCCCAAAGAGCGACTACGGCACCAGTTCGGGACTTAGTTGGACCTTCGGCAACAGATAGTGCATTTAGATATTTCGCTACTCGCCGGGCTTCATTGTCGTATTTGAGCTCCGAGGGTGCGACAGATTTTGAGCAAGAATCCAAGCCGTCAGAAAGGACATTTATGAAGTCGTTCCGTTTAACTGGTTTTTTGACTTTTGTAGGTTTTCTAGTCCTCGCGTTAAACGTGCCTGCGATTGGTCAGCAGATGGGGGATTTGAGTTCGAATGACCAAACTGGGAGCACTCCTACCCCGCAGAGAGGCGCTCCTGCGGATGACACAGACTGGCATTTGGAGATCACCCCGTATTTGTGGTTTGCCAGCGCGCATGGCACTGCCGGCTATCTTGGCCGCGACGCCAGCTTTCACGCCAGCTTCGGCGACATATTCTCGAAGCTCAACATCGGACTCATGGGAGCGGCCGAGGCGAGGAAGGGACGCTTCGTATTTCCTAGTGATTTCATGTGGATCAAGCTTTCCGATGACACGGCGCTGCCAGAGAATGAGCTTGGAGTGACCTCGATCAAAGTGAAGATGACCCAGAGCATACTGACCCCTAAAGCTGGCTACCGGATCGTTGACCTGGAAAAACTGAAGGTCGATGGCACAATGGGGATTCGCTACTGGCACCTAGGCGAGAACCTAAACTTTCAACCGTCCGGCCTGAACAATTCGCAGTCGGCAAACTGGGTCGATGTGGTGGCTGGAGCGAAGCTTCAAATACCGCTTTCACCCAAGGGCAGCATCACGATTCTGGGCGACGCGGGCGCCGGTGGCGCAAGCGTGGACTACCAGGTGGCCAGCCTGTTGGGTTACAAGATCAAGCCGAAGATTATCCTGCTATTAGGCTATCGTTATCTCGACGTAAACTATCGCTCCAGTTCGACTTTTGTCTACGACGGTGCCACTAGCGGAATTTTGTTGGGCACCACGTTCAACGTCAGATGAGGCGTGCCGGCCTGTCGTAGAACCCGTTTGCTTGTGATGTTCATAGGAGTTCAATACCGAGATCGGTCAGGTGGTTAGCGCGGGCTAACGTCAACTTCATGCATAATTCCGGCTCGGCTATAAAGGTTCTCGAGACCTATTTGCATTTAAACTGAACTCTTGCTCTAGCATCTAAGGAATGACGTCGCGCCTGGATATATTGTCAGAATCCCGGTAAGTGCTAATCGCCAATGCCTTCAGTTAGAGAGGCTTCCATTGCCGATCGACTCTAGAACTGAATAGGACTCGCGGGCATAATAGTGAACATGGCGATCCCAACCACATTGGTCGTCGAACACGTTTGCCTTCCATCGGACTCCTTCATCGTCCATCGCGCTGTTTTTGGCGCGTCTGATCCAGTCGCCGTCCCATCGCCCTATGTTTACCCGGTTGCAGGCCTGCCTGACAGCAACCTTATGGCAGAGCTCCAGTGGTATCTCGAACGGTTTCTGGAATTTCCATTTCCACCTGAAACGGGCCGGGCTGACCGTGTGCTCAACGCCCTCGAAGGGTGGGGCCTGGAGGCTTACGAAGCTCTCTTTCGAGAATTTAATTTGGACGAACTACTCACTTCTTCGAACTCTGAAGACCAATCCGGCCTCCGTTTTGAGATACACAGCCATAGCCCGACCATCCTCTCCTGGCCGTGGGAGGCCTTACGCAATCCGCGGATCGGACCTGTTATTGCCTCTAATCACATCAGCCGCAACCTTGGCCGACTCGAAATCAGTGAGCTTACTGGGCGCCCGACGCTCTCCGCTTCGCTCCCCGAGGATCGCGTCAACATCCTGCTCATTGTTCCTCGCCCATTCGGTGATGCGGACATCCGCTACCGATCTATCGCCCGATCGCTGGTTGAACTCATTGAAACCGAGAATCTTCCAGCACGCGTAGATGTACTTCGGCCTCCCACGCTTGCCCGGCTTCGCGACTATCTTGATCTGCATCCTAGCCGCTACCACATCCTCCACTTCGACGGCCATGGCTCGTATGCGGGGAGCGGTTCTCCTCAAGGGCATCTCGTCTTTGAGAAGCCAGACGGATCCCCCGATCCAATCTCCGCAGTCCAGCTCCGCGAATTGCTGCAAGGTCGTCTGATTCCCGGTGTTGTGCTGAATGCCTGCCAATCGGCGATGATCAACCCGAACGCAGAAAGTGCATTTGCCTCGGTTGCGGCCGCGCTCGTCAGTGCCGGAGTGCGCAGCGTAGTCGCGATGTCATATGCGCTCTACGTATCTGGCGCCTGCGAACTGCTCCCTGCCTTCTATCGCGCGCTCTTTGAAAAAGGAAGCATGAACGAAGCTGTGCAATCAGGACGCAATCGCATGCGCGCTCAACGCGGGCGTGTCTGCGCCCGGGGCCGATTTGATCTAGAAGACTGGATCATTCCGGTGCTCTACGAACATGCTTCATTGGTCCTCCCTTTCGGGGTTTCCACAGCTGCCACGCCTCGCGAATCAGTCCTTCCCGAAAAGCTGCGTCACGAGAAGGAGCATCGCCGCGCAATCGGTCGCGATGGGCCTATTCTTGCCCTGGAGCGCGCCCTCTACAGAGCACCTGCGGGTCTCCTGATAACGGGGCTTGGCGGAGTTGGGAAGACCACCCTCGCTTTTGGTTTCCTGCAATGGCTCGACGCTACCAACGGACTTGACCGGCCGCCTTTCTGGTTCGATATGCGCGAGATTCGTAGCGCCGCCTATATCTTTGACCGTATCGGGGAACAGATCTTCGGCCCCCAGTTCTTGAACGCACCGCGCGAAAATAAGCTCGAACGATTGCTCTCCACCCTTCGCGAACGCCGCGCCATCATCGTCTGGGACAACTTTGAGTCCGTCTCCGGCATTCCCGGCACCCGCATCGCGGCGAATTTGACCGATGCCGATCGTGCGCTGCTAGCCGATTTCCTCCACTCGCTTGTTGGCACGCCGACGAAGGTGATTATTACGAGTCGCTCCGAGGAGGTCTGGCTCGATTCCAAATCTCGATGGCGGCTTCCGCTGCCTGGCCTGGATGGCGAGGAGCGATGGGAATACTGTGAATTCCTCCTGAACGAGCGTGGTCTCAAAGTCGATCGCAGCAATCCGGAGTTGCTGCGATTGATGAACCTTCTTGGAGGACACCCTCTGACCATGCAGATTGTTCTCTCGCAGCTTGGTGATCAGACACCAATCCATCTCGTGGAGGCCCTGCGAACAAACTTTACCTCGTTGAGACTCGACTCGGTGGGCGAAGAGGAAACGCAATTACTATCTGCGTTGCATCTCCTGGATCAGGCCGTCCCCGATGCTCTCCGACCGCTCCTAATCCCGCTTTCACTGCATGAGGTCTACTTCAATTCCGAGGATTTCAAAAGCTTGGCCCATAAGGCATCCAAAGCATGGGAACCATCCCAAATCGATAGATTCGTCAACATTCTGGTCAGCGCGGGACTGCTGCGTGCCATCCGTCACAATCAGTTCGAAATGCATCCCGTGCTCGCGGGATACCTGCGATCGACTGTCCCTCACGACGACGCCTGGTCCCGAGCTTTCGTGGATGTCATGGGGACGCTGGCGAGTGAGCTTAGCTCCGAACTTGTCAGGGAGAAGCGTCCTCCATTCTTTCGCTATAGTGCAAGTTTCTACTCTGCGCTCGGAGAAGCCAGGCGCTTGAACATGGACGTTGACGACCGGGCTTTGACTGAAGCTTTAGGCCTATGGGCGATGGAGAATCGCGAGCTAGGTGAGGCAGAGAAGCTGTTCCACCATCTGCTTACCTACGCCGAATCCGTCGGTGGCGCCTGCCAGCAACTTGGGATAGTGGCCCAGCGTAAACGCGACCTCATCAATGCAGAAGACTGGTTCCGCAAATCGCTTGAACATAAAGAACAATTGGGCGCCGGAGGGGAGGCATCGACTTACCATCATCTCGGGATCAATGCTGAAGGACAGGGGAATTTTGCCAACGCTGAAAGTTTTTATTTGAAATCGTTGAAAATCAAAGAAACGCTCGGCGACGATAGGCGCACCGCCATCTCCTACCACCAACTTGGCCGTCTTGCCGAAAAGGCTCGAAACTTCAGAGCAGCCGGAATGTGGTATCAGAAGTCGCTCGACCTTAGCCTAAAGCTTAACGATGAATCCGCGATCGCCATCGCGTACCACCAACTAGGCGTCGTCGAGGTGGAGATAGGGGATGTTATTACCGCAGAACGGCTCTTTCGCCAAGCTATCGCTATCAATGAGAAACTCGGCCTACAGGCCGCCGCGGCTATGAACTATCACGAACTGGGAATCATTGCCGACCGCGCCGGGGACCTCTCTGACGCCGAACAGTGGTATGTCAAATCACTTCAGATCAAAGAAAGGATCGGTGACTTATCTGGGACCGCTAACTCCTATCATCAACTCGGAATTATCGCTCAGAGATCGCACGACTTCGTTGCCGCCAGGGAGTGGCACCACCGGTCGCGTAATATCAGAATCCAGTTGGCCGACTCGTACTCTGTGGCGGCGAGTTCGATGATGCTCGGCGCCGTAGCCGCAGAGGCAGGAGATTATCTAGAGTCCGGCAAATGGTCGGTGGAAGCACTGAGAGTATTTGCAAAGACAATTCCGGAGTACGCTCGCCTCACCGCTGAGAATTTCATGTACGCTTACAACTGCGCCCAAGCGACTGAAAAGGTGCAGTTACGAGAACACTGGGCCCAAGCCAATCTGGGGCCCTTTCCGCAATCCCGGTGAGATAATGACTGACTTCTCCGAACTGGATGACGCAGCCGCGCAGCGCATTCTCTTGACTATCGCCCGGGCCGACGAGTATTCTGCCGAATTTATCGCTCATTCGAGGGAGCTGCGAATGGCCTTGGCTCAGCATTTCGGCGTGGCGTTGGCACCCACGGAAGTGCTGCCCGGAGACCTGGCGCGTCAGGCTTTGTCAGTGCTTGCCGCAGACGGCCAAACTCGCCGCGCCATTGAACTCATGGCTGACCGGCCGCCAGAGCGCTCAACCTCGTATATCGATCCTTTTGGTGTCACGCTCGCCATCGGCGCACTCTACGCGCTGCAAACCCAAGTGGAAATCGGCCGCGACAAAGCGGGCCACTGGAGTTTCAAACTCAAAACCAAGCCTCTGGGAGATTCTGCCGTGAAACGCCTCGTTGAAAAGCTAATCTCCTACCTACCGTAAGCCACAGCTCAGCCCATCGACTAATGGAATTCCGCGCCACAGCAAATAAGGCCGCTAACAAGGTGCAAGATGCACTGCCAGGGTACGGAGGTGGTGAGTCGGCCAATCGCGCAGCCTAACTGTAGAAACGAATCGGCCGACTGGTCGATCACGACCAACCCCATAGTGACTCAGATTTCCCGCGCCGGAAGTATGGCCGGCTACTCGGAAACGATCCTGCTGAGCGAGCTCGACGACGCAATTCCGCCAAAACGAGCTTTCAACTATGGATTCGCAAGCTCTGATATTGGCTTAACTTTACCCAGATAGGCGATTACGATTCCCTGATAATTGAATTTCAATTCCCTGCTCAGCAGGAGCTAAATTTAGAGCTAGACGCGAGAAGTCACCGGGATTCCTGAGGATTTGGCGGCCGTTACTAGGGCATTTCCCGCAAAACCTTATGAAAAATCCCTGTATTAATCCCTGATAGCAGGGAATCTTGCCGAGAGAACAGTTTGCTCAGGACTGGGTCCACCGCCATTCAGTCTTTACGTGATTAGTATCAGCTTTGCTCTTCGTGAAAACTCGCGAAAATCCTCATAAAATCAGCTTCTTAGTCGAGGCTGTGTTCTCCGGAGAAGACTTCCGTGGCCTTAGGTTTGGGGCATTCCTGGATCGTTCTCTGGTGGCGGAGATTGGGCGGGTTAGGGGCGGCTAGGTCACTCGTCCTTGAATCAGGGCAGAGCGTTCGCCGCTGTCGTCATCCTTCCGAGGGAGCCAAAATTCTGTT
>Ga0210398_10006154_pt1 | contig 11095 bp, 6 predicted proteins | sample IncBWC4OmetaG_FD_161047 | JGI IMG/M metagenome (GOLD analysis project Ga0210398, IMG submission 161047) | Forest soil microbial communities from Barre Woods Harvard Forest LTER site, Petersham, Massachusetts, United States - Inc-BW-C-4-O | ecosystem: Environmental > Terrestrial > Soil >... | reverse complement strand
ACATTCTGGCCGGAAAATCTCGCGCTTCCTTATCCGTATCCCGGCCACTGGCCGCCGGCGGAAATTATTTTTTCAGTCGTGCTTGTCATTGGCGCAAGTTGCCTGTCATTAAAACTCGCGCGCAGATTTCCATTTCTCGTCACTGGCTGGTTTTGGTTTCTCGGAATGTTGCTGCCGGTCATCGGGCTGGTTCAAGTGGGAACGCAATCCATGGCAGACCGCTACACTTATTTGCCGCTCATTGGCATTTTTATCATTGTGATTTGGGGAATGGGCGAATTGTGGGCGCGTTATAATTTTCCAAAACTCGTGGCGGGAGTCGCGGCGGGATTAATTCTGTTCGCTTGCGCCGCGCAAACAAAAATTCAACTCGCCTATTGGCGTGACAGCGAAACTCTTTTTCAACACGCCATCGCGGTCACGAAGAATAACGCCGAAGCATGGGAACATCTGGGGACATTTTATTTGCGCAGCGAAAACCGCATGACGGATGCGCAGAATTGTTTCCAACGTTCCGTGGACATCGATCCATCCAGAATTTCTGCCCATATTAATCTCGGCTCGGTTTTTATTCTTGAAGGAAATCCTGACAACGCCACTGAACAATTCAACGCCGTCCTTGAATTATCGCCGAACGATGCCGACGCCAATTGCGACCTTGGCTTCGTTTCGGCCTCGCGCGGTCAATGGGACGATGCCATCGTGCATTACAGCAACGCGATCCAAATGGATCCCGATTTCGCCGCCGCGTTTCACAATCGCGGTCTGGCGTTCGAGGCGAAAAATAATTGGACGAATGCCATCCAGGATTTTCGCGCCGCCATTCGTCTCGACCCGGATCGCGCGTCCACGCACAAGCATTTGGGAATTGCATTGGTGCACATAAGCCAAACGAACGAAGCCGTCACCGAATTTCAGCGCGTGCTTGAACTGAATCCAAACGACGCCGATGCCTTGCAACAATTGCAGTCACTTCAGAAATAATTCGTTGAAGATTTACTGCTTTCCCTTGACCAAACTTTCCACAACCGCTGGATCAGCCAAAGTTGAAACATCTCCAATCTGATCAGTCTGATTCTCGGCGATTTTGCGGAGGATGCGACGCATGATTTTCCCCGAACGTGTTTTCGGCAGACTGGGCGCGAATTGAATTTTGTCCGGCACCGCGATCGCGCCGATTTCTTTGCGGACGTGTAGCGCGAGTTCTTTTTTCAATTCTTCGCTGTCGGCAATTCCATCTTTCAAAGTCACGAAGGCGTAAAGCGCCTGGCCTTTGATGTCGTGCGGCATGGGCGCGACGGCGGCTTCGGCGACTTTCGCGTGGCTCACGAGCGCGCTCTCGACTTCCGCCGTGCCGATGCGATGGCCGGAAACATTGACAACATCGTCCACGCGGCCGAGCAGCCAGTAATCGCCGTCCGCGTCCACGCGGCAGCCGTCGCCGGTGAAATACATATTTTTGAACGTCGTGAAATAAGTGTTCACGAAACGTTCGTGGTCGCCCCACGTCGTTCGCATGATTCCCGGCCATGGTTTCTTGATGCAAAGTTTTCCGCCTTCGTTCGGTTTGCATTCCGTTCCATCGTCGCGCAACACGACCGGTTCAATTCCAAAAAATGGCCGGCCTGCGCTGCCGGGTTTCAAAATGTTCACGCCGGGCAGCGGAGTGATTAAATGTCCGCCGGTCTCGGTCTGCCACCAAGTGTCGGAAATCGGGCAGCGGCCTTTGCCGATGACATTGTAATACCACATCCACGCCTCGGGATTGATCGGTTCGCCGACCGTGCCGAGGACGCGCAACGAACTTAAATCGTATTTGTTTGGCCATTCATCGCCGAGCCGGATGAGCGCGCGGATGGCCGTCGGCGCGGTGTAAAAACTTGTCACGCGAAATTTTTCGACGATGCGCCAGAAGCGTCCGGCGTCGGGAAACGTCGGGATGCCTTCAAACATCAGCGTCGTCGCGCCGTTGCAAAGCGGGCCATAAACGACGTAACTGTGGCCGGTGACCCAGCCGACATCGGCGGTGCAGAAATAAACGTCGTCGTCGTGAATATCAAAAACGTATTTGTGCGTGAGCGCACTCCAGAGCAGATAACCGGCGGTGCTGTGGACGACGCCTTTCGGTTTGCCGGTCGAGCCGCTCGTGTAAAGGATGAACAGAAAATCCTCGGCGTTCATTTTTTCCGGCGGACAATCTTCTGGTGGGGCGAGCGTCCCCGCGAGCCGGCTCGTGAGGACACTCGCCCCACCGTTCATCAAATCGTGATACCAGACATCGCGACCGGCGGCGATGTTACACGGCTCATCGTTGCGTTTGATGAGCACGACCTTTTCGATGCTGGGAGTTTTCTTCAACGCCTCGTCGGCGATGGCCTTGAGCGGAATGATTTTTCCGCCGCGCAACGAAACGTTCGCCGTGATCAAAATTTTGCACGTTGAATCGTTGATACGATCCGAAAGCGAATCCGCGCTGAACCCGCCGAACACGACCGAATGAATCGCGCCGATGCGCGCGCAACCGAGCATCGCGACGGCGGCTTCGGGAATCATCGGCATGTAAATCGCGACGCGGTCGCCTTTTTTCACGCCGAGCGATTTCAATGCGTTCGCAAATTTGCAAACGTCCGCGTGCAGTTCGCCGTAAGTGATGCGTTTGACTTCATCTTCGCCATCGCCCTGCCAGATGATCGCAATCTTGTCGCGCAACTTCGTTTTGACGTGGCGGTCGAGGCAGTTCACGGTCAGATTCAATTGCCCGTCTTCAAAAAAAGTGTGCTCGATTTTTTTCGCCGCTGAATCCCAGATAAATTTCGCGGCAACGGTCGGTTTCTTGAACCACTCCAAAGTATCCGCCTGTTCGAGCCAAAATTTTTCCGGCTCACGAAGCGAACGTTCGTAAAGCGCGTTGAATTCCGGCGCATTGATGAGCGCGCGTTGCAAAACTTCCGGCGACGGCGGAAATGTGCGGCCTTCCTGTTGCAGCGATTCGGTTGAAATGGTTTTATGACTCATGTAATTGGTGAAATTGCTGCGTGAATTTCTGAAAATTAAACCGTGCTGTCAATCGCGGTGATGTGTTTTGATGTGTTTGTCTCAAATTGAATTCCATTTAACGTTGACACGATTATTATTTGTAGCTGAAATCTTTCGTTAAGTATCTATGTCGACAATTACTCCTCCAACATTGATTCCTGCGCAATCTCAAATCAGTGATGATGAATGGAATCTTCTTTGGACTGAAACGCACAATACTCTTTACGAAACTTACTACGAAGAGTTCCAGTTGGAAGCACTTCTTGAACGTTGGGAGCGTCTTTCAACTGTGAGTCGATTTGTTTTAACAATTACAGCTCCAGGTTCGGCGATTGCGGGTTGGGCATTATGGAATATGGCAGGTTTCAAATATATTTGGGTTGTCATTGCTGGACTTGGAGCTATCTGTGTTGCACTCGAAGCGACTTTGCATATGAACGAGCGAATAAAAGAACAAACCATTTTGCTTACTGAATTCAGAAGCCTTCGGACTGATATTAAGACATTTGAGGCTCAAATGAACATAAAGGCTCTCCCTGAAGTCAAAAATTATAAAGATGCTTTTCTTGTTATTCGCGAACGCTTTAGTAAGGCAAGTTCAAAACTTAGGAATGACTTATGGTTAACACAACACGTCAAGGACATTGCGCAATCACGCCTCAACATTTTATTCCCACGTTGAATATGGAAATAAAAGAATATGGCATTAGAACGCCGCCGTTGCCACCACCACCGCCACCCCCAGCACCGTCACCGCCGAGACCAAGGTAATGCAGGTTTGTTACCCAATCGCCTCGCGCATGGCGGCGAAATAATCTTTGCCCGTCGCGTCGGAAACCGGCTGCTTGGATTTTGCGTCGGAATGCTCGACGAGTTCCTCCGGCAATTCTTTCAGAAACGGCGACGGCTGGCATGGCAGCAACTGGCCGTATTTCTTGCGCCCGCCGCAATGCGAAATCGTCAGCGTCAGCATCGCGCGTGTAACGGCGACGTAAAATAATCTGCGTTCCTCGTCCATCGTGCCTTCAACTTTCGAGCGTGTGTGCGGCAGCAAACCATCTTCCAACCCGACAATGTAAACGTGCGGAAATTCCAGTCCCTTGCAACTGTGCATTGTGATGAGCGTCACGGCGTCGCCTTTGTTTTCCTCTTCGTCCTCGCGGTCGCTGTCGAGCGTGATGTCTTCGAGAAATTTTTCCAGTCGTTCGGACAACGGCGCGTCCGGCGGCGAACTGCTGTCGAGCGTGGCGATGATTTCCTTCAAGTTGCGAACGCGGTCATCGCCATTTTCTTTATCTTTTTCCGAGCGGCGCAATTCGTTGAAGTAACCGATTTCGTCGAGAAATTTGTCGGCCCAAGACTGAAGACCGCCGTTTGGAACGCCGATCTCCCGATCGGCAAGTTGGTGAGAATTTGCAGATTCTGGCCGAACGGGAGTTCGGCGTTCCAATTGCGCCCGCGTGCGCTCCACAAATTCCACGAACGCCTCGATGCTCTTGCGCGTGTTCGCCTGAAACGTCGTCGTCACGAGCGGATTTTTCATCGCGCTGAAGACGGACGACTTGCGTTCGTGGCTCGCGCCGAGCAGGCGTTCCATCGTCACGTCGCTCAAGCCGCGCGCGGGCACGTTTGCGATGCGCAGCAGGCTGATGTCGTCGTGCGGATTGATGAACATTTTCAGGTAGGCGAGAAAATCCTTCACCTCGCGCCGGTCAAAAAAACTTTGCCCGCCGATCAAGTGATAACGCACGCCGGCCTTGCGCAATTCCGTTTCGAGCGGACGCGATTGCTGGTTCGTGCGAAAAAGAATCGCGCAATTCTGCCACGGCGCGCGGCGCGTGAGCCGCAGAAATTCGATCTGCACGACGATTTCGCGCGCCTCGGCCTCGTCGTTGTCGTAAGCCTGCAACTGAATTTTTGCGCCCGTGCCTTTTTGCGACCAAAGCTGTTTCACGCGGCGGCGCACGTTGTTTTTGATGATGGCGTTCGCGGCGTTGAGGATCGTCGTGGTGCTGCGATAATTTTGCTCCAGCTTGACGACTTTGATTTCGGGAAAATGTTTTTCCATGTCGAGCAGGTTGGCGACTTCCGCGCCGCGCCAGCCGTAAATGCTCTGGTCATCATCGCCGACGACGCACAGATTCCGATGCTCCACAGTGAGCGCGTGAACGAGTTGAAACTGCGCGGCGTTCGTGTCCTGATATTCGTCCACCATGACGTAACGATATTTCGCGCGGCAGGCTTCGAGCGCGTCGGGATGCTCGCGGAACAGGCGCAACGTGAGCAGGATCAAATCGTCGAAATCCACGGCGTTGCAGGCGTGCAATGCGGATTCGTAACGCCTGGCGATGTGTTCGGCCAATGCGCGAATGTTTTCGTCGCCGAAAACTTTTGAGTTCTCGCCGCCGTTTTTGAATTTGCTCAACATCGCCAGCATCGCGCCGGGATCGGTCTTTTCGCCTTTCGCAGAAATGTTCGCCAGAATTTTTTTGACCGCGCTCAATTGTTCCGACTCGTCGTAGATGACAAAATTTCTTTTGTAGCCAAGCTTTTCAATGTGCTGGCGGAGAATTCTCACGCACAAAGAATGAAACGTGCAAATCGTTGGGCGATCATCCTTCTGACTTCCGACTTCTGACTTCTGACTTCGCTTCGGCAGCAGTTTGTTCACGCGTTCCCGCATTTCACGCGCGGCCTTGTTCGTGAACGTGACGCCGAGGATATTTCCCGGCGCAATCCCGCGCGCAACCATGTGCGCGATGCGGAACGTGATGACGCGCGTCTTGCCCGTGCCCGCGCCCGCCAAAATCAAAACCGGCCCGCTGATGGTCTCGGCGGCCAGACGTTGCTGCGGATTGAGTGTGTTCAGATTCACCATCGGGCGCGGAGTTTAATTCGCGGCGAAGCGAACGCAAGCGCGCAGCAGGGATTTTCTTTTTCAGCCACAGATAGCCACAGATGAAACACAGATTTATGAAAATAAACTTGTCGTTTGAAAAAATGTTTTGTTGGCTGAATCACATCGGTTTTATCTGTGTTAATCTGTGTCCATCTGTGGCAAAAATTATTTTCCTCAAGAAAAAATAAGTTGCGCGAACCGTGCAACGCAGCTTAAAGATTCGCAAGACAAATGGGCAAAACACTGATCATCGCGGAAAAGCCATCCGTCGCCGGAGACATCTCCAAGGCGCTCGGCAAGTTTGAGAAGAATGCGGACTTCTACGAAAATGACCAATACGTCATCTCGTCGGCGGTCGGCCATCTGCTCACGATCGCCGTGCCGGAACAGTTCGAGGTCAAGCGCGGCAAGTGGACTTTTGCGAATCTGCCGGTGATTCCGCCGCACTTCGATCTGCTGCCCATCGAAAAAAATGAAGCGCGACTGAAAGTTTTGGTGAAGCTCATCAAACGCAAGGATGTAACCGCGCTCGTGAATGCCTGCGACGCCGGGCGCGAAGGCGAATTGATTTTCCGTTACATCGTTCAATACGCAAAGGCCAAACAGCCGATCCAGCGGCTCTGGCTGCAATCCATGACGCCTGCCGCGATCCGTGACGGCTTCGCGCACTTGCGCACGGACGGCGAAATGATTCCGCTCGCCGACGCGGCGACCTGTCGCAGCGAAAGCGACTGGCTCATCGGCATCAACGGCACGCGCGCGATGACGGCGTTCAATTCCAAGACCGGCGGTTTTCATCTGACGACGGTTGGCCGCGTGCAGACGCCGACGCTGGCGATCTTGGTCGAGCGCGAGGAGAAGATTAAAAAATTTATTTCGCGCGACTACTGGGAAATTCACGGCACGTTCGGCGCGGAAGGGGGCGAATATGTTGGCCGCTGGTTTGATGAAAAATTTTCCAAGAAGGAAGGCGACGAACAATCGCGGCCGGAACGCGTTTGGGAAATCGCGCGCGCGGAAGAGATTCAAAAAAAATGCCTCGGCAAGCCCGGCATCGTGACGGAAGAAAGCAAGCCGACGACTTCGATGTCGCCGCAGCTTTATGATTTGACGACCTTGCAGCGCGAGGCGAACGGACGTTTTGGTTTTTCCGCGAAAAATACTTTGGGACTCGCGCAGGCGCTTTACGAAAAACATAAAGTGCTGACGTATCCGAGAACGGATTCGCGCGCACTGCCGGAAGATTATCTGGAGACGGTCAAGACGACGCTGGGAATGCTGGCGGAAACGAATTATCGCACGCCGGCGGAAACGATCTTGAAGAACGGCTGGGTGCGCCCGAACAAACGTATCTTTAATAATGCGAAAGTGTCGGATCACTTTGCGATCATTCCGACGCTCATCGCGCCGAAAGCGTTGAGCGAGCCGGAGCAAAAACTTTACGACCTCGTCACGAAACGGTTTCTCGCGATCTTTTATCCGGCGGCGGAATTTCTCGTGACCACGCGCATCACGCGCGTCGAAAGCGAGCCGTTCAAGAGCGAAGGCAAAGTGATGGTGAACGCGGGCTGGCTCGCGGTCTATGGCAAGGAAGCGGCGGAGTCCGACGACACACCGACGCTCGCGCCGGTGAAGCCGAACGAAACGGTGAAGACGGAGAAAATCGAAGTCGAGGCGAACGTCACCAAACCGCCGGCGCGCTATTCGGAAGCGACCTTGCTCGGCGCGATGGAAGGCGCGGGCAAGTTGATTGATGACGAGGAATTGCGCGAGGCGATGTCGGACAAAGGTCTCGGCACGCCCGCGACGCGCGCGACGATCATCGAAGGTTTGATCTGGGAAAAATATGTTTTGCGGAACGGCCGTGAATTGCAGCCGACGGCGAAGGCATTTTCCATCATCACGCTCTTGCGCGGGCTGGAGATTCCGCAACTGTCCTCGCCGGAACTTACGGGCGAATGGGAATTCAAATTGAACCTCATGGCGCGCGGCAAAATGAAGCGCGACGATTTCATGAAGGAAATCGCCGACGCCACGCGCGACATCGTAGCGAAGGCGAAGCTGCATGAGAGCGACACGGTGCCGGGCGATTACGGCAAGCTCAACGTGCCGTGTCCGAAATGCGGCGGCGAGATTTTGGAGAACTATAAAAAATTCCAGTGTCAGAAATGCGATTTCGCGCTCTGGAAAATCGTCGCGAGCCGGCAGTTGGAAATTTCCGAGGTCGAGGAACTCATCAGCAAAGGCACGGTTGGGCCGCTGCAAGGTTTTCGCAGCAAGCAGGGATTTCCGTTTGCCGCCATTATTAAAATGGGCGCGGAGTTCAAGCCGGAGTTTGATTTTGGTAACGACAAAAATGCGGATGGCGCCGATTCCGCGCCGATTGATTTCACCGGCAAAGAGCCGCTCGGCAAATGTCCGAAGTGCGGCGGGCGCGTGTTCGACGGCGGGATGAATTATCTTTGCGAGAACGCGACGGGCGCGGCGAAAACCTGCACATTCAAGACGGGCAAGATTATTTTACAGCAGCCGATCGAGGCCGCGCAGGTAAAAAAAATGTTGGAAACGGGCAAGACGGATTTGCTGACAAAATTTATTTCCAAGAAAAACAACCGCGCGTTCAAGGCGTTCCTCGTGATCAAGGACGGCGGCACGGCGTTTGAATTTGAACCGCGCGAAAAAAAGGGCAAGGCGAAGGACGGCACGCCGCGCGAACCTCTGCCGAAGATTGATTTCACCGGCAAGGAATCCATCGGTAAATGCCCGAAGTGCGGCGGGAAAATTTTCGACACGGAGCAGGGTTACATCTGCGAAAATTCCCAACGCGACGCCAAGGCGTGCAAGTTCAAGATCGGCAAAACGATTTTGGAACAGCCGATTGAACTCGAGCAGGCGCAGAAAATTCTCGCCGACGGCAAGAGTGATTTGTTGGACAAATTTATTTCCAAAGCCGGCAAGCCGTTTCCCGCATATCTCGTGATGGACGCAAAGGGTAAAATTACTTTTGATTTTCCGCCGCGAGAGTAATCTGCGGTTGCAATGGAAAATGAAACCGGCAAGCCTGCCACAGAAATCCGCGACAAGTGGATTTCAAAATTCCTCGCGCATCTGGCGGTAGATCGTGGCGCGTCGGTTTATACGCAGCGGAATTACAGACAGGCGTTGACGGAATTTTCGCGCTGGCATCTTGAAGAGCGCAAGTCGCTGCCGGTTTGGGACAAACTTCAACGCGATGACTTTCGTAGCTTCGTGAGATTTCTCGGAAGAAATAATTTGAGCCGTGCGGCGACGCAGCTTCGATTTTCCGCGCTGCGGACGTTTTACAAATTTCTCATCCGGCACGGCGCGGCTGAAAGTTCGCCGATAAAAAATCTTTCGCTGCCGAAACTGGAAAAACGGTTGCCAAAATTTTTGACGAAGCAGCAGATGGAAGCGTTGCTCATCGCGCCGTTCGAGCTTTTGAAAATTCAAAAGACGAAAAAGGCCGGCCGTCCGGTTTCCCAAATCGCGGCGTTGCGCGACGTTGCCGTTCTCGAAACGATTTATTCCTGCGGCCTGCGTGTGAGCGAGCTGTGCGGTTTGCGCGTGGATGACGTTGACTGGAGCGAACAAATCGTGCGCGTGCGCGGCAAGGGCAAAAAGGAACGGCTCGTGCCGATCGGCTGGCCGGCGTTGATGGCGATCCAGGATTATTGGAACACGTTCAAGCAACCGCCGGGCGGGGCGTCGCCGATTTTTTTTGCGGAGACAAAAAAACGCGCTCCGCTCGCGCCGGTCCAGCTCGCGCGGCGGTTGAAACAATTTCTCGCCATCGCCGGGCTTGATCCGGGTTTGACGCCGCACAAGTTGCGGCACAGTTACGCGACGCATCTGCTGGACGCGGGCGCGGATTTGCGGAGCGTGCAGGAATTGCTCGGCCACGCGCATCTCGTCACGACGCAGGTTTACACGCACGTCACGACGGAGCGGTTGAAGAAGGCTTACGACGCAGCGCATCCGCGGGCGTGATTTTATTTATGCTGGGCGCGATGGGGTTATAGGTGCTTGAAAATTTATTCAAAAAATTACAGAAGGATAAAAGGAATTGATTTTGTATAGCTCGCATTTACAACCGTTGCTTGAACACTCATCATAAATACTGGAACGAACGGTTGACTCACGAAGCAAAACCGCCTTCACTTTATATCCAACAAGCTGTTGTGGAAACCGTATTATGTTTGTTTTAATTGCAAAATGAAAACCACAAATAATTAAGCATCGTGGAAATTATCATTCAACCCACAGCCGAAGCCGCAAGTGCCGTTGCAGCAGAAATCGTCGCGCGATTATTGTGCGAAAAACCTGACGCTGTGCTGGGTTTGCCAACGGGGCAGACACCATTGTTGCTTTATCGCGAACTGATTCGTCTTTATCGCAAAGGCCAGGTTGATTTCCGCAGAGTCACGACGTTCAATCTGGATGAATATGTCGGATTTGGGTCGAAACATCCGCAGTCGTATCACAGCTTCATGCGCGAACATTTTTTCAGGCACATAAATATTTCACAAAAAAATGTCCATGTTCCCGATGGCATGGCAAAAAATATTCCGGCGTTTAGTGTGCGCTATGAAAAAATGATCCGCGCGGCAGGCGGGATTGATTTGCAGATTTTAGGAATTGGGGCGGACGGGCACATCGGTTTTAACGAACCGTCCTCGTCGCTCGCGTCGCGCACCCGCATCAAAACGCTTGCGCCGCAGACTCGCAAGGACAACGCAAAGTTTTTTGGTGGTGAAAACAAAGTGCCGTATCATGTCATCACAATGGGCATTGGTACGATTATGGAAGCGCGGCAATGTCTACTGCTTGCGTTCGGAGGAAAAAAATCCCACGCGGTTGCCGGGGCAGTGGAAGGCGCGATCACCGCGATGAATCCGGCGTCCGCATTACAAGTTCATCCTACCGTCAAAATTTGTCTCGACAAATCTGCCGCCGCAGGTTTGCAAAAGGCTGATTATTATCGTTGGGTTTATGAGAACAAGCCGGCTTGGCAAAAAAATTGTTAGACGTTTACAAAAATTTAAATTGTCTGTTGACAGAACATCGTTTGTTTCGTAACTTCTCTGCGTCAGTAGTCCGTAAAATAGCAATTGAGCCGGTCAGCCCTTCAGATTTTCGAAA
>Ga0210398_10006153_pt1 | contig 11095 bp, 8 predicted proteins | sample IncBWC4OmetaG_FD_161047 | JGI IMG/M metagenome (GOLD analysis project Ga0210398, IMG submission 161047) | Forest soil microbial communities from Barre Woods Harvard Forest LTER site, Petersham, Massachusetts, United States - Inc-BW-C-4-O | ecosystem: Environmental > Terrestrial > Soil >... | reverse complement strand
GTATTCGTCGGGTGAAACAAGTCCGAGCGATGCCCGCACGAGGAGGGTGCTGAGCGAGAGCGGGTTGAGGCGGTTCACCAGCGCGAGGTTGAGGTTCTCGACGCGTGGCGCGAGACCGCGATAGCGCCGGCGCAGTTCCGCGTCGATGCGCGAGGACTCGCACAGCCGCATCAGCGCGCCGCCCAGTCCTGGATCCTCGAATGCTGCGACGAAACAATCGATCGCCTCCGCGCCTTTCTCCCCGCGCTCATCGAAGCCGGGGATATCGGAGAGATTGAGGTCGAAGGTGCCGAATTCGTGACGGCTCGCAAGATGCGCCGCCACCGCGAAAAAATAGTCGTGAGTCTGTTTCGCGTCGTCGAGCGAGTCGATGCGCTCGGGGAGATAGATCATCTCACCGGCCATCAGTGGGTAGTGAAACGGAAGCATCACCGACGAGTTGGTGAGCGAGTCGACACGAAACTCGAGCGGAAACAGCATCCGCATGAATTTCGTTACGACGCCCTTGATCTCGTGCAATGAAAGAGCCGGTTGGGAAACGCTGTCTGCCATTGGATATGCTTGATTCTTACAAAGACCGATGCCTTCGCGCAATTTGTTTCTCGCGATGATAAGCGCTGCCAGATGCGGTTCGCGGGCGCAAATCCGCGCGATTCTGTTCGTTCCTTGACTTGACCGAGAGGGCGGGACTTAATCGGTAACATCGCCATGCTTCAATATCTTCGGGTCAAATCCGCGCCCGCACTGGTTTGTACGCTCGCAATCGCTGTTTTCATCGCGCTCGCGAGCGCCGCCCGCGCCGGTATTTCCGATAACGTCAAAACCGAGACACTGCCCAACGGGCTCAAGGTTCTCGTGCTGGAGAATCATAAGGCGCCGGTCGCGACCTTCCACGTCTTCTACAAGGTAGGCTCGCGCAACGAACAGACCGGCAAGACCGGCCTCGCGCATTTGTGCGAGCATCTGATGTTCCGCGGGACTAAGAAATACAAACCCGAGGAGATCGATAAGATCATCGAGGAGAACGGCGGCGACCTGAATGCCGAGACTTCCGAGGACTTCACCGAGTACTTCGAAAACATCAATCGCGACCATCTCGACGTGCCGATTAGTATGGAGGCCGATCGGATGGGCGATTTCGATCCTCAGGGCTTCGACTCGGAAAAGGCCGTAGTCATGGAAGAGCGCAGGATGCGCACCGAGGACAATCCCGCCGACGCGCTCGACGAGTTGGCGCGCGCGCAGGCCTACATCGAGCATCCGTATCACTGGCCCACCATCGGATGGATGCACGACGTCGAGGGCTTGACGCTGGAGGACGCACGGGCATTTCACGAGATGTACTATTCGCCGCAGAACGCGCTCATCGTGGCGGTCGGCGATTTCGACGCTGACAAGGTGATGAAGCAAATCAGCGAGCAATTTGGTTCCATCAAGAATGGCCCCAAGCCGCCGCCTTTCAATCAGATCGAGCCGCCGCAGCAGGGCGAGCGGCGCGTGATATTGCGGCACGCCGCTAATCTTCCGTCCTTCGAGGAGTCGTTCCACGTGCCGAATCTGAAAAGTCCCGACGCCTACGCACTCGAGGTTCTTTCGGAAGTGCTCGCTGATGGAAAAAGTTCGCGACTCTACAAAGACCTCGTCATCGACAAGCGGATGGTGGTCGGGACCAGCGCGGGTTCCAACATGACTTCCTTCGATCCGCCGCTGTTCACTTTCTCGGCGCAGATGCGGCCGGGCGTGAAAACCGACGACGTGCTGGCCGAAGTCGATCGGCAGATCAAGCTGCTGCGCGACCAGCCTGTTAGCGAGGCTGAATTGCAGAAGGCCAAGAACCTCGAGCAGGCGGAATTCGTGTACGGTCAGGATTCGATCTTCAATGAGGCCTCGGAGCTCGGCGTGTATGAGATGCTCGGCGACTACAAGTTGATCGATCAATATTTACCTGCCATCGACAAAGTCAGCGTCGCGGATATTCAGCGCGTCGCGCAAAAATACCTGGTCAAGGACAACCGCACCGTGGCGATCCTCGAACCGACCGGCCTGTTGCCGAAGCAGGCCGGCGGCGGTCCCAGCGGCGGAACCCTGCATCGCTCGATCAGCGTCTTCGACGAAGGCGGTGTGCGATGAAATCTCGATTCACGACGTCGCTGGCCGCCGTGCTCCTCGCGCTCAGTTTTTTCACCGCTCGCGCCGACGCTTTCGAAATGAAGCGGATGACGCTCTCCAATGGCGCGGTGCTGATGGTCTCCGAGCAGCATCTGTTGCCGATGGTGACTATCGGAATCGCCTTCGATGCGGGTTCGCGCCGCGATCCCAAGGGCAAGGAAGGCCTCGCGGAACTCACTGCCGACAGCCTCACGCAGGGCACCAAGGATCTGACCGAAACGGAATTCAACCAAAAGGTTGATTTCATGGGCAGCGAAGTCGCGGTCGGCGCGGAACGTGACAATGCCGAAGCGAGTTTGACCTCGCTCAAAAAATATGAAGATCAGACGCTCCATCTGCTGGCGCAGGTGCTTACCAATCCCGGGTTGCGCCCGGCGGACATCGAGCGCAAACGCGCCGAGATAGTTGCCGCGATCAACGCGCAAGAAGAGTCTCCGCAATATGTCGCGGAGGTGGCCTTCGGCAAGACCTTGTTTGGTCCCGATAGTCCGTACGGCCATCCATCGGAAGGGTTCAAGGACACTGCGGCGAAACTCACCCCGGACGATGTCATAAGTTTCTACCATCAGTTTTACAAAATGGGCGGCGCCGTCATCGCAGTCGCCGGCGACGTGACCGCCGATGAAATTAAGGCGAAGCTCGAGCACGAGTTCGCGTCGCTGCAAGGCACGGTGCCCGCACAACCCGCGCCGCCAGCGCCAACCGTCGCCCCCGGATTGCATCCGGTGCTGATCGACCAGAACGTCGCGCAAGCTACCGCGGTGATCGGCTTCGGCGGCGTCGAGCGCTCCAACCCCGACTACTACAAGCTCCAGGTGATGAATCACATCCTCGGCGGCGGCGGGCTCACCTCGCGTCTGATGCGAGAAGTGCGCACCAAAAAGGGGTTGGTCTATGGCGTCGGCTCCGGGTTTGAGGCGGGAAAATTTCCCGGCTCGTTCCGCGCCGTTCTGCAGACCAAGAACAAGAGCGCCAATGAGGCGATCGCCGAGACGCTCCATCAGATTCGCCTGATGCAGGAAGCGCCGGTCACCGACGATGAGATGAGCCAGACCAAGAAATATTTGGTCGGTAGCTTCCCGCTCAAATTCGACACGTTGGGAAAGATCGACAGCTTCATGCTGCAAGTCCAGCTGTATGGACTCGGGCTCGATTATCCGGACCGTTATCCCAAACTGATCGACGACGTAACCAAGGATGACGTACTGGCAGGTGCGAAGAAGTATCTGCATCCCGATGCGGCGATCCTGGTGGTCGTCGCGAATCAGCAGGAAGCCGCGATCAAGGTCGATAGTTTTCTGCCACATTGACGGAAACCCGCGCGGGCGATGGCCCGCGCACCGGAGCAGACAATGAGCATCACGAAAGAATCGTGGAAAATTCAGGGCGAATATTTCGAATCCTGCAATTGCGAAGTGCTATGCCCCTGCCTCCTCTCTAACGCGCAGGCGCGCCCAACTGAGGGTCATTGCGATGTGGTCCTCGCATTCCGCATCGACAAGGGAAACTACGGCGCGACGGACATTTCGGGGCTGAACGCCGCGCAGGCGCTCATCACGCCGGGGCCGATGGCGCAGGGCGGCGGCACACTCGCGGTCTATGTCGACCGCCGGGCAACATCGGAGCAGCGCGCGGCGCTGGAGGCGATTTTCACCGGTGCGGCGGGCGGCCCACCTTCGCTGTTCGGCCCGATGATATCGAAGCAACTGGCTCCCAAGGCGGTTGAGATCAACTTCACCATGCACGGTAGCGAACGCAAGCTGGTGATTCCGGGCATCACCGAAGTCACCGTCAAAGGCATCGCTGGACGCGGTGGCAAAGACGTGGTGTGGTTCGAAAACGTCGGACATCCATATTCGAGTCGCCTCGCAGCTGCGAAGGGCGCCGACAGCAACTTCAAAGATCAGTCGTTCGATTTCCATAATTCCGGCCGCAACGGACATTTTTCCGGTATCGACTGGACCAGTTGATGTTCAATGGCTGCCGCGCCTGAGAACCTCGCCTTAGCCACCCCACCGGCGCGCGATCGCATCGTGTTATGGGGCGGCATCGTCATCATTACGATCCTCGCCTGGATCTACCTGATCATCATGCCGATGGGCGCGCAATCGTGGCTGCTCGAGGCGACGCTGATGTTCCTGATGTGGGCGGTGATGATGGTTGCGATGATGCTTCCGTCTGCGGCGCCGATGCTGTCCACCTACAGTCGCATCGCCGCGCCGCGCGAAGGCTACCGCGCCTATCACGTCTGGATGTTCGCCGCCGGATACTTCGTGGTGTGGACCGTATTCAGCCTCGCTGCGACTATTCTCCAGTATGCGCTGCAAAGCGCCGCGATCATTTCCAACGGCTTGCGAACAACTTCGCTTGCAGGCGGCCTCATCCTCGTGGTTACCGGCGTCTATCAACTCACGCCGTTGAAGAACATATGCCTCAAGCGATGCCGCACGCCGGTCGGGTTTTTTATGACCAGCTGGCGCGACGGGACGCGCGGTGCATTCAAGATGGGCCTCGAGCACGGCGCATTTTGCACCGGATGCTGCTGGATGCTGATGGCACTACTTTTTGTAGCCGGCGTGATGAACCTCGCGTGGGTGGCGGCGATTAGCGTGCTCGTACTGCTCGAGAAGGCCGCGCCGTTCGGCCGCGCGATCGCTCTCGCCTCAGGAGTTGCGATGATTGCAGGCGGCCTTGTGCTCGCGATTCGCTACTGATGGAGCCCAAGCGCGTCTTCACCATTGGGCATTCGACGCACCCGATCGAGGATTTCTTCGCGCTCCTATCGCAGCAAGAAATCAAGCTCCTCGCGGATGTGCGATCGTATCCATCCTCGAAACGATGGCCTCAATTCAACCAGGAAGAATTGCAACGCACAGTCGAGCGCGCCGGGATTGAATATCGATGGTTTAAGTCGCTGGGCGGGCGCCGTCATTCCAAGAACGTGGCGTCGCCACACACGGCGTGGCAGATCCCAGCCTTTCGCTCGTATGCCGACTATGCGGACGGCGACGATTTCAGCGCCGGCCTCGATGAATTGATCGCGCTCGCCGTGCACAAACGCACCGCATACATGTGTTCCGAAGGCCTCTGGTGGCGATGCCATCGACGGATCATTTCCGATCATCTCGTCGTGCGAGGCTGGACCGTGATGCACATCGTGCCGACCGGGAAACTCACCGAGCACGCACTGCCTGACTTCGCCCACGTCGAATACGATCGTCTGATCTACGCTGTCAGTAACAAAAAGTAGGATTTACGCGGCGGCGCGATGATTCAACACCTCGCGCAGGAACTGCCCGGTATGCGAATTCGCTACCTGCGCAATCTGCTCGGGCGTGCCCTTCGCCACGACATTGCCGCCACGGTCGCCACCCTCCGGTCCGAGGTCGATGATGTAGTCGGCGGTCTTAATCACTTCGAGGTTGTGCTCGATGATGACAATCGTATTGCCAGTGTCGGCCAGGCGACCGAGCACCGCGAGCAACTTCTTTATGTCGTCGAAGTGCAGCCCGGTGGTCGGCTCATCGAGGATGTAAAGCGTGCGGCCGGTCGCGCGGCGTGCCAGTTCCTTCGCCAACTTGATGCGCTGCGCTTCGCCGCCCGACAGCGTCGTCGCCGACTGCCCCAAATGGATGTAATCGAGGCCTACATCGCGCAGCGTTTCGAGCTTCTGCCGGATCGGCGGCACCGCGCCCATGAACTCGATCGCGTCGAGCACCGTCATGTTGAGCACTTCGGAAATGCTCTTGCCCTTGTACTGAATCTCCAGCGTATCGCGGTTGTAGCGCTTGCCGCCGCAAACTTCGCAGGTCACATACACGTCGGGCAGGAAATGCATCTCGATGCGAATGATGCCGTCGCCCTCGCAGGCCTCGCAGCGGCCGCCCTTCACGTTGAATGAAAACCGCCCCGGGCCATAGCCGCGCATCCGCGCTTCCGGAAGTTGCGCAAACAGCTCTCGGATATGAGTGAATAGTCCGGTGTAGGTGGCAGGATTGGAGCGTGGCGTGCGCCCGATCGGGCTCTGATCGACATGGATCACTTTGTCGAGATTCTCGATACCCTCGATGCTCTTGAACGCGCCGGCACGCTCGCGGCTATGGTTGAGTTTCTGCGAGAGCGCTTTGTAGACGGTATCGAGGACCAACGTTGATTTGCCCGATCCTGAGACTCCGGTAACACAGGTCACCACTCCGAGTGGAATCTGCACCGTCAGGTCGCGCAGATTATTTTCTTTCGCGCCTTTTACCGTCAGCCATCGATTGCTGATTTGACGCCGCCGCGAGGGCACCGGAATTTCAATTTCACCCGAAAGATACTTGCCAGTTAGCGATTTAGGATTCGCCATCACCTGCGCGGGCGTGCCCTCCGCCACGATGTGGCCGCCATGAATCCCGGCGCCCGGGCCCATATCGATGAGGTAGTCGGCGTCGAGCATGGTGTCGCGATCGTGCTCGACTACCAGCACGGTGTTGCCGAGATCGCGCAACCGCTTCAGCGTGTTCAGCAGGCGCTGATTGTCGCGCTGATGGAGTCCGATCGACGGTTCGTCGAGGATATAGAGCACACCCACCAGGCTCGATCCAATTTGCGTCGCGAGCCTTATGCGCTGCCCTTCGCCGCCCGACAGCGTGCCGGCGGTGCGTTCCAGGGTGAGGTAGTCGAGGCCCACGTCGGCGAGGAACTTCAGGCGCTCGTTCACTTCCTTGAGGATGAGCCGCGCGATTTCCCTTTCCTGCGCGCTCAGCTTGGGACCCTCGAAAAACGCGAGCGCCTGCTTAATCGACATCGCGGTGACTTCGGAAATCGATTTGCCGTTGAAGCGAACGAAGAGGCTTTCCTTCTTCAGGCGCGCGCCGCCGCAGGCCGGACATGGCCGCATGTTCATAAACGCGCCGAGCCATTCCCGCACCGATTCGGACTCGGTCTCCTTGTAGCGCTTGTCGAGCCATTGCAGGACGCCTTCAAAGGGACGCGCGTAGCCGTGGCGATGTCCGTGGCGCTCGTAGGCGAACTCGATTTCCTCCTCGCCCGAGCCCTCAAGGATTTTCTTGCGCACTTTGAGCGGAATCGTTTTCCATTGCTGATCGAGGCTGAAGCCATAGTGCGCGGCGAGCGCTTCGAGGATCGGCAGAATGTAGTTCATCGTGGCCCACGGCGCGATGGCGCCGTCGGAAATACTCAGTTCATCATTTTGGATGACGAGTTCGGGATCGAAGTACATGATCGATCCGATGCCCGAGCATTCCGCGCACGCGCCGTGAGGGCTGTTGAAGGAAAACATTCGCGGCGTGATTTCGGGATATGAAATTCCACATTCCACGCAGGCGAAGCGCTGGCTGAAATAAATTCCCTGTTCTTTCGCGCCGTCCAGCCGCTCGATCTTGAGCAGGTCCTGCCCATATTTGAAGGCGACCTCGAGCGAATCGGCCAGCCGCTTCTCAATGCCGCTACGAATCGCGAGGCGATCCACCATCACTTCGATAGTGTGGCGCTGATTCTTGTTGAGGGTAGGCTCTTCGCCGAGCTCGTAGAGTTTGCCGTCAATTTTCGCGCGCACGAATCCCGCGCGCCGCATGTCGGCCAGCTCCTTGCGATATTCACCCTTGCGATCGCGCACGATCGGCGCCAGCACGTGAATCCTGGTGCCGTCGGGGAACTTCATGATTTGGTCGACGATTTGCTGCACGCTCTGCTGGGTGATTTCGCGCCCGCAGTTGTAACAGAACGCGTGGCCGACGCGCGCGAAGAGCAGCCGCAGATAGTCGTAAATCTCGGTGATGGTGCCGACGGTCGAACGCGGGTTGCGCGAGGTGGTTTTCTGCTCGATGGAAATCGCCGGCGACAGACCCTCGATGGAATCGACGTCGGGTTTTTCCATCTGTTCGAGAAACTGGCGCGCGTAGGCCGACAGCGATTCGACGTAACGGCGCTGCCCCTCCGCATAAATGGTATCGAAGGCGAGCGATGATTTTCCCGAGCCCGAGAGCCCGGTAATTACCACCAAGCGATCGCGCGGGATTTCCAGATCGATATTCTTGAGATTGTGCTCGCGTGCGCCGCGGATTATCAGCTTGTCCGCCATGACCCTACGCGGCCCGTTTCCCCGCCGCGTCGCGAGCCTTGACTGCCCGCGCGGCATATTCGATGGCCGAAATCATACTGGATGGATTCGCGACCCCACGCCCGGCAATCTCGAACGCCGTGCCGTGGTCGGGCGAAGTCCGAATAAATGGCAATCCGATGGTCACGTTCACAGCACGATCAAACTCCAGGGTCTTGAGCGCGATCAAGCCTTGATCGTGATACATAGTCACAGCCGCATCGAAGCCGAATCGACCATCATGCCGAATGAAGGCGGTATCGGGCGCGAGCGGCCCGTGCGCATCGATGCCGCGTTTGACCGCGCGCCGAATCGCCGGCGTGATGATGCGAATCTCCTCGTCGCCGAAGAGTCCATTTTCACCCCCGTGGGGATTGAAGCCGAGCACGCCGATGCGTGGATTTGCCGCGCCTTCATTCTCGCGCAGATGCCGATCGAGCATCGCGATGGTGTCGAAGATATTTTTCTGCGTCAGCAGGCCCGACACCTGCGCGAGGCCCACATGGACGGTCACCAGGGCCATCCGAAGTTCGCTTCCTGCGAACATCATGCGCCAGTTTTTGGTGCGCCCGATCTTCGCCATCACCTCGCTATGCCCGGGAAAATGATGGCCCGCGCGATCCCACCATTGCTTGCTGATGGGCGCGGTGACGAGAGCATCCACTTCGCCATCACGGGCCATCCGCGCACCGACTTCGACGTATTGAAATGATGCGTCACCGCCTTCGATGCTGGGTTGGCCGGGACGACGAGCCTGCGGGGGAAGTTCGGTCAATGGCATTACTGCCAATTCATTGCGAAGAAGCGCTTGTCCCGGTCGCCATTCAACCAACCCCGGCGCATTTTCGATGTGATTGGTGGCACCACGCATCGCGGCGAGGTCGCCGATTATGACGAATTCCGGCCCATCGCCGCGTTGCGCAAATGAGGCAACAGACTTGAGCACCACCTCTGGGCCGATGCCCGACGGATCGCCCATGCTGATTGCGAGGAGGGGCGTTTTGCGCTTGCGCGGCATCTAATACATCGTCTCCACATCGTGCTGCTTCACCAGCTCGGTCTCGACCCAGCTCTCCAACTGGCCACGCGTTTGCTCGTCAACGAGGTGATTGCGGATGTCCTCTTTCACCACTGGAAGCGGAGTCAGGCCTGGAACTGCATGCTGTTCGACCTTGACGATGTGGAAACCATGCTTGGTCCGGACTACCTCGGAGATTTGTCCGGCTTGCAGGTTTTTGATCGCCGCCAGAATCTCATCCATGATGTCGTCAGGCCCGAACACCCCGAGCTCGCCGCCCTGCGCCTTGGAGTCGTCATCGGAGTAGCGCTTTGCCAAATCGCTGAAGTCTTCACCCTCGACGGCTCTCTTGTGGATCTGGTCCGCTTTGGCCTTGGCGGCAGCCACCTCGGCCGGCGCCGCGTTCGGCGGGACCGCGATCAGAATTTGCGCAAGTTGGAATTTCTCCTGCTTAACGGTGAACTGGTCGTGATGCGCATCGTAGTAGGCCTGGATCTGCTCGGGAGGGATGGTGACGTGCTGACGCAGCTCCTCGTTCAGCATCATCGCCTTCGCGAGTTCCACCTTGGCCTGCTTGCGGAAATCGTCCCAGGTCACCCCGTTCTGCATCAGTGATTGTTTAAGCTGCTGGTCGCTAATGCCGCGCTCTTGTTCGACGTCCACGATGTATTTGTCGATTTGGTCCTCGTCGATTTTGTCGTCATATTTCGCTACTTCCTGGGCGAGGAGCTTCTGCGCGATCAGCCCCTTGAGGCCTTCCTTGAAGGTTGGGTTCGCGGTGGGGTCGCCGGGAGGCAGCGTTTTGCCCGCGCTTTCCGCGAATGCCCTGACGTCATGCATCGTAATTGGCTCGCCGTCGACACTGGCGACGATTTTGTCAACTTCTTCCGCCCGCACCGCGCACGGCGTGGCGATCGTGGTTAGCGACAGCGCGACGACCGATGCGAGCACGAGCCCCGCGTTCGCACGAAGAAGAGAGAGAATTTTCCGCATCAGTAATTCGCTCAGGATTGTATAACTTTCCAGCCGGCGCCGCGCCTCAGTTGGCCAACTGTCCGGTGGCGCGCTCCGGCCAGCTTTCCAAATTCTCACACGTCCGAATCGCCTGCAAGACAGCGTCGACCTGCGCGAAGGTCTTCTCATATTCCCGTTCTCCCACCGGCTCAATCTGCACGATGATTTGGAAGGACGGGGTCAGCCGCATCCGCTTGCGATTCGCTTCCACCAGTTTGGTCAGCTTCGGCGCGTCGACCGGCGCATCGGTATGGAACCGGATTTCGAGCTGATTGCCCTTGGTGATCGCGCTCAGGATCAGCATCGCGCGCATCTGGCGGCGGATGTTCATCGCGAGGATCAGATTCTCGACCAGGGTCGGGATGGGACCGGCGCGATCGCGCATCTCGTCGCGGAGGTCGTCGAGGTCCTGCTCCGACTCGGCGCGCGCCAGCCGCCGGTAAAGAATGAGGCGTTCGTTTTCATCGGGTACGTAAGAATCCGGAATGTAGGCCGGGATGCCGAGCCGCAGCTCGGGCTCGAAATCGGGCCGCATCGGTTCGCCGCGCAACTCGTGAATCGCCTGCTCCATCATTTCGGTGTAGAGCTCGAAGCCGACCGCCGCGATCTCGCCATGCTGCTCGCGGCCGAGCAAATTACCGGCGCCGCGATGTTCGAGGTCGGCCATCGCAAGTTTGAACCCCCCGCCCGATTCGGTATCGACTAGTTCCCGCAGCGCCTCAATTCGCCGCTTGGCATCGCGCGTGATGATGTGCTCGCCGGGAATCAGCAGGTACGCGTAGGCCTTCTGG
>Ga0210398_10006151_pt1 | contig 11097 bp, 10 predicted proteins | sample IncBWC4OmetaG_FD_161047 | JGI IMG/M metagenome (GOLD analysis project Ga0210398, IMG submission 161047) | Forest soil microbial communities from Barre Woods Harvard Forest LTER site, Petersham, Massachusetts, United States - Inc-BW-C-4-O | ecosystem: Environmental > Terrestrial > Soil >... | reverse complement strand
CGGCGGCATTGGCTGGGGCGCTATCATCTGCGGCGGCGGCGCCATCATCTGAGCATGCGCGGCCGGTGTCGCGACCAGCGCGATGGCCGCAGTCGCGGCCAGGAATCCCACTAGTTTCTTCTTCGACATAACCGGTTCCTCGTTTGTCCAAGGTCACCGGATCAACGGGAGATCGGCCAGCAGAGTTCCGCCTTCACCCAAGGTCGGGGTCGGGCAAGCCTCGCCGCCGGCAGGCGGCAATGATGGTGTTTTGCAGGAGACACGCGATGGTCATCGGGCCGACCCCGCCCGGCACCGGGGTGATGGCCCCAGCGATAGCGCGCGCCGAGGCGAAATCCACATCGCCGACAAGCCGGGCCACGCCGTCAGCGCCGACGATGCGGTTGGTGCCGACATCGATCACCGTCGCACCCGGCTTGATCCAGTCGCCCTTCACCACTTGCGGCTCGCCAGTCGCGGCGATGAGGATATCGGCGCGCCGGGCAATCACTGGCGGATCGCGGCTGCGTGAATGGGCGATTGTCACCGTGCAGTCTGCCGCGACAAGCAACGCCGCGAGCGGCCGACCGACGATCTGCGAACGACCGAGCACGACCACCTCCAGACCCGCCAGCTCGGCGTGCACGGTTTGGAGCAAGATCATGCAGCCTTGCGGCGTGCACGGCACGAGGCTCGGCTGACGGCTCCATAACCGCCCGACATTGACCGGGTGAAACCCGTCGACGTCCTTCGCCGGGTCCACCGCGCCAAGCGCGCGCTGCGGGTCGATCTTCTCGGGCAACGGCAATTGGACGAGGATGCCATCGACCCGCTCGTCGCGATTGAGCTGTTCGATCAGCGCGATGATCGCGGCTTCTGAGGTATCTCCCGGCAGGCGATGCTCGAACGAGCTGAGCCCGGCCGCGTTGCAAGCCCGAGCCTTGTTGCGCACGTAGACCTGACTCGCCGGGTCATTACCGACGATGATCGCCGCGAGCCCCGGCGTCACGCCCTGGCGGGTGCGCAGGCCCTCGACGGCTGCCGCAACACGCTGCCGCAGCCGCGAGGCGACCGCCTGTCCGTCGATGATCGTAGCGTCCGGCATCCTGCGCATTATGCCGGACGGCAGCTACTGCGTCGCCTGCTTCAGGCTCTGCATCAGTGTGCGCAGCACCGCGTCGTCATTGATCCCAGGAAACGACATCCGGTTGCCGGGGAGCGTGTCTTTCGGATCGCGTAGAAAATTGGCGAGCGTATCGTCTGTCCAGACAATGCCGCTGTTTTTCATTACATCGGAATAGGCGAACCCGGGCACGGTCCCGGCCTTGCGCCCGAACACGTCATAAAGGTTTGGCCCGACCCGGTTGGTGCCGCCTTTGTCGAGCGAGTGGCAGATTTTGCATTTCTGCAGCTCTGCCGCGCCGGGATCGTCGGCCCGTGCGCTCCCGAGCAGCAGCAGGAAGACGGCGAGTGCGAAGATCGTTTTCATGCACCACTCCGCCGGCCCAATGCAGCGATCTCATCGGCAGTACCGAAGCTAAGCACCAGCTCGTCGACACCGGCCGCGCTGTATTGTGCCGCCTGCCAGCGGCATTCTTCGCCAGTGCCGGCGATCGCGAATGCAGCGACGTAGCGATCGTCGAGCACGGCTGCGGCGTCTTCGCCGCGGCGCAGCCGTGCGAGCGCGTCGACAAACTCGAGCCGCGGAATACCGCTTTCGGCAACGACGGCCTCACGCCGCTTTGGCCAGTCATCGCCCCGGGGCCATAGCAGCGTCAGCGTTTCGCCGATCGTCTGCTTGGCCGCGTCCCGCGCCGCCGCGCCATCGGCGCGGACAGCAGCGGGGGCGTATTGGACGACCCGCGGCTCCGGCCGGCCGACTCTGGCCGCGGCTTCGGCGACCATCGCCGTCATCCGCGCGGTCAAGCACGGCGGTGTCAGGTTCGAGAGGACCAAACCGTCCGCGATCTCGCCGCAGACGCGGAGCGCCCGCTCGCTGCCGGCGGCCATGTAGATCGGCATGTCGGGACGGCTCAGCCGAAAATCGAGGCGCACGCCGTCGAGCGCGAACACCCGCCCACGCATCGTGACGCTCTCGCCGGCAAGCAGTGCGCGGACAATGGTGATGGCCTCGCGCACCGCGGCGACGGGTCGGTCATTGGCGATCCCCATCCGCGCGATTGGCGGCGCGATGCCGGAGCCGATGCCGAGTACGGCGCGTCCGCCGCTGAGCTCGTCGAGCGCGGCTAAATCCATGGCGATCTGCACCGGGTGTCGCGTGTATGGATTGACCACGCCGATGCCGATCCGCACGTGCTGCGTCGCGGCGGCGCAAGCGCCAGCCGTTGCGAGCACCCCACGCTGAAGCGGATTTTCGGCAAACCATACCGAAGCAAACCCGGCGGCATCGGCGGCCCGCACCAGCTCGACGCAGCGCGCCGGATCGAGCGCGCCCGACAGGCGCAGGCCAAGTTCTGGCAGGGTAGGGGTCATGCGTCGCGCATTACACGCCGCCGGGGCGTGGTGCTTCGCTGGCCGGCGAGAAATGCACATGGATCACGCGCCAATCGCCATCTTCCTTGCGAAACACCATGGTCGAACGCGAGATGAAATCTTTCCCATAGGGGCGCGACGGGACAGGGTCGCTGCCTTTCCATTCCGAGCGGGTTTGCCGCTCGCACCAGATCACCGCGAGATCGCCATCGATGGCGCCGCCAATGTCGAACGGCTTCCAATAGCCGCTTGCGACATTGTCCTTGTAGTACTGCCACAACCTCGTCCAATGCTCGCGACCCTTGTAGGTGTGGCCGTTGAGATTGAAGAACACCGCCTCCGGCGCGCTGCTCCAGATGTCCTGAAGCTGATCCCAGTCGAAGCGCCCGTTGACATCGAGATACTCGTCCATGCGCTCGAGCAGGCGCCGGCGATCCGCCGCCGACCCGCCGACCAGCTTTGCCTCATCCATCGCCATGCCTCGCGCCGTCCCGGGCGATCCTAGCGCAACGCCAGCGCCGGCGATAAGGTCGCAGGATGACGCAAGCGCGCTACCTGTGCCCCGCATGCGGCACGACCCTCGCCGCGGACCGGCCGCTATGGCACTGCGCCTGCGGCAGCCATCTGAACTTGGCGCCCGGGCCGGGGATGCGGCGCGGTGACATCATTGCGAGCGATGCATCGCTGTGGCGTTATCGGGCGGCGTTGGCGCTCGAAAAGCCGCCGCGCGTCTCGCTCGGCGAAGGCTGGACGCCGCTCGTGACCCGCGACTGGGACGGCGCGCCGGTTCGCTTCAAGCTCGAAAGCCAGATGCCGACCGGCTCGTTCAAGGATCGGGGCACGGCGGTGATGCTGAACCACCTGCTGGAAGTCGGGGTCGGTCCGATTCACGAGGATTCCTCGGGCAATGCCGGCTCCTCGATCGCGACCTACGCAGCTGCCGCCGGGATCCCGTGCCGCATCTTCGTTCCCACGTCCGCACCGCGCGGCAAAGTGGTGCAGATCGCGGCTTCCGGCGCCGCGGTGGAGATGATCCCCGGCACGCGCCAAGCGGTCACGGAGGCTGCGCTCGCGGCCGCCGATAAGAGCTTCTATGCCAGCCACAACTGGCAACCCTTCTTTATCGAGGGAACCAAGACGCTAGCCTACGAGCTGTGGGAGCAGCTCGGCTTCAACGTGCCGGACAATGTACTGGTGCCAACCGGCTACGGCAGCAACATCCTAGGCTTGGAGCGCGGCTTTGACGAACTGATACGACAAGGCGAGGTAGCGCGACTGCCGCGCCTTTTCGCGGTGCAGGCGGCGAACTGTGCCGCCTTCACGGCCGTATGGAATGGGGATGAGAACTTCGCGCCGCAGCCGACAATGGCCGATGGCATCGCTACGGTGAAGCCGGTCCGTACCGCCGAGGTGCTGACGGCGTTGCGTCGCTCGGGCGGCGGGGTCGTCGCTGTGCCGGAAGACGAGATCGCACCAGCGTTGCAACGGCTCGGTCGGCTCGGGCTTTACGTCGAGCCGACCTCGGCAACCGTCGGCGTGGCGCTGAGCCGTCTCCTCGCCGACGGAATGATCCGCTCCGGCGAAACGACCGTCGCGGTCATCACCGGCCACGGTCTCAAGGCCGCCGACAAGATCGCTGAGCTGCTCGGCGTCGGCCCATGAAGATCGTCCTCGACCTCACCAAGCTGGTCGCCGAAGGCAAGCTCACCACGGCGCAAGCCGAGGAATTGCAGGCCCTCGCCAGGCCAAGCACCGGCCTGCTGGCGATCAACATCCTGATGGCGTTTGGTGTGTTCGCCATTGCCGGCGGATGTCTCGCGCTCGTGCCAAGCGTCATCACGGCCATCGCGTTGGGTGTCGTGCTGGCGGGTGTTGGTGTCGCGATCTCGCTTGGTGTCAGCGCGCAATGGTCGCTTCTCGGGACGGCGATCACGATTGCCGGAGCGCTGATCGCGTCGGCTGGTATCGTCGCACTAAGCGAGGGACAGTGGTTTGGGTTCGCCATCGCGACGGCCGTGCTGCTCGGGCTTGCGGTCGCGATCCGCAGCGCTCTGTTGAGCGCGCTGGCAGTCCTTACCCTAGCCGGAATGCTCGGCAGCAGCACCGGCTATGATTTCGCTACCTACTTTGTCGGCGTGCAGGAGCCGGCGATCACCATCGCGGTCTTCTCGCTGCTCGCCCTCGCCACCTACCTCATCTCCTTGCGGGTCCCGGCGGGTTATGCGCCTTTGGCGCTTGGCTTCTCACGGCTGAGCCTGGTGATGGTGAATTTTGGTTTCTGGATCGGCTCGTTATGGGGCGACAAGCCGGGACATAGCTGGCGCACCAGCGCCGATACGTGGGGCCTGAACATTCCCGACTACGTGTTTGTCATCGGCTGGGCCATCGCGCTGGTCGGGGTCGGGATTTGGGCGGCGCGAGCCAATCGCCGGTTTGTGGTGAATACGGTCGCGACCTTTGGCGCGATCCATTTTTACACGCAATGGTTCGAGCGCCTCGGGGCAGACCCGCTGACGGTCCTTGGGGCCGGCGTCCTCGTTGTCGCGATCGCTGTCGGGCTTTGGCGCTACAACGTGATGATGGGCCGGGCCCAGGCTATCGCTTAGCTTTAGGTTGCCGGCCGCCAGGCGCGGCTTTCGAACTGACCGTGCTTGAGGAAATGATCGCCTGCGTCGAGACCGGCGGCAGCGACATCAGGGTGTTTTTCGAGATACCAGCGCGCATCGAACCCGGCGGGTAGCCGCTCGCGCGGCTGGCGACCGCGCGGCGCCAGGCGTGCCGATTGCTCGATGACCCGCATCGCCGGCAGCGAGGCTTGGCCGAGATAGATCGTCTCCGGCCGCGGAAAGACAAAGTCCCGCCCACGCAACCGAATATATTCTTCGTGATATTCGAGATGCTTGTCGGGAACCGTCGCGTTGGTCGCGGCGCCGCCATGCACCTGGTGAAACGTGCCTTCGCCGAGCATCATGACGAGCCGCGCTTTCGGCAACTCGCAGGCGCGGCGATAGAGGTCGAGGTTCACGTAGCCACCGCCGGGGCTCGCGAACCGCTCGTCGAAGCCGCCGAGTTCGCGCCACAAGCGGCGCGGCAGGAAAAGCGCATTGGATTCTCCCGTCGGCAGGAAGAAGCCGCCTTCCGACGAGCCAGCGAGGCAGGCGATGTCGAACAGGCGATAGCCGTCCTCGGTCCACTCGGCCGCGTCGAGCAGCGCATCTTCCTGCATCCGGTCGTAGCCCTGGCGCACGCTCTCCATCTGACGGTCAAAGCCGAGATGAAAGCCCAGTGACGAGATGATGGACCGATCGTCGAGCTTTTCCGCGAGCAAGGCCGTCGCGAGTAGTCCCGGCGAGGCGAGGCGCGCGCCGTCGACCATCACGCCGATCAGCCGCCCGCGCGCCTGCTTCAGGCCGAAATTGGCCGCCGCCGCAGGCGAGGCGGAGGCGTCGGCGATATAGTGGCACGACACCTGCGCGCCGTAGGCCGGGTAATCAGCCATCGCCATCGGCTCAGGGGAGCCGTTGTCGATCAGGATGATCTCGTACTCATCGGCAGTGACGTCCCGCTGCATTGCCGGCGACAGCGAGCGCAACGTGCGCGGCAATTCGCGATCCATCCTATAGCCGATGACCACGACCGACAGGTCGGGTGCCTTTTTGGCCATGAGACTACAGCCGGTTCTCGACCCGCCACGCGGCGAGCTGGGCGCGCACGGCGGGGTAGTTGGCGCCGGCCTGCGCCAGCTCGCGCAGCAACGCGAGCAACGCGGCAATGCGCGGATCGTCAGGCGGCAAAGCACCCTGGCGGCTCAGCACCTCGGCCGGCGGCTCGGTCGGCGCCGTGTAAACCAACTCGCGGGCGATTGGGTTGTATTCGTCGCGCAGCACCCGGTTCGACGGATCGAAGCCGACGACCAGCAACAGCCCCGCCGGCTCGACGTCGAGCCGCAGCATCAACAGCTCGGGCCGATAACGAGCCAGGATGTATGGGATCTTCCATACATCGCCACACCACACCCGCGAGCAGCGGTCGCGCGCGGCTTGTAGCGGATGCGACGGCAACACGTCGTCAATCGCCGCGACCAGGGTCGGGCGCGCAAAGCGCTCAACATTCATGATGTCGCGTAACACGTATTCCGAGCGGTGCATGCCGTCGATAAAGGCGAGGTCGACGCCGCCCGCGAGCTCTTTCTGCGCCTTGCCGAGAAAGAAGAAATCGCTGGTCTCGCGGAAAATTGTTGCGCCGGCCGGCGGCGCGGCCAGCAAATCGGGTGCGGGATCGACCGCAACGGCTCTCCCGGACGCCAGCGCCAAGCTGCGTCCGTGCCGCACGCCGATCTCGAAATAGAGTTGCGGCGCGATCGCCTGGTGCAGCTGATGTAGCGTCGCGAGATACGACGCCGCGCCGTGAGTGCGGTCGGCGCCAGGCGGCGCGTCAAAGCTCGATTGCCCAACCATGCCGGTGTCATGCAACCGGCGCTGCACCTCAGCTTGCGACGCAACGAGATTGGCGCTGATCTCATTCACGTCCGGCGCCGGCGCCGCGGCATGACGGAAGATGCCCACCAGATCTTTCCACGGCCCACGGTCGTCGTTCCACAGATCAAGGAGCTGGCAGCCGGAATAGCGGGCCAACGCGCGAAACGCATCGGGATAGAAACGGTAGCAATCGACCGGGTAGTTGTGGATCGGCCCGCCCGACGGCGCGATCAGGAATAGATAGCCGTCCGGCTTCAGGACGCGCAGCATCTCGGCAAATGAGAGCCAGAAGAATTCGCAATGCTCGAGCATCTGGCCGGAGACCACATAGTCCGCCGAGGCGTCGGGCAGTGGCAGCTTATAGGGATCGTCGAGCACGATATCGACACCCGGTCCCGGCGCCCGATCGCAGCCAAGATAGGCAAACCGCTCGTCGGTGAAGATGTGCCGGTAAGCCCCGTTGAATTCCTCGGAGCCGATCTCGACGACCGTCAGCTTCTCGCTGGGCGCGACCGGCCGCGCCGCGACATAGAAGTCGTAGCAGCGCTGCATATTCTCCAACGACGACTGGTGCATTGGCCGCGTGCCCGACGAGTGAAAGCCAGACACAATATACAGCGGCCTAGAGCACCCTCTCATCCACCATTAGCGAAGCGGTCTGGAATGAGAGCCGTAAGTAGGCGCTATTTCTTCGCCGCGAGCAGGTCCTTGAGGCCTTTCAGCGCCAGCGCGTAACCATTGATGCCGAATCCGGCCACGACGCCCTGACTGACCGCCGCGGTCTGTGAGGCCGGACCGCGCCGGATCGGGTTGGAGATATGCACCTCGATCGTCGGGAATTTCACCTGCGAGAGCGCCGCGACAAGCGCCGGATAGCCCGTGCCGAACGCCGCCGGGTTGAAGATCGCAGCGTCTATGCCGGCGTCGTTGGCGGCATAGACCTTGTTGACCACCTCGCCCTCGATATTCGAGTGGAAGATTTCGACTTCCAACCCGAGTTCGGCGGCAAAGCCGCGGATGCGCTCGTCATATTCGGGAAGTTGCATTGGCCCGAAAATCTCGAGCTGGACCTTGCCGCGCATGTTCATACCGGCGCCATGGATCACGAGAATCTTGGGCATTTGTCGAGCGCTCCGTGGGTAGGTGGGGGGAGGGAAGCGCGATGCTAACGTATTTTCGTCGCGCGCGCCTATCGCTGGTGCGCCGCGTGCTCGGCGACTCGCAACCCGAAGACGCAAGCCTTGATGAGGCCGCCGACATAGCCAAGCGCACCGCCACCCTCCAGCCCACCGGTCGCGCCGCCCGCGGCGTAGAGGCCCGGGATTACCGAGCCGTTTGATCGTTTGACACGGCCATGCCCGTCGATCGCGATGCCGCCCATTGTATTGGTAATGCCGGCACAGATTGGGATCGCGAAGAACGGCGGCGTTTCGATCGCTCGCGGCTGCCCGCTCCGCGTCGAACGCTTGGGCGCGAGTGCATCGAGGCTCCCTTGATGGATCGCGGCGTTGTAGGCCGCGACTGTCTCGACAAGCACCTGTGTCGGCAGCCCGGCAATGTCAGCCAGCTTCTCGAGCGTCTCAGCGTCGTGCAGTGTGCCGCCGCCGGCGATTAGCTGAGAGTTGGGTGGAATTTGCGCAGCCTTGCCGGCGGTCTCCCAGATCGGGGCATCGCAAATCACCGTGCCACAAAGCGGATCGTCGAGGCGGGCCAGATCGTTGGTGATCGATATCCCGCCGAGGCCCTCGTCGAGCAGCCTGCGGCCGTCGCGATCGACGACGATCGACGCCGTGGCGACGGCGTCGATCTGCGGATATGGCCACAAGCCTTCATTCTCCATCGCGTCGCGGCTCAACAAATGGCCGTAAAACCGGTCGAGATTGACGAGCGCCGCACCTGCGGCTTCGGCCATCTTCAACCCGTCGCCGATGGCGGTACCGGCGTGCCGCATCAGCACCCGGTCAGGGCGCGGGCCGATATGGCGCTGGAACAGCTCGGCGCTGCCCGGAAATCCGCCGTCGGCGATCACCACGGCCTTGGCGAAGAGCGTCAGCGTCTCTTCTCCGCGATGCGCATCGATGCCGACGACGCGTCCATCGGACGACCGCAGCGACTGGGCTCGTGTGTCAAGAAACACCCGGCCTTGCCGTTCTTCGAGACGATGCCTGAGCTGGTCGATCATGCGGTCGGGGCCGCGGCCGCTCCAATCCTGGCCAGCGACTGCCGCCCGCGGCGGGGCGAGCGTGAAACGGTGCCAGTTGATCGGACTGCCTTGGACAAAATCGGCGCCCTGGCCGGCGAGCCAGTCGACGGTGCGCCCAGCGTCTTCCGCAATGGCGGCGGCGAGCGACGAATTAGCCTCCCCGCTGGTCTGCCGATTGATCGCAGCGACCAACTCGTCTCCGCCAAGCTTCACGTCGTGATACGAGACATGAAAGATGCCGCCAGCCCAGCGCGAGCTGCAGAGGTAGTTATCGTCGGCGCCGGCTTCGACGACCGCGGTGCGCAGGCCCAGCTCCGCGCCACGCAGCGCCGCGCAAAGACCCGCGAAGCCGCCGCCGATCGCAACGAGGTCGAAATGCAAACCATCGCTCATGTCATCCTCCGCTCCTGAGCGTACTCGGTGGCGAGCCAAGGGCATACCAGCCAAGCCCTTGGACGTCATGACATAACGGTGACGGGCGCGTATCGTTTACGTGATCACCCAGCAGGCAGCGGCCTGATAAAACAAGAGCGCTGCTCTCTTCGTCGCAGCGACGGAGGGGATAGCCAGTCGGGAAAAGAATTGCGCGGGGAAACGCCGACCGCGGTGCCCAATCGAGGCTGGATTACGGCCTCGATCATGTTGGCGAATATTATGCAAGGTGTCGACAACACGATCGCCAACGTCGCGTTGCCGCATATTCAAGGAAGCCTGTCGGCTTCGCAGGATCAGATCGCGTGGGTGCTGACCTCGTATATCGTCGCCGCGGCCATCACGATGCCGCTGACCGGCTGGATGGCCGGGCGAGTGGGCATCAAGTACGTCTTTCTGTTCTCGGTCGGCGGCTTCACAATCGCTTCGGCGCTGTGCGGCGCGGCGGAAAGCCTAGAGCAGCTCGTGTTGTATCGCTTCCTGCAGGGTGTGTGCGGCGCGGGTCTCATCCCGCTGTCGCAAGCGGTGCTGCTGCAGATCAACCCGCCCGAGCGGCACGGCAAAGCGATGGCGGTGTATGGCATCGGCACGATGATGGGGCCGATCAGCGGCCCGCTTTTTGGCGGCTGGCTGACCGAGGATTTCAGCTGGCGCTGGATTTTCTACGTCAACGTGCCGGTCGGCATTCTCTGCGTGACCGGGATTATCGTCTTCATCCGGTTCAACCGGAACGCCCATCGCGAGGCTTTCGACCCTTACGGCTTCCTGTTCTTGAGCCTCGCGATCGGCGCGATGCAACTGATGCTCGATCGGGGCGAGCTGAAAGACTGGTTTCACTCGCGCGAGATCTGGATCGAGGCGACGATCGCGGCTCTCAGCGCCTACATGTTCGCGGTGCACACCGCGACCGCCAGCGGCCGCACCTTTATCAGCCGCGAGCTGCTCGCGAATACCAACTTCATCGCCGGGACGGTTTTGATGTTCGCGGTTGGCGGCATCATGACCGGAACCTTGGCGCTGTTGCCGACGATGCTGCAGCAACAGATGGACTATCCGGTCTTCACAACCGGCATTGTCGTATCGCCGCGCGCCCTCGGCTCGATGATCGCGATGTTCGCGGTCGCCAAGGTGATCAACCGCGTCGACAACCGATTGCTTATCCTGTTCGGGTTGCTGCTGACGGCGTTCGCCATGTGGCAGATGACGCAGTTCTCGCTCGATATGGATTATTGGCCGCTGGTCATTTCCGGGTTCATCCAAGGCTTCGGGCTCGGTTGCACGTTTGTGCCGCTCAATGTGACCGCGCTTTCAACGCTACCGCGTCATATCCTGACCCAGGGTACGGCGCTGAGGAGCCTGATGCGCAATCTCGGCGGCAGCGTCGGGATCAGCGCGCTGGTCGCGATCCTCGCCGAGAACACGCAGACCGTTCATTCGCAGCTCGTCGAAGGGCTGCGGCCGGACAACCCGCTAATCCATTCGCCGCTATTCGGTTTTCCCTACAGCCTGACC
>Ga0210398_10006150_pt1:0-10000 | contig 11098 bp, 10 predicted proteins | sample IncBWC4OmetaG_FD_161047 | JGI IMG/M metagenome (GOLD analysis project Ga0210398, IMG submission 161047) | Forest soil microbial communities from Barre Woods Harvard Forest LTER site, Petersham, Massachusetts, United States - Inc-BW-C-4-O | ecosystem: Environmental > Terrestrial > Soil >... | reverse complement strand
CTGGAAGAACGAGGCCGTCGAGATGAATCGTGGATGCATCCGGCGCGGGCCGTAGCGTGCTTGCGGCGGCCCCGGACATGACGTGTTGGAAGGCTTCCTGGAACCGCTCCATTTCGGATTGCGTGCCGACGGTGATGCGAACGTGAGTGGGCCAGATGGGCCAGGGGCGGCCGATAAAAACATTTTGCGCGGCCATTTGAGCGATCACTTCTTTCGCGGGGCGCTTTGCGTCGAGCATGAAACAGTTTGACTGTGAGGGAACGAAGGAATGGCCGTTTTTAGTGAGCCATTGAAATGTGGCTTCGCGAATCGTCGCATTGATCTGTTTTCGTTCGGGCACTAGCCGCGGATCCTTCACGCTGGCGGTCGCTGCGGCCACCGCAGTGATGGGCATGGCGCTCCAGCCGGAGAATGCGGTCATTTTTTCGAGAAGATCCGGCCGGGCGATTCCAAATCCACAGCGTAAACCCGCCATGCCGTAGATTTTTGAGAACGTCCGCAGGACAATCAGGTCTTTATCTGCCTTTACCAGATCGAGCGCGGTAGAAGCGTCGGAGAAATGGATGTACGCCTCGTCCACCAGAAGAATGGAATCTTTGGGCTTGTTGGCGAGCAGCAACTCGATGTCCGCATGGCTCGTCAGAGTGCCGGTGGGGTTATTTGGCGTGCAAATATAAAACAAGCCCGCATCCGGAGCTGCCGCCAACATGGCTTTCACGTCGTGCGAGTAGGTTTTCGTCAGCGGCACTTTTACAACCCGCGCGCCGGAGACCTTTGCGGCATGCGTACCGGCTTCGTAGCCGGGATCCGCAGTGACGTAGCTTTTCGCAGGAGATGTGAAGGCCAGCACGGAGTAGTGCAGCGGGCCGCTGGAACCGGGGAAGGCGCGGAGATACTCGGGCTTGAGGCCTTCGGCGGCCGCAAATGTTTTTATGAGATCTCCGGTCATCCAGTCTGAGTAGCGGCCGCCTTGGGAAGCGATGCTATTGACGGCCTCGCAGGCCACGCCGCAGGGCCCCAGAGGATTCTCGTTTGCATTAATGAGCACCGCATCTTTGGGATAAGGGATCGATCCGGCATGGGCCAGCATTGGCTCGGTGACGATGCGGTATCCAACCGCCACCGCTGCAGCGGCGGCGGAAACTTGCAAGAATGCGCGACGGGAACGAAAAGCGGGGTTTTGTTCTCGGGCCACGGTTTTACCTCCAACAAGCTGCTCGCATACCGCGAACTGGCTGTAGACAAACTATCACGATCCGCGCTTTCTGAACTTCCTATTTCGATTCATTTTCTTGCTCGAGAGTATTCGCATGGTCGAGGACCTGTCTTCGGTTGTTCCGCTTAGAGCTAAGGAGAAGAAAAAGGGAATAGCGGCCTTGGCTCCGCGCCTGGGCAGTGTGCTAAGGCCTTTGCGTTCAGGCGATTATAAGAATCTCTCGAGGAGGTCCAGCAGGGCGGTCGAAAAGTTTTCCTGTGGAAATTACGCACTCGTCGGCACAAAAATTTATAAGAAGTACTATTGACTGCCGAAGCCCCGCGAAATACCTTATCTTTTGCTCCACCCGGCCAAGTAACGAAACCCACAAGCTGCGAGGCAGGCATGGCCACCGAAACCGCCGTAAGCACTATCAGCATTCCTACAGGTAAGGTTCTTGAAGAGCGATGGGAGAAATTGCGCACCCACCGGCGCATCGTCTCTCGAGTGAAATTCCAAGTCGAATGGGAAGAAGGCGCCCAGCGACAGAAAGCCAACGGCGTCACCGTGGACATAAGCAAGTCCGGGTGTCTGGCCGTTGTGGGAGCGGGACTTCCGCTGCGCAAGCGCGTCCGCCTGATCAATCCCACCAGCGGGCGAACCGCCGAGGCGCATGTTGTCTGGCGCGATCATGAAGCCTGGGACGTTGGCCTCGAGCTGATTAAGCCGGACCCGTCCTTCTGGGGCGTGAAATTTTAATTTGTTCTACGAGAAACGCGCGCCGCTTCTCGGCTTCAATTCGGCCACTTTTCCTTGGGCAGGCTCTTCTGGATGGTTTCCAGCTTCTGGAAGCCGTCTTTGATAACCGTTTGCTTCACGTTGTCTCTGGTGACCACCACCGGGCTTAGAAGTATGGCCTGGACAGTCTTGGTTCCATTGGAAATCGAAACGGCATTCTTGACGGATATGCCGGCCGCCAGATTCACGGCAGCTTCGGCGGCCAGTCGCGCCTCTAAGGCCAGCGGCCTGTAGACGGTCATGGTCTGCGTGCCATCCAAAATCCGGATGATGGCGGCGAGATCCGCATCCTGACCTGATACCAGCACCTTGCCGGCGAGTTTGTGTTCCTCGAGCGCCTGGATCGCGCCTCCTGCAGTTCCATCATTGGAAGCAACAACGGCGGTGATGTCGCCTTTCGTTGAATCAATCGCTTTGGACATGATGGCGTAGGCTTCGGCAGGGTCCCAATCCTTTGCCCAACTGTCGCTTACGATTTTCAGGTCGCCACGAGCCACAAAATCCTTCAGGACTCGGATCTGGCCTTCGCGCAAGATTTTGGCATTGGCGTCGGCCGGGGAGCCGCCGATCAGAACGTAGTTTCCTTTAGGCGCGAGGCGTGCGAGCGTAGAGGCCTGCAGCTCGCCAATGACCTCAACGTTCGAGCCGACAAAGAGATCAACATCCGTGTTGCGCACCAGGCGCTCATAGCAAATCACAGGGATTTGGCGGGCCTTGGCAGCGTTCACAATGCGGGCGGCCTTGTCCGTGTCGTGGGCCACCAGGACGAGAACTTTCGCGCCGGAATCCATCAGCTTCTGAGATTGTTGCAATTGCAGATCGTCGTCTCCCTCGGCGGTTTCCACAAGCACTTCGGCTCCCAGCTCTCTCGCGCGTTTTTGGAAAGTGTCGAGATCTGTCTGCCAGCGCTCGATTTTGAGGGAGTCCATCAGATAACCGATTTTTAGCGGCGCGCTTTGGCCTGCGGCCGTTTGCTCCTTTCCGAAGCAGATAGGAGAGAGCAAGAACGCCATGATCGACAGGGAGAGGGCGATTTGACGCCCGAGACGCTGCATGTTTTCACCACCAAGTACATAAAACCGTAGCACCAGCCAGGCCGCGCCACAATCTGATTAACTGTCGCGAGCGGACCAAGAGTAAAGGGGAACCCGGGGGACTGGCCGGTTTCGCGACACGCGGTCCCGGGAGCGGTCAAGGATGGCGTTAGAGAAACCGGACGGCTTCGGCTAAGAGCTGTCCCGGCAATCACTTGCCCGCTGTTCTTGGTGGCCTCTCGATTGCTCCCCTCATGGGTGTAGACGCTCTACATGCGTTGGGTGTAGAACCTCTACAGCCTGAGGTGAGCATGAGTCCACGCTACCAGAACCGTATCGAGCTGTTGCAAGGAACGCTCGATCTGCTCATCCTCGAAACCCTGCGGTGGGGGCCGCAGCACGGCTACGGGATCAGCCAGGCGATCCGCACAAATTCGGGAGAAATTTTGCAGGTCGACACCGGTTCGCTCTATCCAGCGCTGCACCGGCTGGAGCGTCAGAGATGGATCACCGCGGATTGGAAAGTTTCTGAAAACAAGCAGCGCGTCAGAGTCTATCGGCTGACCGCCAGAGGCAGAAAGCAACTGGAATCCGAGCGCTCGCGCTGGGCGCAGGTTTCCGATGCCATTTCGGGCGTGCTCAATCCAGCGAAGAGGGCGAGCGAAGCGTGACATTTTCCCGTTGGAATCGTCAAAAACGTGAAAGCGAACTGGACGAAGAACTAAAAAGCCATCTGCGAATGGCGGTCGAAGACCGAACGAACCGCGGTGAAACCGAAGAAGAAGCGAGCGGCGTTGCCCGTCGAGAGCTGGGCAATATCGGCCTGATCAAGGAGGTCACCAGGGAGATGTGGGGCTGGGCTTCGTTTGAAAAACTGGTGCAGGATGCGCGCTATGGTTTGCGGATGCTTCTGAAATCGCCGGGATTCACCGCGGTCGCCATTCTCACGCTGGCGCTGGGTATCGGTGCGAACACCGCCTTGTTTTCCGTAGTGAACGGCGTATTGTTCAATCCTCTGCCTTACCCGCATCCCGAGCAGCTGGTCTGGCTGGCGGAAAGTAAACAGAATTTTGCGACTGGCTCCATCTCCTTCCCGAACTTTCTGGACTGGCAGAAAAACAATCAGACTTTCACGAGTATGGGCCTGTCTCGCGGCTATTCGTACAACCTTACTGGGCTTGGTGAGGCTGAACAGCTGCGCGGGAGGCTCATCTCTGCTGATTTTTTTGCCGTGCTCGGTGTCAATCCTGCTATAGGCCGCTCGTTCGCTCCTGGAGAAGACGCGATTGGCGCCGCTCCGATCGCCATGATCAGCGGTGGTCTCTGGAAGCGGAAATTTGCTTCCTCGCCCGAAATTTTGGGAAAGAGCCTGACACTTGACGGCCAGGCCTACACCATCGTGGGCGTAGTGCCGGCAAGTTTTGAGCTTTCGCTGGGCGGTTTCCACGACATTGATGTTTATGTGCCCATCGGACAATGGGGAAACCCGCTATTGCCGAAACGCGGCGCCGGCCTAGGCTTTCACGGTGTCGGTCGCCTGAAGCCTGGTGTCACGATTGAGCAAGCGCGCGCCGATATGCAGGCAGTCACCGAGGGACTCGCCGCCGCATACCCCGATACGGACAAGGGCATCGGAGCCGGAGTCTTTCCTTTGAAACAGACGATGGTCAAGGATTTGCAGGTATTTCTGCTTGTTTTGCTGGCCGCCGTCGGCTTTGTGCTTTTAATCGCTTGCGTCAATGTGGCCAATTTGATGCTGGCCCGCTCGTCGGTGCGCACCCGCGAATTCGCGATCCGCACCGCTATGGGCGCAAGCCAGGCCAGACTGCTTCGCCAGCTGCTCACGGAGAGCCTGCTGCTGGCTTCGACGGGAGGAACGATTGGCTTGCTGTTGGCAGGATGGGGCACGAAGGTGGCCATCGCTCAGTTGCCCGTGACTCTCCCGCGCGCGGCGGAGATCGGGCTGGATGCGCGCGTGCTGCTTTTTACGCTCTTGATAACGCTCGGGTGCGGAATCTTTTTCGGGCTGGGGCCGGCGCTTAAATCGGCGCGCCCCAACTTGCACGATACCCTCAAAGAAGGTGGGCGAGGCGGCAGCGGCTCGCGTCATCGTGCGCAGGGCGTCTTTGTGGTAGTGGAAATGGCCATGGCGCTGGTGCTGCTCATCGCCGCGGGATTGATGATCCGCAGCCTCAGTGCGCTTTGGAATGTGAATCCGGGCTTCGATTCGCATAATCTACTGACCTTTGGCGTTGCGCTCCCTCCCTCGATGAACATGGCAGATCCCGCCGCCATTCGCGCCGCTTTGAGGCGTGTCGACCAGGAGCTGGCGGCGGTTCCTGGAGTTCAGTCCGTTTCGCTCTCCTGGGCGGCGACGCCGATCCTCAGTGATGACGAAGATCTCTTCTGGATTGAAGGCCAGCCAAAACCCACAAGCGAAAACGAAATGAACATGGCGCTCAGCTACGTGGTGGAAGAGAGTTACTTGAATGTAATGCGCACGCCGCTCGAGCGCGGGAGATTTTTTACCGCGCAGGACAATGAAAACTCCTCCCGTGTCGTGGTGATCGACGATTCGTTCCGAAAACAGTACTTCGGCGACAAGGATCCCATCGGACAGCACATTTTCTTGACGAACAAAGGGGGGCGCGCGGAGATTGTCGGCGTGGTTGGGCACGTAAAACAGTGGGGTCTGGATTCTGACGACAAGGAGAAACTGCACGCGCAGCTCTATTTTCCGTACATGCAGCTTCCCGATGAAGCCATGGCCCTTTCCTGGAACGGGACCGGCGTCATGGTGCGGTACGATCCGAAGACGCCGGCCGTCGGCGAATCGATGCGGGCAGCCATCAAGCGCATCAGCAGCGAGCATGTCATGTCCGGTACGCAAACGATGGACTCGATTATTTCCGACTCGCTCGCAACCCAGCAGGTTTCGCTGATCCTGCTGGGGGCCTTCGCTGCGCTGGCGCTGGGCCTTGCGTCGAGCGGGATTTACGGTGTCATTTCCTACGTCGTCCAGCAGAGGACGCAGGAGATCGGCGTCCGGGTAGCCTTGGGCGCAAAGAGAACCGATGTCCTGCGCTTGGTCCTGGGGACAGGGATGAAGATGGTTGGGATGGGCGTGGCCATCGGCCTCGCGGGTGCTTTTGGATTGACGCAACTCATGGCCAGCCTGCTGTTCGGGGTGAGCGCCACCGATGCGCTGACGTTTACCATCGTGGCCATCCTTCTCACGATCGTGGCGCTTACGGCATGCTACATCCCCGCGCGGCGCGCCATGCGAGTCGATCCCATGGTCGCGCTGCGATATGAATGACCCCAGACCCCCCCGCAGAATTTACCGGCTCGCCGACGCCACCTGGCTCTGTACCAGGGCGTAGGAATTCCCGTACAGGTCTTTGAAGATCGCCTGCATGCCCCAGGGCATTTCTTTCGGTGGCTCGGCGAACTTCACGCCGCGCGAAGAATACAGCTCGTATGTCTTGAGGCAATCATCGGTCGCGAGAACCCATGTCGGATTTTGGCCGATGCGCTCGGTCATTTTACGCGCTGCCTCCTCGCCATGCATGGACGGCTCGGGTTTTTGCAAAATAATCTGCACGTCCTGGCCGGGCGCGGCTACGGTGACCCATCGTGCGCCAGGGCCAAACTTTTGATCCGAGCGTTTCTCGAATCCCAGGACTTCCGTGTAGAACTTCAGCGCTTCGTCATAATCGCGAACCAGAATGTTCACATTACCTAAGCGAATACTCATGGAGTCTCCTTTTTTTTCATTTATGCGTGGTGCACTGCGCTTCCGGGACGTCGGGAACGGGTCCATCGCCACTCCAGCGCTCGAGCAACGCGGGAATGTTTTTCGTGAGAATCTTCGAACTCCAGCCCTTGCCGAGCATCCGGCTGACCATCCAGCCGCGCATTCCGCGGAAGCCCTTATGTTCGAGGCGGACTTTTGTTCCTTCCGCGACGGGCTCGAGCGTCCAAGCGACAGTTGTATGGAGTCCGCTGCCGCACCAGGAATAGACAAGCCTGCGCGGCGGGTCGGCTTCGAGGACTTCGCAGTCCACAATCCCGGTCCACCCGCGCGGTTTCGGCTCGACGCGAAATTGGAATTTATGTCCCTCGCGCGGTTGGAAATCGTTCTTCATCAGCCACTGGGCGATGGCTTGCGGATCGGTCAGCGCTCGCCAGACTTTCTCCGGCGCATGCCTATAAATGACTTCAAACATAAGATCACGGTTCATGACGGGGTCTCTTTCTTCGCTCCCTCATCAAGGAATTTGCCTAGAGCGGTGAGCTTCCCTCGCCAGAAGCGCTCGTAGTGGCCGACCCAGTCGTGGATTTGGCGAAGCGGCTTGGCGTCGAGGCGGTAGTAGCGATCGCGTCCTTCGCGGCGAACTTGCACGAGCCGCGCCCGGAGAAGAATGCGCAAATGTTGAGAGATGGCTGGCCGAGTCATGGCAAAGGGCGCGGCAATGCGGCGCACGGGAAGTTCGCCTCGGCTGAGGAGATCGAGTACGCCCCGGCGCGTGGGATCGTCGACAGCGGCGAATACGTCACCAGGAGAAGCCGGCCGCGACCGTTTCATGGAAGACAGAATAGGTAAGTGAATGCTTACCTGTCAAGCGCGATCTTTCCACCCCACGCTTGATGGTCGTGGAACTTACTCGGCGGGAACCAACCAGGCGTCGATGAGCGGCGAAACCACAGTCGAAAACCGCGCAACAGAAAGTGCCGCGAGGATCCCGGTAAAGACGTCCATGGTGTAATGCGCGCGCAGGATGAGCACGGTGGCCATCTCGAAGAGAACGATGCCTACAGCCACCATTGTGAGCCAGCGCCGGCCGAGCCGCGCTAGTTCGATTCCGCCAAACACCGCGATGGCGGTGTGTCCGGAAAAGAAAAAATCGTTGCCCACGTTGTAGGTGACCAGTGCCGAGGGGAATCCGGGGTAGTGCCAGATCATGTTCGGAGGCGCCGGGAGCGCGCAGATGGCTTCCATGATTTGGCGCAGCCCAAGCAGTACTACCAGTCCCAGGAACGGCCGGACGCTCGGACCAAAGAGCCAGCGTGCTAGCAAGAAAATTCCAAGTCCATCGAGTAAAGCGGAACTAAGAATAAGTAGCGCGTTGGCGGCGGTCGGCGAATGGTAGAAGTAGGAATTGAGGCCGGCGGTCATGGTGTGAAGCGCATCGCCAACGCCTGCGGCAGGCGCGGCTCGCCGCGCGATCAGCGATTGCGTCCAGAACCAGATCCCCAGCGCCAGGGCCGTCAGCACAATCCGGCGGACTAGACGACGTCGCTTATGCGCGGTGCGGGCGCCAGTCATTTCGAGGGAAGGTCCCGCTTGGCACGCAGCGCTTCGAGGGAGAGCCTCACACCTGTTTCGCGACTTCCAAAGCGAGTTCGCGCGCCTTTCGCAAGTCAAGCTTCCCCGTGCCTAGATAAGGCAACTTTTCTACGCGCAGAAACTGATCCGGGCGGGGCCGCCAGAGCGCCGGTAAATCACATTTCGCAAGCAGTTCCAGAGTTTCTTTCAACTTGTCATCCGCAAGCGTGTGCAACACCATCAGGCGTTCGCCTTTTCGTTCATCGGGAACGGCAGTCACCACGAACACTTGTTCGGTCGACTTGGCCAGTTCGTGCAGCTTGTCCTCGACCTTGATGTGCGGCACCATTTCGCCGCCGATTTTGCTGAAACGGCTCAACCGATCCGTGACCCGCAGGAATCCATCTTCGTCGAGCATGGCGATGTCGCCGGTGTTGTACCAGCCATTGCGCAAAACTGCCGCCGTTTTTTCTGGCTGGTTCAGGTAGCCCTGCATCACGTTGGGTCCGCGTACCAGCAACAGTCCGGGCTGATTGACAGGCAGAGGTTGTAGGGTTTCGGGATCGATAATTTTCACGCTCATCCCTGGCAACGGATGCCCGATGCTGCCGCGCTTTGCGCCCACTTGACGGAACGATGCCGCGCGAAAATCAATGGTATTCACCGTCACGGCCGGCGAACACTCTGTGCAGCCGTAGCCTTCGAGCGGTCGGAGGCCAAAGCGGTCCTCAAACGCCTGGGAAATTCGATCCGGCAGCTTTTCCGCGCCGGCCATCACAAAGCGCAAGCTGCCGAATTGTTCCGGCTCGCAGCGGCGCGTGTAGGCATTGAGAAAAGTCGGCGTCGCCAGAAGCATGGTCACCGCGTATTTGTTGACGAGTGCGCCGATCACGCGGGAATCGAGCGGGTTCGGGTGAAACACAACGCCAATCCCAGTCGCGGCCGGGAGGCACAGCGTGCCCGTGAACCCAAACGAGTGGAAGAAAGGAAGAATACCCATGATGCGATCGTTGGGGAGCAGCAGAAAGACCTGATTGAGCTGCTCGACGTTCGAAGACACGTTGTAGTGCGTCAGCACCACGCCTTTGGGCTCGCCCGTTGAGCCGCTCGAAAAAATAATCGTGGCGATGTCTTCGAGTTGCGTCTTGCGCTCGGCCCCGGCGTATTTTTCGATGCTTCGCGCCGGAAGAAAAAACGCCAAAGCGGCGCCCAGGCGCTCGCTGAAACGAGGCTTCTGCGCCAGGTCTTCCAGGAAAACCGTTTCCGCTGGCGGCTGCACGTGCACGCGTTCGAGAAAGGCGCGAGCCGTAATGACCGTCCTCAGGTTGCATTGTTTTGCGCAAGATTCCAGCGTTTCATTGGAAGCGGTGTAATTCAGATTGACGGGCACTTTTCCCATGAGCATCGCCGCGAAATTCACAAGAGCCCCGGGAACGGAAGGCGGCAGCAGTATCCCGACCATTTGCTGGCCCTGCCAGGTCTTCCGCAGTCGCCGCGCTAGAAAGAGCGTTCTCAGAAGCACAGCGAAAAAAGTCAGCTTCGGTGTTTGTCCATCGGCCATGGCGAAGCGAAACGGATGGCGCCGCGCGGTGTAGAGAAATGTCCTCGGCAACGGCTGCATGTGGCGCTTGCGCCGCTCGAACG
>Ga0210398_10006149_pt1 | contig 11100 bp, 9 predicted proteins | sample IncBWC4OmetaG_FD_161047 | JGI IMG/M metagenome (GOLD analysis project Ga0210398, IMG submission 161047) | Forest soil microbial communities from Barre Woods Harvard Forest LTER site, Petersham, Massachusetts, United States - Inc-BW-C-4-O | ecosystem: Environmental > Terrestrial > Soil >... | reverse complement strand
GCCTAACCGCCAGCCCTTTTTCCTGTCTAATGATTCGGATGAGCGAAAGCGCCGGAAGCACCCAAGCCCGCGAGGCACTCCAGAGCGCGGCCCGAGAGAGCGATGCCCTCGCCGTCGAGCGCACGCTGGCGGGCGAGCGTGATGCTTTCCGCGTGCTGGTCGAACGCCACAGCCAGCAGCTCTTTCGCCTGGCGTACCGCATGACGGGAAATGAGCACGACGCCGAGGAAGTGGTCCAAGAGGCTTTTTTGCGAGCCTACCGGAACCTCGGCCAATTCGGTTCGCGCGCGAACTTCGGTACTTGGGCTTACCGCATTGCAGCGAACTACGCGATCGACCGGATGCGCCAGAAACGCACCGAGGACGCGCGGCGCAGCACGCCGAGCGCCTTGGCCGAAGAGCAAGAGCAGGATCCTCTGGATTTGGTGGCTGATGAAAGGCCAACGCCGGACCGTCTCGCGGGCAATACCGAGTTGAGGAAAAAAATGGAAGCGGCGCTCAAAGAGCTGAGCTCCTCGGAGCGCACCGCCTTCGTGATGCGCCATTGGGAAGGCTGCGCAATCGAAGAGATTGCCGCAGTGCTCGAATCAACGTCGAGCGCGGCAAAGAACACCGTGTTTCGATCGGTGCAGAAATTACGGCGGGCTCTGGAGCCCTACGTGGGAGCGCGAGGCGCGCTGCAAGCGAAAGCGGCAGGAGCAGCGCCGGAACCCAGGGGAACCGAACTATGAAACATCTGACGGAAGAAGAATTGGTCGGTTATCGCGAGGGGGAGATTACGCAACGCGAAGCTATCGCCGAGCATTTGACGAGTTGCACGGCCTGCCGCACGGAGCTCGAGCGCATCGAAGCGGTTCTCAGCGCGCTGGACAATTTGCCGGTTCCCGAGCGCGGCCCGGAGTACGGTCGCGCTGTTTGGCAAAAGATTGCGCCGCAGTTGCCGGAAAAAGCAGGGCGTGGATGGCGTGCGTGGCTCCAACCGCGCCGTTGGGTGGCCATCGGAGCGATGGTGGCCGTTGTGATTGGGGCGTTCGTCGCGGGTCGCTGGACGAAGAAGCCGGACGCCGGTAGGCCGGCGGCTAGCGTGGCGCAAGTTAGAGAGCGAGTACTGGTCGTGGCCGTTGGCGAGCACCTGGGAAAATCGGAAATGGTGTTGATGGAGCTGGCGAACGCAACCCCGCCCGTGTCCGGAACAAAGCAAATCAATATCTCCGCGGAGCAAAAGCGGGCGGAAGACTTACTGGATGCCAACCGGCTGTATCGCGAAACGGCCCAGCAAGATGGCGATGCGGCATTAGCCAGCGTTCTGGATGACCTCGAACGCGTGCTGATGGATGTGGCCCACAGCCCAGAGGAAATTACGCCAGCGAAACTGGAATCACTTCAAAAGCGAATCGAGGCGCACGGCATTCTGTTCAAAGTTCGAGTGGTCGGTAAAGAATTACAAGAAAAGCAGAAGACAACGAACTCCGCGCCAGCGGCGACGGATTCGAAAGTAAGAGAGAGGAACAAGGCATGAGCATGGGAGAACGCACAAGCAGGGCGGCAAGAATTTGGATGACTGCGGCGACGTTGCTGGTCGCGCCGCAGATGGCACGACCCTCCGCGGCCCACGGCAACCTAGGGACGTCCACGGCATCCTGGCAGGACCAGGATGCCCAGGATCGCGAGCAGGAGAAACGTGATCGGGAGCAAGAGAAACGTGATCGGGAACAAGAAAAACTAGACCGGGAACAGGAGAAACGCGATCGCGAACAGGAGCGCTTGGAACGCCTCGATGAGCTTTACAGCGACGGGCGCGAGGCGCTGGACGAAGACCGCTACGACCAGGCAGCCGGGAAATTCCGAGAGCTTGCCGATATGAATGGGCCGCAGACGGACGCGGCGCTTTATTGGAAGGCCTACTCAGAAAACAAGCTGGGCCAGAGAGATTCCGCGCTGACAACAATCGCGGACTTGGAGAAGAGATTTGCGCAAAGCCGCTGGATAAAAGATGCGAGGGCACTGAAGATCGAAGTGCAGCAGTCGAACGGGCAACCCGCGCACCCTGAAACACAGCCCGATGAAGAGCTGAAAATGCTGGCGATCACAGGCCTAATGAACAGCGACCCCCAACGCGCCATGCCGCTGCTCGAAAAAGTATTGAACGGCCCTGGCACACCGAAGGAAAAGTCAAAAGCGCTTTTCGTGCTGGCGCAGAACGGCTCGGCCGAATCGCGCGAGATTCTCGGACGGATCGCGAGAGGGCAGAGCAATCCGGACCTTCAAAAGAAAGCTGTCGAATATCTGGGATTATTCGGCGGGCAACAGGCGCGGCAAACGCTTGCGGAGATTTACGCCTCGACGGGCGACGAGTCAGTCAAACGCGCGATTCTCAAAAGCTACATGATCGGCGGCGACAAGGAGCATCTGCTGGCAGCGGCGAAGGGCGAAAAAGATGCGTCCCTGCGCGCCGAGGCCATCAAGCAGCTAGGAATCGTTCATGCGCCCGAGGAATTGCGGCAGCTCTACAAAACCGAGAATTCACCAGAGGTGAAAAGGGATATCCTCCAGGCTTTCTTCCTAACCGGTGACGCAAAATTTCTGGCGGAGGCGGCGCAAGGAGAGAAGGACGCGGAGGTTCGCCGCGCCGCAATTCGAAATCTCGGGTTAATCGGCTCGGCGGAAGCCAAAGATGCGTTGCTGGCGATCTATGCAAAAGAGACCGACCGCGAGAACAAAGAAGCAGTGCTGAATGCACTGTTCATTCAAGGCAACGCGCACGCGCTGGTGACCATTGCGCGAGGCGAGAAAGATCCGGAGCTGAAGAAGATCGCCGTGTCCAAGCTCGCGCTGATGAATTCGAAAGAAGGCAACGATTTCTTGATGGAGATTTTGCAGAAGTAAGCTCACAAAGGGCGCGTGACTGGCAACTCGTGACCGTCGAAGAGTAGAAGAGTAAGTGTTCTCCATAGCCGAAACTCAAGTGAGGTCAATATGAAAACATGGCGCAAGATTCTAGCCGGGCAAGCAATGCTGGTGGCCGCACTTTTCGCCGCCGGGGCCTTGAACGCAGGCCAGTCGGCGGAAACGCCACAGGTTGTAAACGCGAAAATTGAAACGAGAGCGGTGACTGGTTCCCTCCGAGACGCGTTTCGTGGCGTCGAGGCGCAAGCGGACAAAGCGGAATGGGTCGGCTACAGCGTCGCGGAAATCATGGGCGACCGCACGGTCTGCTGCGGAAACTTCAACGATAGCTACGGCAACTGCGGAACGTGCAGGCTCGAAAAGGAAAATGGCGTCACCAACACGAATTCGCAGAAAGACAGAAAAGATGGAACCGTGCAATTAGAAGGCTCGCGTCAGCTCGTGGTGCTCTTCCGTCTCGAAGCGAAACAGGTCATGCGCATCCGAGAAGCCAGTGAAAATTGCACGCTGGACGCAGGCGGCCTGCCGTTCCTCTGGCTGACAGGTGTAAAGCCCGCCGAAAGCGTAGCGCTCCTAGCGGATTTCGTGCACAAAGCAACGTTCGAAGGCCACGGCGAACACGAAATCGGCCAAGGCGCGCTTTCCGCAATTGCTCTGCACGCCGACCCAGCGGCAGATAGCGCGTTGGCATCGTTCGTTGCTGCAGACCAGCCAGAGCAGCTGCGAAAGCATGCGTCCTTCTGGCTAGGCGCCGCGCGCGGAAAAGCCGGCGAGCAACTGCTGCAAAAAATGGCGAAGAACGATCCCAGTTCCGAAGTACGGTCGCAGGTAGCGTTCGCACTCTCCGTAAGCCACGAGCCTGAAGCTCTAGGTGAAATGATTCGAATGGCCAAAGAAGACGAAAGTTCGCACGTGCGCGGCCAAGCGCTCTTCTGGCTCGCCCAAAAGGCTGGCCAAAAAGCCATGGGCGCAATCAGCGGCGCCATCGAAAACGATCCCGACACAGATGTGAAGAAGAAAGCAGTCTTCGCGCTCAGCCAGATGCCGAAGGATGAGGGCGTGCCAAAGCTCATCGAGGTGGCCAAGACGAACCGCAACCACGAAGTGCGCAAGCAAGCGATGTTCTGGCTGGGCCAATCAAACGATCCACGCGCGCTGGAGTTTTTTGAGCAGGTGCTGACGCGCTGAAACAGATACCCCCTGAGCGTAGCCGGAGAATCCGCCACGGCCATGCCGCGATGGAGCGCCCGCAGTTATTCCTCCGGTTCTAGTCTGGCGGTCCATGCCGTCCTGCCCCGAGGAATGCTTGAGGCCGATTAGCGCAGAAGATCTTCGAGCTGGATGCGGGAGTCGGTTTTGGCGTCGCGGTATTTGACGATGACGGCGCATTGCAGGCTGAGGCCGTGTTTTCGGCCGACCGGCTGCGTGACGGCACGCGAGCCGGGGACGACGATGGCTTCTGCGGGAATGATGAGCGGGGACGTTTCGCCGGCGGTGTATACTGCGTCGCGCACGAGATCGTAGACCGGGATCGAGCGATTAAGAATCGAACCGGTGCCGAGGACCGCGCGATGCTTCACGATGGTTCCCTCATACACACCTGAATTGCCCCCCACAAGCACTTCGTCTTCAATGATCACCGGCATGGCTCCCACCGGTTCGAGCACGCCGCCGATCTGCGATCCCGCGGAAATGTGGCAGTTGCGGCCGATTTGCGCGCAACTGCCGACCAGGGCATGCGAATCGATCATCGTGCCATCGCCGACATACGCGCCCACATTAACAAACATGGGCGGCATGCAAACGACCCCGCGCCCGATGTACGAGCCGTCGCGAATGCTCGAGCCGCCGGGCACGATGCGGATGCCGTCGGCGGCTGTGATGGCCCGAACGGGATAGGTGGACTTGTCGATGAACGGTTGGCGCGCCGGATCGACGGACATGTCGACGATCACGCCCATGCGAAAGCCGAGCAGGATTCCTTTTTTCACCCAGGCGCTGACGCGCCAGCCAGTCGGCGAGGCAGCATCCGGCTCCGCCGCGCGAACGTTGCCGCGATTTACGGCGTCCTTGAATTCGCGGAAGAGCCGGAGGTGTTCTTCGTTATATTGAGCCGGAGGCTCGTCAAAGAGACGCTCAATTTCCTGCGGCAGCATGAACTCGCTCATGCGCTAGCGTGAGCTGCCGCGTAGGGTAGCTCGGCTGCCTGGAGCAGCTCCAGCGATTCCAGGACGGCGCGAATGCGCGCTTCATTTTCCGCTTTCGGCGGAACGAGGGGCAAACGCCAAACTGGTTCGAGCAAACCCATTTGCGCCATGGCCGCCTTCACCGGCATGGGATTCGATTCGACGAAGTTTACCTCCATCAGCGGATGCACTCGGCGGTGAATCTGTCGCGCGGCCGGAAAATCGCCGTCGAGCGCGAGCCGCGTGAGCCGCGCCATGTCCCGAGGAATCTCGTTCGAGACAACAGAGATCACCCCGCGTCCGCCAAGCGCGATGAGCGGCAAGGTGATGGCGTCATCGCCGCTGAGCACGATGAAATCCTCCGGCACCGCATTTAGAATCGCCGCCATTTGCGAAATGCTTCCCGAAGCCTCCTTGATGCCGACGATGTTCTCAATCGTTGCGAGCCGCCGCACCGTGGCCGGCTCGACGTTCACGCCCGTGCGCCCTTGCACGCTATACACGACGATGGGGAGCCGAACCGCCTCGGCAATGGCTTTGTAATGCTGAAAAAGGCCCTCCTGTGTGGGCTTGTTGTAATAGGGCGTGACGGAAAGAATGCCGTCCACGCCGATCGCGGCAAGCTCGCGCGCAAGCGCGATGACTTCGGCGGTGTGGTAACCGCCTGCGCCGGCAAGAACAGGCACGCGTCCCTTCGCTAGTTCCACGGCCATCTGACATACGCGCAGATGCTCCTCGTGCGCGAGCGTGGGGCTTTCCCCGGTCGTGCCGCACGGCACTAGAAAATCAATGCCTGCAGCGATCTGGCGCTCGATCAACGCGCCGAGCGTGGGTTCGTCGAGCGAACCATCACGGCGAAATGGAGTAACGAGCGCAGTGCCTGTTCCGGTAAACATGGTGTTTCTCCCTTCTTTGTTTAAACGTCGAACTGCCGAAATCTGGATGGCGGCCAGGGGCCGCCATTCCAAAACCCTTCTTCAACGCAAGTCCGCGAGGATCTCCCTAAATTCGTAGAATCCTTTTTTGCCTGCGATCCAGCGCGCCGCTTGCAGTGCTCCGCGCGCAAAACCCTCGCGGCTGCGGGCCGTGTGGCGCAGCGTAATGGTGTCCGCCGGGGAGTCGAAACCGATTTCGTGCGTGCCGGGAATCGCGCCGGCGCGACTCGAGCTGAGGCTGACGGACCGCGTGAAACCCGCGTCGCGCATCTCTTCTGCAAGTTTTTTTAGCGTGCCGCTGGGCGCATCTTTTTTCGCCGAATGATGAATCTCCCAGCCCCACGCTTCGTACTCCGCGTGTTTTGCGAAAAGAGCGGCCGCTTGCCGAACGCTCTGCAAAAAAAGATTCACGCCCACGGAAAAATTCGCGGCCCAAACAAGGCCAGTCTTCGCGTGCAGGACAACCTCGCGCGCTATGGGAAGCTGCTCGAACCAGCCGGTCGTGCCGACCACCGAGTTCACGCCCAGAACAGCGAGATGACGAATATTTAGCGGCGCGGTTTCGGGCGTGGTGAATTCGACCGCGACATCGATCCCGCGGAGCGTCTCGTGAGAAAGTCCCCGACCGCCCGGGTTGTCGCCGCCCGAAAACCTTGCGCGCACCTCGAAACCATATTCCGGCGCAAGACGCTCGATGAGCTTGCCCATTTTCCCGTAGCCGACAATGGCCAGGCCCTGTGTCATGCTTCGGCGCCTCCGGTCGCGAGAAGTTGCCGGACCATGCGCGCGTAAATATCGACGGCTTCCGACAATTGCTGTTTCGGAATGCGCTCTTCGGCGGTGTGCGCCAAATGAATGCTGCCTGGACCAATGAGAAACGGTTGGCCCCAAGCGCCGTTGAATGTCGGAATGTCCGTGGCAAAAGCGACGACCGTGGTGGGAAGTCCGTCGAAGGCCGAAAGGCGCATCGCCGGCGTGTGCAAAACTTCGCGAACTTCCGCGCGTCCGGCCGCGGCGGCCAGGACGGACTGTCGAGTTTCCGCTGGATCGCCGACCGTGCGGAACATGATTTCTGCTTGCGCGTGATCCGCAACGACATTCGGCGCGCGGCCGCCTGCGATCGTTCCGATATTCAGACTAGAAGGGCCGAGCAGCGGATCTTCGGGCAGCGCAATCAAGCGGATAGCCCGCAAAACATCGAGCAGCGAATGGATCGCGGAGTGGCCAAGCTCCGGGTAAGCGGAGTGCGCGAGCTTTCCATGCGCGGTGATTTCGAAGCGAAGCGCTCCCTTCGAACCGAGCGCGAGCTGGTTTTCCGTGGGCTCGCCGTTAATCAAAAAGCGGGCTCCGCGCGGATTGACGGCAGCAACTTTCGCGCCCGCACTGTTGCGCTCTTCTCCGACGACAAACAGCAACCCAACATTTGTCACGCCAGAGTCGAGAAGCTTTTCGACGGCGGCTATCATCGCGGCGATGATGCCTTTGGCGTCGCAGGAGCCGCGCCCCCAAAGGAAATCCGCATCTTCAAGAGATGGGAAGAAGGGCGGGACCGTGTCCATGTGGGTCGAAAGGGTGACGATGGGCTGGCCCCAACACGCAAAAATATTGTCGCGATTCGGCTCAACCGCGATGCGTTCGAGCCGTCCTGAACTGCGTGCGGCAAGAAACGATAATTGCGCGAACAAAAAGTCCGCCACTGCCTGCTCGCGGTTGGTCATCGATTCGATATCCACGAGCGCGCGCGTAAGTTCGAAAAGATTCATGCGGTCCGGTTATTTCTGGAAGGAGCGAAAGGAAAGGAAGGAACCGCGAGGAACTGCTCGAGGCTGCTGCCTCTCGATAGCGCTCCATCCGGCTTTAGCACTGGCTGCCATGCAGCCATCTAAACGGATGACAGTGGACAGGCCTTAGACCTGTTCCCCAACCGCCGCGGCAACAGCTACCGCTGCGATTTCGGCGGAGTACAACAACCTGGCCCCTTTTGCCGCGGTGTCCGAAGCTGATCGGAATTACTCACCGGGCTACTCATGGCCTCCGCACCTCTACCAAGAACAAGGTAAGTCTAGAGGAGCACGGGAGAAAAAGCGAGTGGAATTTTCGAAGGCCTAGAGGTCGAGAGGCCTGAGGGGACGGTCTTGCGTGGCGATCAGCAGTTGGCCATGGAAAGCAGACTCTGCGGGGCGACGATCAAGCGCTTCTTCCGCTGAAAGGCGCGCCAGGTCGGGATTGTTGTTTTCCTGCGAAAGATGCGCAAGCACAAGGTACCGCGCGCGGGCGTCAAAACCTTCCGGGTCGGAAAGATATTCGCTGACCGCGTGATTCGAGAGATGCCCGGTGCGAGAGAGAACGCGCTGCTTGACGACCCACGGGTACGGCCCAACCTTGAGCATATCCAGATCGTGATTGGACTCGAGCAGCAAACAATCGGCGTCGCGTAAATGAACTTTGACAAGCTGGGGCATGTAGCCAAGATCGGTCACCAGAGCCATCTTCGTGCCGTTGGTGCGAAAGGTGAAGCCGATCGGATCGGCAGCATCGTGCGGAATTTGAAACGCATGGACATCAATATCGCCGATGGAGAAGTGCTGGCCGGATTGAATGGTTTCCAGGCCGCGCAAACGCTTCGCGAGCCGGTCAGGCAAGGCGCGGTGCAGCGCGTCCATTGTGGGTTCGGTGACGTAAAGTGGCGCCTTCCACAGACCGAGCATTTGCGGCAGGCCGTTGCAGTGGTCGCTATGCTCGTGAGTGATGAGGATGCCGTCGATACGGTCGACGCTCAATTCGATGGCCGCGAGACGCGCAAGAGTTTCGCGTTTGCCGAGGCCACAGTCCACCAGGAGTCGGGTGCTCTGCGTCTCGAGCAGGGTGATGTTGCCCGAGCTGCCTGACGCCAGAATGGAAACCCGCAAGCCGATCGCTTTGCCCTCAATTGCAGTACAAAGTATCTCACAAACGAATTTTCAGAATGATGGCATTTCGATTCCCGCCCGTCAACGCGAAAGCGGACTAGAATATTCGTGTCATGCGAGTTGCCGACAAATCGAGGTCAGCCGAAGAACGAGTCGCAAGCGATGGATTCGCCATAATTCCTGAGGTCGTTTCCGAATGCGAAATAGGCGACCTCAAGTCCATACTCGATCGGTCGGAACTTCCACGAAGCCGAGCCGGAATGCGCCACGCGATGAGAAACGCGAGAGTCGCTGCGCTTGCGCGCGATTCGAGGTTGATGGCGATGGCGCAAGAAATTCTAGGAAGGGCTGCACTTCCCTTTCGCGCGACGCTGTTCGATAAGTCGCCGACCTCAAACTGGCTCGTTGTGTGGCATCAGGACACGGCATTGCCACTCTGCGAGAGGCGAGAAGTTCCCGGCTGGGGACCCTGGTCCATTAAAGAGGGCGTGAACTATGCGCACGCTCCCGCCAGCGCGCTTGAACAGGTGTTGGCGCTTCGGCTGCATCTTGACGATTCCATCGCCGAAAACGGACCTCTGCGTGTGCTCCCCGGAACGCACTCTCTCGGCGTTTTGAGTGACGAAGCGCTTCGCGATCTGTCGACACAAATTGAGGCTATCGATTGCACCGTACCTCGCGGTGGAATTCTCGCGATGCGGCCGCTGGTAGTACACTCGTCGTCGAAATCGCAATCGAATGTTCCGCGCCGCGTCCTGCACATGGAGTACGCAGCTTACCTGGTCTTTGACCAGGGGCTTACCCTGGAGGCCGTGTAAGAGAAAGCTAACATGTTCTCTTTTTTTGGACTTTTCTGGCGCTTTCCTTCCCGCTCTTTCGCTCCCCGCAAGCAGCCGCGAATATTCCCAAGTCAGCAAAACACACTTGCCATGCGGGTCGATCCATCCGTCGAAATCGAGGAACTACGTGTGCGGCTTAGCAAGACAAGCGGGAGCGGTCGAGGGTGAAGCCGTTTAGGGGGCCTAGTACGGTGACGGCGATTTGGTCGGGGCGGAAGAAATCGTGGGCCAGGGATTGCACCTCGGCGAGCGTGACGGTTTCGATGGAGGCCAGGATTTCGTCGAGGGAATAGAAGCGGCCGAAATAGAGTTCCTGACGGGCCAAATTCGACATGCGGGACGTTGTGGATTCGAGCGAGAGCATGAGCGATCCCTTGAGATGATTCTTCGCGCGAGTAAGCTCTTCTTCGCTGACGGGCGATTCTTTCATGGCGCGAAATTCCTTGATGGTGAGGTCGACGACCTGGCCGACGGTTTCCTTGGCCGTGCCGGCGTACACCGTGAACATGCCGGCGTCGGAGTATGGCGTGAGCTCGCTGAAGACCGCGTAGGCCAGGCCCTCTTTTTCGCGGATGTTTTGAAACAGGCGCGAGGACATGCCGCCTCCGAGAAGATTGTTGAGGACCGCGGCGGCGAACCGCGCTTCGTGGCCGAGAGGAAGCGCCGGGACGCCGATGCAGAGATGAACTTGTTCGAGGTCGCGCTTGGTCTCCAGATGAATGGGTGCTTTCGTCGAGGGTGCGGTGTGATCTTCAAGCGTGCGAGCCGGCCGGAGATCGCCGAATTCGCGTTCGACGAGATCCAAAACTTTTTCGTGCGTGACGTTACCCGCGGCGGTGATGACAAGATGATCGGGCGCGAACCAGTCGCGGAAGCGCTCGACGAGACGCTCGCGGTTGAAGCCGCGCACGGTTTCCGGAGTGCCGAGAATCGGGCGGCCAAGAGGGTGCTCGGGCCAAAAGCCGCGAGTGAAGATGTCGTGAAGCTGATATTCGGGATTGTCCAGGTCCATCTTGATCTCTTCCAGCACGACCTGGCGCTCTTTTTTTACGTCGTCGGAATCGAACTTGGGCCGAAGGACCAGATCGGCGATGACGTCAAAGGCGATGGGGAGATGCTCGTCTAGGACTTTGGCGTTGAAGCAGATTTGCTCTTTCGAGGTGAAGGCATCGAGCATGCCGCCCACGGAATCCATTTCGCGGGCGATGGCTTCGGCGGAGCGACGCTCGGTGCCCTTGAAAACCATGTGCTCGATGAAATGGGCCAGGCCGTTTTCTTCAGGGGCTTCGCGCCGTGAACCGTTGCGGATCCACACGCCTACCGA
>Ga0210398_10006146_pt1 | contig 11102 bp, 6 predicted proteins | sample IncBWC4OmetaG_FD_161047 | JGI IMG/M metagenome (GOLD analysis project Ga0210398, IMG submission 161047) | Forest soil microbial communities from Barre Woods Harvard Forest LTER site, Petersham, Massachusetts, United States - Inc-BW-C-4-O | ecosystem: Environmental > Terrestrial > Soil >... | reverse complement strand
TCTCACCCGCCTTGACCCGCTTCAAAAGATTCTTCACGACGCTTTCCTCCTTCGACTCTCGAACGACTCTGCAACTGTTGGAAACTGCTCCAAGTCCGTGTGTGGAAGGAATAAAGCCTTCACATAACTATCCATATATCGTGGATTGGAGCTCATATCGACATAGGTGATACGGGAGGCAATTTCCGCCAGACGGCGGCGATGCTCCCGCGACAGCAGCGCAATATACGCGCCAGTAAGAGAAGAATTTCCGATATAACGGAAGCGCTCCAGCGGCAAATCAGGCAGCATGCCGATGAAGACTGCGTCCGCCACGCGCATGTATCGCCCGAAACCGCCCGCGATGTAAACGCGTGTGACCGCCTCCCAGGTGAGGCCGACGTTTTCCAGCACCAGCGAGCAGGCGGCATAAATCGCCGCTTTGGTGCGAATCAGGTTTTCCAGATCGGCCTCGGTGATCACCAGATCCTTGCCGGTGCGGGTTTGTTCGCTGCTGGCCAGGAGAAAGGCGCGGCGGCTTTCCTGCTGCACGATCCTTCCCGTGCCGGGTGACTCGAAGAATCGTCCGGAGCGGTCTACCACTCCCTGGCGGAATAGTTCGCCGACGAGGGAGATCAGACCCGATCCGCAGATGCCTGCCGGCTTGCCGCCGCCAATTACCGAGTAGCTCAGTTGCTCACCATCATTACCGATGGAGACGCGCTCAATGGCGCCTTCGGCGGCCCGCATGCCGCACTTGATTCCCGCGCCTTCAAAGGCCGGGCCGGCGGAGCACGCGCAAGCCACCATCCAATCGGCGTTACCGATGACGATCTCGCCGTTGGTGCCAATGTCCATGAAGAGAAAAACATCGCGGTTGTTGGTAGGCAGATCGGTACACAGCAGCCCGGAGGTGATGTCGCCGCCAACGTAGCTGCCCACGCCCGGGGCGCAAGCCACGATAGCCTGGGGATCGATAATCAGCCCGACATCGTGCGCGCGTAGTTCGGGAACGAAGTTCACGGTCGGCACGTACGGAGCTTCGCGGATGTAGCGCGGAGGCAAGCCGAGCAGCAGATGAGTCATGGTGGTGTTGCCGGCCAGAAAGGCGGCGTGAATGTCGCGCGGCGCAATCGGCACGGTCGCGGCCAGCTGGGTAATCAACCCATTGATGGTTTCCAGCACCAGGTCGCGGAGTTCTTCCTGACGCTCCGGATTGCGGGCGTAGTCGATGCGGCTGATCACGTCTGCTCCGCGGCGCACTTGCAGGTTGTAGGAAGTCTGGGTGGCCAGAAGCGAGCCGTCATCCAGGTCGATCAACTGCGCCGCCACCGTGGTGGTTCCGATGTCGACGGCCAGGCCAAAAGCCCGCTCGGGATTATGACCTGCCCGCACCTCGCGGACACGCAACCCCGAGGCAGTTTCTTCAACGCCGACTGTAATTGCGCCCTTGGCGCCACGGACAGCTTCGGCTAACTGCCGCAGCACGCCGAGTTCGCTGGAGATGGGAGCGGCTCCGCCGTTGCGGCTCAATTCGCGGGCAAGCCGGGTCCAGTCACTGTAGTGCTCTTCGATGGAGGCCGGCGGCACCGTGAGCCGCTGCTGCCGGTAGAGCGGCGCCAGGTGATCACGGTCCGGCAGCAAAGCCGGATCGATGAGGGAGTGGCTGTCGCCCAGAACGCGCGCGCCGGTCTGCGAGCGGTCGGGTAGGCGTACCACAATGTCAGATACAACCTTGGTCTGGCAAGCCAGGACCGAAGATTTGCGTCCTTCGATTTCTACCGAGCACAGCCCGCACGAACCCTCGCCTCCGCAGGGCAATTCCAGGTCGAGGATGCCGGCGCGCAACGCTGCCTCGTGGATCAGCGTTCCGTCCGGCACCTCGGCCACGACATTGGCGGGCTGGAAACGAACGGATGCCATGCTTTCACCGTGCGGCTTGTATCTTCATGAAGGAGCCCAGGTCCGAGGCTTCCCCAGGACCAACCAGCACTTCCCAGCCAGGCAAGCCTTCTTCGATCTCGCCGCTGATCTGCGAGACATAGCCGGGAATGATGATGCGATGTTTTCCCTGCTCTGCCAGGCCGCTGGCTTTCACTGCATTCGCTACTTTCTCGCCTGAGAACTTGCCCGCGGCCCATCCCGTCAGCACGCTCATGCCTTCGGTGTCGACCACCAGCAGGTTCGCCGGGATACCCGAGTTTTCGATTTCGCCCGAGACCAGGAAGTAGGTCAGGGAGAAGTTGGTGGTGACCAGCACCGGAGAATCCTTCCCGATTTCGCCGATGGGATAGACCTTGGGATCGACCTGAATCGGTTTCTGCGGATCGGTATAGATGTTCTGCCGCAACATCATCAGAGGCAGCAGGACTTCCAGCTTGATCCGATCGAGCACCACGATTGACCCGTACTTGCACAGGAAGGTCGAGGCGTCGGCGACCACCGAGGCGTCATCCGTCGCGGTAACGAAGTTGATGATGGGATAGCCCAGCGGCTCGAAGGAATTCTTCAAGGCCGCCTTGCGCAGGATGGTGTTGTATTGCAGAGTGGCTGCGGGATTGTCGGCCGGCAGATCGAGAACGATGTCTTTCAGTCCCAGACCAGCCAGCTTGGTGGTGAGCGCCACCAACTCGTCGATGGTAGCGGCACGGGCCACCAGCGGCACGTTATATTTCAGCGCCAGGGCGGCCACGGCGTCGGCATTGGCGGGAGTGGCAGCGTGAATCAGAGGACGCTGTCCCGGCAATTCCTTCAGCGCAGCTTCCAGGGCTTCCAGGTTCGAGCTCCGCAGGATGATACCCATGCCCGTGGAACCGGCAGCGGTCTTCACCAGATCGACGAAGGGTTTGACCTCCTCGCTGAAGTTGTCGACCAGCACCAGGTTGACGCGCAACTCTTCGCCTACGCGCTCCAGGCAATAGTCCCGCACCCCGGCAATACCGTGCCCACAATCGGTCAGCGGCTCGTTGTCGGCAAAGGCGACGGCAATGGCCGTGGGATGAACAAAGGTTTTGTCGTGCCGGAACATCACCGTCTCGTTGCCGATCAGGACCTCGTGTTCGGGAGGCCCGATCTTGACCAGGCGGATGGGCGGCTTACTGGCCGCCCCGACAGTTTTGATGGCTTCTTCCGAAGCGTAAGGACAAGCCGCAAGTTCGGCGTTCTTGGCAGCCAGCTTCATGGCGAAAGCCATGCAAGTAGGTACACCACATTCGCCGCAATTGGTCTTGGGCAGCAGCTTAAAGATTTGTAAACCAGTCATTGCCATTTTGTGGTCACCTCACTTGCCACAGAACATCATTTCGTCGATCTTGCGCTTGAGGGTGCGAGCGGCCAGGGGGTGGTAAACCACCAGCAGGTCCGCTCCGGCATTCAGGTAACTCGCAGAAGTCGCTATCTCCAGCAAGGCTTCGCGCTCGTCTTCACTTCCCCACAGCGGGTAATCCTTGCGTGGGGCCCGGCTCTCTTTCACCTTCGAGACTTCAAAGCCCGGGTTGACGATCATAGGCATGGCCAGCATCGGATCGCCGGTAAAGGCCGAACTGCGAATGCGTTCCATGACGGAGTAGCAGTACTCCAGACCGTAGCCCAGAGCGCCGGTCAAAGGATCGACGAGAATACGGTCGGCTTGAACGCCCATGGTGGTAAGCAGGATGTTGAGCTGCTTGCACATGTTGACGTCGATGGGTGTCTGCGCCACTACGCAATGGTTATAAGCCATGACGGTGGCCGCGATGGTTTTGTAATTGTCGGTCTCCACCCAGTTCAGCAGCAGATTTTCCCCGGCAAAGGTAGAAGCGATGTGCTTCATCAGGGCGTTGTTCTTCTCGTACTGGCTGCAGCCGGTAACGATCACCGGCACACCTACCGCGCCCAGAATGTCTTTCACGATGTCGCCGGCGGCCTCCGGAGACATGTCGCCGTTGTCAGGATGACAGGTGGCCAGACGGACGCTGATGATTTCAGCGCCCAGCTTCTCCACCAGATGGCGGGCCATGGCCTTCGGGTCCTTCAGCAGATCTCCATACGCGTTGCGCAGGATATCGGGGTAGGACTTGGGCGGACTGTCGAGCACTTCCATGGCAATTACGGGCTTGTGGCCCACGTTGCCTTCGAAGTGGCGGAAGGGCAGTACCTCAGCCCCGCCCAGCACGACAGACGATGTGCGAGTTCCCGACCCTCCCAGAGTGATGGTACGGACGGCTACATTCGCTTTGTCCGGTGCTACGGTAACCGACTTCGGCAACACGATGGTTGCCGAGGTGATTGGCCGTTCGACGCCTTCCGGTGGCGCGGCGGACTTGGAGGGCCTTGGCGCGGGTTTGACTGAGGCCGAAGTAGAGGCAATCTGTGCTTCCAGTTCGGCTTCGGTCGGCAGGCAACTCGGACAGGTGCCCGGGACCGGCGCGGAAATCGCTCCAGCCGAAGCCAGCATGCCGGTTTGCATCAGCAGCATATTGGCGCCGGCCTGCAGCAGATGCATCGCGGTGGATGCCTGTAGCACAGCCACCTGTTGCTGGGGCGTCATTCCCGGCTGAATTTCTGTGGCCGGTGGCGCCTTGCGTAGCTGTTCCAGCAGATTGATGAGGGCTCCCACGCCATCGCCGGGCGGAATCGCTCCAGCCGAAGGCGCCGCAGCCGGGGCTTTGGTCGCAGGTGGGGTTGTCCCCGCCGGGCTGGCGGCGATGGTTGTCGCCGGCGGCGCGGATGGGGTAGCCGGAGGTTCGGCCACGGCTACAGCGGTATCGCTGACCGTGGTGCTAGATCCTCCGCCTCCCGAGGCCGCAGCTTGTACCGCAACGCCGCGGGCGGCATCGACGGCAGCTGCTTCCTCTGACGGAGTGGTAATATCCCACATCGTCAGAGCCGGATGGCTGACCTTCTCCATGTAAGCCTGCACCGAAGTGACATCGGTGCCGCTGGTTTCGTCGGCAATCAGGTCAGTAAAGTTTTCGACACCGAAGGTTTTGCCGATCTTGTCCAGATCTTCCCGCAGAAAGTCCTTCAGCTCCTTGGGCATCCAGACGATGCGTTTGTGGCCGCCTTCGGCCGAGATGAACTTGCGGCTGGTAATGTAGGCCTTGCCTACGCCGACGAATCCGGGCACCTGCTGGCCGCCGCCGGCCGTGTTGGCCAGGGTAGAGAACTTCATGCCGGCAGGAGTCTCGCCCAGGTACTCGCGATTGACGATCATGACGCCGTTGACTTCCGGCATCAGGGCTACGATGGCTTCAAAGCAACCGCAACTGGTCATCGGATCTTCCAGCAGCGAGTAAGCATTGAAGCGGCTTAGCGTCTGCTTGGAGTTGGCGTAAACGTAATCGTTGATGTTGGCCCATTGTCCGCGAACCGGATCGATGCATTCGCCCTTGATCAGCGGTTGATTGGGGCCGGTAGGATCGATCTCGTAGGCTGCCTTGCCGTCCAGCCAGTTATAAGCGCCGCACAGTCCCAGCCGTTCCGGGGTGATGACGCACACATGGTTGGGAGCGAAGCTCTGACAGAGCAGGCAGGAGTAGAAGGTGTCGACGCTCTCGTCGGTAAGCGACTCCATGCGCTGATTGCGGGCGCGATAGGAGTGGCGTGCGACGTCGATGCGCTCAGTCACGTCTTTGGTGTCGGTGAACAGCGTCACCTGAACCTTGTCGACGATGGCGGGATAGTCGTTCAGGAACTTGGCATGCAAAATCTCGCCCAGATGACGGATTTTGAAGCCTTTGTCCTTGGCCGCCTTGCTGATGCGGATCCAGTTGATGTCGCGCTGACCCATGTGCCAGATGCCTTCTGCGCCATTGATCAGGTGATGGATCTGGCGTTCCAGAATCGGCTCGAAGTCAGGCTGCATCTTGCGCCCGGCAACTTCCACCCAGATGCCGATAGGCAGTGCGGGCAGATCTTTGCTTTCGGGGTCGACTACCACATCGTCGATTTCCGGGCCGACGACGGTGATCTTGCCGTCTTCCACCTCAGTGATATCGAGCGTAGTGACATACTCGAAGCCCGGCGTCTTGTTGCCGCCGAACTCGATGTAGGTCTGCTCCTTGCGAATGCGCTCGCCTTCGAAGGCAGCGCCGAAGGCCACTGGAATGGGCACCTTGGCGACTTTGATCTTGCAGCCGCGAACTTCCAGGCACTTCTCCACGATGTGGTCGATGGGCACGTTGGAAACCACGTGCTCGTAGGTACAAATGCCGGTGGGCAGGATTTGCGGGATGTCGGTATCGGCGATGGTGGGGAAGCCATAACTGATGGCTCCCGCGGCGGCGGCGTACTTCTCTTCGGTCACCTCACCCAGCGCCATGACGAAGGCGAAGGTGCGGTTCTTATTATATTTAAGATTGCGTGCATAATCGCCGGGTTTGACACCACCGAAACTGAGAGCTACGCGATTGGCAAAGCCCAGGGCGTAAACCGCTGCCGAGATTTCTTTTCCGTAGGGAACCAGGCGGGTTTCCCAGCCCATTTCCACGCCGGCTTCCGCCAGTTGCTCGGAGAAAGAAGTGCCGTGGCTGTGTCCTGCCATGAAGACATACAGGTTCTTTTCCTGCAGCTCGCGGGCGATGCGTACGGCGTGCTCGACCGAAGGCGCGGCGCCTACGATAGCAGCGAAGCCGGGGGCCGAGCCGTCTACAAACTCGACACCGCGTTCGCGAATGATCACGTCATTGGCTGCACCCAGCCAAATGCCGTCGACCGGATTGGGGCCGATGAGATATTTGCAGGCTTCAATAATTTCAAAAGCGAATAGAGTGGCGATACCCGAGTCGAGGGTGCCACCCAGATAGGGTAACCAGAGACTCTCGCTGGGCACGGCCGGCAGCAGCCGGTTGCACTCGTCGAGAATCTTCTGCATGTCCGAGAGCCGGTCGACGCGCTCGCCCAGGAGCGAGTAAATGACCGGCAGGGAGTAAGCGGTGTCTGGAAAGCCCACGGCACAATCGATGCCTTTGGCCGCAATGGCCTTTGCCAGGTAGTCTTCCGCGTCGCGCACAATCTGGTGAGCGCCGCGAATTGCCGACGATGCGATGATCTTGCTCATTGCAGTTCGCGCCTCGATTTCATGTCGTACATCTTGCGTTCTTTTTGGGTGTTGATATGGAGCGCATCGCGCTTCTTCTCGATATGGGCCAACAGTTTGTCCGCGGCAATCACCGGATCAGGCTCCCAATCGAAGCGTCCGCCGGTAATCGTTTCCATTTCGTTGCAGAGGAAGTCGTGCACATTCTTGCTGCCTTCGACGTACAGGGGATGGCCGAGTACGACATACAGTCCGCTGGCCACGAAGTAATGTCCGATGGCCACGGCCTTTTCGCTCATCCACTCCGGAGCTGCCCCGGCAACCGGCAGATCGGAGAGATCATCTCCCAGGCCGCCTTCGTGCAATATGTTGGTTACAGCCATCAGGATGCGGCTGTTGTCGACGCACGATCCCATATGCAGGACGGGAGGGATGCCGACTGCTTCGCAGACTTCGCGCAAGCTGTCGCCAGCCTTGGCCAGGGCGGATTCCGGAGTCAGCAATCCGGCCTTGGCGCAGGCGATGGCGGCGCAGCCGGTCTCGACCACCAGCACATTGCGCTTGATCAGTTCCTCGGCCAGCTTCACGTGACCCGAATCGGAAACGACTTTAGGATTGCTGCAACCTACAATGCCGACCACGCCGCGAATGCGGCCATCGATGATGGCGTCATTCAGGGGACGGAAGGTGGAGCGGAAGCGGCCACCCAGCATGTTGAAGATGGTCTCGTTGGAGAAACCCGCTACCAGTTCCATCGATTCGTCAGGAATGTGTACCCGGCTCTGGTCGCGGTTGGCATAGTTGTCGATGGCTTCGCGGATCAGGTTGGAAGCCTGCTCGTATCCGGTCTTTACATGGAACTCGATCTGCTCGGCGTCACCGGTGTGGGCGATTTCCGAGGTCGAAACCAGCTTGGTATGGAAGCACTTGGTTACCTGGGAAAGCGACGGCATGACGCATTGCACATCGATCACCATGACTTCCACCGCGCCGGTGAGGATGGCCAGCTCCTGTTGCAGGAAGTTGCCCACGATAGGCAGGCCGTGGCGCATCAAGACTTCATTGGCGGTACAGCAGATGCCGGCAACGTTGATGCCGTTAGCTCCCTTGGACTTGGCATAGTCGATCAGTTCCTTGTCCTGGGAGGCGATGGCCAGCATCTCCGACAGGGTGGGCTCATGGCCGTGCACGATGATGTTGACCTTGTCGCCGGCCAGCACCCCCAGGTTCACCCGGCTGCGCACCGGCTTGGGAGTGCCGAACAGGATGTCGGACACTGTGGTAGCAATGGCCGAGCCTACCCAGCCATCGGCCAGACTGCACTTCAAGCCGGCCATAATCAGGTGCTTGTAGTCGTGATCGACCCCCATGTGGGTGCGGTGCATCAGTTCCACCACGGCGGAGTCGATGCCGTTGGGGTTGATGCCCAGCTTGGTCCACAGTGCCTGACGTTTTTCCGGAGCCAGCTTCAGGGTGACGTTCGGCTCTTCCGAAAAGGAGAACTGGGTCATGAAGAAGTCGGCCAATTCCCCGGCAATCACCAGGTCGTCCTTACCTTCGGTAGGAACCTGGTAGAAGCGCGCCGCCTCGTGCAGGCGGATGGGATCGACAATCTTGTATTCGCCGGCCTCTCCGGTGGCAACCTTCTTCAGGGTGCGGACCAGCATGCGGCCATGGTCGGAGTGGGCCGCGGTTCCGGCGGCAATCTCGCGCAGCAGGTTGCGCGCGGTAATGGTGTCGGCATCGGCGCCGCAGATGCCGAGGTGAGCTTTGGGGGTGATGCGGCAAGGCCCCATGTGGCACAGGCGGCAGCAAACCCCGTCGGTGCCGAACTTGCATTGCGGTTTTTGCAGCTGATAACGGTCAAAGACCGTGCTCATTTCGGTGTCATTGGCAATCTTGACCATATCGATCGTTGCCTGATCCACCGAGACCGGCTGCCCAGAAACTTTTGGACCCGTGGTCGCCATCAGTTTTTCTCCTGTTGGTCTTGAAACAGCTTGGCTAGTAATTCGTTCATGGCTATTCGCGCCAGAGAGTCTGACGGAACTGAAGAAACTGGCACGCCGTCCGCGTCGAGGGCGGCAACGTCCTGATCCAGTGGAATGGCGGCGAGCAAAGGAAGGCCGGTAGCTTTGACGGCCTCGGCAATCGCCTCGGGCAAACATCCTCCGGGAACGCGATTGACGATCAGTCCGCGTTGTTTGGTAGGCAGGGCAACTTCATCGGCCAGGGCCGAGATGCGTCCCGCGGTCCGAATCCCGCGCACCGTGCAGTCGGAAACGATCACCAGATAATCGACGGAGAGCAGGGTACGGCGCGAGATATGCTCCAGGCCGGCTTCGCTGTCGATGACGATGTTGCGATAGTTGCGCGCCAGCTTGTCGAGCACGTCGCGCAGTACATTGTTAGCGAAGCAGTAGCAGCCCTGGCCTTCGGGACGGCCCATCACGATGAGGTCGTAGCCCTTCTGTTCGACCAGAGCTTCCTGCACCCGCAAATCGAGAAACTCCTGCTTGGAGACGCCCTTCAGTTGGGTGGCTTCCTTGCGGGCGCTTTCGCGAATGCCGCCCACGGTGGCGTTGTAGACCACACCCATAGCTTCGTTGAGATTAGAGTTGGAGTCGGCATCCACCGCCAATACCGGGGACTGGCCATTCGCGGCCAGCCAACTCAGAGTAAGAGCCGACAGGGTTGTTTTCCCTACCCCACCTTTTCCTGTCATTGCCAAAATCATGACTACCCATCCTCGGCGGCGGGTGGATGAGGAGGAGAATCAGGAGCGCGCTCGGCTCCAACCGGAATCATCCACCCACCGCGTTTGCTCTTAAGCGCTAGTAGCGGTCAACGCCGGGGCGCCAATTTCCTGGCGCAGTTTCAAGCTGATTTCATGCAGCGTCTTGAAAACCAGCTCGGCATCTTCCACCGGCAACGATCCAGTACCGCAAGACGGCGTAACGAACGACTGGCGGCAGATAAGCTGGGTATCCAGCCCGGTTGCCTTAGCCAGTTTCTCGATCAGGGCGCAAAACTTGGCGACCAGCGAGTCGACCGTCTGGGCCTTGATCTTGGCGCTGTTGGTGGGAACGATTCCAACCGCCAAGTTCTTGCCGGCTTTCAGGTGTGCCTTAAAGTTGTCGGGATACAGCAGAATGGTTTCGCCGTAATCGAAAGCGTCAAAGTTGATGATGTCGACGCCGGCATCCATCAGGATGGGCCACTCGGTATTGCCGCAGCAGTGCACACCGGCGATGGCTCCCTCGGCATGAACTGCGTCGATCACTTCACCCAGTTTGGCGACAGTATCGTCGCGGGTAACGCTGACATAGGTGGAGGAACCGAAAGCAGAAAGAATGGGCTCGTCGACGAAGCAGATGACCTTCTCGGCGTAGGGCTGGAACTTGCGAATCTGCCAGCGGCACTTCATGGCCAAGCCTTTGACCACCACGTCGACAAATTCCGGGTTGTAGTAGATCGCCCGCTTTTTCTCGTCGACAATGCTGAGGCCAACGCTGAGCGGACCGGTGGTCTGCACTTTCACGAAAGGCCGCTTGATGCCGGAGGCCTTGAGGGCCGTTTCCATGGCATAAATGCCTTTCGAAAAATCCGGGGTGATGCGGAAAGCTTCCACATCGTCGGCGCAGAACTTCTCGTAAAACTCCGCCAGATCGGCGCTGGTGTCGCCGGTGGTATCAAAGTACATGCGGCCCTTTTCCTGATCGAGGACCACGCGCGGAATGCCTTCGCTGTACTGGATCTCCATCTGTTCGTGAAGCCCAAAGGCCGGCAGCTGCGGCCAGATTGGGGCGTTAGGAATGTTCTGTAAAACAACGTTGACGGCCTGCTGCGGATCTTTGTGGGGCAGGCTGCCGATGGCGGTGGCTAAACAGCAGGGCTCGACGCTCATAACACGCTCTCCTTCTCGGTGCAGAACGATTGCAGGGTTTTCTGAAGTGATTGAAACGGATTAAGTAATTCGGGATAACCCAGGTCGGCCAGCGCCAAACCTTGCCGGTCAGCCCGGGCTATGCGTACGTCCAAGGGAATCGTGCCGAGCAAATGCTCGGCGCCAAACTCGGAGGCGATCCAGCGACTGTCTTCTTCC
>Ga0210398_10006143_pt1 | contig 11104 bp, 10 predicted proteins | sample IncBWC4OmetaG_FD_161047 | JGI IMG/M metagenome (GOLD analysis project Ga0210398, IMG submission 161047) | Forest soil microbial communities from Barre Woods Harvard Forest LTER site, Petersham, Massachusetts, United States - Inc-BW-C-4-O | ecosystem: Environmental > Terrestrial > Soil >... | reverse complement strand
CCTGGCCGCGGCTTTTTTCCGTCAGCATATGGGTGACGGCGCCCATCTCGACGTCCCAATCGGCGCCGGACACGCGCTCGAGCTCGCCGAGTTTGTCCACCGTATCGAGCCAGCCGCGCAAGCCGCGATAACCCTGGCGTTGTCCCGCCGCCGCGCCTGCACTCGCCATGCTGGTCTCCATGTTTGATAGTAAGGGCGGTATGAATGTGGGCTCCAAACGTGTCAAGCTGGCTGCTCCCTCTCCCCGCGTGCGGGGAGAGGGTGGGGTGAGGGGGCCTCTCCGCTGGGCGCAGAATCGCGGTGCTCAGAATCGCAGAGAGGCCCCCTCACCCTCGTTCGCTTCGCTCACATAGCGGATGCCTTGCATCGGCGTCCTTCATCTAAAGCAACGGCATTCCGAGGATGCCTATTCGTATCCAACGTGGTGGGGAAAGGTAATCAGATTGCTAGCCCGCGAATCTCCTTTTGCAGCACTTGGCGATCGACCCGCATCACACCCCAGAAGAGTTGTAAAAAGCTGCTATGGGTGCGTGATCATTTCGAAATCAGAACCACGTAGCAATTAGCTGCGCCATGTATCTGTAAGCTACTTCGATGCGCTCCCAATTGAAAACTAGAGAGAGCGATATCGCGAGTACGACACTATAGAACACCGTCATTAACAGTTCGACATGTCTGGCCCGATAAGTTTTAGCCTTGATAAGTAGATCTCGGTCCAGATCCCAATGTGGGCGTGAAGCTTTCAGGATCCTGGCATGGATCAAGGCTGCTTTAATCCGCGCATCGCGCGGATTCTGTTCCAGTTCGCTTTCTAATTGCGCGTGCAATAATGGAATCTCATCGTCCTTGGCTTTGATAATTCGACCCAGGGGAGATATTCCTTTGTCGAGTCCGGCATCTGATTGTTGGGACACGACCTGATTGATCAACGCGAGCGTTTGGCCCACTCTAACATCCATCTTCGGCGGCTTACAGATATCGATATGATCCGCATCAACCGAGATAGGGTTAAGGCCTCGAATGAAAGGATTTGCTGAAATTTCATCAACGACACGAACCCCATACGTATTGAGACTTTCGAAAAATACCCTCATCGTTAATGCGTTGTTTCCATCGTACTTATTGCGAAACCAAAGACTAAGCTCTCGAAGTGTCGGTGCGTTATCCTTGAGTTCGCGAATGGCATCGCTTGTCGCAACCTGAGCAACGGCGTTTATGTAACTCGCTATCGACGCTCCATTGTGAGGCGTGCCGAGAAAGACAATTCCAGCTGCCCGGTCGCCGATACTTTTAAATTCCGGCGTTAGTTCGGACGTCGAGCGCAGCATTTGTTTCACAAGGAGACCGCCGTAGCTGTGGCAGACAAAAATAAGAGGTAGTTCCTGGCTCAGCTCTGAGTCTAGGGTTGCCAAAACATTCACCGCACGATCAAAGAGCGGCATCGATCCTCCGAAAAAACGCGACGATCGCAACCGGTACCCTAATGTCCAAATATTCGCTCGAGGCTCAGAATCGGAAATCCAGTTTTTCCACAAGTCCGAACCATCTACCTGCCAGGTCTTTACGGGATCGCCATCCAACCCGTGAACAAAAATAACATCGACCAAAGGGGTGGCGGCAGTGTGGACTGGCGTAAGTTCGGTCAATCGTGATTTCGACTTGAAAGGCCACATAACCCCATTACAACCGAGGGTTAATTTCGTTTCAAGAGTTATTTACGGGCTGCCGATGTAGGATAGACCGAAACTGCAAAATCCGAAGTCCGTTCTTTGTGACAGCTTAGCTGCCCGTGAGGAAATCCTTTGCTCAGTCAACTTGCTTGCCTGAGTAAATCGATATCTGAGTTCGCCTTGGCCTGTTATCATTGCACCACAAACTGCATCGCTGACCGGAGTCTGACGTGCCCATACCGCGACCCAACTACAACCCGCCCTTCAACATCACGCGCGCCAGCCATTCGGTGCTGCATGTGAAAGATTTGGCCAAGAGCCGCGCCTTCTATGTCGATCTCATCGGACTGATCGTCAGCGACGAGGACAAGGACACCATCTATCTGCGCGGCGTCGCCGAGGTGTGCCATCATTCGCTGGTGCTCAAGCGCGCCAGCGCGCCGCAGGCCGAGCGGGTCGGCATGCGCTGCTTCACCGAGGAGGATTTGGAAAAGGCGAAAGCCTATTTCGAGAAAGCCGGCCTGCCGGCACAATGGGTCGAGCGGCCGTACCAGGGCCGGACGCTCCATGTCAGCGATCCGCTCGGCCTGCCGCTCGAATTCTGCGCCACCATGACCTTAAAGCCGCGGCTGATGACGAGTTTCCAGCATCACCACGGCGCGGTGCCGCATCGCATCGATCATTTTCAGATTCTGGTGCCGGACGTGCAGCGCGAGCTGGAATTCTACACGGGGCTGGGCTTTCGGTTGTCCGAATATATCGCGCCGGACGGCAGCGACGATCCGCTGTTCGTGTTCCTGCAGCGCAAGGGCAATCCGCACGACATCGTGTTCGCGCCGGGCGCCGGGCCGCGGCTGCATCACGCCGCGTTCAGCATCGGCGAATCGTATCATTTTTTCTATGTCTGCGATCTCGCCTCGAATCTGGGCTTTGCCGAGAACATCGAGTTCGGTCCGGGGCGGCATGGGCCGGGGCTGGCGCTGTTCGTCTATATGCGCGATCCCGACGGCCACCGCATCGAGCTGTTCAACACGCATTATCAATGCATGGACATCGAGGACGAGCCGGTGCGCTGGGATGCCTCCGTCGCCGGCAAGCGGCGCTGGCAACTGCCGGCGCGGGCGATGTGGTTCGCCGAAGCGAGCCGCTTCGCCGGCGTCGAGCCGCGTGAGCCGGCGCACAAGGGCAATCCGATGACGCTCGAGAGATACGTCGCAGCGGCGGCAAAATAGGAGCGCGTCATGGGGATTACAGTCAATACGCGATGGATCGCCGCCGGGTTGCTCATCGGACTGTGGTCCCATGGCGCCGCTGCCCAAGCGTCCAATCCAAGCGTGCTTTGGCAGATCGTCCACGGCGAATGCGTGCCGGACCAGCAGCAGCATCGCGACCCGAAGCCGTGCGCCGAAGTCAATCTGGCCGGCGGCTTCGCAATACTGAAAGACATTAGCGGAGCGACGCAGTATTTGCTCATTCCGACGGCGGAGATAGGCGGCATCGAGGATCCTTCGCTCCTTGCGCCTTTTGCTCGCAACTACTTCGCCGACGCCTGGCAGGCGCGCGGCTTCGTCGAAAAGGCGCTTGGGCACGCTATGCCCCGCGATACACTGAGTTTGGCGATTAATTCGGCATCGGGGCGCACGCAAGACCAGTTCCACATTCACATCGATTGCATCCGCGCCGATGTCCGCGACGCGCTGTTGAGCGAGCGTCCCAATATTGGCTGGCGCTGGACAGTGCTGAAAACCCCGCTTGCCGGTCATCAATACCGCGCCATGCGCGTGACGGGACCGACGCTGTTCGGGCGCAATCCGTTCAAGCTCTTGGCCTGGGGCGTGCCGGGAGCGCGCGCCGACATGGGCCAGCATACGCTGGTGGTCGTCGGCATGGTGTTTGACGGAAGGGTTCCAGGCTTCATCATCCTCGACGATCGCGCCGACCAGGCGCACGGCGACTGGGGCAGCGGCGAGGAATTGCAGGACCATTCCTGCGCGCTAGGTCATTAAACGCGCCGATGCAGCCGGTGCTCGATCCATAACAGCAGCGTATTGGCGATCGCGGCGAAGACGAACAGGATGATGGCGACCGTCACCATGTCTTCGCTCTGGGCGAGCGACATGTCGCTCATGATCATGGAGCCGAGGCCGAGTTTTGAGGCGAACATCTCGCCCAACAGCACGCCAAGCAGCGTCACGGTGAAGCCGATACGCAGGCCGGTGAACACTTCCGGCAACGCAGCCGGCAGCAGTACGGTGGTGATGGTCTGCCATGGCGACAAATGCAAGGTGCGCGCCGAGCGCAGATAAACTTGCGGGATGGCGCGGATCGCGCCCATGGTGAGCAGCGCGACCGGCAAAATGCCGTGCATGGCGCCGAACGCCACCTTGCCCGAAATGCCGAGCCCGAAGATCAGCAGCACTACGGGATAAAGCGTGATCTTCGGCAGCGAATAGATCACCACCAGGATCGGCTCGCCGACCGCGCCGGAGAGCCGATGCGCGCCCATCCACGCGCCGATCGCTAGCCCGATGGCATAGGCGAGCAGCAGCGCCAGGCTGAAGGCCTGCAACGTCGCCGCGGCGTTCTCGGTAAAGCGCGTCGTCGGCACCAAGTGCACGAGATACGCCATCGTCGCCAGCGGCGCCGGCAGCGCCGTCGAGCCGGCGATCTCGTGCAAGATCTTCCACACCACCAGCACGACGGTGACGATGATGAGCGTGTCGGTGGCGCGGCGGGTTGCGGTCACGTCCGGCCTCCGCTGCGCCGCTCCGCCCAGCGCACATCGAGCGCATGCAGGACCGTGTTGACGACGGTGGCGATGATGAGCAGGAACAGGATCAGCGCATACATGCGCCGGTTGTTGAAATCGGAATAGGCATCGGCGATGTCACGGCCCAAACCGGCGGGCGACAAGATGAACTCGGCGGCGATGACGGCGATAAAACCGTAAGACACCGAAAGCTTCACGCCGGTGAAGAGATAAGGCGCCGCGGCCGGAAGCTGCAATGTCATGGCGGTCGTCACGGCATCCAGGCGATGCACGCGCGCCACTTTGGTGAGCACGCGCGGCACGCGGTCGAGGCCGTTCAGCGTGGCGATGATCATGGCGACGACGGCGGTGGCGACGCCGATCAGCACGATCGGGATCGGCGAGAGCCCGAAGATCGCGATCAGCACCGGATAGAAGATGAAGATCGGCACGGCGTAATAGGTGGCAAACAGCGGATCGAGCGCCTCGCGCAACCGCGGCAGCGCATGAATGACGAGGCCGAGCGCGAAGCCGAGCACGATCGAGATCGCGATCACGATGACGATGATGCCCAAAGTGCGCTCGATGTCGGCGTTGATGGCGCCGGAGGCAAGCAGCGCGTAGAGCGACGTCGCCATCTCGGACGGGGGAATGATGGTTTGATGCCTGATCAGGCCGGTTCGGCAGGCGAGCTCCAGCGCGCCGATCATCGCCACGATCACCGCAAGCCGGATCAGGCCGACGCGTGTCATCCGGCGGCCGTTGTCGTCATGCCGGCATGGCCGAGTGCCTTGAGCGACTCGCCGCGCAACCGGTCCCACAGCCGCCCGGTGATCTCGCCGAACGCCGGCTCGGCGACGATCTTGCTGTCGCGCTCGCGCGGCCAGCCGGTGTCGATGATCTCGATGAAGCGGCCCGGCCGCGCCGACATGGCGCCGACGCGGTCGGCCAGCATCGCCGCTTCGTCGAGCGCGTGGGTGATGAGCAGCACCGTCGCGCCGGTCGAGCGCCACAGCCGCAACACTTCGTCGCCCATCAAGAGGCGCGTCTGCGCGTCGAGCGCGCCGAACGGCTCGTCGAGCAGGATCAGGCGCGGCTGCAGCACCAAAGTCCGCGCGATGCAGACGCGCTGCCGCATGCCGCCGGACAATTGCGACGGATAGGCGCGGGCGAAGTCCTTGAGCCCCATGAAGGCCAGCGCGTCTTCGACGCGGCGGCGTATCTCGGTCTCGGCGACGCCGCTGCGGCGCAGCCCGAACGCGGCGTTGTCCCACACCGTGAGCCAGGGAAAGCTGGCGTCCTCCTGAAAGACGACGCCAATACCTTCGGCGACTTCGCCGCTGACCGGCTTGCCTTCGAACGTCACCGTGCCCGCGGTCGGCCTTTGCAGGCCGGCGAGCACTTCGAGGAACGTCGACTTGCCGCAGCCCGACGGCCCGACTATGGCAAAGAACTCGCCTTTGCGCAGGTCGAGGTCGATCGGCCCGAGCGCGTTGACCGGCGGTTGATTGCCGGCGCTGGGAAAGACGCGGGTGACGGCTGCAAGCTGCGCGTGGATATCGCGCGCGACGGCGTTCATTTCACTTGCTGCAAATCGGACGGCAGGAACGAGGCGTCGATCATCTTCGACAGGTCGGGGTCCTTGTCGATCATGCCGACATATTTCATTGCCTTCACAGTGTTGACGAGCAGGGGCATTTCGATCTGGCCCTCGCTGTAGAATTTGGCATCGACCAGCATCTGCATCAGCGTGTCGACGTCTTTCGGCGGCAACGGCGCGTAGATCGGCTCGAGAATCTTGCTCGCTTCGGCGGTGTGACTATAGAGATATTTCACCGCCTCGCGCCGCCCGGCCAGGATGGCGCGCAGCTTCTGCGGATTTTTCTTGATCAGGTCGCCGGTGGCGATGCCGACCGCGGGCGGCAACAGCGGCAGATCCTTCGGCCCGACGATGACGCGGTATTTGCTCTCGCCGCCGCGCGCCAGGAACAAGATGCCCGGAATGCTGGTGGCCTCGACGACGTTGTTTTCCAGTGCCGTGAGCGCGCCGGACAGATTGCCGAGCGCGACACGCTGGATGTCGTTGGGATTCATGCCGGCATTTTCCGCCGCCAGCACCGCCGTCATCTCGCCCAAGGATTTCGGATTGGAGATCGCGAACTTCTTGCCCTTCAGGTCCGCCATGGTCTTGATCGGCGAGTTCGGCATCACGATGATGACGTTGCTCGCCATCGATCGCGAGCCGATATCGACGATCTTGATGTCCTGGCCTTCGTTGATGGCGGCGATGATGCCGGCGGGCGAGGTCTCGCCGTAGCCGAGATCGCTGGCGAGCACGGCGCGCACTGACGAGCCGCCGCCTTCGCCGGAAATCACGCCGGTGATGTCGACGCCGGCGGCCTTGAAGAAGCCCTTGTCGATCGCAACGCCATAGGGCGCGCCGGAAGGATCGGCCTTGTACTGGGTGACCAGGATGTCTTCGGCAAACGCCGGCGCCGCCGCGCTTGCCAGGAGCAGCGCTCCGAACATGGTCTTGGCGAGCACGCCGGCCGAATTGTTGTGGTGCAGCATCCTTATCTCCCTCTGGCTACCCGCACATTATCGCTCGCCGCCGGCGGAATGGGAATGCGACCAGTTCTCAGTTTTTTAATGCGCCGGGCGTTTACTGGAGCGCCAACGTTTGCATTGCCGGTGCTCCGATGGAAAAATCATTGATTGAGGCGGGCAGCCGCCCCATATCCGCCATGTGGCCGGAAAGTAGTGAACTCATGACGCTTCCCGCGGAGAGCGCTCCGCCCCTGGCGCCGGGCGGCGCGGTGGACCCGATCTGGCTCAAGTCCTACCCGGCGGACACGCCCAAAACCATCGATCCGGACCGCTATCGGTCGCTGCACGCCATGCTGCTGGAATCGTGCCGGCTGCATGCGGCGCGTCCGGCCTTCGAATCTTTGCGGGCGCGCATGACCTTTGGCGAGTGGGACCGCGACAGCCGCGGCTTCGCCGCTTTCCTGCGCGAGGAATTGGGCTGCCGCGCCGGCGACCGCCTCGCCATCATGCTGCCGAACATGCTGGCCTACCCGGTCGTGTTCCTCGGCACGCTGCGCGCCGGCTTGATCGTGGTCAACATCAACCCACTCTACACGCCGCGCGAGCTCAAGGAGCAGCTCAAGGACTGCGGCGCCACGGCAATCGTCATCATGGAGAATTTCGCCCACAAGCTCGAACAGGTCATTGCCGAAACCGACATCCGCCACGTCGTGGTGGCGCGGCTCGGCGATTTCGCGCCGATGCTCAAACACTGGGCGTTTAATTTCGTCAATTCGTATATCCAGCGTGCCGTGCCGGCCTGGCGCTTCGACAGTTTCACGATGCTGCGGGATGCCTGCCGCCGCACACCGAGCGAGCATTACACGGACGCCGATACGCCGGCGACGGAGGTGGCGTTGCTGCAATATACCGGCGGCACCACCGGCGTGCCGAAAGGCGCGATGCTGACGCACCGCAACCTGATCGCCAACACGCTGCAATGCCTGGCGTGGACCGGCGTCGGCGCCAAATATGATAACGACACCACGCTGACGCCGCTGCCGCTCTATCACATCTTCTCGCTGACGGCGAACCTGATCCCTATCGCCGTGGTCGGCGGCTTGAACGTGCTGGTCATCGATCCGCGCAATCTCGACCGGCTGGTCCGCACCATTCGCGACTCCCACATCGCGATGATGTCCGGCGTCAACACACTGTTCAATGCGCTGGTGCACAGGCCAGACTTCGCCGCGTTGAATTTCAGCGCGATGCGCCTGACACTCGGCGGTGGCGCCGCGATCCAGAGCGAGGTGGCGCACCGCTGGCGCGAGATCACCGGCACCGACCTGGTCGAGGGTTACGGTCTGACCGAGGCATCGCCGGTGGTGTGCATCAACACGGTGGTCAACCCGAAGCCCGGCACCGTGGGCCCGCCGGTGCCCTCGACCGAAGTGAGCATCCGCGACGACCACGGCGCGATGCTGACGCCCGGCGGTCACGGCGAGGTCTGGGTGCGCGGCCCGCAGGTGATGAAGGGCTATTGGCAACGCCCCAAAGAGACCAAGGACGTTCTCACCGCCGACGGCTGGCTGCGCACCGGCGACATCGGCATGCTCGACGCGGAAGGCTACCTCAAGCTGCTCGACCGCAAGAAGGACATGGTCAACGTCTCCGGCTTCAAGGTGTTTCCGAGCGAGGTCGAAGACATCGCCATGCAGCATCCCGACGTGATCGAGGCGGCGGTGATCGGCGTGCCGGACGAGCGCACCGGCCAGGCGGTGAAGCTGTTCGTCGTTAAGGGCGATGCAGCGTTGAGCGAGGCGGACTTGAAGTCGTTTCTCCACGAGCGCCTGGCAAACTACAAGGTGCCGCACATGATCGTGTTTCGCGACAGCCTGCCGAAGAGTAATATCGGCAAAATTCTGCGCAAAGAGCTGCATTAACGCACAGGTTTCGCGATGAGCGAAGCGATCGTGGTCGGCGGCGGCCTGGCCGGCTCGGCTTTCGCCATCGCGCTGGCGCGCCAGGGCCGCCCGGTCGTCGTTCTGGAAAAAACCACCGGCGCGCATCACAAGGTCTGCGGCGAATTCTTGAGCGCGGAAGCGCAAGCGCTGCTGGCCCGGCTCGGTCTCGATGTGTGGCAGCTCGGCGCGCGGCCGGCCGGCTGGCTCGGCCTTGAGTTCGGCGGCCGGAACGAACGGCTGAAGCTGCCGTTTCGCGGCGCCGGCCTGTCGCGCTTTCTGCTCGATCAGGCGCTGCTCGATGCCGCGGCGCGCGCCGGCGCGCAAGTGATCCGCGGCGCCACCGTGACCAGACTTGAGTACGAGCAAAAATCCGCCGTCGTGCGCACGGCGACGCAACAGTTTGCCGCAAGCCGCGTCGCGCTCGCCACCGGTAAGCACAATCTGCGTGGCCTGCCGCGGCCGCAAGCGCCGACCGTGGCCTTCAAGATGCAGCTTCGCGTGACGCCCGTGGTTGCCGCGATGCTGGAAGATTTGGTCCAGCTCGCAATGTTCCGGGGCGGTTATGCCGGCGTCTGTCTTGTCGAGGGCGGCATCGCGACCATTTGCTGGGTCATTGACCGGGACGTGGCCGGCGAGGCTGCCGTCATGTGGGACGCGCACGCCGCCTTTCTCGCACAGCGCTCGCAGTTTTTCGCAAAGCTCCTCGGCGGCGCGATGGCTTTGTGGGACAAGCCAGTCGCGGTCGCGGCCATTCCTTACGGCTTTCTGCGTCGTGAAGTAATTTCCGACGCTGTCTACCCGCTGGGCGATCAGCTTGTGGTCATTCCGTCCTATACGGGCGACGGCACGTCGATTGCCTTGCACACCGGCATGGCTGCCGCGCATGCCGTTCTCGACGGACGATCGGCCGGGGAATTCCAGGCCAAGGCTATCGCCAAGCTAAAACCTCAGATCGCCTGGGCGAAGGTCGCCGATGTCGCCTTCGTCAATGCCACGGCGCAACGGCTGACTTCCGCCGTTGCCCGCGTCGCGCCATGGGCGGTGCCGGGGATCGCGCGATTCGTGGTGAATAGGACGCGGCTGCGAGTTTGACGTTCACGCTTTGCGGCACGCCACCACATAGCGGAACGGAAAAAACCATTTGATCGAGGTCCGCGTGCGCGGGATGCCGGCTTCCACCAGCAGGCGCCGCCAATCGGCGGCGACGAACGCGCGTGAAATCGATATCGGGCCGTCGCTCTTCATCATCCGGCTCAACGGCAGGACGCGGAATGCCGTCTTGACGAAATAATACGGTAGCGGATGGCGGTGCAGATCATTGATGAACCAGCCGCGCACGGCATGACTGTCCATCCATTTTATGAACCGGACCAATTCGGCATCGGTCAAATGGTGAGTGAAATTGCAGCTGATGATGAAGTCGGCCTGCCGCGACTGATCGAGCGCAAAGACATTCGAAGTCTCATAGCGGATATTCATCTCTTGCGGCGTGTCCGCTTCCGCCGACTGCTTCGACCAGGGATTGAGATCGACGCCGGTGAGCTCGGCATTGAGATCGCGCTGCTGCAAGAGCTTCCAGATCTTGCGCAACATGTCACCGCCGCCGGAGCCGACGTCGAGCACCGAGACGGTGTCGCGCGGCATGGTGTAGCGCACCGTCCGCCCGAGCCAGCGCAAGGTCGGCCGGTAGGCCAGCGTCAAGACGTTGACCGTAGCGAGCTGGCGGAGGCACTGGTGGAATTCGGCGAAATCGACGGTTTCCGAATCCATCAGCTCGGGCTGCATGCTGCGCCGGGCGAAATTCACTGTTGTCATAAGCGAGCCTCTGGCAGGCAAAAATAACATATTTGCGGCACGGCGCCTGCCTTCCTGCTGCGAAAGCGGCATGCTAACCGTAAGCCGCAATCGCAATAGGGGAGGGCGCCTGACCAATGGCCAAGTTGCAGCTTTCGTTCGCGTGCGGGCTCTACGATCGGATGCAGCCGCTCTATACGGGCGAGGTCACGCCCGACGGCATCGACCTCAATTTCATCGCCATCGATCAGCCGCGCCCGATTTTCGATCGCATGTCCGGCGGCGAGGAATTCGACGTCTCGGAATATTCGCTTTCCGAATTCAGCCAGCGGTTCACGCGCAAGGAATGCCCGTTTGTCGCCATCCCAGTATTTCCGTCGATCGCCTTCCGCATGGGCTAC
>Ga0210398_10006141_pt1 | contig 11105 bp, 10 predicted proteins | sample IncBWC4OmetaG_FD_161047 | JGI IMG/M metagenome (GOLD analysis project Ga0210398, IMG submission 161047) | Forest soil microbial communities from Barre Woods Harvard Forest LTER site, Petersham, Massachusetts, United States - Inc-BW-C-4-O | ecosystem: Environmental > Terrestrial > Soil >... | reverse complement strand
GCAATGAAGTGTCCTACACTTGCCATCCAGGTATGATTCATCTTTTCTATGGTTTGGGAGCCGTCATACCCTATGCGCGCACGGCATTCGAGCAGATCGGCAGCGAAGTTCGCGCAGCGCTGGCCTAACTATCCAGGAGAAACACCGTGTCCGAGCGCATCGTCGCGGAACGCATAATTCAGCAGCTCCACGCAGCACGCGTGGGGGGCGATCTCGCCGGCATGTGCCGCGTGTTCGCCGATGCAGGCCGATACGAAATCTTAGGCGCAAGCGCCGACAAGCCGATTGCCATTCGTGCCCAGACCCTCGCGGAGTTTCGGCCCTGGCTTTCCATGATGGTCAAGGTGTTTCGGCTCAACAACTATCAGCTCTTGAGCCTCACGGTCGAAATGCCGCGTGCGGTCGCGCACTGGCGCGTGGATATTTTTTCCAAAGTCACGGGTGCGACCGTTCCAACTGAACTCGTCGATGTCGTCGAGATCAAAGCCGAGCGAATCGCGACTTACACTGAATTCTTCGCGCCGCGCTGAGCGCGGCGGCGATTTGAGGATGTCGCAGGAACCGCAGTGGTTGAGAATCGCACGCGAGGTGCGGGCCATCGCTCAAACCGGATTGGCCTTCAGCGCGGATGGCTTCGATCATCAGCGCTACGAACGTCTACGCGAGTTGGCGGCCCTGCTGCTGGCGCAAGGCTCGGGCAGCGAGCACGAATCCATCCTCGAACTGCTGCGCCAGGAGAAGGGCTACGCGACGCCGAAAGTGGATGTTCGCGGCGCAGCCTTTGCCGATGGTGGCGTACTGATGGTGCGCGAGATCAGCGACGGCAAATGGACCCTCCCAGGCGGATGGGCCGACGTCAATCAATCGGCGGGCGAATGCGTCGTACGGGAGATTGCCGAGGAATCCGGGTTCAAGGCCCGCGCCTTGAAGCTCGCGGCGGTCTACGACTACCAAAAAAGAAATCCACCCCGCCATATCGACTCAATCTACAAAATGTTCTTCATCTGCGAGATCGAGGGAGGCGCGGCGTGCGCCAGCGATGAGACCAGCGAAGTGGCTTTTTTTCCTCGGCATGAACTGCCGCCGCTTTCATTGGGCCGAACCACGGCGGCGCAGATCGACAGAATGTTTCAGCATCGCGAACAGCTCGAGCTGCCGACGGACTTCGATTAGTGCATCGGCACTGTGAGTTTGAGCGGGCGCGTAAGGCCTAGGGGGACAGGAAGCCCTCGAGGCACGGAAGACAGCAGTGCCTCGAGGGCTTCCGGCCCCCCTAGGCATTTCAAGCGGGACGCTCAAGCTCACGGTGCTGGAGTGTGATATTGATCGGCCCAGGTCTCGTCAGAAGGGGTCAGATAGAGTCAAGGCACTGCCGCCTTTCGTGCCTTGACTCTATCTGACCCCTCCTGACTGGCGCTACACCCGACCGATCAATATCACCGGGCCGATGGCTCTTATGCGTAAGTGATCAGCGTCGGATCCGGAAGCGTGTCCAAATGCGGCAATCCGTTGAAGCTGACCAGATTGTGCCGCCGCGGCGTCGTGGTGAACTCGGTGAGCGAGCTGTTGCGGATTCTCAGATTCAATTCAACGGCGGTCGCGGGCGGCGCGTTGAGAGTGGCCGCGACGATGGCCGCAATGGGTCCTCCCGAACTGACGATCAGCACATTGCCGTCGGGAAAACGTTGGCGCGCTTCAACCAGTGTTGCGACGGCACTCTCCTGAAATTCTCGCCAGACAGGCATGCCCTCAGGCTGCGTCCGATCCTCGGCCCAGGCCAACAAGGCCTCTCGCAGAACACGAAAGTGCTCGCGCACCACAAGCGGATCGCGCCTCGCCGCGGCCAACGCGGGCGCCGGAAAGCTCCCGGTCAAAGCCATCATAATGGCCTCCGGCTTGTATTCATCCAGCCCCGGAAACGTTTCCTGCGGGGGCGAGGCGCCGAGCTCAAGGTGGCCTTCGAAAATGCCCTGCGCCGTCTCGGTCTGACGCCGCAATGTGCCGGTGAATACAGCATCAAATTGAATCTGACGCCGGCTGAAATAGCCGCCTAGAAGGCGTGCCTGCGCAAAGCCGATCTCCGTGAGGCGGTCATAGTGATCCGTGCCGAAGGCCGCTTGCCCATGGCGTACGAGATAGATGGTACCCACGCGATTGAACTTAACGGGTGAGCGAGACGATCGGCAGCATCAAGGCACTGTAGCATCCGCGCTACCCGCACTCCACGGCAAATCCAACGCAACAATCAGTCCCCCGCCCTCACGATTGGCCAATTGAATGCGGCCGCCATGCGCTTCCGCGATTTCGCGGGCGAGCGCCAAGCCCAAACCCGTGCCGCTGCGTTTGGTCGAATAAAAAGGCAGCAGAGCCTGCGCCAGGACCGTCTGGCTCATTCCGGAACCTCGATCGCGAACTTCGATGCGTTGAGCCGCACCGGCGCAGATAATGAAAAGCTCCACTTCCGCCGCGGCGCCGCTTGCCTCGTGCGCGTTCTTGAGCATATTGATCAGCGCCTGCTCGACTTGTATGCGATCGAACCAGCCTGGCAGCCTCGGCAGCGGCTCATTGCAGGTGAAGGTCTGCTGCCCTCGAAGGTCTGCGACGAACTGTTTCCATGGCACGGATTCAGGCCGCGGCGCGGGCAATTTGGCGAACGCGGCATAGCCGCTGACGAATTGATGCAGGTGCTCAGCGCGTTCCGCAATGGCCGAGAAGACGGTCGGTAGTGCTGCATAATCGCCGCGCCGCGCAATCTCCGCGCCGGAATGCGCGAGCGAGGATAAGGGCCCGAGGGAGTTGTTGAGCTCGTGGCTCAACACACGGATCAGCTTTTTCCAGGTCGAGACTTCCTGGCGCGAGAGTTCGCGCGTCAGCCGCTTGAGCAGGTATAACTTGAAAGTGCGTCCCTGCAGAATGAAGGTGCGCTGGGATAGATGAAATGTTTCTTCGACGCCGTCGATTTCAGTGGAAAACAGATTGTCGCCCTGCTCTGCCGCCGCTCCTTGCATTGCGGCGGGAGCGTGGCTCAGGGCGTCGTTGAATCGCAGGCCCTGCAGGCTGCGCCCGCCGCTCAGCAAGTGACGCGATGCGATATTCGCGTAGGCGATGCGATCGTTTGAATCCACCAACACCAACGCGACCGGCGAGTTCTGCATCACCGTGTCGAGCAGTAATTCTCGCTGCACGAGGTGCGCGCGCTGCTCGCGCAGGGCCGTCGCCAGATCATTGTGCGCCGTCATCAGTTCGCCGAGCTCATCGTCGCGATCCGCGACCAGCGACAAGCTGAAGTCCCCTTCGCGGTAGCTTGCCACGGTGCCCGACAGCGCGCGCAACATCTGCTGGATCGGCCGCATGATGCGCGATGACAGCCAGAGCAGAGGCAGCAGCGCTGCCCCAAGAATCACCAGCCAACTGAGCAATGGATTGCCGAACCAGCGTGCCGCCCAGCCACTGGCCGCCGCCGTGATCGCGACAATGACGATCAAGAGCAGCGCAAGCTTGGCTTTCAGGCTCAAGGACGATCCAATCAGGTACCGCTCAAGGAGCGAAGGTTGAACCGTTCCATACGGCGGTACAAGGCCTGACGCGACAGGCCCAGGCTCTGCGCCGCCCGGCTGATATTGCCGCCGGCTTCCCGTAAAGAAGCTTCCAAAACTTCCTTGCTCAAATGCTCGCTTTCCCGCGGCGGGGCGCGAGTCGCGGCGGGCAGATTCAAATCGGCGGCCGCGACGATGCGCTCGCGCGCCAGCAGCTTGGCGCGCTCGATGGAATTGCGCAGCTCGCGCACATTGCCGGGCCAATCGTGCGCCTGCAGCGCCGCGGCCGCATCCTCGCTCAATTGCATCCCCTCGCCGAGAAAATGGCGCGCGAGCGGCAGGATATCCGCCGGCCGATCCGCCAGCGGCGGAACGGCAATGTCAATGACATTCAGCCGGTAATAGAGATCTTCACGAAAACGCCCGTCGCGGATCAGGGCCGGCAGATCCGCATTCGTGGCGCTCAAGATGCGGACTTGCGCGGTGCGCGTCTTGCTCGAGCCCAGCATTTCGAATTGACCGGTCTCGAGCACTCTCAGCAGTTTGACTTGTCCGGCAAGCGGCAGATCGCCGATCTCGTCCAGGAACAAGGTCCCGCCATTCGCCGCCTCGAAGCGGCCCGTGCGTGCGCGCGTGGCCCCCGTATAGGCGCCCGCCTCGGCGCCGAACAATTCCGCCTCGATCAACTCGGCGGGAATGGCGCCGCAATTGACGGCGACGAAAGGACCTGCGCGAAGCGCAGAATTGGCATGCACGATCTGCGCAATGCGCTCCTTACCCGCCCCGTTGGGGCCGCTGATGAGCACGCGAACCTCGGCGCGCGCCACGCGGCAGGCCAGCTCGACCACCCGCTCCATCGCATCCGAGGCGAATACAATGCCGCAAAGATCGTATTGCTCCGCCAAACGCTCGCGTCGACGGCGTTGCTCTTCTTGCAATCGCTGGCGCTCGCGCGTTGTCTCCGCGAGCTCCAGCAAATTTTCGACCGTCGCCAACAGCTTGTCGTTGTCCCAGGGCTTGCCGATGTAATCCGCCGCACCCGCTTTGACGAGCTGCACCGCGGACTCCAGATGAGTCCATGCCGTGAGCAGCACCACCGGCAGATCGGGCTGCTGAGCACGCAAGGCACGAAACAGGGCCGCACCCTCTTCACCCGAAGTCGTATCGGCGCTGAAGTTCATGTCGGCGATGACGAGATCAACGCGTTCGTGCGCCAACGCGGCGAGCCCTTTTTGCGGGGTCAAGGCGGTCAACGTGCGGATATCATGCAAGCCGAACAGGAGCGAGAGCGCCTGGGCGACCGCGGGATTGTCATCTATAACGAGTACCGTACGCATACAGGCATGTTAACGGGTGCGGCGCGGAATCACACCCCGACGACGGTCATCCGCCGCGGTCGGGCCGTCATCCGCCTCGGGTCGCCAGGGCGGGGGGAATGGAGGCCGCTCGCAACGCCGGCCACAGCACGGCAAATTGTCCGAGCAGCAGGATGATGATGGCGCCGATGATGGCGCGGCTGTTGTCCATGCGTACCATCTCGAAGCTGCGCACCATCCATAAGTTCAAGGCAATGGCAAAGGCGATGCCAGTCGCGGCACCCGCCGCCGCGATCATGAAATTCTCGGTTTGGAAATAGCGCACGATGGCCTGCCGCGTGGCACCCAGGGCGCGCCGAATCCCGATTTGCTGGCGGCGCTGCGCCACCCAATAGCTTGTGAGACCGATGATTCCGAATGCCGTCACGATGAGAAGTGCGACGCAGATGCAGGTCAGCAGCACAATCAGTCCATGATCGCCACGATAGGCGTCTGCTCGCACGTCAGGCATGGAGCGCGTTTGCAGGATTCGATTGCCCTGCAATTGCATCAGCTTCTGTTCCGCGGCCTTCATCACCGGATTGAGTTGGCCCGGCTGCACGCGCACTAGGTAGACATTCCTCCCGCCGATGAGGCGATACGGGGTGAGGATGGAATTTTCGGAATAGGTGCTGTCAAAACCGGTTGCAGCCGTCATCGGTCCTTGCAGCCGATCGACAATTCCTATGATCGCTATCGGCTTCTCGTTTTCGACGAATATGGGTTGTCCAAGCGCATTTCCCTGCGGAAAAAGTTTCGCGGCCAACGCTTTCGTGACAATGAAACCGCTCGGCATCGGTAAGTCGTTTTCCGTTCTATTCACGATCTCATCCGGCATAAAATTGCGTCCGGCAATCAATTTCAGCCCCATGGTACGCAACGCGTGGTCGTCCCCCATGTAGTGAGCTGCAAATGCCGTGGGGGTCTTTTGATCGGCAGTCAAATTCACCGTCTCGATCCAGCCGCCTCCCTGCAACGGGTACATGTTGCTCGCGTAGGCATCAACCACGCCGTCGAGCGCGCGCAGGGCGTCGACGTCGCTGGATTGGCGCGCGGCAAGATCGCCCGAGTCGTCGACAGTTTCCGAGTGAATCACAAAGATATTCGCCTCATCCAAGCCTGAGGGCCTGCCGCTCCAGGCGATGCGTTGCTCGACCAGCGTGAGCGCATTGGCCAGAAACGCGAGAGTGACGGCCATCTGCGTGGCTATGAGCAGCGCGCCGAATTTATTGCGGCGCATGGCGGACAGTATCGGGCGAAATCCCATGTCATACCCCTATTGAGATTTCAATTGCCAGGCGGGCTGCACATGAGCTGCCCGCCAAGTGGGATAGATTCCGGCGAGCACGGTAGCCCCCACTGCGAGCAGCACGGCAATGGCGGTATCCGTCAGGTCAAGATGGGCCAAGGCGACGAATTGCTTTTCAAGCAGGGAGCGCGCTGCCAACAGGCCCAGCGCGGTTAGTCCCAGACCGAGGATTCCGCCGGCCAGCCCCACCACGCCCGTTTCAATCAGGCTCTGCGCAAATATGGCCCCGCGACTGGCGCCCAGGGCGCGGCGCACACCGATATCGCCGGCCCGGCCCATGATTTTCGCGAGCATCAGGCCCATCGCATTCATGAGACAGACCAACAGAAATCCGAACGAGACCAAGATGAGAATGCGCACCTCGCTGGGAACGATGTGCCGGTATCTAAGCCATTCGTTGACATCGCGCAATTGCGTATGCGGCGGCCAATGAAATCGGCCCAAACGCTGCTGCTCGGCCGCGTAATTATTGAGAAACGCACGATACTTCTGTGCGTCGGCCGCAGTGGGCAACTCGGCCCAGAATTGCAGCCAGAGGCAATCCGATCGCAAGCGCCCCTCCCAGCCGGGGTCGACATCGCCGTTGCACGACGTGCTCCCGACACCGCCTATATGCTTGTCTATGGCTGTGGAGAAAGGCATGTACATGGTATCGCCGTCGCCAAATGGCCGGATGGCGAGATCGTAGAAGCGCGGCAGAAGCCGCCACTCATCGAGCACGCCGCTCACCGTGTAGGGCTGGTCGCCGAGACGGACGGTCTTCCCGACGCTGTTGGCGCCGCCGAAAAGTTTTTCATTTATTTCGTGTGACAGCACGATCACCGCGGCCCGATTCTCATCGTCTGACGCCGGCCAAGCCCGACCGTACTTGAACGGCACGTCGAACATTGGGAAAAAATCCGTACTGGTTGCGCGCACTATGACCTTGGTCGGCTTTTGTGCTGTATCTTCCGGCCGCAATGTCTGCAGCGTCGCGTACATACCGGTTTGACGTTTCGCCGCGTGGGCGCGCATCAATCCAATCACGTCGATGTAGCTTAACTGTGGCTCCAATCGATCCGGAGAGGGTCCGCTGTGCTTGTCCGGTCCCCAGTTGTCGATCTGGGGCGCGAACAGCTGGCTGGACTTTTGTGGAATGGGGTCGCCGGACATGGCTCGAAATACCGTGAGGGCCGTCATGCACGCTCCGATCCCGACCGCGATGGCTGCGATCATCAGCCCGGTCAGGATCATGTTGCGCCGAAGACTTCGCAGTCCCAGCCGAAAATAATATGCAAACATGCAGTACCTGTTTCCGCCCCTTACGCGGCGCGTGTTGCCAATGCCGGCGGAATGGAGGCAGCTTTTAAAGCCGGCCACAGCACGGCGGCTTGCCCCAGCAACATCACCACGATCGCGCCGATCACGGTGTATCCGGTGTTCAAGCGCTCCATGGCAAAGGCGCTCACCATCCAGAGGTTGAGCGACACCGCCAAAGCCACTCCGATCGCGGCGCCCGCGCCGGCTATCAAGAGATTCTCGGTCTGGAAGTACTGAACGATGGCGTTGCGCGTCGCGCCGAGGGCGCGGCGGATACCGATTTGACGCCGGCGTTGCGCCACCCAATAACTGGTCAGTCCCACGATTCCGAACGCAGTAACCGCCAACAGCGCGGCGCAAACCACCCCCAGGATCACCACCAAACCTTTATCGTCCTTGTAAATCTCCGTGCGCAGCGCCGTCATGGGGCGGGTCTTGCCGATGATCCGTGCGCGGCTGATCTCAAAAAGCTTCTTCGGGGCCGCCTGAATCACCGCGGCCGCCTGGCCGGGCTGCGCATGCACCACGTAAAGAATCGGATACGGGCTCACGAAGCGAAAGGGCACGATGTAAGAATTGTCATTGAACGTGGTGGCGAATCCTCCGGCCGACACCCACGGCACCTGCAGTCGCTCGACCACGCCGACGATGGGCACTTGGCCCTTCGGAGAGGCGCTGTAGATGCTTTGACCCACTGCATTCGCATTGGGAAACAGCTTATCGGCCAGACCCTTGGTGATGATGACCGCAGCCGGCAGCTTAAAATCGGTGTAGCCGACTTTATCCGCGACTTCGTCGGAATTGAAATTGCGGCCGGCGATCAGCTTCAGTCCGAAGCTCGCGATGGCATGTTCGTCGCCGAAGTACAAGGCAGCCCGCGCCGAGGAGCTCTTCTGATCAGGATGCAGACTGACGCCTTCGCTTGAGCCGCTGTCGGTCAAGGGAACGGCATTCGTGGCAAACGCATCCTGAACGCCCGGCAGGGATCGCAGCGCCGCCAGATCTCCCTGCTGACGCGCAAGCTGATCCGCAGGATTGCCGACCCACTGATTGTCCATTACCACCACATTGGCTTCGTCAACGCCGGTCGGGCGTTTACTCAATACCATCCGCTGTTGGATGATGAACAGGGCATTGCAGAGTATGGCCAGCGTGATGGCCATTTGCACGGCAATCAGAATGGCGCCGACTTTGTTACGGCGCATGGCAGAAAGAATGGGACGAAATTGCATAAAGCCTCCTACTGCGCCTTCAGTTGCCATGCCGGTTGAACTTGCGCGGCGCGCCAGGTGGGATACAGGCCGGCCAGCGTGGTCGCCAATACGGCGAGAACGATCGCGATGGTGATGTCCGCGGGACTGAAGTGGGTCAGACGACCGACTTCTTCGGACAGGAGCGATCTCAGACCCATGAGACCCAGCGCAGTCAAGGCCAGCCCCAACAGGCCGCCGGCAAGTCCGACGACTCCGGCCTCGATCAGGCATTGGCCGAAGATGGCTTGGCGGCTCGCACCCAGGGCGCGGCGCACGCCGATGTCGCCGGCGCGGCCCATGATCTTCGCGAGCATGAGACCCATGGCGTTGAGCAAGCAGACCAAGAGAAAGCTGAAGCTGACCAGGACGAGAATTCGAACTTCAGCCGTGACCGCCTTGTTATAGACCAGCCACTCGCGCACGTCGCGAATCTTCGCGTGCGCCGGCCAGTGAAAGCGTCCGGATCGCTGTTGATCCGCGGCGTAGTTGTTCAAGAAGGCGCGATATGCCGCGACGTCCGCCGCGGTGGGCAGCTCCGCCCAGAACTGGATCCACACGCATTCGGAATGTAGGCGTCCTTGCCAGCCGGGCTCTCCTAGATCGCCACTGCAGTTGTTGTTGCCCCAACTCCCCATCTGGCCGTCGATCGCGCGCGTAAAGGGTAAGTAGAGGTCGGCACCCTCGCCGTATTGATCGTTGTTAAGATCATAAAACTGCGGCGTCGGGTCCCAGCGTCCCAGGACACCTACAACCCGGAATTCGCGATCGTCGAGATTGATGCTCTTGCCGACGGAGTTGCCGCCGCCAAATACTTTATCGTTGAGCTTTTGCGTGATCACGACGACGTCCGCGTGATTCTTGTCGTCATCCGCGCTCCACGGGCCGCCCGCCGCAAAAGGCGTCAGGAACATCGGGAAGAAATCCGTGTACGTTGCGCGGATCTGCACTTGAAAGGGCAACACGTCGCGATTGGCAGGCGTCAGCGCCGCACCGGTTTTGTACATCGCGGCCTGTCGACGGGCCGGCTTGGCATTCATCAACCCAACCGCATCGATATAGCTGATCTGTTCCTGAAAATTTTCCGGATCCGCGGGTACGGGGCTCTTGCTGTCAGGACCCCAATTGTCGATTTGCACCGCGAACAACTGACGTGATTTTTGCGGTATGGGATCGTTGTCCATGGCCCGGAATACGGTCAGCGTCGTCATCGAGGCGCCGATACCCACTCCCACCGCCGCAATCATCAGTGTGGTGAGCACAATGTTGCGCTTGAGGCTGCGGAGCGCGAGACCGAGATAATAGTTGAACACGATAGTCTCCTATGTGTTGGCATTCGCCGCAGCGACCAGGCGGGGCTGGGCAGCCAGATCCACCACTTGACCGTCCACGATATGAACCTCGCGCTGCGCGCGGACCGCCAGCTCCGGATCGTGCGTCACCATGACGATGGTGGCGCCGTCGCGGTGCAGTTCCTCGAGCAGATCCAAAACACCCCGCGCCATCTGGGTATCGAGATTTCCCGTGGGTTCGTCCGCCAACAGCAGCCGCGGAGATCCCGCCAAGGCACGCGCGATGGCCACGCGCTGTTGCTGGCCGCCGGACAGTTCAGCCGGGTAGTGTCGCGACCGCGCCGACAGGCCGACGCGCCCGAGCGCTTCCTGGATGCGACGGCGTCTTTCGGCGGCATTGAAGCCGCGATACCGCAGCGGCACATCGATGTTGTCCTGCACATTCAGGTCGGCAATCAAATTGAAAGCTTGGAAGATGAAGCCGATTTTCTCATTGCGCAGCCGCGAGCGCTGATTGTCATTCAGGCCGCGCACGTTGGCGCCGTCCAGTTGATACTCCCCGCCACTGAACTCTTCCAGTAGTCCCGCAATCGTCAAAAAGGTGGTCTTCCCCGAACCCGATGGCCCAGTGACCGCGACGAACTCGCCTTCGCGCACATGAATCGAAAAGTCCCGCAACGCGTAAGTTTCGACAACTTCGGTGCGATACGCTTTGGAGAGGTGAGTCATTTTAAGCATGGTGTGGTCTCACAGGCTAAGTTGTTCAATCAGTGACTGAGGATGACGCGCTTCGCGCCGTTGAAAGCATCGGTGCCGGAGATGACGATTTGATCGCCAACGGCAAGCCCTTCCAGGATCTCGACTTTGGCGATGCTGGCGGCGCCCAAGCGTACCGGCGTGCGCTCCGCGATATTGCCGTGAACCACGTAAGCGAAACCGCCGCCTTCCTGATCCACAAAGGAGCCGCGATCGACCATCAGCACGTTGTCGCGCCGGTCGAGGAAAATGCGAACCGACACGCGCTGGCTCTGCCGCAGACCGGCCGGTTTCTCCGCGCCGAAGCG
>Ga0210398_10006140_pt1 | contig 11106 bp, 9 predicted proteins | sample IncBWC4OmetaG_FD_161047 | JGI IMG/M metagenome (GOLD analysis project Ga0210398, IMG submission 161047) | Forest soil microbial communities from Barre Woods Harvard Forest LTER site, Petersham, Massachusetts, United States - Inc-BW-C-4-O | ecosystem: Environmental > Terrestrial > Soil >... | reverse complement strand
CTGCGCACTCGTCTCTAAGGTCCACGCTGATCCCCGACCGGGCACCTGACGAAGACGGGCGTCGGTGGGCGCGCCGGGCCATAGGATCCACGGGAATCGAGCAGGCAAGGAGCACCGAGTTTTCCCCGCCAACGCCGGAGCAGCTTCGCGGTGGCCATAGTCCCGCGAATACCACCCTTGCACGGAGCCCTCTTCGCCACAACCCGCATCGAGATGCAAGCGTGGATCCGCGATGATCAGAAAACGATCGTCGTTCTTTGTGGCCCAACACGAGTGTTCTTCACAACGCAGCTGGACATCCGGGGGAAAGTGGAAGAAGAACTCTAACGAATGAGTCCCCGCGCCGCTCAAATCGTCGAGCAGAAACCACCGATCCGGCTTCACGAAGGCTACCCGGCGCCGGTGTACGACTGGTTTCGGAAGCCGCCTATACCCTTCATGCATCCCGCTGGCGTAATCCAAATTGGGTAATATGACGCAGCTCTCAAGCCGTGCCGGACACAGGTTAAGCCATTTGAAAGGTCCACCTGGCTGCGCCTGCCCTTGCCCGTCGATCACAAGGGTGTTGTGAGCCTGGGTGGAGCGGAAATAGTCGCGCCATTCTTTGGAGGCGGTGTACACGAATGTTCCAGAACCCACAGCCACATGGTATCCTGTGCACAACAAACCACACTCAACGCGTCGGCATGACCATGACCGCAGCTGTCCATTCCTTGCGGGCCCGCATCGAAGACCAACATGCTCGCATCACTCTGCCAGTCATTTCGCATCACAACGAAACCGGATTGTGGAAACACTCTCGAGGTTTCTGCAGGCGGTTTCGGACTCAGTTCCTGAAATCGAGTAGCTGCAAGGGGGCCCAACAACCATAACGTCTCCTCGCTAAGTTGCCCGGCTCGGTCTCGCAAATCTCCTCGTTCAAAGTAAACCGCCGCAGTCGAGAGGGTGCTTCGATGATCGTTAGGATCACGCACACCAAACGGCAATAACCTGCCGCCATCCGCGTCACCTACCATCGGGTGTCTGCCGTTCGGCCACGCGCTGTGCATCATGAAATCAATCATGCGCCCGAGGGCCTCACGATAGGAACTTGGGAAGGAGCACCCATTTCGATCTGCGAGGATCGCGGCACAAAGAAAGAAATCCGTGGCGTACCCATGGTAGTAGGTGGACTGCTCCGCGTGAGATCCATCCTCGCGAACCTGTTTGGTGATTTCCTTCAGAAGAATTTTTCTGCCGGTCTCTCGATGAGTCTCAGAGTGGCGCAGTTCCGGGAAAAGTAGACCGATCACAAAGAGCGCAAAGCCTTCACCCAGCAAATGCGTATTCGGAGAATAATATGTAGACAGATTTGCGGCGATGGAATCTGCATGGAGCCCGAGAGTCCACGTTAATTCGCCGAGACGTTTGCCCGTCATCGCCTGGCTACACGTAAGAAGGCGGATCATCCAAATCAACGACCACGCACGAAACGCCAGTTCAAGACTGCTCGCCCAGTTGATCCCGCGCAGGTAGGGGTTCTCGTGCTCCCAGTGGTCCCGTTCAGCGAAGCATTCCTCTGCGTAGCGCTGGTCACCAGTCAGTCTGTACGCGAGTGCCAGCGTAACAAGATGCTGGTGACGATTTGGTTCCCAGACGATCTTACTGTCACCAACTTTTGAGAAGTCGAGATAAGGAATACAGCTCCAGTGTTCGAGGCCCGACTCGATGCCGTGGATGAGATCCTTCCGCCAAGGGATACGCACCCCGCAGCTCACTTCGGGATACCCGAAGATCGTCATGCGGTGTGCACATAGTCTCTCCGCTTCCTCCACAATTTGCGGAATGCGTTGTGGAAAAGATTCACGATACGCCCGAACGATACTCTCGGCTTCATCTTCTGAGAAGTAGAAAGCGGGTTCCTTGCGGCTAAGAAGATATTGTGCTTGAACCGATTCCGATGCCGCATCTTCCCTCGTTAGAACACTGCGCAGCATTGGTTCAGCGATGTTGAAGGCGTTCCAGGGATGCTTCCACGAAAAACGTTTGCCGAGCGAGTCGCTCTGGGGCAACGCCCAAGCCACCCGCTCGCGGCCGATACGCAACTTCTGTGCGAGCCTGAAGCGTAGCTCCACCAGGCTCATTCGGCTGAGGCGCCGGATCCGTTCAATGTTGGCCAAAGCCATTTCAGGAATTGCTGCGCAACCCGCTCCGGATTCACGCCGAGCCAAAGTGCTCGCGTAGTGACCGGACATAGATATCTTCGAGCCTTGCGGTCACGTCTTGCACTGTGAAGTGGCTCTCGACTCGCGCGCGGGCAGCTCGTCCCATCTGCAGGCGTCGAGGGGAATCTTGGCACAGCGAAAGGACGCGGTCCGCGATTGCCTTCGGATCCCTTGGCGGAACCAGGAGGCCGGTCTCTCCTTCCTCAACTAGTTCAGGTATGCCTCCCACGTTGGTTGCAACGACTGGCTTGCCCATAGCCATAGCCTCGAGAATGGCGTTGGGGAAGCTCTCAGTATAGGAAGACATCACCAAGATATCCAGTGTGGCGAGAAGATCGGGGATGTCTGACCGTTCGCTCAGAAAGTGAACCGACTTTGTTAAATGCATATCATCAACTAACCATTTGAGTTTATTTCCTTCAGGGCCATCCCCAATCACCAGAAATTCAGTCGATGGGATCGCATTGAGAATGCCGCGTGCCGCCAGTAGAAACGTCTCCACGTCTTTTTCCGGACGCAAATTTCCCACAACTCCGATCACAATCGATCTCGGGGATAAGCTCAGTTCTCGCCGGATTTCTCCGGAAGACAGTCTTGGTTTGAATTCATGCAGATCAACACAATTCGGCAATACTTCGATTCTTCTTCGGCTCCCAGACTTAAGACTGTACAAGTCACAACCCGCCGCGCGTGAATTCACCACTACACGAGTTGCTAATCTGCACGCGATGCGAATAGCTCGTTGCTGCCAAGGAGTGCGCAGATTCAGTAATTCCCGGCGGCTGGCCAGAACCACGGGCACACCCGCAACGCGCGCAGCCGGAACCGCGAACACGGACGTATAAAAGTCGAACGCGTGCACAATCTGAATCTGTTCTCGGTACAGAAATCGGACCAGCTGAACAAACAGTTTTGCCGCCTTAAAGTTGTAGAGAGAATCGATGGGAAATTCAACGATTGAAACGCCTAGAGACTCCACTTCGGAAAGCAGAGGGCCGCAACGTTGCAAACATGCAATCAGAATGTCGTATTGGTTTCGGTCGATACCTCTAACGAGCCGGACAAACTGGCGCTCGGTACCGCCCCGCTCAAAGGTGTCAGTGAAAAGCATCACGCGGGGGAGAGGTCCGTTTGGTTTCCGAGGAATCATTGGCAGTTGAGATTCGTTGATAGAGTTGGTGTCGATCATCTGTGGTTATTGGCTAGTCTTCCGGAATCGCGCGACAGTGGGCCAAACACTCCTCGCTGTCGATGAGGCCCCAACTCCTCAACGATTCCTCGAGTTCCGAGCCTCCATTGAGACGACACATCATCTGGAAACCTGATTGGGTTTTTCTGAGAATGCTAACTTCATTCCGCGCCGGCTTTCTCTCCTCAACCGTCCGCCCGAGAATCCACATTCCTCCGAGCAGGAGACTATTGAAAACCGCTTCGGCTCCCTTGGCTATGTCGGCGTCTCCGAAGTATCGGCGGTGGTAGATGTTCATGCTCCGGATCACGTGAACGGGTTCTAGTAGCGGCGACAGCACAGAATGCGGAACGATTCTGAAATGTTTCGTCTCACGGTGCAAGGAATGGGCTTCTGGGTGCACCAAAGGCAATATTCTTATCCTATCTGGCGGAACACAATATTCAGTTGGATCGTCGAAATCAGACCAGCGGTATTGAGACACGATCCTTTGCAATGATTTGGCGCCATGCTCGGCACGCATACGTACCAGACGATTTGCAAAAAAGATAGGCGAATCTCGTCTGTTAAAGGAAACGACAAAAGGAGGATACACATACTGAAGAGGTACACCACTCGGCTCGAAAATGTAACTCTCCCCGTTCCCACGACAGACTTCGACCAAATATAGGGTGAGGTCTGAGGCAGTGAATTGACAGCTTGGAAACATTCGAAAGAGGCCCCGGGCCCATTCGCTGGATACTAAGCCGTCCGACGCTGCCCAGTCATGGACCTCAAGACCTTGCTGTCGAGCGAAGGATCCGAGCAAGTAAGGGCCGACGAGCGCATCGACGTCTTGTAACCTCCCCCGATAAGTAGTGCGGCAGACGCCTGACGACAGCTCCAGGTCTCGGATGATCATTTCGAATGCTTGAATTGAGTCTTTGTTCTCGAGTTCGGCAAGCCTGAGTAAATTACAAGATATGTGTCCGTTCGGGGCAACTCCCCGAAGAGTTCGCAGATCACTGATGGAGCAGATCCCTTTCTTAAACACAGATGTTCTTCGCAGGTCTTCCGGAGTGGGGATTATCCGCTTTGCCGGTTGCGCTAGGTTGGAATCTCAAATACGTATCGCGCAAGAATCGTGAATGATCCCGGACGCTATCACGCGCACACCATCGGCTCGCGCGATCCGCCTTGGGCTTCCTTATCACAAATGAAGCAAATTCTCCGCATCGTAGTTAGGTTTTCGACCAGCACGCGCTGTCGACTCACCTTACCGACTCAGCGCTAGACATGAAGAGATTTCTAATTCTCTGGTAAATTGAATTCCCAAAAGCGCTCTTGGCCAACGAGAGCACGGATTGCCGAGCCTGAAGCGGAAACAAACCGCTGCCCTGGCATGAACGAAGAAGATCAATAGAGTTTGTCCCGCGATGAACAGCCATCCGTGCCAGTCGGAAACGGTCGGAAGACGTCGTATTCATTCCTATACGGCTGGTGGCAACAGACTTATATCCTGCTTCCTTAGCTGCTTCCGCGACGCGGCTATTCCATCGCCCTCCCGGGCACGAGAAATGCACGACGGGGCTGCCGAGGATATCTTCCAGTTCTTGTTTCGCCTCTACCATTTCGAGCCGCAGCTCTACCGAATTCAGGTCCGTAAGGAATCTGTGAGACATAGAGTGGCATCCTATTTCGAAGCCACGTTCAGCGAGCTGGCGAGCCTGTCGCGGAGAAAGATAGCCGATCTGCCCGAGGACGCCGGCCACGAGATAGAAAGTTGCGCGGAAGCCGACCTCTTCAAGCGCCGGCGCCGCCGCCGTCAGGTCGCTTTCACACCCGTCATCGAAAGTGATTGCCACCACGGGTGTATCGTTTGCCTGACGCTTCAGCGCCTCCCCGACGCTGATGCCATCGAAACCGTACGCTCTCATCTGAGCAACTTGCTCACAAAAGGTTTCCGCCGGCAAAACATAGTGCGTTTCTGCTGCCGCCGGCAGACACGATTGACAATCGCGCAGTTCAAGCCCGTGATACATCAGATAGAGGATCCGGGAACGACTCATCAGAAGAACCTGCGCAATTGATCCTTAATTGGCACTGGAACGCGAAGTCCAGTCTGATCTAAAAACTTCATACACCGCTTCGCGAAACGACGAAACTGGCTCGAGCGCCCATGGACCGTCGCAAAGCGAGCGATGAGCGCGCTCGGCAAGCGGCCGCTTGATGGGAACTGCTGGCCCGCACAAACTCCCCAGTAGTTTCCAGATGACAACGCCTCGAGAACTTCTGAGCGTGAAAAACCACCACAGTTCATCTCTATGAACAGTCCCCGAAACTGACGCTTCCAGTGCAAATCCAAACCATAATACGCGTGAAGGTTTGGCGAACGTTCCCGCATTTTGTGAAGCAGTTGGAAAGTGCCCGGACGAGGAGCATAGCGGCCGTCGTATTTGGAGTTCCAGACTTCTATTCCTTTAAGCTGGCCGCCGAACAATTCAATCGATTCGAACGCCCAACTGGGCGGATGCGCAATTACTGAAATTCCTCCAAGGTCGTTGATTCGTCGGATGACTTCAATGGGATCTTTAGTTCGCATCAGCGACGTAACCCCATAACCAAGGATGTGTATTCGCGATTCGCACTCGTATTCCAAACCGGGAATAAATTGGAAGCGTTCGTCAGATAAGGATTGGCACTCAGAGATATAGCCGCCCAGCTTTTCCTCGTCAAAGGCCTCAGCATGATCAGACGTGCAGAGAAAACAGCATCCCGCAGATGTGAAGATCCGACGAAGCTCAGCGAGCGTGAATTCTCCATCCGAGTAGTTACTATGTGCGTGAATAGCTCCGAGCGACATTCTCATCTCCTCGGACGGCGGAACGTATCTTCCAGGCCGCGGGCACGCGATGAAAAAAGAAATCCATCCAGTCACCTAACTCTGGAAGTGGATCTGACAAAAGGAAATTGTCGTGGAAGGTGCCAGGCACAGGCCGAAGGAATTGCGCCAGTGTCCCAAAACGATTTGGAAACCGACCCGGAAAGCCGCGCGGTGCACCCTTCCAAACTGCCACCAGGTGGCGGAAGTCGCCGAGGAGCCATCGACAACGAAGGCCTTCGGTAGAACTACCTGCGGTGGAGACATCTCCCTTCTCGACCATTTGCGCCAACATTGCCGGAAAATCAACACCTGCATAGACAGGGAGCGCTAGCGAATTCCAGAACCGGCCGTTGACTTCCATGAAGACTAGCGTCCCATCCTCACGCTGAAGGAATTCGACCATCGCCACGCCATGCCAGCCAAGCTCTTGTAGGATTCGAAGGCTGGCAGACCGCAGTTCAGGCTGGGGACGTACGCTAACGCGCAACGAACTGCCAGAGCCGGTGGGATGTACGTCGCGGATCCTCTGATGGGCAAATTCGACCCGCGGTGAGCCGTGACACATCAGCGCAAAGTAACCAACACCACGTCCGAGGAGGTATTCCTGAACTAGTATGGAAGAAGACTTATGCCTCAGCTTCCGCCAAGAAGACACGAATTCCTCTTTGTTTCGGGCGTAGAGGGAGCGGCCCGTCTCTTGGACGTTGCCTTGCACAGTGGTCTCAAATGTGCTTCGCGGTTTCAGAACTACCGGAAATCTAAGCGTTGCCGCTAGTAGCTCCGGAGAATCGCTCTGTTCGAGCAGTTTTGTCTCCGGAACTGCAATGCCTAAAGAGCGGGCAAGGTCAATCGTTGCGGACTTGTCAAAGGCCCGCAGCACAACATCATGGGGAGGTAGAACCAGCCGCGCAGATGCGGCGAATACCTGATCCCGGCAAGAGGAGAGCGGCAAAGTTGTGCCTTCCGTCATAGGCAGGATCAGCGTGCCGGGAGATTTTCTCGCTTCATCGAGAACTGTGAAAATAAAATCCTTTGCGTTCTCTCGCGGGTCCCGATAGACGAACGTCTTGCGACACCAGCGCGACATTCCCGCTTTACACCAAGACGAGGGGGAACCGACCCCGACGGAATGTCCTGCTTGTCCGAGAGAACGGGCGCACGCTACCGCCTGGTTTTCGTTGCCGTCGAGAATTAGTACATTCATATTCTAGCTTGGGCAAGCACAGTCGGCTGGGCTCTACTTGCGGGCGCTGCTCGGACAGTGTGCTCAAGCACTTGAACAAACCGACTCGCTATTGCGGACCAGTCATACTGCGCGGCGTTTTGTGCAGCCGCCATTGCAAGACGATGCCGAAGATCAATGTCGGTTAGAGTACGAACTACGCAAGCGGAGAACTGCTCGGGATCATCCGCCAGCAGAATATCTTCTCCGGGATGAACATCCAATCCTTCCGCTCCGACAGACGTAGATACAATGGCCTTACCTGTGGCCATTGCTTCATAGATTTTCAGCCGGCTCCCTCCACCAACTCGAAGCGGAACAACGAATGTGGTTGCTTGGCAGAGATATTCGGTAACAGAAGAAACTGTCCCAGTCACTTCGACAGAAGGACCGGCGAGCCGGCGAACTCGGGGGTGCGGATTCCGGCCAACGATCTGAAAAATCGCGTCCGGGACCTGCCCAAGCACGCGTGGCCAGATATCGCGGTGAAAGAATTCGACGCCGTCAATATTCGCTTCCCAGTCCATGGAACCGAGGAAAACTACATACGGTCGGGAAGAAACAGGCGATGCAGCAAAGCGGTATCGTTGAAGATCGACACCCGTCGGACAAACACTGATTCGCGAGGGAGCTGTCATTCTTGCGAGCTGTGCCCGATCCTCCTCGGAAACTGCGATGATATGATGGAATCTTCGAACGGCCGACGTTTCATAACGGAGCATCTTGGCCGCTTCAAGTCGGAAGGCTTTACGCTTGAACCAGTTCGGCTCGTGCTGAGCCTGCCGTGCCCAGAGCGCACTCTCCACATTGTGCTGAAAGAGAACCGTGGGAGTATCTAATTTGGTCGAAAAGTTCAGTGAAGCAGATAGAAAATCGCAGACCGCGACATCAAACTTCTTTCCGTTCAACCAGTCAGCGAGCATCCACTTTACCTTGCCGACAGTGAATTTGCTCACGGCGTACGGAGCTGAGAGGGGCAGTCTAAGAAGATAGTGCAAGGTCCCGCCGAAAAGCTCCTCCACGTGAGAATAACTAGCCAAAGGAATCGTGTTGTGAAACATGCGGGTGATTTCAGCTTCATAGGCCAAATCCTGTCGTCCGAAATAATAGGATAGCAGCGTCACTTCGTGGTGACGCTGTAAGCAACGGAGCAAATTGAAGGAACGAATCTTTCCGCCCGAATCCACGGGCAAAAGCTTCCCAGCCTTAACCCAAAGAATCTTCAACGTTCTCCCCTATCACCAGCAGATCCCTTCGTAACGGAAAGCACCGTGCGGCCGCCATGCTGGATCAAGATTGACCAAGTCAATTACGACTTGTTCCGGACGGAGCAGACGGAGGAACGTTTCCGGATTCAAGACCTTAGTTCCGATCAGCACCAATCCGACCGATTGAACGACTTCTTCAATCGTGGAAAACAAAAGTGAGCCAATATGCGGAATTACCTCGTCGATATATTGGCGGTTAGACCCTACTAATCGGCCTAGTGAAACATCACGATCCCATATCCGAACTTCGAGTCCCTCACCGATCAGGCGCTTGATGAGCTGTACGAGCGGGCTTTCTCTCAAATCATCGGTTCCGGCCTTGAAGCTCAGACCGAGGACGCCCACTTTTCGGATGTTCGCGTGCAGCACTATATCCACTGCCCGCTGAATGTGTTGGACATTACTGGGAAGAATTCCCTCAAGCAATGGAAGGTGCAGATCGAGCTCTTTTGCCTGGTAGGTTAGCGCGCGAACGTCCTTTGGCAAACAAGACCCTCCGAAGGCAAAGCCGGGCGAAAGGTAGGCAGGTGAGATATTGAGCCTTGTGTCTGAAATGAACATTTCCGTCACCGTCTGCGTATCAACGCCCAACGTCTTACAAAGCGTTCCCAGTTCATTGGCAAAACCCACCTTCACGGCGTGAAACGCATTGCACGCGTACTTCACCATTTCGGCAGCAGCCAGGGAAGTTTCGAATACTCGGCCAGGCAAACCGTCATAGAGACCGCGCAATGCTGCAGAATGACATGGTTTTGCAGCTCCTAGCACAGTGAAGGGCGGTTCGAAAAAATCAGCCACCGCCGTGCCTTCCCTGATAAACTCCGGGTTAAAGCATACGGCGAAATCGGTGCCCACACGCTTTCCACACACTTCCTCGAGGATCGGGATGACAACGGATTCAGTCGTCCCCGGAAGAACGGTGCTTCGCAGTACGACCCAATGAAATTCATTCTTTTTGCGTAGTACCTCGCCAATTTCACGGCATACGCGCTTGATATGGCTCAGGTCCAACTTGCCATTGCGTTGGCTCGGCGTGCCCACACAGATCAGAGAAATCTCCGACTGAAGAACGGCTGAAACGGTATCTGTGGTAGCGTGCAGCCGGCAGGCTTTACGCTCAGAAGCCACAAGATCCTGTAGGCCCGGTTCAACAATGGGGCTATGGCCTGACTCAAGAATCTCTACCTTCTCGGGGTTTATATCCACACCCAGCACTCGGTGACCTAGGCGAGCCAAACAAGCGGCTGTTACCGAGCCGACGTACCCAAGGCCGAATATGCTCACTCTACTTTTCATTGCGACGTGGGGCTCCAAACCGAGGATTCCTGGGGCTACTCCGGATGAGTTACAGCTCCTTAATTTCCCGCAATATTATGCTGAATCTCAAATCGTTACGTGTTGCATAGCGAGTTCGGCATGCGGAATATCGGGCGCCACGGATGGACACTCGGTCATACTGGTTGCCATAGGAGTCGCGTCTGTCTGATCACCTTGCATTTAACCTGGGTTCCAAGACAGCACTGATTCTGTCGTATCTGTATCTTCCTCGTTTTTGAGAGTTGATTGGCTTACCGATTTGGACCCTTTGGAGTCTGGGGCTGTGTTCTTCGCGATGGAGAAGAGCGCCGTGGTGTATGCAACTAAGATATACGGGAAAAACTGGAAACCTACACTTGCGAACACAGAGCCTACTACGTATCCGATCAAGCTAGCGTGGAGGACCCCGGTTAGCACGCTCGACTCTGTACGGCTGGACGCAATGCGTTTGGTTGTCCTCAGGTTGGTGAAACCACGCCACAGAATCAAGACGTACATGATCAACGCCGGCAGACCTCCTTCCGAACTCACCTGGGTGAAGGCGTTGTGCGTCACGAGCCAGTAACCGGATACTTGCTCAAAGTTCCCCGGGCCTACACCGAATAGCGGATGTTCTGCCGTGATTTCGATACTCCGCCAGAATAATTGTTGGCGCTGCTGGGCGGAACCGTAAGCTGATGCCGCATCGTCCTTCTCGTCGACCGTCCCTTTGAGACGTCTACTTAACATATCTCCTGAGGTTAACCAAAGAATTATACCCACCATCGGGACGAGCAACAAGATATAACGGCGGCGCCCGCGAATTGCAAAGTGCCAGAGGCACACGCCCGCAGAGATCATAAGAGAAATAAATCCTGCCCTTGATCCCGTGAGGAACACGACGTAAGCCATTGCCAACATGGCTAGTGCCCACGCCGCTTTCCAAAGCCTATTCCTCGTCAGGAACAGCAACCCGAGGCACAGGGGAAGTGAGATAACCATGGCGAGTGCTAAATCGTTGGAATTAGAATAATTTCCACCGAGCATGCATTCTAATCTCCCAC
>Ga0210398_10006137_pt1 | contig 11109 bp, 10 predicted proteins | sample IncBWC4OmetaG_FD_161047 | JGI IMG/M metagenome (GOLD analysis project Ga0210398, IMG submission 161047) | Forest soil microbial communities from Barre Woods Harvard Forest LTER site, Petersham, Massachusetts, United States - Inc-BW-C-4-O | ecosystem: Environmental > Terrestrial > Soil >... | reverse complement strand
ATTGTGAATGCGGCGATGGAATTTGACCAAGAAAATCTGCGGCCGACGTACCGGTTGCTGGTGGGCGTCCCGGGCACCTCGAGCGGGATCGAAATTGCGCGGCGGCTGGGATTGCCGGAAAGAGTGGTGGAGCACGCGCGGGCGAGTCTGACTCCTGAATCACGTGAAGCGCGGGACCTGATTGCTTATCTGCATCGCAGCCGCGATGAGATGGAGCAGATCAAGCAGCAATCGCGCGAGGAATTGGCGCAGCTGGAAGTTGAGCGGCGTTTATTGCAAACGGAATGGGTGGACCGGCAGAAGAAACGCATTGCGGAGCTGGAGCGAAATTTTCAGGAGACGCAGAAGCGGCTGGAAGCTGAGGTCGCGCGGCTGACTACTGATATTCACGATCGTGCGTTGCGCGCGCAGATCGAGAAGCAGTCTGGAAAGCGGCTGGGAAAAATTGGGGCGGATGCGCGTGCGGATACGAACGCAGCTGTGGTGGAAACTCTGGCTGGGTCGCAGGCGGATCTGGGCGTTGCGGCTCCGGTGGCGGGGAAACCTGTGGCGCCGGAGCTGCTTTCTGCTGGGCAGCGCATCGTGGTGAAAAATTTCAAGCAGCCGGTGATTTTTCGGCGTCACGATGGGCGGAATGCGGAGATTGAGGCGGGGCCGCTGCGGATGCGCATTCCGCTGAGTGATGTGCTAGCGATAGCGGACGATGTTTCAGTGGCGACGTCGGGCGCGGATGCAGCAGGGCGGCGCTTTGGCGTGACGGTTCACTCGCAACCGAGCGATGAGCCGGTGGGCGATGAGATCAATGTGATTGGCTGCACTGTTGAGGAAGCCACGAACCGTGTAGACAAGTTTATAGACGAGGCCGCGCTCGCGGGGAAGCCGTCGGTGCGGATCATCCATGGGCACGGGATGGGTGCGCTGAAGCGTGGGCTCGCAACCTTTTTATCTGCGCATCCGTTGGTGGAGAGCATTCACCACGAAGCTGCGGATCGTGGCGGAGAAGCAATTACGATTGCGGAATTGCGGGCTTGAGCTGGCGAAAACAAAGAGGTGTAAAGTAAGAAGTCGATAGGACAGATGGCGGAAGCGGGATCATTTGCGGATCGGGTTAAGCAGCAGGCGGACATCGTTCGCGTGATTGGCGAATATGTGCGTTTGAAGAAGAGCGGGCAGAATTTCAGCGGTTTGTGTCCGTTTCATCAGGAGAAGACGCCGTCGTTCAGCGTGAGCGCGGTGAAGCAGATGTATTACTGCTTTGGCTGTGGGAAAGGCGGGGACGTTTTTCAGTTTGTGATGGAATTGGAGAAGGCGCCGTTCCCGGAAGCGGTGCGGACCGTAGCGGAAAAATGCGGGATCGCGATTCCGAAGCCGCGTGAGCGTTCGCCGGAGGAGCGCAAGGAGAATCAGCAGCGTTCTGGACTGGTGGATATGCATCGGGAAGCGGCGGCGTTCTTTGCCCGGCATTTGCTGCAGACTCCAGAAGGGAAAGTGGCATATGCGTACCTGGAAGACCGCGGGCTGAATAAAGAAGCGGTGACGCGGTTTGGTTTGGGGTTCGCGCCGTCGGCGGGCGATGCTTTGGCGCGGTTTCTGAAACAGAAATACCCGGAAAGCATTCTGGAAGTTTGCGGGCTGGTGGGACGCGACCAGAGCGGACGTTTCTACGACCGCTTTCGCCGGCGGATCATGTTCCCGATTTCGAATGAGGCGGGGAAGGTGATTGCTTTCGGCGGCCGCGCGATGGGCGACGACATGCCGAAGTACATGAACTCGCCGGAGACACCGATTTATTCGAAGAGTGGAGTGCTTTATCACCTGGACCGCGCGAAAGAAGCGCTGCGGCAGAGCGATTTCGCGGTTCTGGTGGAAGGCTACATGGATGCAATTGCGGTGGCGCGCGCGGGGGTCGGTAACGTGGTGGCAAGTTGCGGCACCAGTCTGGCGGAGCCGCAGACGAAACTGCTTGCGCGGTTCACGCGTCGCATTGTGGTGAACTACGATCCGGACACGGCGGGGCAAGCTGCGACGGAGCGTTCGCTGGTGCTGCTGCTGGAAAAAGAATTTGATGTGCGTGTGTTGGCTTTGCCCGGCGGGGCTGATCCGGATGAATTCATCAAGGAACAGGGCGTCGAAGCCTACAAGAAATTGCTTACGCAGGCGCCGCCGTATCTGGATTATTTGATCGGGCGCGCGCGGCTGATGGACCGGACGACCGCTGCGGGAAAAGTGGCTGCGCTGAATTTTCTGATGCCGTATGTACAGCGGCTGCCGAACCGGCTGTTGCGTTCGGAGTGGGCCACGCGCATCGCTTCGGAGTTGCGCGTGGACGAGCCGGTGTTGCGCGCGGCGTTGCGTCGCGCGGCCGATGAACGGCGCAGCGAAGTGAAGCCGAAGGCCGAGCTGCTGACGCCGGCGGTGAAGCGCGCGGAGCGGCAGCTGATTCGCATGCTGTTTGAAGCTGTGGAATTTCGCGAGAAGCTGGCGCAGGAAATTGCGTCCGGTGATTTGCACCGCGGTTTGGAGACGCGAAACATTTTCGAGGCGTTGGTGGTGGCGATCGCGACTGGCGAAAAGCTGGACGCCGGTGCAGTGGCCGCGACGCTCGACGACAAGGACCGCCGGCTGTTCTTTGAAATCCTTTTTGAAACGCTGCCGGAAGGGACCTGGGAGGATGCGGAGAGCTGCCTGGGCTTCCTACGGCATCGGCCGGTTGCGCAGGAACTGACGGACTTGCAAAGGCAGATTGAAGCGAACCCAGCGGCTGAAGAATTGAAAAGATTGGTGATTCGGAGGATGGAACTGCTGCGGCTTCTATCGCGCGAGCGGGAGCCGGAACCGGGCAAAATCCTTCCCGACCAGTAACTTACGGCGACTCGTTGACGTTGGAGTAGTTGATATTGTATATTCGTAGGGTTTTGGAGGAAACGGGCGGCACGTTTCGCGCATCATATAGGTGTGCGAGGGCAGGCGCGGGCGTGGCGGCACGGGCGCGGAATCGGCGACGGGTTCGAAAGTTCGTTCTAAAAAACCGTTGAAATGCAGCTAATTTGCAGTGCGCCGTGGTGTCTCACCACGGTGGCTTTGCATTTTACGGACCTGTTTGCGCGCATCGCCTGACCTCTGCGAGGGAGGAAGTGTGACGGTAGCTCTAGAGGAAAAATACGATCAGGTACGGCAACTCATCGCCATGGGCAAGGAACGTGGTTACTTGCTCTACGATGAGGTGAACGATATTTTGCCGCCCGAGGTGCACTCCTCGGAAGAAATTGACGATTTGCTCTCGACGTTTGAGCGCTATGGGATTGATGTTTACGAAGACCTGGCGAGCGCGAAAGTTGCGCTGGCCGCGGCGGATGCCAGCGATTCCCCTGAGCCGGCGAAAGATACGGAAGCGGTTGCTTCGGAAGATGGCGAACTGGATCTGACTCCGGGATCACTGGAGAAGACGAACGATCCGGTGCGCATGTATTTGCGCGAGATGGGCACGGTGCCGCTGCTGACGCGCGAAGGCGAAGTGGCCATTGCCAAGCGCATTGAGCGCGGGCAACTGCTGGTGCTGAAGACAATCACGCGGGCGCCGTTGATTCTGAAAGAACTTCTGCAGGTGGGCGAGGACCTGCGCAACGGATCGCGTTCGATCAAGGAAATCGTTCAATTCGACGACGAAGAACTGACCGAAGAGAAGATCGAAGCCAAGACCAAGCAAACGCTGAAGCAGATTGACAGCGTGGCGAAGCTTTATCTGCTGGCGCTGAAGCAGGCATCGAAACTCGGCAACATGGCGAAGTCCAAGAAGCGTCCTTACCTGAAGGCACGCTACGCACTGGCTCGCACGCGCGTCGAGATGTCCAATCGGATGCGCGAGCTGGAATTCAACCCGCTTGAGAAGAAGCGGCTGATCGAAAAAATCCGACAGACCGTGGAGCGCGTGCATTTCCTCGAGCGCGAGATTGTGAAGCTTGAGCGGCGCGTGGATGCTTCGAAGGCGGACGTGCAGGCTGAAGCGCGCAAGGATTTGCGGGCGCGCAAGCAGGAGTTGGCGGAAATCGAATTGGCGAGCGAAGTAAGCCCGACGGAATTGAAGCGCGGCTTACAGGTGATTCTTCGCGGCGAAGCGGAAGCGGAGCAGGCGAAGAAAGAATTAATCGAAGCGAACTTGCGCCTGGTGGTTTCGATTGCGAAGAAATATACCAATCGTGGGTTGCAGTTCCTGGATTTGATTCAGGAAGGCAACATCGGCTTGATGAAGGCCGTGGACAAATTCGAATGGCGGCGCGGCTACAAGTTTTCCACGTACGCGACGTGGTGGATTCGCCAGGCGATTACGCGCGCGATTGCCGATCAGGCCCGGACGATTCGTATTCCGGTGCACATGATCGAAACGATCAACAAGCTGGTGCGCACGCAGCGGCAACTGGTGCAGGAACTGGGGCGCGAGCCGACTTCGGAAGAAATCGCCAAACGCATGGACATTCCTGTGGCGAAGGTGCGCAAGATTTTGAAAATCGCGCAGGAGCCGATTTCGCTGGAGACTCCGATCGGCGAGGAAGAGGATTCGCATCTGGGGGATTTCATCGAGGACAAGGCGGTGGTTTCGCCTTCGGACGCGGTGATCAACCTCAGTTTGAAGGAACAGACTTCTTCCGTGTTGAAAACGTTGACGCCGCGCGAAGAGAAAGTGATCAAGATGCGGTTTGGGTTGGATGACGGCAGCGAGCACACTTTGGAAGAAGTGGGGCAGTCGTTTGCCGTGACGCGCGAACGTATTCGGCAGATTGAGGCGAAGGCTTTGCGGAAGTTGCGGCATCCTTCGCGTTCGCGGAAGTTGCGGGCGTTTTTGGAAGGTTCGGCGAACGATTACTAGTCGCTGCGATTGTAGGGGCGGGTCTGAGACCCGCCCCTACAACTTCACATTTGCCCTTCGAGTCGTACTCCGATTATTACGATTCTGGCATTCAGCCCCTAGCATTCCGGGGCTATTTTTGCGGCACTCGCCGCAGGAACGAACGGTCCTCAATCAGAACGCACCCTGATTTTTCCATGCGGCGAACGTTTTCCAGTGCGTCAGCATCGGCCAGCAAGTTGTCCCGGTATATTTCGTATGCGGCCAGGCTAGGAAAATCTATCAGCGCCAGAGCGAAATTCGTGGGACCGGCGATTTTTGTCGGCAAGTAGTAGCCCACGAGCTTTCCGCCGCAGCGCTCGATCGGTTCTGGGAAGCGGCGCGCGTAGTCTTCGAAATCGGCCAGCTTGCTGATGTCCAGCGTGTAGCGAATGCACAGAGTTATCATCCCAGTCTCCTTGTTGCAATTTGTGCGACGTTCATTTGGCTGCAGCTAGAGAAAAATGTGCGGACGTGAATCGTCGCGACCGCTTCTTAGCCCTCCAGCATTTCCTGCAGGCGATTCAGCGCTTCGAACCAGTAGGCCTTCATTTTGGCGCATTCTTTCGAGCTTGGCAGTTTCATGTGATCCACTGCTACCTGGCACTTTCCGGCGCTTTTGGGATAGAAATTCACGCTGAGGCGGCTTGTGTCACCGTTCCATTTTGCGCGCAGGGATTTATTTTTTGTGGCCGTGGTAATTTCGATTTTAGCGCCGGGCAGCCAGTGCTGGCGGAGTTTTTCGTCGGTCCAGGCGTCGTAGAGTTTGCTGATGGGGACGCTGAGGGTGCGGCTGCCAGAGGCGGCGAATTCGCCGGTGCATTTCTGGAATTTTTCGCGCAGGCCGCGCTCGTGCTCGTACGGGACGGCGATCATCTGCGTCCACCACGGGCCAACTTTGTACTCCTTGATCAGGTAGGCGGTAATGTCCTGGTGGCGCATTTTTTGGGCGCCGGCTTTGTCCAGGATTTTGAACCACTCCGGCCACGTCTTTCCGGTGCTTTCCTTCACGGCAGCGTCACTCATGCGTTTTGCTTCGCGCGGTTTTTTCATTTTCGCGACTCCCGAGATTAATTCTGCTGCTGGGCCGTGGACCAATTCACCGCTGAGCCGTATTGATAGACGAGTTGCGCACCGCGGTCGGCGCCGATGGTGACGAACACGCCGAGCACGATGAGGCCGAGCAGCAGCACTTTGCGCAGATGCGGCGGGAAATTTTTGCGCATGAAGAACGCGAAACTGCATAGGACGATCGCGAGGCTGGTGGCGGTGAGCATGAGGGTTTCGTGAATGCCGACGGCGCGCTGCGCTTCGCCGGGCGCCACGGAATTTTGCGCGGCGAGGCCGGTGATCACGGTGATGAGTGCTGCGAGGGTGCCGAGATAGAGCAGGCGCGACGCGGTACGCTGCAATTCGTCGCTGGCGCGCCAGACCGCGAAGATTTCGAACAACAGCGCAGCGAGCCACAACACGATGGGGAAATGCACGAACATCGGGTGGTAATTCAACGCGGCTTTTAGTCCGGGGAGCATGGCAGCGTGCCTCCTTGCATGAACGCGCGCGGTAGCAGCGCATTATGTGACAAAGGTTCGCCGGGGTAAACGAAGTATAATGCGCGCGTTTGGAGGCGGGATTTGCGAAATCTGAAAACGCGGCGAGGGAGAGAATTCTGATGCGCACGGTCCGGGCGGTAATTTTTGTGCTCGTCGCGCTGCTGGTTTTGATCGTGCTGGTCGTAGTGACGATCGGCGCATTCCTGCCGCAGCAGCATATTTCCACTTGCGCAGCGCGTTTCCAGCAGACGCCCGACGCGGTTTGGGAGGCGATCACGGATTATGAGAAATTTCCGGCTTGGCGCAAGGACGTGACGCGAGTAGAGGCGCTGCCGGAAGTGAACGGCAAACCAGCGTGGCGCGAATTTGGACCTCAGGGCGGATCGATTCCTTATGAGGTGATGGTGATGGTGCCGCCGAGAGCTTTGGTGACGCGGATCGCCGATCCTAAGCTGCCCTTCGGCGGGACATGGACTTACGAGATTTCGTCGCCGGCGGATGGCGGTTCGATGTTGCGGATTACCGAGGATGGCGAGATTTACAATCCGATATTCCGTTTTGCGTCGCGGTTCGTACTGGGTTATTCGCGGACGCAGGAAGAATATCTGCGCGCGCTGGGCGCGAAATTCGGACAGAGCGTGACGATTGTAAAGTGACGATGTGGAAAGTGGCGGCGCGAAACATGACAGTGATGCGAAAAGCGGCGACGACGCGGAAAACTTCGGTGAAGGCTCGCGAGCTGGAGCGTGATTATTCGCATCGCTTGCTGATTGACAAGTTGGGAGTGAAGCCGGGGCAGAAGATCGCAGTGCTGGGAGTGGAGAGCGCGGAATTTCTGGCGGAGCTTGCGGCGCGTGTGCCGGAATATTCGCGGGGGAAACGCGTCGCCGGGGCCGACCTGATTTTCTTTTCCGCGGAGGCGTTGGCGGACCTCGGACAGCTGAGTTCGCTCGGGCGTTCGATTCAGAAGAGCGGCGCGATTTGGGTGGTGTATCCCAAGGGGCAAAAACACATCCGCGAGATTGATGTGATTAACGCGGGAAAATCCGCCGGGCTTACCGACAATAAAGTGTGCAGCTTTTCCGCGACGCACACCGCTTTGCGTTTTTGCATTCCTGTGGCGAAGCGTTGAGTTTTCGTGCAGCGGCAGGAAGCGCTCGGATTAAGTGACCACTTCGTGGTATGTGGCGCAGGCTGGAATTTGGCGCTGGGGATTATCGCGGTCGTAGAAAACGGCGACGGGCATGCCTTCGAAGAGTTTGTTGGTGTAGTCGAAGCCCATGCCTTTGCGGTTTTCGCCTTGAAAATCCTTGAATTCGTATTCGACGGACGAAGAGCCTTTATCGGCTTTCCACTGCTTGACCACCGTCGCCAGAGCGACTTCGCCGTTCTCCAGCAGATCACATTCGCGCACTTGAGAGCGCCACATCGTGTAAGGAAGGTACAGCAGAAGAGCGACGATGGCGGCAATGACCCAATCCCCGACTGTAAAGACGGCGAAGGAATGCTTGCGCGCCCAAACCGTGTAGAGATGCAGGCCGAAGATTGCTGCAAAACCCAGAACCCCCAAGAGCGCCACCGACAAACTAAAGCGTCCGCGGATGGACATGCGAATTTCGCGCGGGCGGGAGGTTCTGAGCAAAGCCTGAAGTTGCGCGCTCGGTTCGATGGCCGTGCCGGAGCTTGCAGTGGCCACAGCTGACGGAGCGAATGAATTGTACGGCACGGCCGCGGCACGCATCGCCGGCGCGGGAAGCGATTGCAACCTCGCGAGGCTTCGGCGCGAGACGAAGTAGTTGATGAGAATCCCGACAGCGGGGAAAACGACGAAGATCGCGATTTGATAGGGATTGCGGAAATGCCAGAAACGAATCATGAAAAAAACGAAGCCGCCCATCAGAAAGATGCCGAACGGCAGCATAACCAGGGTGCCGCGGACATCGGCGAGGGCCGCGTCGCGATTCCAGCCGCAATTGGGGCAATAGGGCTTATTGCCTGCGAACCGGGTGGCGCCATGGCAGTGGGGACAGGGCGGTGCAACCATATAAAATGGTAGCGTAATTTTTCGCCGCGGCAAGCGCGTGCGGCTATCATGTTTCCATGGCGACAAGCCTCGAGGTCCGCGGGCTGACGGTGGAGCTGCCGACTCCGGCGGGGTGGGTGCGGCCGGTGAATGATGTTTCGTTCACGTTGGGGGAAGGCGAGACGCTGGGGATTGTGGGGGAATCGGGGTCGGGGAAGACGATGCTGTCGCTGGCGTTAATGGGGTTGGAACCACATGGAGCGCGGCATTCAGGCGAGGCTTGGTTGAATTCGCGCGGCGGCGTTGGCAGCGGCGATGGTACCGGCAACGGCGGGGATGGCAGTTCGGCAAGCGGGGCGCAAACAGGAGCGCAAAGCAGCGGGCGAGCGGCGCGGGAAAATTTGCTGGAGATTTCGCAGAACGAAATGCGCGAGTTGCGCGGACGCGAGATTGCGATGATTTTTCAGGAGCCGATGACGGCGCTGAATCCGGTACTGCGGATTGGGGCGCAAATCGAAGAAGCCATTCGCGTGCATGAGCCGCGGGCTAGTGACAGCGAAATCCATCGGCGGGCGCTGGAAGCGCTGGAGCGCGCGGCTTTGTCCGATCCGGCGAGGCGGGCGCGACAGTATCCGCACCAGCTTTCGGGAGGTTTGCGGCAGCGGGTGATGATCGCGATGGCTTTGGCTGCTGGGCCGGGCGTGCTGATTGCGGATGAGCCGACTACGGCGCTGGACGTCACCGTGCAGAAACAAATTCTGGAGTTGCTGGCGAAATTGCGGCGCGAGTTGCGGCTTTCGATGCTTTTTATTACGCACGATTTGGGAGTTGTGGCGCAGGTGGCGGGGCGCGTCGCGGTGATGTATGCGGGACGCATCGTGGAGGAAGGACCGGTGGAGGAAGTGTTGCGCGCACCGCGTCATCCTTATACGGAGGGATTACTGCGCGCGGCGCCGCGATTGACGCGCGAGAAATTGGTGCCGATACCGGGGGCGGTTCCGTCGCTGGATGCGTTGCCGCCGGGCTGCGCGTTCGCGCCGCGTTGTCCGCATCGCGTGGCGGAGTGCGATGCGGCGATGCCGGAATTGCGCGCGGTGAACAAAAATCACGCAGCGAGGTGTATTCTCGTCCGATGAGCGCGACGGACCAATCACCGAACGGGTCACCGAATAGCTCACCGGACGAGCCGCGGAGTGGCGCGAGTGTGAGTGATCACGAACTGAAAGCTCTGGTGCGCGAGCGGTTCACGAAGACCGCCGAAGTTTTCGGAGATTACGCGGTGGCAGAGCGCGTCGCGGAAGCAGAGTCGCTGGCGCGTTTGGTGGCGGCTGGTCCCGAGGACGTGGCCGTGGATCTTGCGTGTGGGCCGGGGACGCTGGCATTGCGATTCGCGAAGCATGTGCGCTGGATGTGCGCTTACGATTTGACGCCGGCGATTTTGTTGCGCGCGCGTCAGAAAGCGGCGCACGAGGGAGTGCTGCAGAAACTTGGTTTTGCGATTGGTGATGCGCAGACGCTGCCGTTTGCGGATGGGTCTCTCGATTTGGCGGTGACGAGTTACAGTTTGCACCACATTTCGGATCCGGCGCGAGTGATCCGGGAAATGGCGCGAGTGGTGAAGCGCGGCGGGCGCGTGGGATTGATTGACATTGTGGTGCCGGAAGATCCGAAAGTGCGCGCGCTGAATCATCGCATCGAATGGATTCGCGATAGTTCGCACTGCCGTTCGCTGACGCTCGGGGAATTTCAAGCAATGATGGATGACGCCGGCCTGCGGATCACCGCGACGGAAACCAGAGAGCATCCGCGGACTTTCGAGCACTGGATGCACGTGGCGGGGTGGAAGCCGAGCGATCCGGAATATATCGAGGCGCACGAGCTGATGGTTTCATCGATCGCGGACGATGGATCGAATTTTCACCCGCGCTTCGAGCCAGCGGACGTGTGCCGGCCGGGCGCGCAGCCCTGCTTGTACATGATCAATACCGGAATCCAAATCGCGGCCGAGAAATTGTAGGGATGCCGGGCGAAATTCTTCTGGAAGCGCGCGCGCTGAGCAAATCATATGCGGTTTCCACAGGCGCGTTCACGCAATCGGCGCGGCGGGCGCTGGCTGTGGATGGCGCGAGCTTCACTTTGGAGCGGGGCGAAACTTTGGGGATCGTCGGTGAATCGGGCTGCGGCAAGACGACTTTGGCGCGGATGCTGATGCGGCTGATCGAGGCTGATTCGGGCGAAATTATTTTTCGCGGAGAGAATTGGCTGGCGGCGCGCGGCGGGGAATTGCGCGCGTTGCGGCGGCGGATGCAGATGGTGTTTCAGGATCCTATCGCATCACTGAATCCGCGGATGCGCGTGGGCAGCATTGTGGGTGAGCCGCTGGCGATTCACGAACCGCAGCTTTCTGCCGAAGAGCGCGGGGTGCGAGCGGCAGAGATTCTGGAGGCCGTGGGGCTGAGTGGCGATGCGGTGGCACGCTACCCGCACGAATTTTCCGGCGGGCAGCGGCAGCGGATCGGGATTGCGCGGGCTTTGATTTTGCGGCCGGAGCTGGTGATCGCGGACGAGCCGGTTTCGGCTTTGGATGTTTCGATGGGCGCGCAGATTCTGGAATTGCTGGCGCGGTTGCAGCGGGAATTTTCGCTGACGCT
>Ga0210398_10006136_pt1 | contig 11110 bp, 14 predicted proteins | sample IncBWC4OmetaG_FD_161047 | JGI IMG/M metagenome (GOLD analysis project Ga0210398, IMG submission 161047) | Forest soil microbial communities from Barre Woods Harvard Forest LTER site, Petersham, Massachusetts, United States - Inc-BW-C-4-O | ecosystem: Environmental > Terrestrial > Soil >... | reverse complement strand
AATTGCGGGAAATTGCAGTCGTAAAACGGGGGTTAGCGGGTCTCATTATTCTCACAGGGAGATTTGTTCGAACTGCGCTGAACAGCTCCGCACCGGAGTCGGGTTCCCATCCTGGCTGACGTTCCTCGGCCACATAAAGGACAGTTTGTGGAGCTGCGATTTGTTCCGCTGTGAATCCGCAACGTTGCGAACGTATTGGGTTCTCGTCGTCATGGATCAATTCACCCGTCGCATTGTTGGTTTTGGTGTTCAGGGCGGCCATCGTTGATGGCCCGGCCCTGTGCCGGATGCTCAATCGAGCGATTCGCGGTCAAACAACGCCGAAGTATCTCAGCACCGACAACGATCCCTTGTATCGATTCCATCAGTGGCAGGCAGCTAGCCACCCGGCGGGTTTCTGTCCGCCTTGTCATGGTCATGAAAGATCTCGTGGGATCGGTCGCTGAGTGCTATCGCGATTTTATGTCAACAATGCGGCTGGTCTGCGCGAGATTGCCTTTCCATGGGGGGCCCCCTTCGTCCGCAAACCGTTGATTGCTGGTGACGCTGATGCGCTGCACCGGAACCCACTGCGCGCCATTCGCTTTGCGTTGCCTCTGAATGTCTGTACTTCCTGCCGGTTGAGTATCTCGAGCAGACCTCATATTCTTAGGCTAGATGACCGTTTAGCCTTCACGAACCGGAACGCCGTGATGGGCCAGTCTCCCAAGGAGTGCTGATGAAGGACGCTAATGAAGTTTTGCAGCAGAAAGAGGCCCAGCTTGCTCACGTCCGCCGCGAAATCGAGGGCCTGCAAATCGTCGCCTCTTTAGTTTCGGGCGATTTTCTTTTAAAGGACGCTTGTGAAGTTTTGCAGGAAAAAGAAGCAGCGCTCGCTTGTGTCCGCCGCGAAATCGAGGGCCTGCAAATCGTCGCCCCTCTACTTTCGGACGAATTACCTTCCGCGAGCTCAGCAGAAGAAATCTTGGATCGCGACCCCGGCTCAGAGGCGACCGGAACGGACGGTCTGTTTTCCTCGGTCTTTTCTAATCCGCGTACAACATTCTGGAAGATTCTGAAGCGGAAAACCTCCTAAGGCGTTGCCGGAGAACGCAGTTCGCAACTACAAATGTCGGGTCTGCCGTCACCATTTAGGTCGGCAACCGCTATCGCATTCGACCAACTGCCCCCCGAGCTGTAAGTGAGTTGTGGTTGAAAAGTGCCATCTCCGTTCCCCAAAAACACGCGACCGTGTTCTTTTTTCCCGACGATTTACAGCCCGAGGCGCAATGGGCTCCGGCCTATCCATTGTTCGCCCCCAACCGATATGGAATGCAGATAGGTATTCGACCTAATGGCTTATTGAACGATCGAGAAAACCCGGCTTTGAGCGCCGCTCTGTGTCGGCTACGTGCCTGATGGAAAAGTGTTCTCGTTGATCAGCATGCCTTCCCTTGTCACTCTCCGCCGACAGTGTTCCGCCTTTGTTCGAATGAGTCATCGCCAGTTTGCCGTTGTCCGACTTTTCGGGGAACTGAAAACAGCAAGGGCGTCGAAGGATCAGGATGGACGAGATCGAAGGATCGACGGAGGGGCTTGCAATATATTCGCCTGGAACATCCAGGAGATCGATTGACCAGAACGGATGAAGGAATGGTCAATTCTGCACAGCTTCGTGACTCCCAATCGCGGGAGAATCTTGTCGAAAAGCCCCGTTCTTGAGTCGTCGAACGCGCGGGGTCAGCCTTTCAGTTCCGCCAGCGGGGAAAGTGGGCCAACATTCCTGTCCTTTTTTTTCTCCTCTTTCGACTCACCCTGCATCAGCTCAACGATCATCGCAAACAGATGATTCCGGCTCTCAACTCTCACTCCGGCACGAGTGATATAGCGAATCACGATGTCGATACCAGTTCCCGCCGGCCTGAGATTGACCGACGGCATAGCGCTGAACTGGGGCGAGCCTTCTTCGCCGGTCACCCTCTTCCATTCCGCTCCCGCCATTTTCGCATCCGCTTCCGTTGACTTCACTGTTGCTTCGTAGATCCCTTCGATAAGAGGATGAACACTCGTGCCGGGAGGAACACTTACCTTAATCTCATCCCACATCCACTGTCCTGCGGTGGAGAAGTTGAAATACTTGCCGCGGATTGCATAGCCGTTTAAGAATGAGACTCTTCTTCCCGTAGGATGACCATTGGCGGTCCAGTTTCCCGTCTCCAACAGCCAGGTGCGGAACAGACCGAGGTGTACGACCTCGCCACCGACGCCATCGATCTCCACCCAGTCCCTAAGCCGAACTCCGTTTGGTCCCATCAGAACAAACCAACCGCAGAATGCCAGGATGAAGTCCTGAAAGACCACGGTCAGTCCTGCGGTCGCCAGACCCAGGATCGTTGGCATCTGCTGTGGTACGCCGAAAATGGTCAGCAGGATTAGTAAGAGGCCGACCAGTTGTGTTCCCAGATTTAGAACTGTTTTCAACGTCTGTTTTTGGCGAGGATCGTGAACCACTTTCTCCAATGCCAGTTGGAGAACCCAGCTCGCCAGGATCACCAACATGCAGATCGCCGCAATCAAAGCCAGAGACTGCAATGTCAGGTGAACCACAATCTTTCGCTGTATCTCGACTTGCTCTCCCCATCGCCCGTAAAGTGCCGCCAGCTGCTGGTGCGCTCCCACGCGATCGTTGAGGATGCTCTGGATGTCTTGCTGAGCGCCTATCTGTCGCAGACGGTTGATTCGCTCCGAACTTGATTCTCCAACGGCTTTGTCGCCAAGGCCAGCGGTTTCTGTCTTCAACCTTGCTTGATCTTCTGTCAGCGCGGACACGTCGGCCTTAGCCAACTGCTCGGCCTGAGCAATCAGTTGTTTCCTGTTGCGGAGGGATCGCCACGTTGATAGCTGCTGGGCTAACGTCTTGTACTGTTCAGCTGAGGCTACCGCGGTTTGCCCATCGTCCTTAGAGGCACTATCCCAGTACTGCTTCATGGCGGATTGGCGTGCCGTTAGCTCCTGCTGAAGCTTGACTCGCTGATCTCCGCTTTCGCGGGCCAGGTCTTCGATTGAGTCGGTCAGTTCGTATTGGTCGAGGCCAAGTTGCGCCTTCGCAATCTCCAAGTCGCTGCCATTGGAAACTGCACCCGCTGGTCTCGTGCCCGCGCCTGCACTGAGTGACGCAATTCGAGCCTGGTCGTTCTCGATGGTCTCCCGAAGTTCGGTAACCCTTTGTTGCAATGCCAACGCTTTACCACTGAGGTTTGGTTTCTCAAGGCTTGCCAGCCGCAATGACTGCGAGAACGCCTGGTCGACTTCGTGATCCGCAAGGCGCTCGGCGTCCCGGGCGATTTCCCTCTCCTCCGCCGACTGTGCCAAGGCCGCCAGAGTTGCCGCTGTCTGCCAGGGTCGTTGATCCACAACTCCGTGCGGTACATACGCGCCTGTCCAGCTCCCGTCCCTCGCTTGCAAAAACGGAAGATACGCCATCACCCCGCGAGTCAGAAACGCACCCCCAAGGGTGACCGCCAACACGATCAGCGTGATTAGCACAATCAGCATGCGGGCTCGATTCATACGCATACCTTTCCTTTTAGGCTCTGCCAACTGTATCGCAAACGGAAAACAAATTCTGTGTGAGAGGGAACAGAGGTCGACAAATAGGTGCCAGCACCGGCTGAAACGAGAACACCCAACTTGCACCGAGCGAAAATCGCTCATCGAAGGGTGCGGATGGCAGGGTGGGCGACGGCTGCAACTCGGCTGGGAGACGAAGTTACCATCACCTACCATACCAGTCCCAGCAAAGCAGGCGCCTAAACAACAGACAGATTATCCCGCCCCTTCCCCGCAGAACCAAGCGGCGATCATATTCATTTCAGCGTGCAATAGGGATGCGAACCTCCAGACATGGTTGGGAATCAATCACAACATGCCTGGGCGGCCCTTGTAGTCCCACCGATATCAGCAGAATTTCACCAAGCAAATAGATGAATAGATGCATTCACTGCCATGCGCAAGAGCAGCCTTACCGAATTTCAGAGATGATGGGCGCTCTTGAGCTGGGTGCTACAGCTTCGGCTGCGCAGCGCGAAAGAGTGGTCGTTGTGAAAGATCGGCTCATGGTCCATTGTGGATCAGCGCTGCTATCGAGAGACTTGAGGTAGAATGGCCGGCAAAGTGCAAACCCCTCCGCTATGCAAAGGATATTTATTAGCTACCGCCGAGATGACTCCGCAGCCGATATGACGGATCGGGTTTATGAGCACCTTGTTCGGCGCTGGCAGAGGCACGTTTTCATGGACATCGACAGCCTGAAAGCTGGCGATCTCTTCGCGAACACGATAGAAGAGAACCTTCAAAACTGCGCGGTTATGCTGGTGATGATCGGTCATTACTGGGCTTCACTAACTGATGAGCAGGGGGCGCGCCGCATCGACAATCCTGGAGACTACCCGAGAATGGAAGTGGCCGCAGCACTGAAGCGTGGCATACGAGTGATTCCTGTGCTGGTGGGCAACACTCCGCTCCCGAAGCGCGAAGAACTACCCAGCGACATCCGAGGATTAGTGGATCGGCAAGTTCTGCGTCTTTCGCGGGAAGACTTTGATGCAGATATAGAACGACTCATGTCTTCTGTGGCGCAAGACCTGCCTCGGAAAACTTGGACGGAGACGCCGTTGCAAGCTCTTGCTGTCGCCGTAGTATTGTTTTTGTTCGGCATACTCGCATACTTCAAACTCGGTCACAGCCTGCTTCCCCAGAAAAGCCGCACGGAGGTTAGTTCCTCATCGATCAAGAATTCAGAGTCAACACTACCGAGCAACGATGGAAAATACCGCTTCGGTTCAGCGCAACAGACTGATACTGGTGCCGCCCCTCAAATCAGTGGCAGCTCATCCGCCAAAGTTCTGAACATATCAGGAAAGTGGGGAACGGCACTGATCCAAAACGTCTACTCGACCGACGAGCGGTCAACCATCGTATTCGACTTTACCCAATCGGGAGATACAGTGATGGGTACCGTTACGGAAACGACTGACGAGGCGAGGAACACCACAGGGATTCTGGACGGAAAGATACATGACACTGTGGTTTCGTTCTATACGAAAGGGGAAACAGCTTGGGAATCCGGTAACACGATTTCTTACAAGGAAATGTACATAGGAGTTCTCCAGAAGGCCGGACGAAAGATCGCCTTTCGGCGCTTTAACGATGTACCTAGTGGCGGTGAGGTGGAACGGTTTGTCGCTTCGCCAAAGTGATCACGAGAAATCGTACTTTTCGGTCCACCATCTACAAGGCTATCTAGGAGCCCGTCCGAGAATTTAGCTTTGAAAAACACGGCAGCGAGCTTGCCAAATCGTGAAAGCCATGAAGCAGAGGTCGCGCGAGTGTGTCCATGGCGAATTACTGAATTGGGCCAAAATCAAGTGTTTTTTCGGGTTTTGATACCCTGCCAGGATGCGCGATGTCGTCATCCTTATTGCTTCATTTGATCGTCACCTTCATCCGGCTAGCACGGCCGGGAGGCCTCCGTTCCATCGTTGCCGAGTCGGTGCTCGTCAAACATCAACCATTGATTCTCAGTCGCGCTCCCAACCTCAGCGCCGCCGAGCGTATCGTCGCCGGTTTGTGCGTCCTTTTCATGAACTCAGCCCCCGTTTTGCGTTGTGCAATGGTCTTGAAGCCCTCGACGCTGACGTGGTCCAAAGCCACGAACACGGGCGGCGGAGATTTCGTGGCGCGAGCTTTGACCTGCTGCCGGCCGGACCAAAACACTTTGCGGCGAAGCAGGTCACCTGGCCCGCCAGTCACCTGGTAGGATTTGATCGCGTGTTCGCCGCCGCGCAGCCCCTTCAATTCGCGCCGGATCTAACCCCTGAAACTGACCTCATTCACCGCCCTCATGCTCCTGAAAATCGTCGCTTTCATGGATGATCAGCAGCGACGGACCAAGGATCTGAGTGATTTACGCGGGCTGCTTGTGCAATACGAAGCCGACTGTGATCGGATTTAGTCAGACGTTCTTCGGCATTAATCCGGGGCCGTCGGCCTTTGCCATGGCGCGCTATGTCAGCACAGGCGCGCTCGCATGACTCTTCGCTCAGGTGGCAAAGTAACGACCAGCTTCCGACAAAATGTGACTGTCGAGGTGGTCGCTGTCGGGCTCGACAGCGAAGGCCGGCTGGTCGCCGTCGAAAACCTCTCATCGATTGGAAATGCAGGGAAGGTCGCAGTGGCGCGATATCTCACGCTGTCGTTTCAGAGAATGATGGCGGGTGCCCATGTCTCGCCGCTCTAGCGAGACATGGGAGAATGTTCTTCGTCCTATTTGACCCCTTTCTCCGGATTCCACGAGCCTTGCAGTTTGCGCACATAGACGATCTGGCCAACGTGGTAGGCGTTGTGCGTGCAGATGTTGCCAATCGTCGGAGCGATCGCGGCGAGCTTTTTCTCGTCGGCGGTTTCGACCAGCTTCTCCAGATCGGTCATGATCTCGTCGAGTTGCTTGACCGTATCGGCCCACAGCTTGTTGTCGAACTTCTCGAAGGTTTCGTCGTTGTTGCCGCTGAAGTTTGCTTGCGACTTTCCGGTGAGCCTCTCCAGGTTGCGGCGATTCCAGAACAGCAGATGGTGCGTGAGTTGTCCGGCTGAGTGACCGCCATTGGCAGGCTGCCAGCTAGCCTGCTCGGCAGTGAGCCCGTCGACGGCCGTTTTGACTGGTACAAACCAGTCCGCTTCGGTATGCGTGGTGTGCAACTCGTGCAGCAGGAGACTTCGCAATGTGGCCGGCTTCTGCAGTTGGGTTTGCGCATAGTTCTGCAACGACAACATGAGAACTACCACAAGAAGGACGAGCGGGATTCTGGACATCATTACCCTGGAGTTCATCGAAATCGCTCCTTTTTGTCATTTGAGGAACAACACCGGAAGCCGACAGATCTAATGGTCCTTTAAATAGACGGTCTTCGGCATTTTCGTTAGCAGGGGCGCAACCTATATGCGCACACGAAACACACTACTGCATAATACGGCTCAACTTGGCAGGCCAGATAACCGGGAGAATACAGGGCTAAATTGCGCCGACTGTATCGAGGAAGGAGTTTTCGTTGTGTTGGGCAACGGGGTCAACCGCAAATTCCGTCTGCTGCACCAAGGCACGGAACACTCATTTTCCCGCCAACATAGTCCCCGGTTTCCGACACGGCTGGAGCCGTCGGGCCAGTGCTTGAACGCTGGAGCGCGGTCAAGCTAGCTTTCCGATCGTGAATCGGCGGCAGCGCGCTCGTAGCTCGGGGTTTCTCAGGCCTCGTCGTTCGTAGCGATGATGAAGCCCGCCCACTTGCGGTACCGCCGCGACTCCCCCCCATTTCCGGGTGGCTGAATCGATCGCGCTTCGGGCGAGGGCTTGCCCAAGGAAAGAGGCGTCCTCGATTGCTGAGGAACTCACAGAGGAACCCCGGATTATGGACGACCTCGACTAAGCGGATTTCGAAGCCGGAAGCCGCTGATTGGCCAATGATATTGAAGTCGAGCTTGGCCTTCGATTGGTCAGAATGGCTCTTTTAGATTTCGGTTAGGTTAAGGCAGCTTTATATAAGGCGACGAGTTTTCCCCAGGCCCGTTCAGCCTCGGTTTTGCTATAGATTGGCGCGCCGTTCTGGACAGGCATATCCGGCACGCACCAGCCATGGAGAGCTGGATAGACTTCAATTTCGGCTGGAACCTTGGCGGCTGCAAAGGCTTCCTTTAGCTTGTCCTTCGCATCCGGCTGCTTTGAGTCGTCGTTCGACGCGATCCCGAAATACATGCGAGCCTTGATTTTCGGAGCGAGTAGATGCGGGCTATCGGGTTTGTCGGTTACCAGGCCGCCGCCGTGGAACGACGCGCCCGCGCCGATGCGATCGGGCAGTTGCGCGGCGGTCCTCACAACCAGTGCGCCACCCATGCAGTAGCCCTGGGTTCCGATCTTCCTGGTCTTGTTCAGCTCTTTTTGTGCATCGAGGAAGGCCACATAAGCGGTGGCATCCTTTTCGGCATTGCCGGGCGCGGTCGCTGACGCCATCAGCGGGCGGATCTTCGCCAAATCGTCAGGATTCTGAAAGTTGAATTTAGATGCATCCGTGAAAGGAGCTTTGGATATGCGATAAAAAGGATTGGGTACAAGGACGGAATATCCTTCAGCGGCAATACGCCTGCCAATTGCACGCATCGAGGGCCGTAGACCAAAGGCGTCGGGCCAGATCAGCACCCCTGGATAGGAGGCGGTCTTAGCGAGCGGGTGAATGAACGCGGCGTCACAGGTTCCGTCTGGAGTCTTGATCTCGACGTCCGACTCAACCAGTTCAGGGTCCGTTGCCGCAGCTGACGGTACCGTCGCGGCAAGGCCCGCACCCACCAAGAACGTTGCAAAGTCGCGGCGTGTGATGTCTCCAGAATTCGTATTGTTCGTCCGTTGGTTATTCTGTTCGTCTGTCATGGCCTACCTTCAACCAGTTTATCGGCTTTTGGCCTGGTAAACCAGGCTGAGTTGGCACGGTTCGGGAAAATCGTCACCGTCGTCCGGCTAGCGCGACCGGGAGGCCTCCGTTCCATCGTTGCCGAGTCGGTGCTCGTCAAACATCAACCATTGATTCCCAATCGCGCTCCCAACCTCGGCGCCGCCGAGCGTATGGTCGCCGGTTTGTGCGTCCTTTTCATGAACCCAGCCCGCGTTTTGCGTTGTGCAATGGTCTTGAAGCCCTCGACGCTGCTCGATCTCCACGGCACGCTGGCGCAACGAAAATACCGCTTGTTGTTTTCGTCCAAGCGCAGGCATCCGCCTGCCCCGAAAAGGACCGAATAGAGAACTCATCGACGCAGTAGCTGAAATGAAGCGGCGTAATCCCAACTGAGATTGTCCGCGAATCGCCCAGCGGATCACGTTGGCTTTCGGCGTTGAAATCGACAAGGATGTGGTTCGTCGTATCCTGGGCGTTCAATACCGGCCGGAATCGGACTCGGGAGGCCCATCCTGGCTTCCGTTCCTCGCCGCATGAAGGACAGTTTGTGGAGTTGCGATTTGTTCCGCTGTGAATCCGCAACGTTGCGAACGCATTGGGTTCTCGTCGTGAGGGGCCAATTCACCCGTCGCATGGTTGGTTTTGGTGTTCAGGGCGCCATCGTTGATGGCTCGGTCCTGTTCCGGACGCTCAATCGAGCGATTCGCGGTCCAACAACGCCGAGGTATCTCACCACTGACAATGATCCCTGGTATCGATTCCATCAGTGGCAGGCCAACCTCCGAGTGCTGGAGGTGACGGAAATCAAGACGGTGCTCGATGTGCCTTTTCCCATCCGTTTGTAGAGATCGGGCCGTCGCGGTGTTACTAGGTTCGCCTACCAGTTCAGCTCCTACTTATTTCGGGCCTTGGGGCAGGGGAAAGCTTCTTGCATGGCTTCTAAAACTAACAATGCGGCGAATTTATGGAGAAGCTCCGGGTGCCTATCGAGGTACTTCACTACGACTTTAACGTTCTGGCGGTTCGTCACGCCATCGGGGGTGCAGATCAGCCGTGCGGACGAATTCGCATCGTCGGCTCCCTGCGATAGGTCGACCAACTGCTCAAATTGCTGAAATCCATCAACGAAACCAATGCAGAAGCCAGCCCGAGCCGTTGCGTGATCGGCATCAGAATCGCTTGCCGCGTATTTGCAATTCTCGCGTAGTTCGTCGCCGGTTGTGTAGTTCGCTTGGCCGAAAGCACGCGCGCCCGCGAGCAGGAGCATCAGAAAAAGTAGTTGTTTCATGTGCTTCAACGCTAGCTTCCGTGAACCGCTTCGACCAGAGCACGGAAGGAGGTATTACTTTGGGTGGGGGTTTTTTGTGACAAATAAACGCCTAGCACGGTAACGACGGCGTGCCGCGCCGGCCCTTGGCAACCAAGAGTTTTCAAGGCCCGTGAATTCCATCCCCGTTGTGCTTGGATCTGCAGACGCACTAACCGGGCCCGCCGCTATCCATTGCGTGATACTGCCTGGGCGTCTCATTATTCATCTTCTTGAAGATGCGGCAGAAATACGCTACATCGCTGTAGCCGCAATTGGCCGCTACCTCTTTTACAGTCAGCCTGTAATTGTGCAACATGAACTTTGCCCGGTTCATGCGCACCAAATTCAAATAGTCACTGAAGCGCGTCTGCCCTTCCCGCCGGAAGAGTCGTGATACATGGTTGGGGGCGAGACCGAAGTGGTTGGCGACGCTCTCCCTTGTGATAGTGATCTGAAAGTTTTCCTGCATGTAAAGGCATATCGACTCGTAAGTGCGTGCGGCCTTGCGCGAGTGGCGCGAAGACCGCCTTGTGAGCAATCTCAGGCACCAATGAAGCAGCGACTCGGTGAGCAAATGCGCAAGAGGACCTTTGCTGGGCTCAGTGGCAAACGCCATCAGGGCGCCGAGGATGCTAAGCGTCAATCCATCATAGGCACCGCGAATGTCGGTTTTGGTCGCTTCTATCGGAATCCCCGACCGGCCGTTGTGTTTGGATAGGCTGACACTAATGTGCTTTGCTCCAAACAGGAAGCTAAGCATCTCGATAGGACTCGACCATTCCGGCTTGTCCCAAGCGTTGTCCGGCACGAACAGAGCGTCACCTCTGACTGGACGAATCGTCTTGATCAATCCATTCTGGGCGACTTCTACCACATGACATCCGGTCACTGGTACATAGAGCCGTGGGAAATGTGTCATGTATGCGAGCTCTGGCGGACGCGCGCTATGATCGGCAAAATAGACGTGGCGCACGCGAGTGCGGCAGAGAAAACGCTCCAGCGTCACAATGACGATCTGCGTGGCACGATCTTCGGGGCGGATCGCTTGCGGCTGGGGCTGGAGCACAGAATGTTACGTTAGTGCAACAAATGTGTCTTGTCTACTCTTTGCACCATTCCGCCTTCTCGTAGATACTTCCCCACAACCATCGAATCCGAACCACCGGGACTTCACAAACGGAGCCCGCGTTGCGGGCCCCGGTGAAAACAGTGAAACCCGCTGTGGGAATGCGTTTTGCGGTCTGCTTTGTGAAATCCCTAGCTTGGGGAGGCATGAACATGGCTACGCGACTCTGCCGTTTCCTGGGTTTTGTTCCGTGCGTTG
>Ga0210398_10006135_pt1 | contig 11111 bp, 9 predicted proteins | sample IncBWC4OmetaG_FD_161047 | JGI IMG/M metagenome (GOLD analysis project Ga0210398, IMG submission 161047) | Forest soil microbial communities from Barre Woods Harvard Forest LTER site, Petersham, Massachusetts, United States - Inc-BW-C-4-O | ecosystem: Environmental > Terrestrial > Soil >... | reverse complement strand
TTCTCGCGGCCAGGGAAGTCGACGGACAACGCACACGTTGAGTCGTTCAACGGCACGCTGCGAGCGGAGTGTTTGGACGTGCATTGGTTCGTGACGCTGACCGAGGCTAAGCAAATCATCGGGGATTGGAGGCGGGAATACAGTGAGAGTCGTCCTCACAGGTCTCTGGGGAGAACGGACAGCAAGTGAGCTCACGAGCCACCGAAAACTCGCCTTGAAAGTGTTACAGAAAAGGGGGCCGCTCAAGATCGAGTTTGTCGTATGCTCAGGTGAGTGGAACTAGGGAGCAGGTCCGTTCATGATGCCAGAACATGTTTTTGAAGGGGCGCAGCTTTGGCCGCGCCGATTTAGGACCGGGAAAATGCTGACTCTAGCCCTGCGGGAAGTGCTGTCAAAGCTGAAGGCATTTATGAAACACGCTCTAAGCCATCGTGGAAAAAGAGCACTAGGTTCAAGTCAACTCATTCCGGGTAAAACGGATCCACTGCCTAGTTACAGAGCGAGTTACATCTAGTTAAGGCCGGAGATAGAGCTTGCATGGATCGCCTCGACCTTGCTGTCCGAACTCATATTCCAGTTAAGCGACCGCTTTCATGCAGTAGATCGGTAACGAACTATGCGGAATTTGCGGGGAGCGTATTTTGGACACAAAGGTCAACTTCATGAGAAGAAGTGCAGCGCCAGTTTTCGTCCTCGGAAGTTCTCGCTCCGGCACGACTCTGCTTTACGGCATGTTGCTCTCCGCCGGCGGATTCGCTGTGTACCTGGCTGAATCGAACGTCTTCAATCTATTGGCGCCGCATTTCGGCAATCTGCGGCGGCGCGCGGAGCGCGAGCGGCTGCTGCGCGTGTGGCTGGGCAGCAAACTCTTCCGGGCCACGGGGCTCGATGCAGGGGAAATTGAATGGGAAATTTTGGAATACTGCCGCAATGCCGGGGATTTCCTCCGCATTGTGATGGAAGCGATTACCCGCCGGCAAGGAATGCAGCGCTGGGCTGAAAACAGCGTGGAAGGCAACCTGCATCTTTCCGAAATCAAGCGCCTCGTTCCCAATGCGCTGATCGTCCACATGATACGCGACGGACGCGATGTCGCCATGTCCTTGAACCGGTCGAATTACGTACGTCCATTTCCCTGGCAAAGACACATTAGTCTGGCGGGCGCGGGCGTTTATTGGGAATGGGTGGTGCAGCACGGCCGCCAGCAAGGGCGGCTGCTCGGGAACGATTATCTTGAGGTTCACTTTGAGGACTTAATAAACGCTCCACGAGAAACTCTGCAGACTGTCGGCGCCTTTTTGGATCACGATTTGGATTATGACCGGATACGCCAGATCGGGTACGGTTCGGTGAGTAAGCCCAACACTCTGTTCAATTCCGAGTTACGGGAAAAGTTCAATCCCATTGGGCGCTGGGAAAAGGGGTTCTCGACCTCCGCGTTGCTGCGTTTTGAAAACATGATTGGCAACACGCTGCTGGAACACGGTTACGCGCTTGCGAGCACCACGCAGCCGCCTAAGATGGATTGGGAAATGCGAGTCACGCGCCAAATATACCGGACTTTTTTTGAGAGTAAGTTGCTCATGAAACATACCCCGCTCGTCCGCTGGCTTCGTCCTGTAACGGCAGCGCGCCTCGATGCAATCACGCAGGCGGAGGACCATCCGCCGGAACTGAGGACTCGAAATTTGCAGCAATCCCCGGGGAGTTTCCGGTGAGAGTGCTCTGGGTTAAGGCCGGTAAACTTCTTCCCGTCGATACGGGAGGCAAAATCCGCTCCTATAACATTCTTCGCTTCCTCGGGAAGAATGAAGATCACGAAGTCACGCTGCTCTCCTATTACGGAGGCCGGCGCGATCCGGAGTATGAAACGGCGCTGGCGAAAGAGATTCCCGGGTCTCAGACGATTTACACGGCCGCGCCCGATTCCACCGCGATACAGCGAGGAGTGGACTACCTATGCCGGCTGCCGAGACGTGCACCCTATGCCGTCTCTAAGTTCACCCATCGCACAGTTCGGGCCACCCTCGCCGACTGGCTTTCCAGCGGACGCTTCGACGTAGCAGTATGCGATTTTCTTTGCTCCTCGCTGAACTTCCCAACTCGGTTGCCGATACCCTGCGTGCTGTTTCAGCACAACGTGGAAAGCTCGCTCTGGCAGCGCATGGCGGCCATGGAATCCAATCCGGTCAAGAAACTATCATTCGCCATTGAATCGGCCAAAATGACCGGCTATGAGCGCGCGACGCTCGGAAAATTCCATCACATCATCGCCGTCTCCGAACATGATCGCCAGCAAATGCTGCAAATGAATCCAGCCTGCCAGATCACAGTCGTTCCGACTGGTGTGGACACTCAGAAGTTCAAGGTCGCGCCCGCGTCCTCAACATGCCCGCCTCGGGTTGTGTTCACCGGGTCGATGGATTGGGAACCTAACATCGATGCCGTGAAATATTTCCGCTCACAGATCTGGCCTGCAATTCGCAAAGAGTTCCCCGATGCAATTTTCCAGATCGTCGGGCGGAATCCTTTCCCTAAAGTCCAGCGTTTGGCTTCCGAGTCGGTGCAGGTAACCGGCACGGTGCCCTCCGTAGCGGAATATCTCGAAAAGGCCTCAGTGGTCGTCGTCCCGCTGAGGATTGGCGGCGGAACCAGGCTCAAGATCTTTGAAGCCATGGCCATGGGCAAAGCCTTGGTTTCGACTTCCATTGGAGCAGAAGGGCTTGAGGTCGAAAGTGGCCGCGATCTTCTTCTGGCCGATAACGCCGCTTCGTTTGCGGAAGCCGTTCTCGTGCTTCTCCATGATGACGCAATCCGCCGAAGGCTCGAACAGGCCGCGGTGCAACTAATCGCACAGTACGACTGGTCTCGCGCCGTAAAGCAGTTTGCCGAAGTCTTGACGTCTGCGAAAAGCAAGAATCCATTTCAAAGTGGGGGGTGGGCACCGCCCACTGCGGGTGGGTATTCGCAATGACTGTCGGTGTGGCGATCAGACCAACTTGCAGAAAACTCGTGTGTTTGTCTGACAGCCGCTAAACAGAGATTTACCGGACCTCCGATGGTGATGGGGAGCTCATCCTACATGCAAAGGACTGAGATGACCAACCAGGCGCATCGGTTAACCGCGGCGATTCGATGAGGGGATTGACTCCAAAGTACTTGTGCGCGGCTAGATACGTTCGGCCGCGTACGAAGGCGGGATAGATGGTAGCGTTACCCACACTTCCCAACGCATAGGGGAGCAGCGGCCTGAAAAGTCTCGATGACTGCCGAGTGTCGTTGCAGTTGAAATAGAGAAGCACCAGTGCTTACACCGCGGCCTAGCAGGCCAGAATTGGGAGACGTGATCGGCAGCGCCAACAACGTGACCGGCAGGAACAACCGCGCAACATTATGCGACACGAAATGCAGCCAGCCGCGCGTTCCCGGCCGCGAGATTCCTGGACACCCAACCGCCGCGGCGTTCAGAGGTGAATTGGGCCATCACCATCGCCGCGCGTCATATGGATTCGAGTTAAATTGCGGTCTAGCGGATCAAGGAGCTTAGTTATTCCCCTTGAAATGGCCAGTGCAAAGTTGGTAGGGCCTTCGAAATAACCACGATCGAGGAGGGCGGACCTCCACGATTTATGGCTTTGATTGGAAATGATGATGTCCACGCCCTTGCCTTCCAGAAAACGCTCGGCCGCTTGGGCTACCGCGGGAGCATCTCCATGGCGGGCAAGACAGTCTACAAGCGTTCCCACTTGTAGGTTGCCGAATTGCTTATGTCCCTTCATCTGTGTGTTCAGTACCACGGCCCAACCAACTATCTTCCCGCTGGAATACACTTTTAGCCGGGAGATTCGCGGCATGGTTCCCGGATACATTGTGTTTAGCGCCCGACTGTCACGTACCGCGATCATGCTGAAGGAGTCGCTGCAGGAGCTCCAAATCGAGTCAGCCCAATGACCGAAATCGGGCGTTTCTTCATACGTTTCGTGATGGCGATAGCTCGTCTTTCGGCGGAATGACTGCACTACCCCGATGCCTACACGTGCGGCTCCGCTAGACGCCATCAGATCCAGACCCACCTGGCGTAACCGCGTCCCCCGGATCGCTGCCATGTTGCGTACGAAGTCGCCGGGGTGGACGACGCGAAACAGGAATGGAATCTCGTGCAGCTTCCAGCCGAACGCTTTTAGAAATCTCGGCAGGCGTTTGTCGACTCCGCCCATGCCGAGCGCGAACGCCAATGGTGCCAGGCTGGTCGCGTTCGTGACCATGCGGAGCCCCACCTTGGCGTATGCCGGATCGATTGCTCCTTCCGAGACCGACAGTTTATAGAAGCCGACATTTCGGATATCGCCGCCGAACGAGAAATCCTGCCGTCCAAGAAGGTATCCTCCGCGAACAATGCCTTCCTCGACCGCGAGCCAGCCAGCCCAAGGGATAGGAGTGCGTTGGCTCTCCTCAAACTGACGGAGATCACAAGGAAGTTGAAACTCGCCCTCGCCGCCGCGAGCCATGCGCTGATTGAACCGCCGGACATCTTCGACGTACTCAGCCGTATAGGGGACGATCTCTACTTCCATGGAACGGTCCAATTCCAACAGGACCGATTGTGTTGGGTTTTATTAAGTATCGTAGAGCGTGTTTTCATAAATCGGTTTTGGGTAGGGACGGGTTCAGCCGTGCCGTTCAGGGCCAGGAAAACTGCGGGCTTCAGCCCTAGGGCCGCGCCTTCCGGCCCGCAAGATATTCATGAAACACACTCTAGTATTCTCCGGTTGGGTACATTCCTTGTCAAGCAAGGCCTTTGATACAAACCAGGGTCACCAGCACGGAAAGAGTTTTCTGCACCGTGTCTTTCACGTCATGCCGTCTTCGGCGGAAACGAGCCAGCCCGCGCGCTCTGCCGCTCAGCGCTCAGTAACGGAAGCGATGGGGCGGCCAGCTTGCCGGACAGCCTTCGACCTGGCGAAAAGGGAGATCTCGGAGGAATGTCCTGATGGATGCAGGCGGAGGAGAACGGGTGCCGCCCGATCCAGGTACGACTAGTCGCAACGACAAGCTTAGCGACGAGTCGACTCGGCCAAGGGCACCCGTTTGTTTTCGAGCTCGAGAAAAGAGATATCGGTAAACCTACCGGCCGGCGTGCGTAACTTTAGCCATTGTTTGCCGTCCAGAAACGCCGGGTACATTGCGCGCATCCACTTATGCCGCAAACTACAGTGGAGCTCAGGCGCGGGCAGCGAGAGGTCATAACCATTTTCCTGCAAACACTCGCCAACAGTCGATTCGATCGCAGCGACGTCGGCGGGCGCCAAACGCTTTTTCCAACGAGCCAACGGGCTTACCTGTTGTTCCCGTCTTTCTCCGCGAAATGAAGAGTTCGTTTCGGACAGGCAGCCCAAAGCAACGCGCTGAATCCGGCTGTAGTCGAGATCGTGATCGATAAAGCCGCCGACCTTACTGAGCGTTTCCCGCGTGTTGGTGATCAGATCCTCGTAGTGGATCTCCATGTAGTCGGCCGGGAACTTCCGGCCGGTGCAGCCTTTCAGAACCATCCATTCCCAATAGAGCGCGGTCGCCACCAGGCTGTCGGTCTGGCTGCGGTCCCAGGGCAGCGGAGCGAACCCACCCATTCTCTTGAGCGACAGCGCAATGTCGCGTCCGTCCCGGATGATGTGCAAGAACAGGGCGTTGGGTATATCGCGCTTCACGCGCTCGACGTGCAGCACATTTTCAGGATCGTATAGCGCCCAGCGTTCCATTCGCTGGCTCTTAGCCACAAGATCCATTACAGCGCAGATGAAATCTCCTCCGGTTGTGCACTCGTCTCGAATGCGCGCCAATACTTGCTGGGGACCGATCCCGGCGCGTCGAAAACCCTTGCTCCGGAGCCAGATCTCAACGATTTTTTCACGATTTGCGCGCCTCTCGAAGGAACCGAAGCGGGGAATCAGCTTGTTGTAAATCGGAATAAGCCCGCGGTAGATGGCGAACCCACCGGAGGACAGTAACATATCGTAAAGCAAGTTCGTCCCCGAACGGTGACAACCCATGACGAAGACAGGAGAACGCTTTCGGTCGTTCGGAATGGGCATGGGCACCGGCATCATTTAGCCTTCACGCCAAGCCTACGGCCAACACCGCTGCTCGTTTCGGGGAGTCATAAAACTGCCACTGGATCTCAGTTAGGATGGCGTCGGGAACGTTTGCAACATCACGCTTGTTTTCGCTTGGAACGCGCGCGTGTGATTATAGTCTAGGTATCACGTTTGCGACGATTTAGGATGTATCGTTGGTAAACAGGAAACTATGTTTTTTGGTCGCAAAATCACTTCAGGCTAATACCACGGTCGCTTGTATCGATGAACGCCGGGCGACCCACACAGTTGGAGTAAGGACTGGAAGGCACCTGATCGGAAGATCGGCAAGCCCGGGGATAATCGTGGAAAAGTAATCGCGCACCTGGATTTGCAGCCGACCGCAGCTTTCCACGACCGAGAGAATCGCTGCAACCTTCGGTCCCGCTTCTGGGCTGCCGATGTGCAACCAATTCTTTCGACCAAGACGCTGTACACGGTCGACATCTACTCCAAAGCATCCCTCTACCGTTTATGCGGCCAAGATACGTTTTTAACAGCGGTCTCTTGTCCACGGAATCGGGATTCCGCTCTGCTCGATTTCTTGCGAGAGATATTGGTATCGGGCTAGAGATCGAAGAGAGTTACAACGGTATCAAACGTCGTGATCGTGCGAAGCTCTTTTCTGTTGCCGCTGACGAATGGCTCGTACTCAAGAGTTTGACACTGGCGAAATCCTCACAGCGCATTGAGCGCGATAATCTTAAACATCTGCGCCCACATTTCGAGAGGCACCTCGGAAGCGATATCCAAGCGGATGTGAGTCGATATCAACAGGCTCGGCTTGGGGAGAAGGCTTCACCGAAGACGGTTAACCTGGAAGTCGGGACACTGCGTGCGATCTTGCGACGCAATCGCGTATGGGCGGAAAATACAACTAGATGGCCGGATGCTCCCAACGCTAGATGACGTTGGACGCGCCATCAGCCGGGAAGAGGAAGATGCGTTGCTTTCCGGTTCATTCGGGTCGCTGACCACGCTTTGGAGCCCCGAAGAGGTTCTGATCACCAGATATCCGTTTCGACATCGTGGAAATAATATCCCTACGAGTTTTTGCTCTTCGCAGGTCCCCTGTGATGGGCATTGCGTTCGACAGCGCCGCTGGCGGAAAATACAGTTCAATGGAATTTTGCGGAATCGTGTTGTCGAGCTGAATCAATTCATCGATGACAGCGGAATACAAGTTGTTTTGTCCCGGCGTAATTACCGAAACGATGTCGAGAGTATAAGGACTGACAACATTCAAACCCATCAATCGTGGGTCAGCAGGAACTGAGGCATCGTAGACAAAGATGGCTCCAAAATTGCCGGTGCCCACATAAGTCAGCCCTTTTTGATAGGCGAGGCTAAATGCGGTCAGGATGCCCGCGCCGGTGCTGGGTGCTGGAAACGGATTAAGGAAAGGAAGCTGCTGTTGATTCAAGACTTGAGGGCTCAAGGGATTCGCCAGATCCAGAATGATGATGCCATCGCTGTCCGCCGCCAGGATCACGACGCCATTGACTGTGGCCACTGCATCCCAAACCGGGATACCGTTACCCGGCAGATATTTAGACTGCAATGCGGGAGAGCTCGGGTTCGAAATGCTGTAAATCAGCAAACCACCTTGCCCAGTGGCCACAAGCAAAAGTGGGCCGGAGATCGACATTGTGGATGCCACGGGCATCGGAATACTGGCCAGTTGATTCGGTGAGGCTGGAGTTGTCACGTCGTAAACAATCAGCCGCCCGTCCGTCGTACTCACGAACAAGTCATTGCCCAGTAAGGCCAAAGCACTCACGGGAACGGCTACGCTTCCGATTTCTGCGGGAGCCGCGGGATTGGATGCATCGATGATCTTGAGGTAATTCGACAGGCCAAAGAACACCGTCGTACCTGAAGTCTGAACGGCAGAAGGCGAGTTGTTATCATAATAAAGACTGCCTTCAAGAACAGGAGTTCCACCGCCCACGTCTAGAACTGCTAAGTCGGCCGCGTTTCCGTACTGCGCAGCAGAATAGAGCGTTTGCGCATTCAGGGCCTGAGCGTAGGTATAAGAGAAGATTTCCTGCGCCGACGCAACTGCCGGACCGCCTGGCGCCGACACGTCGTATACCGCGATCCCACCGGTTCCATCGGCGGTATAGAACGTGTTGTTGTTGGCCCATGCCGCACTTTGTGGATTGAAAATATCCGAAGTCGGGAGGTCTACCACATTGGCTTGTACGACAGGCGCGGACGGAGACTTGGTGTTTAGAACCACGTAGTTTGCCGAAGCGCCGTAGTTGAGGGATCCTCCGGTTGCAAGGACATTGTTTCCTTCAGTTCCCCAAACATACCCCAGCGGCACGGGGACGGTCGCGACTTGAACGGGTATTGCGTTCGAAATGTCGTAGACCACAGAATCAGCGAAAAGCAGGTTTCCGACGACCTGGAGGTGATATTCGGTGCTGCTGGTGGTCGAGATCGTCGCCAGCAGAGCGGGTGGCGACTGCGAAACATCGTAGGTCGCGACCGTATAGGTGGGGGTGTTGTTAATGTCTTCGGACCACGAAACATAGATCGTGTTCCCATTACCCGAAACGCCGAACACCTCGCCCACACCACTGGCAGGTGCTGGCAGATCGTAATGAGTATTAATCGCGTTTCCCGTTGTCATGTTGTAGACGTCGACAGGTAGGGGGGCAGACCCACTCGACCCAAGGTTGCTGTAATCGAGGTACAACATTCCATTATTCAGACTCCATCCCCACGGGGCGTTGGTGAGGGGAGTTACCTGTGTAAGCGTTGGCACCTGCGTCATCAGGCTATAAACGACGAGATCTAAGGAATCGACGCTGAACAAGGTGCTGCCATAGGTAAACAGGTTGGCGGGAGCATTGCTCGCCGCCTCGCCCGCATCAATCCAAAGGGGTTGGTCCGGGTTAGTGATGTCGTAAACATTAAGCGCCTCATATGGGATCGCCAGCTTGAATGAGTTTCCACTGCCCAACGTGTAGGCCCGATTGCCACTAACCGCGACTGATTTCACAAATGTAGCTTCCGGCGGTTGGGGAATGTTGAAGTTGGCGTAGTCATAGACACGATTGACCAGCCCGGGAAAAGCCCCTGTGACAGCGACTTCAGCCTGCTCCGTCGTCGAGCCATTCTGAGCCTGAACCGGAACTCCACCAGCCTCGTCCGCGGTAGTCGGCGCTGTGTACAAACCTCCCGAGTTGATCGTTCCTCCTCCTGCCAGCACCGACCAACTCGGCGAAAGCGTGGTGCTGCCCTCAAGGGCGTCGAACTGCAGCGTATTCCCCAAGCTCACCATCGGCTCCGATGGTGTAATGCGAAACGGCAGAATACGGAGCAACACAACGTCGCAGGAGTTAGTGCCCTGCAGGCAGCCCGTTACATGAGAATAACTTTCGCCCGAAACCGTCGGCGCGGTAAACAGCCCGGACGACGCAATATTTCCCGCATCCGACGTCCAAGACACGACGTTTGGCGTGTTTGCTCCGAGAAGCCGATACTCGAACTGCAAGGTCTCGCCAGACGATAGGTCCTTGTTTGGAGCATGAATCAGCCGATTCGGTTGCCGGGTGAACTGAACGGAGTTGCTTGTTTCTGCGATTGTTATAACACCTCCCGGCTGGGGAGGGACGCTTATGTACACAGGCCCTGAGGTCGCCCCGAAAGGGACATCGACTGTGAGACCATTGCCCGTTTGCATCGACATCGAAACGCTCGTACCGTTTGCGCCCGAGAAAACCATTTGCGGCGTTTCAATGAGGTTAATGTTGAACGTTGCATTGACGGTAAGCACCTCGCCCGCACTTGCTGAACTCGGTGTGATCGAGTTGAGCACGACTGGAACCAGGATGGTTGCGGTCGAATTGCCGAATTTTGTTGGGTCCTGGAAGCTTGTGGCCGCGATGGTGACGCCGGTTGGATTGGGCGCGGTTGCGGGAGCCGTGTACAGGCCATTGGAGGCGATCGTTCCGTACGTGCTGTTTCCGCCCACAATCGCGTTCACTGACCACGTCACAGCGGGATTGAACGCGCCCGTCCCCTGAACCGTAGCCGTAAACAACTGTGTTGTTCCCACTTGCAGGTTCGCGGTTGCGGGACTGACGCTCACGGAAGTGACTTGTGACGGCGGAGGGGGAGGTGGTGACTGAGAACCAGAGCCGCCGCCTCCACAATCCGTCAGAATTAAGCAACTCGCAAGCATGCCAAGGCCCAGAATCCGCCGACTGGAGATGTTCCGTCCTCGGAAGAGCTCTCTAAAAGATCGGTTGTGTGCGAATATGTCGCCCATTAGTTCAACCTGAACCGCATCGAATTATAAGCTTATAAAATGATCAGGTCATCGAGACTGGGCTTTTCGTCTACTCTCCGGGAAGGAAGGTACCTTATCGAGATCGCAGTCTTATCTACTCCATCTCGAGCAGGACAGTCATAGTCTCCACGCCATTCCACAGATTCTGTAGACGAAGGTTCTCATGGGCAGCTTGTTGATTGTCGTCGTAGTTGGCGATCGGTACCGTAATTGTGCGCGTTTGCGCCGCACGCTCCATCGCGCCCAAAGGAACGCTCCCACCCATGGTCGGCAAAAGTACCACCGTGTCGCGTGCACTCTCCACCGCTCGTATCACTTCCTGTGCGATGGGTAAGTCCATGGGGGTGCGCACCGCGTTATAGCTACCTTGGTCGCGAACCACTAACACGACCTTGGAATGCCCTACCAGGGTCTCTCGCGCGGGTTCAGTGTCGACAACGAAGTAACCGCGTGACCGAATGTAGTCGATCACTCGCTCTTGCCGTTCACGCCCACGACGAGTCGAAGGTCCAAATCGGCGGTGGCGGTTGGCGGGATTACACAAAGCGGGAAATAGAAATGGCTCCTCAGGTAGGACTCGAACCTACAACCCTCCGGTTAACAGCCGGATGCTCTGCCATTGAGCTACTGAGGAGTGGGAGCACGTTTCCTTGTGCTTGACTGTCTTGAAAATCATA
>Ga0210398_10006134_pt1 | contig 11112 bp, 8 predicted proteins | sample IncBWC4OmetaG_FD_161047 | JGI IMG/M metagenome (GOLD analysis project Ga0210398, IMG submission 161047) | Forest soil microbial communities from Barre Woods Harvard Forest LTER site, Petersham, Massachusetts, United States - Inc-BW-C-4-O | ecosystem: Environmental > Terrestrial > Soil >... | reverse complement strand
GGCCGCGACAATTCCCCAGCGCTCCCGCCGCTTGGGCAGCCACAATTTCTTGTAGGGGTCGTCGCCGCGGCCGAAATTGATCTCATAGGGGCGATCGTCGGCGAGCACGCGCTCGATCAGCTCCATCGTCAACAGGGTGCCGAGCGAGAACTCGTCGAACCGCTGGTCGTGCGCGAGCTTATAGATGACGGCGCGGCCGTTCCACACGATCCAGAACTGGGCCGCCGCGGGGACGCCGTCGAGGGACGCAATGCCGAGACGCAGCGCGCCCTCGCCGGCGGCCAGCCGGATCAGCGCCGGGATGAAGTCGGGGAACGCCTCGGCCGGCTTCCAGCTCCTTGCATAGATCGCCTGGTAATCGGCGATCGCCCGCTCGATTCCGGCGGGTCCGGCGTAGAAAGCGGTTTTAAGTTGGGCGCCCGCGTCCAGCCGCCGGCGCTTGCGGCGCCAAGTGTTGCGCAACTCGGAAGGCCGCTCGCCGAGGTAGTCGGCAAAGCTCATCCCGGCGGTCTCTTCGAACCAGGTTCCCGAGTGAAACCTGCATTCGACAAGGAGCCCGGCGCGGCGCAGGGCGCTGACGATGGCGCGATAAGACGGATCGCTTGCATCGAGCTCATCCAGCGCAATGATGTCCCAGCGCGGCGATTCGCCGAGCGCCTCGCCGAGGATCGCGCCGAGCCCCTCTGCGACATCGGCCGCCGGTGCCGCGAGGATGCCGTGCTCGACGCTGTAGGCGTTGGCGAGGCTGGCCAGGCGCCGCCCCCCAGGACTCGCGACCACTTGTCCGGTGCCTACCTGGAACGCCAGCGCCGCCGCCGAGCCGGGCCGCTCGTCGCTGTAGAGGCGGGTTTCGCTCGCGGCAGGGACTCCGTGGCGCGCCATCAGGTCGTACCAGCCGGGCAGCGCGAAAAATGACTCCCGCGCCGCCGCCTCGAACAGCGCGGCGAGCCCCTGCGGCAGTCGCCGAAAATCGGGGTTGCGGTAGACTGGCATCAGCAGCCCGGCATTACCCGGCGCCGGCCCCGCTGCCGCTCTTGATCCGGTGGCACAAGGTGCGGATCCTGACCTTCACGACGCTCTACCCGAATGCTGTGCGCCCGCAGCATGGCATCTTTGTCGAGACGCGCCTGCGCAAGCTGGTCGAAAGCGGCCGGGTCGAGGCGCGAATCGTCGCCCCCTGTCCGTGGTTCCCGTTTTCCTCGGAGCGGTTCGGGGCCTATGCGGCGATGGCCCGGGTGCCGCGCGCGGAGACCCGGGGCGGGCTCCACATCGAGCATCCACGCTATCCGCTCGTCCCCAAGATCGGCATGAGCAGCGCGCCCCTGGCCCTCTTCGCCGCTTGCCTGCCGCGGCTGCGCCGGCAGATCGCCATGGGCGGAGATTTCGACCTGATCGACGCGCATTATTTCTATCCCGACGGGGTCGCCGCGGTGCTGCTGGGACGCGCCCTCGGCCGGCCAGTGGTGGTGACCGCGCGCGGCAGCGATCTCAACCTGATCGCCGAGCATAGGGTGCCGCGGCGCTGGATCCATTGGGCCGCGACGCGTGCGGCCGGGCTCATCACCGTGTCGCGCGGGCTCAGGGACCGGCTCTGCGCATTCGGCGTCGCCGCGGAGCGGGTGCGGGTTTTGCGCAACGGCGTCGATCTCGCGCAATTCCGTCCCGGCGACCGGGCCGCTTCGCGCCGCCGGCTCGGCTTCACCCGGCCGACCCTGCTCGCGGTCGGAAATCTGGTCACGCTGAAGCGGCACCCCCTGATGGTCGAGGCCTTGGCGCTCTTGCCCGATGCCGATCTGGTCATCGTCGGCGAGGGCCCGGAACGGCGCGCGATCGAAGCCTTGGCAGCCGCGCGCGGCGTCGCCGGACGGGTCCGTCTCCTCGGCCGCCTGCCGCAACAAGAGCTGCCCGAAATCTACGCCGCGGCCGATCTCCTGCTGCTGGTCTCGACCCATGAGGGCTGGCCCAATGTCCTGCTCGAGAGCATGGCCTGCGGCACCCCGGTCGTGGTCGCCGACCTCGCCGGCATCGGCGATATCGTCGCGGCGCCCGAAGCCGGCCGCATCGTTTCGCAGGTGACGCCCGATTCGCTCGCCGCCGCGATCCGCGATTTTCTCGTAACACTCCCAGACCGGGCCGCGACCCGTGCCTACGCCGAGCAATTCGACTGGCGGAGCACGACCGATGGCCAGATCGCGCTGTTCGGCGAAGTCTGCGCGCGCCATCCCGAGCCCGCGCGGCCAGCTTCGGCCACTCATCGGCGCAGCAGCCGGTCATAGATTGGGGCGTAGCGGGCAACCGAGTGCGCCCAGCATCGCTCGCCGTCGATAAAGCCGGTGGCGCAGGCCCGGATGCGCGGCCAGGATGGCTCATCGTCGAAGGCGGCGAGCACGCCGGCGGCGAGCTGTTCCGGATCGCCGGGGGGAAACAGATAGCCGGTCTCGTGGTCGCGGATCAGCTCGCGATGGCCGCCGACATCGGAGGCGGCGACGATCCGCTCCTGGGCCATCGCCTCGAGCGGCTTCAGCGGCGTCACCAGCTCGGTCAGCCGCAACGACAGCCGCGGAAAGACCAGCATGTCGGCAAGGTCGTAATAGCAGCCGATCTCGTCATGCGGGACCCGCCCGGTGAAAACGGCGCTATCGCCGAGGCCGAGCTCGCCGGCGAGCGCCCGCAATCGATCCTCCTCGGGGCCGCCGCCGACCAGCAGGACGGCGATACCCGGGCGCCGCCGCCATATCGCCGGCAGCGCGCGCAGCAACAGGTGCAAGCCCTCATAGGAATAGAACGAGCCGAAAAAGCCGAGCACCCGCTTGCCCCCGAGGCCGAGCCGGGCGGCGAGCGCCGGATCGGGGCGCGCCGCGCCGCGAAAGGCATTGCGGTCGACCGCGTTGGGGATGACCGTGACCTTCTCGGCCGCAATCCCGCGAGCTGTGATCTCGCCGCGCAAACCCTCGCAGATCGTCGTCACCGCATCGGCCCCGCGCAGCGCGCGGGTTTCGAGGAGCCGCGTCGCGCGATAGCGCAGCCCGGCGATCCCGCGCGTGCCGCCGCCGGCGGCGTCCTCCCACAAGGCGCGGACCTCGTAGACCACCGGCAGGCCATGGCGGCGCCCGGCGCCGATCGCCGGCAACGCGTTCAGCACGGGCGAATGGGCGTGCAGGATCTGCGGCCGGACTTCCTCGATCACCTGGTCTAGACGGCGGCCGAGATCGGCCATGATCTTAAGCTCGCGCGCCCAAGGGAGCCGGGCGCCTGGCCCCTGCGGCGGCGGCGTGCGCAGAAATTCCCACGCGCCGATCCGCTCGCGCGCCGGCCCTGGCGCATAATGCTTGCCGCTGGTCAGCAGCACCGGGTCCCAGCCCAATGCCCGCTGCTGGTCGACGATGCCGAGCGTGCGAAACACATAGCCGCTCTGCAACGGCAGCGAATGGTCGAGGATATGCAGAACCCGCATCGCCCGGATCGAGTTGGTTGGCCGCCCGCCCGCCCTTATACCAGGATCGGCGGGTTTCCCGAGCTTAGCGCGCATTGGCTCAATCGGAGTTAACCCCGGTGCCCGCAGAAACCGGCCTGGCCGGCGGGGTCGCGTTGCGGCGCGAGGCCTTGCCGCCGCTCCCCGACCTCGAGCGCGAATGGCGGGCGCTCGAAGCCGCTGGCCACCCGTCATTCTTCGTCTCGTGGGCATGGATCGGCAGCCTGCTCGCGGCGATCCCGGCGGCGAGCCGCCCGATGCTGCTGCGCGGCCGGGCGCCAGGCCGCACGGTGGCGCTGGCCTTGCTCGGCAAGGCGGTGACCCGCCGCCACGGGCTGATCCGCGCGCGCGGCCTCTATCTGAACGAGACCGGCGACCCGCGCTTCGATGCGATGTCGATCGAGCACAACGGCGTGCTTATCGCGGCCGGCAGCGAGGCCGCCATCCTAGAGGCGCTCCTGGCCTGGTTCGCCGGGATGCGCGGCGAGGCCGACGAGCTGCACCTGAGCGGCTCGCTGCTGCGTCTGCCCGAGCCCATGCTCGCAGCGCATCGGCTGCTGTGCAGCGCGGCTGCCATGCCGTCCTATTCGGTCGAGCTCGGTCTGCTCGCCGCCGGCGACGGCGCCCTCGACCCGGTGCTCAGCGCCAATGCTCGCCATCAGCTGCGCCGCGCCATCCGGCATTTCGAGGCGCAGGGTCCGCTCGGCCTGAGCGAAGCCTCTACCGAGGCCGAGGCGCAGCGCTGGTTCGGCGCAATGAAGACGTTGCATTGCGCCTCATGGGCCCGGCGCGGCAAGGCGCACGCGTTTACCCACGGATTTTTCGAGCCGTTCCACCGCCGGCTGATCGAGCGCAATTTTGCCGAGGGCGCAATCCAGCTGCTCGAAATCCGCGCCGGCGAGCGGACCATCGCTTATCTCTACAATTTCCGCCATGACGGCCGGGTCTACGCCTATCAAAGCGGGTTTGCCGATGCCGATCCGCGCGAGCGCCCGGGGGTCGTCGCCCACGTGCTGGCGATCCGCCACGCCTGGCGCGCCGGCCTGCGGGTCTACGACTTCATGGCCGGCCATAACCGCTTGAAAGAGAGCTTTGCCACAAGCTGCGAGCCGATGCTGTGGCAGGTGGTGCAGCAGCCGCGCCTGCGGTTTCGGGTCGAGCATCTCGCCCGCCGGCTGAAGCAGCGGGTCCAGCCGTTCGCCCGGGCGTTCACAATGAAATCGCTTGCCGCCGGCCGGGCGAAACGATAGGGCAGGGCCGCCGCTGCTCGCCAGGAGCCCCATGTCGACCCTTGTCACCGGCGCCGCCGGGTTTATCGGCTTTCACGTCGCCAGGGCGCTGCTCGAGCGCGGCGACCGGGTCGTCGGCATCGATAACCTCAACGATTATTACGATGTGCGGCTCAAGGAAGCCCGTCTCGACGAGCTCGCCGAGTTCGCCGGCTTTACCTTTGTCAAGCTCGACATCGCCGACCGCGACGGCATCTCGGCCGTGCTCCGCGCCCATCGGGACCTTTCCGGCATCATTCATCTCGCCGCCCAGGCCGGGGTGCGCTATTCGCTCGAAAACCCTTACGCCTATATCGACGCGAATGTGATGGGCACGATCGTCATGCTCGAAGCGGCGCGGCGCCTAGACCGGCTCGACGCGTTCACCTACGCGTCCTCCTCCTCGGTCTACGGCGCCAACAAGAAGCAGCCGTTCAGCGTCGACGACCCGGTCGAGCAGCCGGTCTCGCTCTACGCCGCGACCAAACGCAGCTGCGAATTGATCGCGCGCAGCTACAGCCACCTCTACCGGCTGCCGGCGACCGGGCTGCGGTTTTTCACCGCCTATGGCCCGTGGGGCCGGCCCGACATGGCAGCCTGGCTGTTCACCAAGGCGATCCTCGCCGGCGAGCCGATCAAGGTGTTCAATGAAGGCCATATGGCGCGCGACTTCACCTATATCGACGATATCGTCGCCGGCACGATCGCGGCACACGACCGCGCCCCGGCTGCCGGGGCCGTCGGCGACGAGGTTCCGCACCGGATCTACAATCTCGGCAATCATCGGCCGGAACGGCTGCTCGATTTCATCGCGATCCTCGAACGGGCCCTCGGGCACACCGCGATCAAGGAGCTGCTGCCGTTGCAGCCCGGCGACGTGCCGGAAAGCTTTGCCGACATCGAAACCGCGCGCCGCGATCTCGGCTTCGAGCCGAAGATTTCGATCGAAGAGGGGATCGGGCGCTTTGTCCAATGGTACAAGCGCTACCACCGCATCAACTGATGGGTCTGCGCCGGCGATGATCGTGCCGCGCGAAAGGCTTTGTTAACTGCGTTGGATCAGCCTGGGCGGAATTCAATCGCGATCGCCGATCGGGGGCTGACGGGCAAAGGCTGACATGGAACGCGGGTTTGCAGTCATCGGCCTCGGCTATGTCGGCTTGCCGGTGGCGCTGGCATTGGCCAAAAAGTTCGAGCCGGTCATCGGCTTCGATATTTCTGAGCGGCGGATCGCGGCGTTGCGCCAAGGGCACGATGCGACCGGCGAGGTGCCGGCGGCGTCGTTGCGCGCGACCCGGCTGCGGCTGACCCTCGATCCCGAGGCGCTGGCCGAGGCGAGCTTTCTGGTCGTCACCGTGCCGACGCCGATCGACGGCGAACGCCGCCCCGATCTGCGCCCGCTCAGCCAAGCCTGCGCGCTGATCGGGCCGCGGCTAAAGCCGGGCGCCGTTGTCGTCTTCGAATCGACCGTCTATCCGGGCCTCACCCGCGAGGTCTGCGGCAAGCTCTTGGCCGAGGCCTCGGGGCTGGCGCAGGGCGAGGGCTTCAAGCTCGGCTATTCGCCGGAGCGGATCAATCCCGGCGACCGGCATCACCGGCTCGAAAACATCGTCAAGATCGTCGCCGGCGAAGACCGCGAGACATTGGAGCGGGTCGCCGCGGTCTATGGGCAGATCGTCGAGGTGGGCCTCCACCGCGCCTCCTCGCTCGAAGTCGCCGAGGCGGCCAAGGTCATCGAAAATACCCAGCGTGATCTGAACATCGCGCTGATGAACGAGCTGGCGATCATCTTCGACCGGCTCGGCATCCCGACCCGCGAGGTGCTGGCGGCGGCCGGCACCAAATGGAATTTTCTGCAGTTCACGCCGGGGCTGGTCGGCGGCCATTGCATCGGCGTCGACCCGTACTACCTGACCGCGCGGGCCGAGGCGGCCGGCTATTACCCGCAGGTGATCCTGTCGGGCCGCCGCATCAACGATGGCATGGGCGGCTTCATCGCCCAGCGCCTGGTTAAATTGCTGATCGCCGCCGGGCGCCCGGTAAAGGAAGCGCGGATCGGCATCGTCGGCCTCACCTTCAAAGAGGACGTGCCCGATCTGCGCAACAGCCGGGTCCCCGACATCCTCGCCGAGCTGCGCGAATACGGCATTGCCGCGCTGGTCGCCGACCCGCTCGCTGACGCCGCGGAAGCCAAGCGCGAATACGGCATCGATCTGGTTGCCCTCGACCAGCTCGACGGGCTCGACGGGTTGATCCTCGCCGTGCCGCACCGGGTGCTCAGAAAGGCCGGGTGGGACAAGCTGTTCGCCCGGCTGGCTCCGGGCGGCGTCTTTGTCGACGTCAAATCGGCGGTCGCTCGTGACCGGGTGCCGCCGAATGTTCATTATTGGAGCCTGTAGACAGCGCGGAGCTGACTTCAGCCGGAAGCCGCGTCCATTGCCGGTCATTCACCCGTCCGCAGTCTGACGCCACACCGTGTCATTTATCGGGCGTCGATCGGCCTCCAGCGCCGCAGTGACGTGATAACTTCAAGTATTTCAATCGATTGACGCAACCGAGCATGAGATCGGGCCAATCGCTCCTTCGGTCATGACCCCTCTGCGCCATTGACGTGGGCGCACTGACCGACCAACGTTATCGGCTAGTTGGTCACTGCTCGATCGAGCAGATGGCGAATCGCGCGGCGAGCCGATTTGGCCGCGTCCAGCAGCACTCCGACTCCGCCCGCGCCGCAGACACGACGATCCAACGCTCCGGAGAGCCGCGCCGCTGCGGCGGCAAATCAACTGGGTTCGGGCGCCAAACCGCACCTGAGAACACCGCGGGTCGGCCAGGGCCGACTCTTGCCAGGAGGAAAGCGATGCACATGCGATCTTTTTCGGCGCTTTTTGGCGCAGCGATCATCATGCTTGGGGCGCGCACAGCACTCGCCGGCACTGTTGCCTTGAGCGTAGGTCCAAGCGGCCTTTACAGCACGATCAGCGCCGCTGTAGCCGCCGCCGATGCCGATGCCAATGCGAGCGACTACTATGTGATCAATGTCGCACCGGGCACTTACACCAACGATTTTTCGACAGTGACCCGGCCAATGACCATCCAGAGCAATACTGTCGGCGGGGCGGTCATCCTCAACGCCACGGTGCCGCTGCCCAACGAGAAGGGCATCATCCTCAATTTCTCGAACCTGATCGTCGATGGTCTGACCTTTCAAGGGGCGGAGATATCCAATGGGCTCGGCGGCAACGGCGCCGGCATCCGTGATCAAAATACCACCCTCGGCAACGTTTCGACGGCCGGCCCTTACCTGATCGTCTTGAACAGCAGCTTCGTCAACAACCAAACCGGAATTCTGACCGGGTATAACTCCGCGCAGTCGATATTAGTATCCAAGTCCACTTTTATAAACAATGGCAACCCAAACGTCAATTACTACCAGCACGCGCTTTACGTCAACTATGCGGGCAATCTTACCGTCAGCAGCAGCGTATTTTGCGGGCAGCTGATCGGGCACGACATCAAGAGCCGGGCGATGGTCACGAGCGTGTCCGACAACCAGCTTTACGATGGCCAAGCCGATCCGGCTATTGGCTGCAACGCCGGCTCGACCAGCTTTGCCATTGAAATCGCCAATGGTGGCATTGCCAACATATCGGGCAATCAAATCATCCAGGGCGTCGCTTCGCCAAACTATACAATGGTCTCCTATGGGGAGGAGGGTCTGCTGTACAGCACCAATCTGGTGCTGGCATCATACAACACTTTTACCAATATCGGGCACAATCGGGCGACCGGCATTCTGGAAAGTTCGGCATGCATTCCGATCGAGCTGATCGGCAACACGTTCACTGGGGTTGCCACTCCGGTCAGCCCCCCCAATTGCGCCGTCTACGAATAACCCGGCGCGTCTTCGGGCGCGTTTCGGCCGCCGCAGCGAGCCCGGAGCGCGCTCGATCGCGTCCGGCCGTCGCTCAGCCCGATGCGCCCGCAACGGCTAGCGCAGCGCGTGATAGAGCCGCTCGTCATAGAGAGCGCCCTCGAGCGGCGTCAGCTGCTGGCGAAATTCCCGGGTTGGCGCCGCCATCGCGCTCGCCTCGAAAGCGTCGCGGTGGCACCACCACTCGACCAGAGTGAAATGGTTGGGGTGGCCGGCCCATCGCAGCACGTCGAAGCGCAGGTTTCCCTCGCTGCTTCGCCCGGCTTCGGCCAACGATCGGGCGAGATCGGCCACGCGGTCCTTGCCGGCGGGAAAAACGTCGATGTGGGTCAGAACCCATACCGCCATGGGTCCGCCGGGCCCGGCTGGCCGCTCGACCGAGAGGCCGTCAAAGGATCGCACCTCGAACGGGCTGGCCAGGATCGGCTGCAGCTGGTCGCCAAACGCGCGTGCCGCTGCGCCGGGCGCGTGCGCCGTGGCGGCGGCCTCCCATGCCACCCCGCGAGCAGCGCCAAGCGGTTCGGCCGGCCGATTTCAGCGAGCGCCTCGAACCCGGCATTGCCCGGTTCTTCGCGGCCACATACCGCCAATTGCCGGGCCAGTGTCGCGGCCTGCAACGCGGCCGACGCGGCAACCTCAATATAGGCCACGGTGTAGATCGGCTTGCCGCCGGCGGCTTCCCCGGCATCCATCATGCTGCCGCCGGCGCCAGGCGAAAGCGGCAATCGAGGTCGCGGGCGATCTGGTTGACGAGATCAATCTCCCAGGCGAGGTATTCGCGCATGTAGCGCTCGCGCTCGGCCGGCCGGTCGCGGGCCGACAGCGCCACATCGTCGGGTTCGTCGGCGAGCCGCCCCATGCCGGTTTCGAGCGGCAGCCCGGCTGCTTGCCAGGCCCCGGTGCCGCCGGCCAGCACCCGCACCCGGCGCCCGGCAGATGGTGCGATCTCGGCGGCGGCCAGGCGGGCGATCGCGCCGTCCTCGCTGGTCAGCACCAGATCGCCCTCGGCCGGCAATTTCGCCAGCGCCGCGCCGAGACGCGCCCGGATCGCGAACCACGCGCCGGGGATGTGGCTTTCGCGATGGCGGCGGCTCGATGCCAGATCGACGACGACGGCCGCGGCATCGGCGCGCAGCTCGGCGGGCGAGACGGTCGCCGGCTCGGGCCCGGCGAGCGGAAAGGCATCGTTGCGCGGGGCCGGGGCGCCGCGCTCCAGTTCGACGCCGTCGAGAGCACGGTCGAGCACCGCCGCATCCCAACCCATCCGCCGCAACCACGAGGCGGTGATCCGCGCCCGAACCCCGGTGTCGTCGACCAGCACAACGCGCGCACCCCAGATGCCGAGCCAGCTGTCGGTCTCCTGGACCAATTGGCCGCCCGGCGCCATCAGCGATCCTGGCAGATGCCCAGCGCCGTATTCGGCCGGGTCGCGGACATCGAGGACGTAGAGCGTGCGCCGGTCGGCCTCGCGCTGCCATTGGGCAAAGGTGGCGCGGTCGATCGCCGGCACGCCGTAGCGGCGGCCCACCGCATCGGCCCGCTGTCGCGCCGCGGCCACACCGTCGGCGGAGACCTCGGGCGCGCGTCCGGTCGCCCCGTTGACCACATTGAGCCCGGCCAGATGCCAGGCCATCGTGCCGTCCTTCAACGAGACGACCCGGTTCGGCACGCCGGCGTCGATCAGCGCCTGCGCGCCGATGATGCTGCGGGTGCGCCCGCCGCAATTGACCACGACAAAGGTGTCGGGCGACGCGACCAGCTCGTGAAACCGATAGACCAGTTCGGCGCCGGGCACGCTGATCGCGCCGGGGATGCTGTTCGAATGGTATTCCTCATAGGAGCGGCTGTCGAAGATCGCGAGCTTCTCGCCCTCGCTCTGGCGCCGCGCCAATTCCTCGGCGCTGATCCAAGGTGTCTCGTATTCGTGCTCGACGACCTCGGCGAAGGCCTTGCTCGGCACGTGCACCCCGCTGTAGACCGGGAAGCCCGCCGCCGCCCAGGCCGACACCCCGCCGGCCAGGACCTGGACATCGCTCCAGCCGCCGGCGATCAGCCGCGCCGCCGCGCGCTCGGCGAGCCCGCCGCCGCCGGCGTCATCGTCGCAGACGACGACCGGCGCCGATCGCCGCGGCAACAGGGCAGTGGCCACGAGCTCGAGCCGGCTCAAGGGCAGGCACGACGCCATCAGCAGATGCCGGTGGTGAAAGCTGCCCTCCTCGCGCCCATCGACGATCGCGATCTCGCCGCCATCATGCAGCCGCCCACGCAATTCTTGCGGTGTGATGCTTTTCGCCATCGCTTTCGATCTCCTGCCGCAACGCTCCATTCCATTTGCCCGAATTCGCGGCAGGCGTCAAAGTCGCAATCGGGATCGCTCGATGGAGGCACGGATGTCAGAGGGACGACGCGCGCGGCCGGTGCCGACGCCGGAGACCATG
>Ga0210398_10006133_pt1 | contig 11113 bp, 8 predicted proteins | sample IncBWC4OmetaG_FD_161047 | JGI IMG/M metagenome (GOLD analysis project Ga0210398, IMG submission 161047) | Forest soil microbial communities from Barre Woods Harvard Forest LTER site, Petersham, Massachusetts, United States - Inc-BW-C-4-O | ecosystem: Environmental > Terrestrial > Soil >... | reverse complement strand
GCGGCGACGCACGTGATTGCCTTCAACTCGGAGGCGAACAGCACTCTTCCGTCGGCGAGAAAGCTGTAATAGAGCGGCTTTTCGCCGAGCCGGTCGCGCGCCAGGAACAGGGTCTCGCGCCGCTCGTCGTAGAGGGCAAAGGCGAACATCCCGTTGAAGCGCTCGAGACATGCCTCGCCCCATTCCTCCCAGGCATGGACGATGACCTCGGTGTCGCACCGGGTGCGAAAGACATGCCCCAGCGCGGCAAGCTCGGCCATCAGCGGCTGGAAATTGTAGATCTCGCCGCCAAAGACGACGCACACCGTGCGGTCCTCGTTGAAGATCGGCTGGGCGCCGCCGGCCAGATCGATGATCGCGAGGCGGCGATGCCCGAGCCCGACCCCCGGCGCATGATAAAACCCGTCACCGTCCGGACCGCGGTGGGCGAGCAGGCCGGTCATGCGGCACAGCAGGCCGCGGTCGGTCTCGCCGCGCCCGCGGCAATCGAAGATGCCGGCTATCCCGCACATAGAGCGCCCTCAAAACTCGACCCTAACACGCGAGCCAAAGCGGCGCAGCGCGTATTCGAGCGACAGGATTCTGGCAAATTGGGCTTCGTCGCCGATGCGCCCGAGCCGAAACAATCGGCTCAGGATATGCGCCCCGCCGGGCAGCACCGTCTCCCGGTACGGCTTGGCCAGATAGCCCGGCCAATCGCCGGGCGGGCGGCGAACATATCTGAGGCGATAGGTGTAGCGTCGCAACCAGGGCGGGCGGACATAGGTGGCGTAGTCGGCGATCCGCCGCGACAGCGGCGGTGGTGCAGCGAAATCATGACCGTAGGTCGACCGATAGCGCGCCAGCCGGCGATCGGCGCGGCAGATCAGCTCGGCCTCGTAGGCGCCATGATTTTTCCATGACAGGCGCAGCGTGCTCGCATGCTCGGTAATCGAGCGCTCGAGATAGGGCATGGCGGTGAACCCGTACCGGGCGGCGATGCTGTCGACCTTGCCGTCCCAGGCCCGGCAGCGAAAGCTGTGGTAGAGCCATTCGACGGTCGGTCGGGCCAGCAACGGCTCGTCGGTGCCGAGCAGATCCATGATCTTTCTTTCGAGCCCATCGTAATATCGCGCAGCATCGAACACCGGGGTACAGACGGCTGGATCGAACTGGCTATAGAAGCTCCATAAGAATTCACGAATCGTGTACCGGCGATCTGGGAGATAAAAGAAGTTGCGGAAAATTTCGCCGCCGCCGCCGTTGAAGGCGATGGCGTTGCCGCGCACCCGACGCGCCGACTCGGCGATCTCGGCGTCGTTCTGAAAGATGCCGCCATAGCCATAACCATCGGCGGCCAGAAAATTGCGATGCGCGACCTCGGCAAACTGGCCGGGCGGGATCATCGGCTGGTCGTTCTTGTCGATGACCGCGAGTGGAAAGCCTTCCTCTCGGGCGATTTCGCTGGCCAGCCGGACATCGCGCTCGGGCGCGCTGCCATAGACGTAGACGCGCGGCCGGGCGCCGTGACGGCGCAGGCAGGCCAGCATCAGGCGTGAATCATAGCCGCCGGAAAGGGCGCACCCGACACGATCGCCAAAGCTGCGGGCGATCGCCGCGAAATAGCGGTCGAGCAGCGCCATGCTGCGGTCGAGCGAGGCCTCGCGGTTTTCGCCGGTAAATTCGCGCGTCACCCGCAGGGCCGGGCGCACCACGTCCAATCCGCGCGGGCCGACCCGGATGGTGGCGCCGATCGGCGCCAGCGCGACCTCCCCGAACAAAGTCCGGTTGCCGGAAACGACGCCGTTGAACACGTATTCGCAGGCACTCTGCTGCGACAGGCTCAAGCTGTCGAGAACAGAAGCAAGCGCGTAGAACGACGAAGACACCACGCCCGCGGCGAGGTTGTAGAAGAGATGGTAGCCGCCGAACCGGTCGAGCCTGATCTCGGTGCAGCCGTTGCGGCCGAGAACTGCCGCGTAATGACCCATGATCGCGTCGTCCGCGGCCGGCGCCGAGGCCGCGCAATCGGGCAAGCGGGCGGCCGCGGCGGCGCCAAACCCGTCCTCGCCGACACAGGTGCCGCCGACAAAGACGAAGTCGCCGTTCGGATATCGCTGCAGCTGGACCGACCCGTTCTCAAACGTGGGATATGCGGCAAAGATGTAATCCGTAGCCTCGATGAGTTGCGGAGCGCCAAAGCCGAGCTCGGCGAAGGCCCGCCGCAACCCCGGCAGCGCCGCCGGCCGATCGCGGTTCGGCCCCCTGCACAATAGGAAAAAGCCGCCCATCAACGCTGGCCCGTCGCCCGCTCGTTACCGGCTCTGCGCAGCGAGGGAAGCCGAAGCGTCAGCCGAACGGCCAATCATCGACAATTTGTCTGATCTCGGAGCCAGCGCCGAAATCTCTGACCCAGCGGAATCGGGCCCCGTCCTTGAGCCAGACCGAGCCGTTCTCGCGCTCGCCATCCGGCTGGTCGTGATTTCGCGAGACGACCAAGCATCCGCCGTCCCGCAAATACCCATGCAGATGCCCGACCGCCAGGCGAATTTGGGGCAGCCCGAAATAACCGAGGTTCAATACGTTGCTCGCTCGGATCGCCGCAATACGGTCTTTTAAGCATTCCTTGCTGACCAGGCAATCGAGTTCCATGACGGCAACGCCGGGCTCGCGGCGCGCGGCCGGATGCACCAACGGAATCTGCGCCTCATGGCGCATCGCGGAGCGGAACCCGGCGCATCTCAGATAGAGCCGGGCCAACGGATTGGCGTCGGATGGCGCCCCCTGCCGCGGCCGGGCGAGGCGGATGCCAAGGCGGCCGAGGCGCGCCATGATCGGCTCGCCATCGGCGGCGCGGTATTCGACGACCGGGCCGCGCCGGTAGCGCAGCAGCCACAAATTGCGGTCGGCGACGATGGCCTGAACCTGGTCGCCAAACGCCCGGCGCAACGCGCGCACCGCTTCGACGGTCGTAATCCCGTCGGAGGCGCCGATGTCGAGCAGGGTGAGCCCTTGGCGCGGCTCGGCATGGATGTAGTCGCAAAGCATCTCTTCGGTCTGCCGCAACCTGCCGCGATTGGTGCGTTTCCATGCGCCGCCCATTCTCAAATCGTGCAGGATCAGGCTGAAGCGATCGGACCGGGGAGCGTTTGGAACATTCGCCGCCTCGGGGCATCCGGCGATCGCCAACAGGCTGTCGGGATCGGCAAGGCAGCGCGATCGCATTACCGACAGGCGCGGCAATGCTCCGGAAACGACAAACCGGATCACGATCGCGCCGACCCGGTCAGCGCCGGCTCACCGCCGGCGCGCGGATGATCGCCGCGGTGGACTCTGGCTTGCGGGGAGGCGGCGTCTCGGCCCGGATCATCGACCATCATTCAGGCCGAAAATATGCGAATAAGCAGTGAACATGCGAGACTGCGAAAACGAAGCCGCGACCCGTTCGCGGTTCTGCCGCCCGAGTGCCATGCGCTTAGCCGGATCGCGCAGCAAGTGGGCCAGCGCCGCGGCAAAGCCAGCCTCGTCGTCGCGCGCGACGACAAACTCGCGGTTGTTTTCGCACAGCATGCTTTTGACATCACCGACGTCGACCGCGGCGACGGCGCGACCGGCGGCCATCGCTTCGAGCAAGGCATTGGGCATCTGCTCGGTATCCGAGGACAGCACGAAGACGTCGAAGCCGCCCAGCACCGCCTCGGGTGCGACCTGGCCGGTAAAGATCACCCGCCCGCCGAGCCCCAACTCGCCGGCGAGGCCGCTCAGCGCCGGCCGCTCGGAGCCCTCGCCGGCGATCACCAGCCGCGCCGATAGCGACGGGTCGAGGCGGGCGAAGACGCGCAGCAGCCGCCCGATATTCTTTTCCCGCCGCAACGGCGCCACCGTGCCGATCACCAATTCGCCCGGCTGGCGGGTAAAGCCCGGTATCGCGTCGCGCGGATCGGCAAAGCGCTCGACATCGACGCCGTTGGGAATATAGGCGACCTGCGGCGCCGGCAATTTCCATACCCGACGGGCCAAATCCTCTAGCCGGCGCGACGGCACCACGACCTTGACGCAGCGGGTGAGGGCCCAGCGACGAAACCATACCCGGCGCGGGATCTGGCGGTCGGCCTCTTCCTCGCCAAAGCCGGCCTCGAAATGCATCTGGCGCGCGCCCCCCCACAGGCGATCGGCCATCGCCCATTCGATCGCCCCCCAATTATAGGTGATCAAGAGATCGGGCCGCACCCGCCGCAACACGGCGCTGCCGTCGAGCAGAGCAGCGAGGAGCCCGCGCCGGGCTCGCCCGCGCGCCAGCAAGCTCACCTCCAGATTGGCGGCGAGGTGCTGCGCCGCCGCGAAATTATCGTCGAGCGCCACCACCGTATGGCGCAGCGCCCCGCCAAAATGGTTGATCACGCGGACCATCCGCAGCGGGATCCCGCCGATCCCGAAGCTCGGGAACACATGGAGGAAATGCGGGCGCCGACGGCCGCTCTCGGCGCTATCGGCAAGGACCGTCATCGGCGCAGGCGCCGCGTCCCCAAATCCGCTATAGGTTGGCCAGCGATCAGTCTGGGCCAACCCCCCGGCTCGGCTGCGTTGAGGAAATCTGTACCTCTTCGCGATATGCCGTCGCAAGTTCGGGAGCGTACCCTGACCGCTCGCATATCGATACCCTCTGTGTTACGGTATGTTACAAGATGATCGGCTGCGCGTTGCAACACGATTCGGCGATTCCTCGCTGCTCACTGCGGCCTGGCGCGATCCGGTCGCCGGCGCGGCACGCGCAAATCGTCGGCCGCCGTCGCTGAGGCATGCTCGATCCCCGAACCTGGAGAGTGATCGACTGGCCGGCCGACCACCCTCCGTTGATCGTCGTCGTGGTCGACACCGAGGCCGAATTCGACTGGGCTCGCGAGCAACCGCGCCGGGCCATGGGCGTCACCTCGGTCAAGCGCCAGGCGCAGACCCAGCCGATCTTCGAACGCCACGGGGTGCGCCCGACTTTTGTGCTCGACTACCCGGTCAGCAGCACGCCGGAGGGATACGAGTTCATCCGCGACCTGCACCGCTCGGGGGCCTGCGAGATCGGCGCACACCTGCAACCCTGGGACACGCCGCCCTTTGTCGAGCAGGCAACGGACGAGAACTCGTATCCGGGCAACCTGCCGATCGAGCTCGAGCGCGAAAAGCTCTCCCAGTTGACCCAGGTCATTGGCGAGAATTTCGGGGTGCGGCCGCGCATCTACAAGGCGGGCCGCTACGGGGTCGGCCGCGCCACCGCGCAGATTCTCGCCGAGCTCGGCTACGAGATCGATGTCAGCGTCGTTCCCGGCACCAATCTGAGCCACAAATTCGGCCCCGATTTCTCGCATTGCGGCGCCCGCCCCTATTGGTTCGGCGCCGGCCCGGCCTTGCTCGAGATCCCGCTTTCGATCGGCTATACCGGATTGTTGGCGCCGGGCGGCCCGATGGCCTATGTGCTGACCATGAACGAGCGGCTGAAGGCGCTGCACGTGCCGGGCATCCTCGCCCGGCTCGGGCTGATCGAGCGCATCACCTTGACCCCGGAGGGCATCTCTTTCGCCGAACAGCGCCGATTGACCCGCGCCTTGCTGCGCAACGGTCACCGCGTTTTCAGCTTTACCTATCACAGCCCCTCGCTCGCCCCCGGCAATACGCCATATGTGCGCAGCGAGGCCGATCTGCGCGCTTTTTTGCAGCGCATCGAGCAGTATCTCGAATTCTTCATGGGCGAACTCGGCGGCCGGGCGGCAACCCCCTTCGAGATCAAAGCGCTGGCTGAGCAATGGACGCCGCGGCAATGCGGCGCCGCGGGCGCCCCAGGACCCGCGCAGCCCGAATTCCCGTCGGCAACCGCCTAGCCGGCGGCGCCACCCCCAGCAGCCCGCCTCCATCCGGCAGCGGCGAATGAATTACGCCCACGCAACCTCGTCGCGGCAGGAACTCGGGCTATTTCGCGCCGCCGCTGCCGGCTATCTGACGGTGCCGCTTCGGGTAGCCCCCGCCTGGTCGGCGCGGAGCAGCGCATCGAGATATTGCGGCAGCGGTTGCGCCGCGCGCAGAAAGCTTTCGAGCTGGCCGGCGGCGGGATGATCGGGATCGTCCATGCTCGCTGAAACCGCGACGAAGGCGGCGAGCCGGGCGCGCTGGAGCAGCACGGCGCGGGCCTGCAGCAGCTTGGCCTCGAGCAAGCCGCGGACGATTTTACCGTCGACCAGATAGAACGACCAAACCAGCCGGCGGCGTGGACCGCTGACGATCTGAGTGGCGCTCACCCGGACCGGCTCGCCGCCGAGCGACAGCTCCGCCGGCGCCTGTTCGGCCTCTCGCCACAACTTATCGTCGGCGATACGGTTGTCGGTGTTGGTCAGCGCGTTGCCGACCGCGCGCAAGCGATAGAGCGCCACATAGCGGACGACGAGGCCGGAGCCGGGCGCGGCGAAGGCTTGCAGGAATTGACGATCGGCGCCGTATACCAGCGGCCGCCAGCCGACGCCGAAATCCGCGACCACGTGCCATGGCGCGCCGACCCGCGGGCTCGCGGCTCGCGGCAAGCTCGAAACCGGGAACTCGCCGTCCAGCCTGGCGGCGTAGGCCGGACCCGCGACCGCGAGCACAATGGCGGCGGCGACCGCGACCGCGAACCGCCAGGCCGGCGGGCTCCGGGCCGGCGGCGGTGGCCGTATCGGTGACGCCGGCGGCCGCCGCTCCGCCTTGTCGACGAACGCCATCCCGATCGCGATCAGCAGCAGGATCACCAGCGAAAAGAACAGCCAGCCATAGAGGATGTGGTCCGCTTCGACCGCGGTGGCGCTGCCTTCGAGGTGCGCCAACAGGATGATCCCCAGGGCGCGCACGCCGTTGGCGCCGATCGGCACCACCAGCGACAGCGCGATGAACGCCGCGCGGCGCCAAAAGCTGCGGTACATGACCACGGCGAAAAAACACCCGAACACGGTCGAGGCGATCAAAAACCGCAGACCGGCGCAGGCTTCGGCAATTTCAAAACTGCCCTCGGGGATTTCGATCAAATAGCCGTCGGAAAAAACCGGGATGTGCAAGGCGTGCAGCCCGGCGACGACTATCTTTGCGGTGATCGTTTGCAAGGACGGGACCAGAAAGGCGCCGCTCGGCACCAAAAAGAACAGAAACAACAACGGCGCCAGCAGCCGCCGGAACACCTGCGGCCCCAACGCCACTAGCAATACCACCTCGAACATGCCGACGACCGCCAATTGCCGGCCCTCGTTGACGTCGAAAATCGCCGCGACCAGCCAGATCGCGGATAAGAGCGGCATGGCGAGCAGCGGCCAAAAGGCCGGCGCCGGCGACATCGAGGCGATCGTCGCCCGCCTCTCCCACAGCAGAAACCCGATCAGCGGCAGGATCAGAAAGCAATGATTGTAGGCGGTCGAAGCGATCCATACGCGAACCGCTGCCGCGATATCGCTGCGAAAAACCAGGCCAAAGACGACGGCCGACAAACCGATCGGCACCGCCGCCGCCGGCCACCCGCGAGCGGGCGCCGCGGCGACGGCGAGGCGCGCGCTGATCTCGAAGCCCGGGGCAACCGCCGGCGGTCCCATCGGCAAGGTCTTTGCCGGGTTGGCCCGATCGTCCGGCGAACCCGGCCTGGGCAAGATATCCATGGTCAGCCGATCCCCTTGACGATCAATGGCCCGAGCCGGGTGGCGAGCGCCAGCGGCAATCGTTTCCAGGCCGCGGCCAACCGCGCGTATTTGGGATTGAGCGGGTTCAAATCGGGCACGTCCTCGTTCTTTGCCAGGCGGAACTGATAGACCAGCGGCATCGGCTCGAACCCCCAATTGCGTTTGAACGCGTATGCCCCGGTGCCGATCTTGCTGCGGCCGAAATCGAAATGGCGGCAGCCGCGCTCGCAGGCTCGCCGCATCACCTCCCAATACATGAAATCGTTGGCGGCGAGCGTCCGCGCCGCTGCGGTCCCGCCGCCGTAGAACGGCAGAACCGTGTCGCGAAAATAGAAATTGAGCACCGCCGCCACCGCCTTTCGATCGCGGGTCACGGTGACGATATCGGACGCGTCGGAGAATTCTTCCCGCAGGATCCGGAAATAAGATTTGGCAAATACCGGCGTCCCCAGGTTATGCACGCTTTCGGCATAAATCCTATGCAGCCGGTCGACATCGTCGTCGGTCTCCGACCGCAGCCGGTTCTCTGTGCCCTTGCGAATCATCGCGCGCTGCTTGCGCGGCACCGATTTCAGATTGGCCTCGACGGCGGGGGCGATCGGCTTGCGGAAAATCGCGTAAAGGCCCGATTTATTCGGCCAGCCGGCGCGGCTTTCGGAAAAGCCGCGGATTTCGAGCACCGGCGCCCCGAGCGTATCCATCAGGCGCATCGCGCTCTCTTCGAGCGCGGCGAGGCTGGCCGGGTCGGCGGCGATCGGTCCGCCCTCGACCGCGAACGCGTTGGCGATCAAGGACGAGCCGAACAGGGCCGATCTGACATGGGTCAGCGGCAGCACCCCGGTCACCGTGCCGGCGCACTCGGCCAGCAGATAGTGGGTGCGGTGGCCAAAGGCGCGCTCGATCACCCGCCGCCACGGCGACAAGTGAAAGAACGTTCCGCCGGGGCAAGCGCGGACGAAATTGTCCCAACGCAGGGCATCCTGCGGCTGGAACGATCTTACCGCGAGCGGCGGTAGTCCATCCATGCGGGGATCAGTGGAAACGGGCCCGAGGCCTCACTCAGATACAACCGGTCCATGCGCGTCCAGGCGAAATCGCGCAACAGACGGCGCAGCCGAGGCTCGGTGCGGCCGAGGTTCAGGTAATGCCGCACCCGCGAGCGCAGCGGCGCCTCGTATTGCCGCGGCTGCTCGGGATCGACCTCCCAAGGATGCAGATAAAAGACCGGCGGGGCAGGACCGGCAGCACCCGCACGCGCCAGCAGCAGGCGGCTGAGCTGGTAGGGAAACAAGCGGAAATAGCCGCCACCCGAGGCGTGGAGGTCCTTGCCCAGCACGCGCACGGTGGTCAGCGGGATTTCGATCATCTGGGGACAGGGGGCGAACGGGAAATGCGGCGCGCCGGGAGTGCCGTAGATGTCGTGCCGCACCGGGTAGACGCTCGAACTGTAGCGGTAGCCCTCCTCTGCCAGGATCGGATGCGCCCAGGCCGTGGCGCGGCCGATCGAGAAGGTCGGGGCGCGATAGCCGTAAACGGCGACGCCGCCGGCATCCTCGAGAATGCGTTTGCTGTTGCGCACATCCGCGCGAAAGGCCGCCGGCGATTGGCGATCGACGCGGCCGTGGTCGGTGCCGTGGCTGGCCAGCTCGTGGCCCTCGGCGACGATGCGCCGCGCCAGCGCCGGATGCTGCCGGGCAATGCAGCCCAACGTGAAAAATGTCGCCTGAACGCCGGCCTCGCCCAGGATATCGAGCAGAAGGCAGGTGTTGCGCTCGACCCGTCCCGGCAGACGGTCCCAATCCTGTCGGTCGATCGTCGCGGCAAAGGCCTCGACCTGGAAGTAATCCTCGACATCGATGGTCATGGCGCCCGCGCCCGCGCCGGCATTGCGCCGCGCGGACCGCGGGCCGCCCGAAACGTGCGCCGGGTCGAGGCGCAGCCCCTCACCGCCAAGCGATCGGAGCTGCTTTGCCGCTGAGCTCATGGCCGTTCACCCTGAAAATAATGGGCTGCGATTTCGATCGCCCGGCGGATCAGGCGCTCGTGCCGGTCGACGCTTTTTTCGAGCCCTGCGAGGCGTTCGACGACCGCCGGAAGCGCTGCGCCCAGAGCGCCCTTTTCGGCATCGACCCCGGACGCCGGCGCCGTGCTGACCACGGCAATTTCCTCGCGCAGATCGGTGGCGACCTTGTCGACGGCACTCGCGGTCAAGGTATGAAGCTGCTCGAGAAACCCGTAGAGCAGAAGACGCGAGCACAACGTGTTGATCCGCCGCGGCACACCCTCGGTGTACTGGTGGATCACCGGAAACGAGGAGTCGGTGAATTGCGGGTCGCCTTTCCACTCGGCTCTCCGCAAGCGGTGTTCGATATAGGCTCTGGTCTCGGCCTCGCTCAACGGTCCGAGATGGTAGGCGGCGGTTACCCGCTGGCGCAGCTGCTCGAGCCCCGGGCTGCCGAGGATCGCTCGAAACTGCGGCTGTCCGAGCAGAAAGCTCTGCAACGCCATGGTCTTGTCGACGACGATGTTGGACAGCATGCGCAACTCTTCGAGCGCTTCGAACGACAGGTTCTGCGCCTCGTCGACGATCAGCAACACCCGCTTGCCGGTGCGATGCTGGGCCAGCACGAAATCGTTGATCCGCTGCAGCAGCGAGCCCTTGGCGAGCCCCTCCTTGGCGATGCCGAAACCGGCCGCGACCATGTGCAGCAGGTCGTCGCCGCCGAGCTGGCTGGTGACGATCTTGGCGGTGACAAAGCTGTTCTCGCTGATCGTCGCCAGTAGATTGTCGACCAGGATCGTCTTCCCGGCCCCGACTTCGCCGGTAATGATGATGAAGCCTTCGGCGTGGTGCAGGCCATAGACCAGATAGGCCATGGCTTGGCGATGGACGCTGCTCTCGAAAAAAAAGCGGGCGTCGGGCGTCAGCTGAAACGGCCGGGTGGCGAGCCCATAAAATTCGGCATACATCGGCTCAAAATGCCTTGGTCAGCAAAAACTCCAGCGAGTTCACGACCACGCTGCCGCTGCCCCCGCTGGACACAACCGCGCCGCCATTGGGCTGATAGGAAAACGTATAGTAGACCGACCCGGTCAAGTTGCGGGTGAGCAGATAGTTGAACCCGAGATTGGCGGTCCAAGTGCTTATATTATTGATCGGAACGGCGCTGTTGACCGTTACCAGATCGGCGGTATTGGTGTAGCCGAGCGAGGCGCTGCCGTTGAGATCGGGCCGGATATCGCGCGCCCAGGTAAAATTTGCCCCGACGCTCTTGGTGGTGGTGTTGATCGGCGGCGTCAGCCCGGTCTCGGTGTCGTAAAAACCGTACAATGAGTAGTTGTTGATGCCGATCGCGTCGTTGATCCCGAGATTGAACAGATGCTGGCGGTAGACGCCGTTGGTGAAGCCCAGGCCCGGGTTATAGAACGCAGTCGGTAGGTTCGTATACTGGTCG
>Ga0210398_10006132_pt1 | contig 11114 bp, 8 predicted proteins | sample IncBWC4OmetaG_FD_161047 | JGI IMG/M metagenome (GOLD analysis project Ga0210398, IMG submission 161047) | Forest soil microbial communities from Barre Woods Harvard Forest LTER site, Petersham, Massachusetts, United States - Inc-BW-C-4-O | ecosystem: Environmental > Terrestrial > Soil >... | reverse complement strand
AGCATCAGTCCCGGACCGCATCCCACCTCCAGGACACGTCCTCCCTGCCGCTTGAAACGAGCCCAGCGAGCAATACGCATGCGATAAAACTTCTGGAGAAGGCCGGTGACCAGCGGGCCATATGCCCGGTAGCGCTGTGGATAGTGAGAGTCCATGGACGCAGGGCGTGGCGTCGTAAAGACGATATGGCACGTACAACACTCGACGACGCGAAAAAAGTCCAAGGTAATGGGATCTTGCGCTTCGGAGTAAATTGGCTGGTTAGCGTCTCCCCGGCACACGGGGCAAAGCTGAGTCACGGGCGTTTCGGTCAGAGACATACGGAACGCCGGGTGTCGTAGTTCATACTAGCCCCGTTGCAATTTGACTGGCCTGATTTGCGCGTGGAGCAATGACGTTATCCGCTTTCACAACCGTCGGTCGCACTTCGTTCCCATAAGTTGGAACGGCATTAGTCCGTAGGCATCCGGGCATGAGGACGGCGGTCCGCGCTTGTTGTGTGCCCCTCTTCCTCGTCGAACGGCCGCTGCGGGATGCTCTTGCTATGATTGATGAAAGCGTTGGGACGATGCAGACCGTTCTTATAGGTACGGGCGACATACAATGCCGTGAATGCGAGCGTCCCACCGGTGTACGCCGCGAAGATCAGCAAGCCGCCAAGCAGGAACCAGAGCGAATGAGTCTGGATGTAGGCTGCGCACAATCCCGCCAAAGCCAATAGGCAGAACGGCAGCAGAAAGATGGGCAGCCGCAGGAACAGCGTGGAAGAGGACAAAATCCCGGCAATCGCAAAGATGGACAAGCCCATCAGGCCGTAGTGGGTGCTCCCGCCTATGCGCTTCTGGCGCTTGAAGGGGATGGCAGCACGACGAAATCCGACTCGGCCGACGGAAGCACGAAGGAATGGAAACGACGTGTTTTCACTTATGATCGCCTCGCGGACATCCTTCGTGAAGAGCGAAAACTCGGCCATGTCTAGAATGATCTCTTCATCCGCGACCATATAAAGCAGCCGGTAGAATAACTTCCGCGCGCTCTTGAGCAACGCCGGCTCTTCTCGATCCGCTCGTTCCCCATAGACAATGTCGTAGCCCTGTTCGTATTTTTCCGCGAACTGCAGGATCATTTCTGGAGGGTCTTCGCAATCCACGTCAATGAAAACCAGCAGGTCACCCCTAACGTTTCGCAGACCGCATTCCAGCGAGGCCTGGTAGCCGACGTTTCTGCTCGTCGTTAGGACGTAGGATGCGGGCCAGGCCTGCTGGACTTTCGCGATCTCTGCGAGGGTCCCGTCTGTCGAAGCGTTATTCAGAAAAACCAGATCCACCGAATAGCGCTCGGAGAGCTTCGCTAGGACCGGGCAAATCCGCTCAAAAAACAGTGGGATTGCGCGCTCTTCATTGTAGACGGGGCAAAGAATGGTCAGAAGCAGAGGTGCCATGGTTTGGTATCCCGCGAGTTAAACAGATTCATTTTGCCCCACAATGGAGTACGGGACAATCCACTGGACTTCACAGATGTCGCAGCAGTTAACCGAAGTCAGTCACCGTGCCGGGGAATTTTCATTTTTGAGCATGATTTTCCGTTGTGCCATGCTTTGTTTTCAGCCTGGCTAGCAGGAAACACAATGCAGTGCAGACCAGCCATCTTGAAACGTGGTGTTTCTAGTAACGATCTGTTAACACATCGCAAAAGGCAAGATGAACGATACCCTGTATCGTTGCCTAGATCATCTGCTGCCGCTGAAGAGCAAGATCGAACAGCATGTGAAGCAACGTTTTCGGCGACTTATTCCAGGCGGAGTTCGATGTGTTGCTCCACGACCCGACCGGCACGTATGTCGAAGGAGCGGCGGAAGAGAACCCAGGATGCGGCGGGGAGACAGTTGCACTCCCTGGACGAAATGGGCAGGAAGTGACTCGGTCGACTTGTCGAATATCCATGAAGAACATGGGCTTCGAGATGTTCACCTACTTGATCTGCAACTCGCCTGTCGCCTCGAGGGCTCGCGCACGAGCGCGACAGTGAAACCGCTAGGTTGTCATTTTGTTACCTCTCCTACGCTCTTCAACACCGAAATTTCAGAACTTTCGCTATGATTCAATGAATGAGGATCGCCTATTTCAATGACGCAACCACTTCTGTTTTATCGGAGCCGTCTCTCAAGGCGGTACCCGTTTGTGACGAGCCACAATCCTCGCAAGGGCCTCAGACGCCAGACACTCCGTGGAACTATACCACCTCAGTCGCACTCCTGACGCTGGTACTGCTGTGGGCGTGGAAGCTATATACCACGTGGGGAGCGTGGGGAGACCTGACGATCGACTCCGGCCACGAGATGTACGTGCCGAGTCTTCTCTCCCAAGGAAAGCAGCTATACCGCGATGTATGGTTCATGTATGGCCCGGCCGCCCCGTATTTCACCAGTTTTCTGTTTCGTTTGTTTGGCGTGAACTTGAACGTGCTCTATTGGGCCGGTTCGCTATCCGCGCTGGGCTCCGCAATATTTCTTTTCCTGATCGGAGTGCGGTTGTCTTCGTGGCTCATCGGCTGGACAGCCGGAGCGGTCATACTACTTGAGGCATTTCAGCCATCGCTTTTCTGTTTTCCTCTGCCGTATACGTCCGCCGCTGTATACGGTTGTTTTGTCGGCTGCCTATTCCTTTGGCTGGTGATCCACGGGTTGGAGTCCTCGGCGTGGGGATGGATGTTCTCCGCTGGCTCAGCAGCTGCCGTTGCTCTGCTTTTGAAACCGGAGTTTGGGACGGCCTGCTACACAATTCTAGGCCTGATGAGCCTGCTCCGTTGCTGGTCGCAGCGTTCGTGGAAGATCCTCGCTCGAGACGCTTTGGCGATCCTGCCCGGAGTCGTCCTTTGCGGTCTGGTGTGGCAATGGATGGTCTCCATCGCTGGAGTCGATTTCATCACGCACGAGAATCTGGTTTTTTGGCCATCGTCCTATTTCATGAGAACCTATGGAAAGATGTGGCTTGCGAAGAACGGTTTCGCGATCACCGTTTCCTCATTTCTTGGGGTCCTCATTCGCGCCATGCCCGTCGCCGCCGCTTTGTTGATTTCGTGCTGGTGTCTATGGTGGAAGCGTGCGGACAAGATCGCAATCGCTGCCAAAGTTACGCTGGTTCTTGCCTTCATTCTGTACGGCGCTTCGTTTTTCGATGCCGTCTCCGGCGCCTTTTTTCCGTCGGCAGTCGGGCTGGCGACTCTGTCAGCGGTTCAGAGGGACTACTTTTCGAACGCGGTACTGCCGCTTTTGAACACGGTTTTCTTTCCGCGGGATATGGTCTTATACGTCGCGATGGCATGCGGCGTGGCATGGATTTATTTCTGGCTCGCGCGACGTTGCGGTGAGCTTCGCGGTGCCGCCATCCCCTTGATCCTCACGTTTTCAAGTCTGCTGGCGTTTCGCTTTCTGATGAACATGTCCGCACATGGCTACCCGATCTTCTACAACGGGCCGGTGGTTCTTTCATTCTTGCTTATTGCTGTTCTGATCGTCCCGCGATCCGGCCGTTCGCGAAGATTTGTTTTCGTCGCGGAATTTCTTATCTGCCTGGGGTGCCTGACGCCGGTGGCAATGCAAGCCTGGTCGGCAGAACAGCACGGCAAGGATTTCGTGCCACTGACGACGGAGCGGGGCGCCGTCCGAGTTCCAAAACTTCTAGCGGAGAACTACAAGGTTGCGATTCAGTTCATGAAAGCGAAAGCCTCCCTCGGGCAATCTGTTCTCTCCGTCCCGGAAGACACCAGTCTATATTTTCTTTCGGACACTTACGCTCCCACTCGCCTTTTTTTGTTTACTCCCGGCGTGCTGGCGCCCGGGAAGATGACCGATGAAATGATTCGCGAAATCGACCAGAAACCGGTGAGCTACCTGATCTGGTCCAACCGCACATACTACGAGTTTGGAGTTCCAATATTCGGGAAAGACTTTGACCAGGAAATTGGCGATTACCTGAAATCCCACTTTCATCGAGTCGCCCGCTTGACATCTCCTGGTGGCAACTCCGGGGACTGGTCTGCTGATCTGTGGGAGCGTAATTAGGCCGGTAACTCAAGAAATATCAAGGGTTGTTATTTCTCCTCCCGCCCAACGTGATCCAAGCAAGCGCGGTGGACAGAGTGTGGCGGGCTTCTGCCGCGAGCGCGGGCAGCGTGCGCCGTATTTCCAGGCCTGGAAGAAACCACTGCAGGAAAGCCAAGCGAGCCCAAGTTGTCCTGATGGCTGCCGAGGGGGTTGAAAATCAGGAGATCGCGGCGCGCTTGCGCATTTCCCGACTGACCGTGCAGCTGTGAAGGCAGCGATTCCTGGCGTTGCGCGCGGCGGGTTGGACGCTCCTCGTGCAGGCCGGATCACCGGATCCATTCGCTTTCTAAAGCGCATGGACACCGAGACGGCTGCCGAAGTGGAACTGCATTTGATCGTCGACAACTACGGCACCCACAAAAACCCGCGCGTGAAATCCTGGCTGCAGGAATTCACCACGCTGTGACTGTGCATCTGTGACCGTGCTTTATTGCGGTCTCCCGATGAAGTTCCACTTCCCCCAAGCAAATGATTCATGCAGTGGCTCAAAATGCTTCCGCGCGAGGCTGGAAATTTGCTCCGGCTGGCTGAGCCACTGCTCGTAAGTGAGGCGCTCATAATCGATCATGGTTGCCAGGGCATCGAGTCTTCCGGACATCCTGCGGGATATCGGATTTTCTGAAATCAAATGTACGAACCTGAGGAAGGGTGTGAGCCAGGGCTCGACAAATAGCGCGCGGCCCTCGCTTGTAAGCACACGACGAATTTCTTTAAGCGTTTCATCGAGATCCCCAGGCAGATGCAAGAGATGATGCAATCCGCCTTGCACAATGACCGCATCCTTGCTGGCTGCAGCATAGGGTAGCTGGCGACAGTCGGCCACATGGCATTTTGCCCGGCCCTGATACTCTGCAACCAGCCGCGGCGACAGATCGACGCCCTCAAGATTGTAAAAACCGAGACGTTCCAAGGCATGTAGTCCGTTGCCCCGCCCGCAGAAAAGCTCGACGATTCGCGAATCCTTGGGCCATGCCGGGGCCCCCAGACGCTGCAGTCTCGCGACAAATTTGCGAATCTCCTGTTCGGGTGTCTCGAAACGCAGGTAGGCCGCTTCCCAGGGATCCTGAAATGGAGATTGGGCTTTTTCGAGGAGACTGTCCAAGCGGGTCGAATCCTCAGGAAAGCTCATTATGTTAGAGTATCGCAAAGACAGTCCGCAGAAAATGTCCAGCAAAGGGGACTCTGCTGGGACCGGGAACTTTGAACGGATTTGCGGGAGGCGAGGCGACAGACTACGATATGAGGAGCGATGACAAGCTAGTATTGAGCGAGCAAACAGCTTCGTTCTTGCCTGAGCAATCGGGCCTCCCCCTGGATGTTTCAGTAGTTATTCCTTGCCTGAATGAAGCCAAGTCGCTGGAATTCTGCGTCAAGAAGGCAGTAGCCGCCTTCTCGAAAGCGGGTTTGCGAGGCGAAGTGATCGTTGCGGACAATGGCTCAACCGACGGCTCGATCGAGATTGCCGAGATAAGCGGAGCTCGCGTAGTTCATGTCCTTGAGCGCGGTTACGGCGCCGCTCTAAAACAAGGGATAACATTCACTCGCGGTAAGTACGTCATCATGGGGGATGCCGACGACAGTTACGATTTCAGTGAGGTTCCGAATTTTGTTCACAAATTGCGCCAAGGCTACGACCTCGTAATGGGGAATCGGTTCAAGGGCGGCATCAAGCCAGGCGCAATGCCGCCGCTCCACAGGTACTTCGGCAATCCCGGTTTGAGTTGGCTTGTAAATTGTTTCTTCGGTGCGGGAGTCGGAGACAGCTACTGCGGAATGCGGGGATTTAGGCGCGATCTTTATGACAAATTGGATTTGCGCAGCACGGGGATGGAATTTGCCCTTGAGTTTGTCATCAAGGCCAGCCAGATTGGAGCCCGCATCTCCGAAATCCCCATCATTCTCTGGCCCGACAAGCGCGAAGGCCCACCGCATTTACGTAGCTTTCGTGACGGCTGGCGGAGTTTGCGCTTTATGCTCATGTACGCGCCCAATTGGCTTTATCTCTTGCCTGGCGTACTGCTTGTTCTTTGCGGTCTTGCACTGGTCACATGGCTTCTCCCTGGCCCTCGCCGCCTGAGTTCCCGGGTTACGCTGGACATTCATACAATGGTGTTTGGTATGATTTTCACGCTTCTCGGTGCGCAGATCCTCTCCATCGGTGCCTTTGCGAAGGTTTTTAGTTACGCCGCGCGCTTTGACCGCGGCACGATTTCGCTCAAGCGTCTCCTCAAACGGATTACGTTGGAAACCGGCTTAATCATTGGGGGTTTGATTTTCCTCGCCGGTTTCCTTGGATGTGCTCGGATCACGTGGCAATGGGCGTCCAGCGGCTTCGGTCCTCTTTATGAGATTCGCAAAGTCCTTTTTTGGGCGATGTGGCTTTTTCTTGGCATACAAATCATCTTCTCCTCGTTCTTTTTGAGTATGCTGGGGATCAGTCGCGAAACGTACATCGGCGATTACGAACTGAAGTAAATTTCTGGCCAAACCAAGCATGACGAATTCCTCTCACAATACTTGGTTCGTCTCGTGGGTGGGGCGAGCGCATCAATCACTGGTGTATGGACGCCGGGTTCGCGTTCTGGCCGAGCTCCTGGCGGCACATATCCCGGAGAACTCTTCTGTTCTCGATATCGGCTGCGGGAATGGCACCATCGGCAGCCTGATTCAATCCGCTGTTCCCTCCGCCCAATTCCAAGGCATCGAGATCGCTGAGTCTCCTGCCTGCCGAATCCCCTGTCGCTCCTTTGACGGTTTACATATCCCGTTTCCTGACGCGACCTTCGATGTCTGCATGTTCGTGGACGTGCTCCACCATACCAACAACATCCGTGAAGTTCTCGCCGAAGCCTGCCGCGTCAGTCGCCGCTTTGTTCTCATCAAGGACCACCTTTCAGAGAGTCCAGTCGACTTTTACACGCTCAAATTGATGGATTGGATCGGCAATCGCCCTCACGGGGTGGTCTTGCCCAATAACTACCAGAGCCGTTCCCAGTGGGATGGCTACTATGCTGGCGCTCAACTAAGCCTAGAAGCATACCAAGATCAAGTCCCGCTGTATCCCTTCCCTTTCAGCGGCATCTTTGGTCGTAAACTGCACTTTATCGCTCTACTGGAAAAAAAACCTGTTGATCTTCGGCACCGCTGAGAGTTGTTGCGGGTTTCTGACAGCTGCCACTACTGCCGCCCTCAGCGTCAGCCGTCGTTCGAGGTACGGCGTTGAACGAGCGTTGGGCAGGCACTACCGCGCACCAAGGCTCCTCGGTGCTTTCCCAAAGGAAGTGTGCATCCTCCCCGTTGGAAACCAACATGGCGATGCTATGAAGCAAAAAGCGGACGTCCTGCACGGCACCTTGGCGTTGATGGTCCTCAAGACTCTCGGTGTGCAACTTTTAAGGAGTACTTCTATGAGCCGTGAAGGGGTGGACGATTCGGAGCCTCGCGGCTTTTGAAATGGATTCTCGTCCGATCGGCGTTCATGAGGGCCGTCCACACCTCCAGATCGCGCGCCTCTAGGTTTTTCAATCCGGTGTAGCAACGTAAGCGCGGTTGATCTCGGAGACATTCGGGGTGCCGCAATTGCCTATCGTCGGGCTCAGTCCGCCCTGCAGGATGAATATTTCTGCGAAGATCGAGGGCGACGATATCGTCGTTGAACTGCGAGGTCGTGAATCACGGTGTGGACGAGAATGTGCGATTGACTCTGCCATCCTGCCGTTGGTGCACGTCTGTGCGAGCTAAAGTTAGCGCCTTGCATCAGGACCCACCACCTTGAAGGGATGTCATGCTGGGCAGCCGTAGATCTTAGAGCGCCATCAGAGATATGCTGCCCACGTGCATCCACAGCAAGCAGGTTTGGCTTGGGCGCTGATTCGAAAGAGGAGGTTCCATGTCGCCTCTTGACAAACCCACTCGCAGGGAGTTTTTGGTAACCACTTCTTCCGCCGCTCTAGGCGCCGCAGTACCTCGAGCCGGCAGCCCGGCGAATACACCAGTTGCAGATGCTCCCACGACGTCGGATCCGGACGTGCTTCCTTATTCATCGGAGGAACTTTTCTCGCGTGGGCCGCAACGCACTTTCACCGGCGACAAAGCCGCTCAAATCGCAATGCCATTGGGAGGAATCGGAGCCGGCTGCATCTGCCTGAATGGGTACGGCGGTTTGCAGGATTTTTCGATTGGGAATCATCCTTCCACGACAGCTTTACCTAACGGCTTCGCTCCCTCCAAAGCTGCGTTCGCCATCCTCCATATCAAGGGGGCTTCTCCAGTCACCAAACTTGTTGAGGGACCGTTCCCGGTTTTTAAGATTTACGACCAAGGGCTCCAGGGAGAGGGGTACCGCCGCGGAGGATTCGAAGGATTCCCGCGCTTTCAACGGTGCATCTTCAAGGGAGAATATCCTTTTGGGGAAGCTAGGATCAGCGATTCATCTGTGCCGTTGCAGGTCACGCTGAACGCCTGGAACCCTTTTGTCCCGCTCGACGACAAGAACTCTGGGATACCCTGCGCCATCCTGGAATACGCGCTTCACAATACTTCACCGCATCCCGTCGAGTATGAATTTTCCTACCATCTTTCCCATCTAGCTCCCGGATGCAGGGGCGAGGAATCGAATAGTCTCAATACCGTGATCCCTGGCCGCGGTGTGTTTCTGCACAATTTGGAAAAGCCCAACGCCGAAGGCTTTGGCAGCGCCTCACTGCTCGCTATAGGTGGTCAACCCCGCATCAAGGGGATGTGGCTGCGTAGCCCAGGCTGGGAATTTGACTCCCTGTCCGCACTCTGGCGCGAGCTCTCCACAGGAAAATTCACTGCCAATGAGGGATCCAATAAGCTCGATACGAGTGGGCGGAATGGGTGCTCGATTTTGCTTGAGGGCGCTTTAGCACCGGGAGAATCGCAAACCCACCCCATCGTCATCACCTGGCATTTCCCGAATTGTTACGAGCAAGCCGGTGGGCTCCCTCTTCCGGAGGCCCAAGGCGCAGCAGGGTGCCGCGCTTTTCCCGAAGAGATGCCTCCACTTTGGCGCCCCTTCTACACCACGCTTTGGAGTGATGCCCGCGAAATAGCCCTTTACGTTGACAAGCATTACGCTTCATTACGAGCGCGGACTGTTGCGTTCAAAGAAGCTCTGTTTTCCTCCGTACTGCCAACTCATGTGCTGGATGCCGTCTCCGCAAATTTGGCCATCCTCAAGTCTCCCACCGTCCTGCGTTTGGAAAATGGCGATCTTTGGGGCTGGGAAGGATGCTTCCCCGATGGTGGTTGTTGCCATGGGTCCTGCACGCACGTCTGGAATTATGCCCAAGCCTTTCCTCATCTTTACCCCCGCCTGGAGAGCACACTGCGCGAATCGGAATTGTGCCGCTCCATGGACGAAAATGGCCACGTTGCGTTTCGCTCTGCGCTCCCAGAAGGCCAGGTGAAACATGACTTCCACGCCGCCTCGGACGGGCAGTTGGGCGGGATCATGAAAGTCTTTCGCGACTGGCAGATTTCCGGAGGCCTGGATTGGCTTAAGAAAATGTATCCCTTGGCGAAACGCAGCCTGGACTACTGCATTCGCACCTGGGATCCGGATCACCGCGGGGGCCTCTTTGAGCCTCATCACAATACCTACGACATTGAATTTTGGGGACCGGACGGGATGTGCACCAGCATCTATCTGGGTGCCCTCTCCGCAATGTGGCAGATGGCTGGTGCTCTCGGTCAAACGGAGGAAGCCGCCTTTTATGGCGATCTGGCCCATCGCTGTGCACGCTTCATGGAAGAGCAACTCTTTAATGGCGAGTATTTTCAGCAGAAAGTGCAATACATGGAGCTGCGGAACACTTCCTTTGCCACCATGGTCGCCCAGGTTGACAACGCCAGCAGCGAAATGCAGAAACTCTTGAAACGCGAAGGCCCGAAATATCAGTATGGAAGCGGATGCCTCTCGGACGGCGTCATTGGTGCCTGGATGGCTCGAAACTACGGTATCGATACTCCACTTAACCAGGAAATGGTTCGGCAGACTCTGCGCGCTATCTTCAAGAACAATTTCAAGACCGATCTCAGCCAGCATGCCAACGCACAACGTCCCGGCTATGCCATGGGACACGAGCCCGGGTTGCTGTTGTGCACTTGGCCCCGGAGCGACAAGCCCACGTTGCCGTTCGTCTACTCCGATGAAGTTTGGACCGGTATCGAATACCAAGTGGCCTCGCATCTCATCACGGAAGGCTTCGTCAAGGAAGGATTGACCATCGTTAAGGCCCTGCGCAGCCGCTATGACGGCCGGATTCGCAACCCGTGGAATGAATATGAGTGCGGCAATTATTACGCTCGCGCGATGGCTAGTTATTCATTGCTTGGCGCACTGTCAGGGTTCCGCTACTCAGCCGCCCAGCGCACTCTCTGGTTTGGTCCCCGGCTCAGTATTCGGCCATTCAAGACTTTTTTCTCTACGGCATCCGGCTTTGGCACGATTGTGCTAGATGTCGGGAGCCTCACCATTCAGCTGCTTGAAGGTGAGCTCGTGGTCGAAAGGCTGGAGCTGACCGATGGGTCGCAAACCAGGATCGTGGAGTGGAAATCCACTGTCCGGCCAGATGCTCCCGCGATCAAAAACTTCTGAACTCGAACAATTTCGTGGGTACAGGGATTGGCGGCTGGTTCGTCGGGACGATTCATGTTGGAAACGCGAAATGGGCTTAAAGACAACAGACGGATAGGCCCTTTCACTGTTCCTTCTCGTAGAGAGTTTCAAAAAAGCGTGTTTGCACTTGCGCCGTCCTGCTCATGACCTTCTTCCATCCCTTGGGGCACGGATAGTCTTTTTCGGTGAGCGTCATGTTCTCGAATAAGATCCTCGCCTTTTTCCACTCCTTAATGTAGGCGTGACCGCCGGGCTTCAAAACTCTGTCGAACAGTTGAAAGTAATGATCGATCTGGTCTTTCCTCATTTCATGCAGGGAAGAAATATTGATGATCAGATCAATCGAGTCGGGAGGAAGAGCGGCGA
>Ga0210398_10006131_pt1 | contig 11114 bp, 14 predicted proteins | sample IncBWC4OmetaG_FD_161047 | JGI IMG/M metagenome (GOLD analysis project Ga0210398, IMG submission 161047) | Forest soil microbial communities from Barre Woods Harvard Forest LTER site, Petersham, Massachusetts, United States - Inc-BW-C-4-O | ecosystem: Environmental > Terrestrial > Soil >... | reverse complement strand
TGGTGAACTCGGGGTCCACTCTCACCTTGAAATACCTCACGATTGACAAAGGCAACGGCGGAGGCTCCGGCGGCGCTATCCTGAACAACGGCACGCTCGCAATCTCCAACTGCACCATCATGCAGAGTACCGCGCCCAGCGGCATGAACGGTGGCGGCATCGCCAACCTTGGCACGCTCACCGTCAGCAACAGCACTTTTTCCAGGAACAGCGCCTCCGCCGACGGCGGCGGCATCTTCAATAATGGCGGCACGCTGACCGTCGCCAACAGCACCTTCTCGAGCAACGGCGCGGGGAGCAGCGGCGGCGGCATCTATAACAGCGGCACGGCAACGATCACAAACAGCACCTTTTCAGGTAACACTTCCGCCAGCGGCGGCGGCGCACTCTTTCACGCCAGCGGCACGCTGAGCGTCAGCAACAGCACTATGTCGGGCAACAGCGATACCTCTTCGGGTGGTGGTATCGACAACGCCGCGGCCGGCGGCAGCGTTAGCATCGCGAACTCGATCCTGTCGAGCAACACGAACGGCAACTGCGTGGGAAGCTCGGTCACCAACGGGGGCTTGAATATCTCCGACGATGCGACCTGCTTATTTGGCAGCGCTACCGGCGCCAACGGCCAGACCATCGGAGACAGCGTTAATTCCATGCTCGACCCTAATGGGCTGCTCTACAACGGCGGGCCGACTCAGACGATCGGCTTGCAAGTGGGCAGCCCGGCGATAGCCGCGATTGCGACAGCCAATTGCCCGGCCGCCGACCAGCGAGGCGCGACTCGACCAGCTGCGGGTCAGAACGCGTGCGATATCGGCGCGTTTGAACTCGGCGGCGTGGTCCCCACGGGTGGCGCGCCGATTGAATACTATGTCGGCAGCGCGGGTACTGCCGGTAACCTGGCGGGGTCCGGTTCGCTTGAAAACTTAACGGTCAATTCCACCACTGGCGTCACGGCAGGCGACCTGGTGTTAGTAGCGCTGTTCACTTCTCAGTACGGTTGCTCGGCAGGAGCAGCGTACACGATTACTCCGCCGGCGGGCTTTACGGCGGTAGCTATGGCTGCCGGCAGCAACCCGATCTTCAATTGGGACGGCGGGGATGGCGTGGCTGAAGTGTTTCAAAAAACTGCGGGAGCGAGCGAGCCCTCTTCCTATTCGTTCTCTGTGGTAAATCCGTGCGACGGCGATTCGGCGTTATTGGCCGACTACGGGATTACCGTGTGGAGCAATGTGGCGAGCACTCCGGTCGACACGGCCGGGGAGAATGTTTCTGCTGCCACTTGTTTATTTGGCAACAGTTGTTCGGTCGTGGCCAACGCCCTGACGACCACGGTTGCCAACGATATGCTGGTGCCGATGTATTACGCAGGAGGCCGCGGTACGACGTGGTCCTGTACCTTGCCCGGCGGTTATAACAAGGCATGGAGTTTTGTCGGCAATACCCTCGACGGTGACACTTGCGGTGGTTACAACAGCCAATCAGGAACCGGTAACACAGAGAGCCTGACCGCCTCGATTATCGGCAACGACCCGGCTGGGAGTCCGGGCCTGGCTTTCTTTGTCGCCGTCGCTCCGGGTAGTGCTGCGCCCCCGACTCCTACGGCCACCGCAACTGCGACGCCGACTGCGACCGCAACCTCTACAGCAACGCCAACCGCGACCGCAACGAACACGGCCACCGCCACAGTAACCGCGACTGCGACGCCGACGGCGACTGCAACTTCAACCGCAACTGCGACGAATAGCGCAACCGCGACGAACACGGCAACTGCCACGCCGACCGCGACTCCAACCACGACGCTGACCGTGACTGCCGCGCTCGTCTTCGGCAACGTCCCTGTCGGCCAGACGGCAACCAAGACGCTGACGGTGCATAACACGGGGGCGGTTAATTCGCTGATCATCTCGAGTGCTATCTCGTCCGATCCTGAATTTTTGGCAAGCAGCAGCGGGACCTGCGGTACGATCCCGGTGACAGTCGCGCCCAAGACGACGTGCACGCTGGCCGTTGCATTCACCCCGAATGCGGCCGGAACGCCCAGCGCAACTCTGACGCTAAGCGACAACGCGACGACCAGCCCTCAGAGCGTAGCGCTCAGCGGCACTGGCATCGTTGATTTGACAACCTCGGTGACAAGCCTCGCGTTTCCGAGCGTGAAGATCGGCGGTACCGGGTTAAAGACCTTCGGCGTTATCAACCATCAGAATCAGCCGGTGACGTTGAGCGAAAACTTCAGCGGCGCTAACCCCTCCGACTTCGCGATTACCGGGGGCACCTGCACTGCCACCCTCGCCGCCAGCAGCGCATGCATCTTCACCGTGACCTTCAGGGCGAGCGCCATGAGCACGGAATCGGCGACGTTATCGATCGGCGACAGCCCCGATCCGCTCAGCCCCTACTCGGTTGCGCTCACCACTGCGCCTACTATCCCGGCGACCGTCACACCAGTCACGCTGGCGTACGGCACGCTGACGACGGCCTCGAAGTCGAAGAGCGTCACGCTCACGAATTTGTCGAACGTAGCGCTGCCAGTTAGCGAGAGCGTCAGCGGCGCCAATGGTACAGACTTCACGGTGACGGGCGGCACCTGTGGCGTGACAGCCGCAGCGAATTCATCGTGCACTATCGCGGTGGCGTTCACTCCGACCGGCGGCGGATCAGCCGAGAGCGCGAGCATGGCGGTGAGCATCGGCAGTGACCCGAGCAGCCCGCACAGCATCAGCCTCACGGGAAAGGGACCGTGAACACTTAAGAGGGCAGAGAATTTTAATTCCCTTCGCTCTCACTGCCGCGAGAATTGGAACCTAGGGACCAGGGCAGTACCGTTTGCGACGGCAGACCTAAGTGACGGCTATTGCTCGTAGTTCAAAGACGCCGCACAGAAAATCGCGTCCGCGTACTCAAGCCGCCGCTGCTTAGTAAACCGGAGATCATAGAACCGGAAGAGTGGCAAATCGAACTTCCCCAAGCGCGATGCTATCTCCTGGTAAAAGCTTTGTCGTTCGTAGATCGCCGCGAAATGCACTTCAGCGAACACCAACCGAATGCGGCGTTCTGTCAGCATACGCATCGCGCCCCTCAGGGCTTTTACTTCCGCATCTGAATATCGAGCTTGAGGATGTCTATCGTCTCGATTCCGTTTGTCGTACAAAGATCGTCAATCTTTGTTGTGTCGACACGAAGTTCTGATGCAGTATTGACGCGATCGACGGTGCATTTCTCAAAGGAATTGTAGCCGGTGATGTTATACTCGAAAAAGCTCGCCGTCTCTTTCTGATCAGACAATGCCGATTGAACGGGGAAATATATTATTGCCTTTGCAATTCGCGCAGAGCCTTGCATAGAGCGTTGGGCGCGGCTCAAAGCTGTAAGTCCTGCGCCTTTGGAAACAACTTCAGATAGGTGGTGGTAGTCTGTCCTTCATTCGCACCGCCGTCGAAGATGACTTGCGCTTGACCGCCGGGAAGCAATGACTGATGGAGAAAGGATCACGCGCTCGCTCGACGTGAGGCCCATTGTTCCGCAATCGTAGTTGGACCCAATGACGCACTGACGTCGAAACTCCACCACGGTAGATCAAAAAAAGCGTTGTCTCGTTTAGATCACATACGTTTACTAGAGCGGACCAGCTTTCACACACCGAAGTAAATCGTCCCGCCGGCCCCGATACGGTAGAAGTAAAGCCCTCACCGGCAAATCGCGTGACGAGCTTTCGCTTCAACGTTCCGTCGGCTTTACCGCAATCTAGGTTCTCAATTGATTCAACGTAAATCGTGCCGTCGAGTCCGATCGCCGGTGAACATTTAAGCCGTCGCTCAGCGGGAATGCCCACTTCTGCGTACCGGGTTGGTGGCAGTGCTGAACTGGCTCCGACCGGTATGCGCGAGATCGGGCTGATACATCTGCCAGGGTGATGTGGCGAGTTGTACGGGCGATACTAACGGGATAGCGACAGCCACGATTAGCCGCGCCGCTATGATCCATTTCCTTTCCGTTCTCGGGGCTCTTGGTCGGATCGAGAGGAGCCGCGCCCTCGGCCTTAAGCTTGCGCGCTTCGCGTGCTTGGAAAATCATCCACGGTCTCTCCAACATCGGAGACCGCAAGTATGGCGGTGAACGTCGGCGACGATCCGAGCAGTCCGTATAGCATCAGCTTGACGAGTACTGGCCTATGAAGGAACTCCAGCAAGCGGCCAGTCCTTGCGTTACGTAGGCGAATTGCAGACTTGCATGAAGCTGTTCCGGCACTGGGAGTGTGACGCTTGTGCCGTGTCTTCATTTACGTAGTAACTAGAGAGCAAGTCGTACCGACGTCGAGCTCACAATCACCGCCTGATTCGGTTCCTGCGCCCGGCTGGTCCCCAATACCAGAATCCTCGCGGCGGTAGATAGTCGAACGGAAGCCGAAGAGATTCAGCCGACCGGGTACCTTTTGGCCTGCGCGGGGGCGACCAAAGCGCGGAAAAGATCGTCAGTCATCGTCAGTGGTGATCGTTATGAACTCTTATTCGGCGAATCGTTGGATGTTTCCCGTATCTTCCGTGAAAACCAGTCAGAGTGAGTTCAGGAGGCCGCTTTTCTACTGCCGGTCACTGACAGTAACTGACGATCTTTTCCGGGACTCGGAAAACCAGAGATACTAGGCGTCTGCCCTGAACATCGGCGCGGCTGAACTGGATCTCGATTCCGGCAGCACGAAGATTGGCTGCCATGCGGCGCAGCGCGTTGCCTAATGCATTGGGCGCCTTGGGGCAGCGTACCGAGCGTCGCATGCTTTCGCTCATCATGTCGGTGAGCCGCGCGTGCAGTTCGGTGACGGTCCCGCTAAAGCCCTCGTGCGCCAGTTCGGCAACCGGTTCGTACAAAGGCGAAGACTCAAGGGCCAAGTTGCGCGTCTCGTTGCGATTGGAGCCATACGCGGTCAGGACCTCACCTGGTTTCATGCCGAGGCTTTGCTCGCACGCCGTTGCCCAGAGCGCGAGGTCGGCCATCCGCGGCGGCGCGTCGAGTTTGACGTTGGGCAGGTTCTTAAGTCCCGCTGTGGCGGCATCGAGCAGTGCGCCCAGGATTCGCGGTCGTACCTCCTCGAACTCGCGCCAGAACTGCGCCTCGTCGCAGCGCATCTTGGGGGTCATGTCGAGCAACTCCACGATCAGCGCGCGATCGAGAAAGTCGGTGCCGCGCAGCACCCAAATCGGGTATCGCATTGAATACCATGGGGCGGGTAGCGTCAAAGATCGCTTCGTCATGATCGCTATAGAGTTCACGGCCACCGAAGCCGCCGCCGGTAGCCAGTCGGCAAGCTGCGTCTGCTAGTTCCTCCGGCAGGTGGCTCAAGTTATCGAAGCATACGAGCCCGGAGTTCCTTGCCGCCGCTATCAGATCGCGAACTTCCCGCCGCACGCCGCGCAGACGCCCCGGTAATTGATCGATCAGAGCGCTGATTATTCTGCACGCGGTCGTCTTCCCCGCCCCTGCTCGCCCTTAGCAACAAGGATTGGGCAGGGCACACTGGGACGTAGCGCCGCAACGAGGAAAGCCTTGATGAGAATCCTAACCCTGGTGGTCGACATTGAGGAATCGGCGTAGTTCGTCGAGACTGCCGCCGTGCTCGGGTGCGCGCAGTGGCCGGGAGCCGCGGGTGCGATGAAATCTCGGCGGCGGTCGATCTACTATCCGCCACCCATCGGTGTCGATCTCGACCGCCCGCCAGGCGCGGTCGCACAGGTCGAGATAAAGTTTACCGCGGTGATTTGCGATTCGTAGATTAATGAGAGATTCCTCGCCGTCAAACAGGGCTTTCGATTCCAACAGATCCAGCGTAGCGCGGATCGCTTGTGCACCGGGACTCTTGCCGGTCGCCTTGTAATAGGTCCGCAGCAAGAACAGCTGAAACGGGCGGGAACGGACGCGACGATTCTCGAAGTGCCCATCGATTCTAATAGAAGCCCAGCCGTGCTGGTCCGGGTCGTGAAAAAGTTCGATCCCAGACTCGAGCACGAGCCCGATAAGTCTGTCCGCAGCCGACTCGCCGTCGCCGGAATCTATGGGTACCGGCGCGCCGAGCATGTGCTCGATCAGGTCCGCCTTTTCGTATTTCTCAAGAATCCTGTGCCAGTGCTGCCACGTGACAGGATCCCCGCGCCTGACCGCCGCGAATGAGAGTATCGTCTCGGTCGAGACCAGCCGCTCCGGATCTTCTGCGGCCAGCGGCTCGAGTTCGCGCAGGAACAGTAGGGCCAGCTCGACCGCGATACTGCGGGATGATTCGCCTGCCGCACTCATCTTTCAGAACCCGGGAGTAAGTCTTCCTGGACTTGGACCTGTTACATCGCCGTCGGTCTTGCCCCCTTGCTGACTGGAACGATGTGATCCATCTCCAACTTGATCGCTCTCCGGCATCGTCGACATCGTCCGCCGTCGCGTACCAGAACTGCCGCGCGCATGCTGTCCGGCACCCGCCGGTTAGCAAAGCGGTCCTGCCAGCTCGGCTTCTCCATCGCGGTGAACTCGACGAAGTCAGCGAATGCGCTCAGGTCCAAAGGCTCGGTCGCCCCTATAAGCCGCTCCAACTTGACGGTACTATTGGGTAGGAGATTGTTCATTCGTGCAGAGATCAGCAGTAGGCAGATCAGGTGAGCCTTGCTAGCGTCGGGAAGCTGTCGGAATCGGATGTCGTTCAGCAGATCGTAGGGCAGCTTGATGTCTCTGCGGGTGCGCTCGAACTGACGAAAATTGCGAAAACCGAAACACTCCTGCATGACTGTCTATCGCTGCTGGGCCCTATGGTGTTGATCTTCACAACCGCGACCGGCGGCTTACGGTAGGATTCAAGGTCGACTCCGCGAAGCTCTGGAACCACAGAGTAATCAACCATGCCTTTGCGCGAGCTCTTCAGGACTTCGACGCCACAGCCATACGTCCGCCTTGCTGTCGCCATAGACGCAAGCATTGCGCGAAGCTTTTGCTCCTCCGAGGTAGCGGTTTCCAGACGAAGCCTGACTTCGCGGTAACGAAGTGCGGCTCCACGCCATTCTGGCTCTGCGCTCAGATCCAGTCCTCGTTGGCCAGTTCGGGCCAACGGTTTTCCTTCACCAGTTGCCAGAACGCGGCCTCTGCCTCAACCAGGCGCTTCGCGTATTCCCGGTTTGGGCGTATTTCGACCTGGACTCCGTCGCTCCCGTGGAACGACCAGTAGTGCGCCCGTTCTGCTCCGGAGACCTCCAGCTGGTGCTGCAATTGTGCATAGTACCGGGAAGGGACTCGACCTTGGTGTGGTGATGCGCGATCGCGAAAGCTGAGAGGACACTTGATTTTTACGAGCGTGGAGCCGTCGAAGCTTAGTCCATCCAACGACGCACGCATCCACTCGAACTCCTGGTGGACCAAGCAGAGCGGCTCGACCTAGATGCCTGTTCTTCGCTCGTGTGCTCGACGGGCAAAACCCTCCAAGTCGCGACCGCGTCGCGCTGCCTGTCCCGCCGAAGCTTCCTGCATTCGACCGGTTTTTATCGACCACAGCGTTCTCGGAGTCTTGAAGGCGGTCTCGCCCATGATCACCGGAGCATCGCTGGCTCCGATCCGCTGCATCTGCCAACGGCGCCATTCGGGAGTGTTCTGGTGCAGCCGCTCAATCTTGGGCATGAACGGTCTCCTGATTGTCGCGTTTTGCCAGTTTGCGATTCAGCACTTCGACCGCTCGTCGGTAGCCGGTTTCGGTCAGTTCTGAGAGTGAAGCGACCTTGTAGTACGCAAGTACCCGTTCGAGCTCGGCCTGGTCTCGTCGATGAGAGTTTGCAGCTCTCGAACCTGCTCGCCGCTGATCAGACGTTCGGCATGCAGTGGCATAAAGCGGTCAAGTCGGTCGTCTTTCGGGTCGTCGCCGGTGGCCAGCAGGAAGGACTGGAGCAGCGCGTACTTCAATGCCCCGGTCATCGCCTTGTATGGCGTCTTGTCGCCGGGATCGAGTCCCTGGCCCGCGACCTTTGCGACGACTTCTTCGCCGCTATCGACGTCGGCGAAGGTGTAGGCCATTACCACTCGCGCCATCCGGGTGCCTTCTCCACGGCCCGTTGCCGATTCGTAGGAGATATCTTCCAGTCTGGGATTGACGAACGACTCCCAGTTCGGCGAGTACGTCTCCGACCAAGCCGGCAATGTCGGCGGCGGTAACGTAGCTGTAGTTGGATCGCTCGTTGTGGCCGCGCTTTTGGACATAGCCGATGCGGCGGCGAACTTCTGCCAGCTTTTGTCGGAGATTCAGCCTCACCAAATCTCCGGGAGCGAGGCGTCGGAAGTCGGTGCCCTCGTCTCGACGGCAGCGGGTGTCTCGGTCGGACGCGCCTCGCGACTTGCTGTCCCGACCCGCTTTGCTTGCTGCTTACGGCCGCTCCTTCGATTCTTTTTCAGAAGTCGCTTGGCGCCACCATTCTTTCCGTTCGCTTGCCCTCCCTTCAGCGAAGCCTCCAGAAGCACCTCGAGTTCGGTTTTATCCAGTTCGGGTAGACGCTCGACTTCGATTGGTTTCGTCTCACCCTTCTCCAGCAGTTGAAACACGTTACCTTCTTCGTCCACGTAAATGCCTTCCTCGGAATCAGCGGCGGTGACCGGTCGACCCACCAGCGCGAGGGCCTCCGCCTCCTCCACTGGATGGACCGGATACCACTCCTTCATCAGCCTGCTGCTTCCGTCTGGGGCTTCGAACTCTGACAACACACAAAGGAAACCACATTTGTAGTCCACGCTGGCTTTTGTCGTCCTCGCGTGCATAATCGTGCGCGAGAGTTTGCCTTCGCCGCTTTGCGGTTTGGCCGGTTGCGAAGAGGCCCTTAATTTTCCTGAGCTGCTGGTCGGAAATTCGTCAGTAGTCATCTTGAGATCTCCTTGGCTTGATGGAAAAAACTGCATCACTATCAACAAACGTAGTCAATGTTTATTGACTACGAAAGTAGAGAGGCCGCCGCGCCAACGCAGATGAGTCGCTCGATTAGTGGCTCAGTCCCCAGGGCTCAAGATCTGCAGGACCGTGGAGAATATATGAAGCGGACAAGACAGAAGGAAAAGGAAAATGCAGTCGCGCGTGCCGTATCGGAGCTTGGGGGCCCGACAAAAGCGGCCCGCATTTGTCGGGTTTCGAATGCTGCTATTCACAAATGGATACAAAGGGGAAGTGTGAGCCTCCTCCGCCATGCGCTCCGGCTTTCGCGCGCTTCCGGTGTTCCTGTCGAGCAGTTCGTGGGCGACGAAGATGAGGAGTAGGCCCTGAGTCAAGGGACCGTCGTTGGCCGGTACTGTCTGAATTAAGATAAATTAAGACAGTACCCGTTGGCCCCGATTCATGATGATGAAGACCGCAAGCTGCAATGTTATCCAAGCTATGCTCGCGATATTCGTGAGCATGTGGTCGATGTGATACCGTAAAAGTCGATGTGATACCGTAAAAGAAAAGCCCGGAGAAAAGTGAGGCCCGCGCTCTACCGGATCGGCTGGTTGGCCGACGAGATTTTGTGCCCCACGCGCTTGCTACCTGAACACCCTCAAGCGCCGTGGCTTAAAGATGGAGAGACAGAAAACACCCCGCGACCGAAAATCAGACCGGCGGAGTCTTTCCGCTTCTCCTGGCTGGCATAGGGATCAGCCCGAGGCGTTTTACCAGGATATTGAGCGCAGCCATTCTGTCCACGACCGTGATTTGCACCGTCCGTTCCCTGTGTCCGCCTTTGCCTGTGTCCTTGATGCGGAGGCTTTTGAGTCCCCGGTACGCACCCTCGGGCAACTTGTCGGGCGGAAGCAGGTTCCCCCTGCGGTCGAAGAGGGCGCCGGGATCGTAAAATGCCGCAGCCTCGAGCTCACGCAAGGTCTTGTCGACCAACGTCTCGTTGCGCTCTTGGACGCGATCTTCGTGGGCCAGGATTTCTTCGAGAACCCATTCGTTCTTGAGAAGGCGATGGGCGTGCACCGCGGCCGAAGAGGTAGCGTAGCCGGCACGGATTGCGGCCCCAGTACCACTTCCGTCTTTGAGGTATTCCAGAAACGAAGCGCTTCTGCCGGGGGTTGAGGTTCTCCCTGTGCATGACGACGCGCACGACCTTTCTGGTCATGGGATCGATGACCCAAGGTTCAACCTTGCAAGGTTGCGGTGCCTTTCAAGGTTTTTGCGGTCTTATCATTTCTTATCATTTTACATGCGCAGATCCTCAAGGCAGGGGACGAATGGAGCAATGTGGGAAAAGCCCTATGTCGCCATCTCGCTTACTTCCCGATGTGACCGACCCTTCGAAACTCTTCCGCGAAATTAACCTAATTTATTCCTGCTGCCGAAGGTCTGTTCAGGTTGAACGAACCAACCCATTTCCCCACCCCGCGAGCGGCCATCTTTGGGAGGCCGAATACGCGTCAAAGCGAGAGCCCACAGCGGGAGAACCCGTCAATCGGAACCAACGGGAAGCGCGCGGGAGTCCAGACGCTAACGACTGTGTCCCAACTGGAGATGATTCTTTAGAAGAGCGGGCATCAGGAAGTCCGCGTTCGAACCAATGAAGAGCAAACCGCTTCCGTTACGCTGGATGGGTGCTGCTTTCTTCGTATCGCTCGCCCTGGCCGCGATCGTTTTGTCGCGCAACGGGACTAGCGCGAACGGCCTCGTGCCCGCCTTGCAGCTGACGGCACGCTGGTCATTCCTGCTGTTCTGGATCGCTTATGCGGGCGGCGCTGTTGCCGCGCTATTTGGTCCGTCGCTGGCGCCATTAGGCCTGCGCGGTCGGGAATTTGGTCTGGCCTACGCTTCTGCGATGACTGTTCATTTCAGTCTCGTTATCTGGTTTTTTCATATTTCGGCGCATCCGCCGCTATCCGGCAAGCCGTTCGATTTTTTCGCCACCGGACTCGCCTTCACCTATCTACTTGCGATTTTTTCAATCGGAAGGCTGGCCGACGCTCTCGGCCCGAACGCTTGGCGCATCTTACGGATCACGGGAGTGAACTACATCCTGTTCGCTTTTTCGTGGGACTTCGTGCCCGGCGCGTATCGCGCCGCGACGGCGCACGAGGCCGGCAACCTGGCCTGGTATCTCCCTTTCGCCGCGATGTGCATAGCCGCACCTATTCTTGTGCTG
>Ga0210398_10006129_pt1 | contig 11117 bp, 8 predicted proteins | sample IncBWC4OmetaG_FD_161047 | JGI IMG/M metagenome (GOLD analysis project Ga0210398, IMG submission 161047) | Forest soil microbial communities from Barre Woods Harvard Forest LTER site, Petersham, Massachusetts, United States - Inc-BW-C-4-O | ecosystem: Environmental > Terrestrial > Soil >... | reverse complement strand
TTTCGCGGTCGGCGCGGCGAGCAGGTGACATAGTGCATCCTTTGCTTCAGAGTCCTGGCAGCCAGAGGCTCTTATCCTGTTGAAAGCGCTTATAGAACTTGGGACGACGGCCGACGATTTCGTGAACGCCTGTCCTGACAGGCTCGGTGTCGAGCGCGGCGACCGGGATTTGCCAAGGCGCCGAGGTCATCAGCTGCGTCGCGGGGAGCAGGCCTTTGCGGATCAGCTTGTGCACCGAGCCGACGCAGATACCCAGCCGGGTCGCCGCCGCGTCGGCGCTGATCGTCTCGCTACGCGGTAGGGCCGGGTCGTAAGCGTCGATCCCGAGCCGCTCTCGAAGCTCGCGTACCCGCACCGTGGTCCAGGCCTTCCCGTCGGGAGGCTTGCACCGCATCCGGTTCAACGTCACCGCCAGTTCGCGATCGGGCAGTTGGCCGCCGAGCTTGCGGATCGCCTCCAGCGGGCTGGGGTGACGACCAGCCGGGTAGCGACCGGTTCGCACGCGCGAGACGCGCAGTTCGGTATGGCGTCCGCCGTTCCAATGGATTGTGACAAGCGCCTCGTTGGTCGCGTCGTCGAGGTCGAGCACGACCTCGCGGATCAGGATGTGGATGATGCGCTGCTTGGTTCGAGCGTCCGTGCCTGGCGCATTCCAAGCCGTCGGCAGGTCGTGGGCGAGCGCCAGCAGTGCGTCACGGTCGATCTTCGGGCGGAGCGCGGCGGCAGCATCGTGCCGAGCAATCCGATCCTCGGTATGAGCGACCCGCTCCAGCGCCGTGTTCCAGCGGGTTTCGAGTTCGCGCGCGACCAGACGCTTGGCCGGATCGACGAGCTCATAGCGCCGGGCGGCCAGGGAGGCGTCGTAACGCGCTTCCTCGAGTTCTCGGTGCAGCGCCTGCCGGACTTCGTTGTCAGCCTTCTCTGCTTGATCGGCGGCCTGGATGGCGGCGCCGATGGCGTGCTCTGAGACCGCCTCGACGATCTGCACCGCAACCGCACGATCAACCCGGACCCCGCCGATGCCGATACACAACCAGCCGCCGACATGACTGTCGTCGCCTCGGCAATGGTAGCGATGAGCATGGCCGGACTGAGTCCCGTAGAACACCCGCATAGTCCGGCCGCAGCGACCGCAGCGCACCAAACCGGTCAGCAAAGCGCGACCGCCGCGCGCCGACTTCCGTTCGGTCCGGCGCTGCATATGCGCATTCTCCGAGATCAGCTTCTGGTTCGCCTCGTACTGCTCCCAGCTGATGTAGCCGGGGTGGTGATCGCGTATCAGGACGTTCCAGGCGTTGATCGGCTTCGAGTGTCCGGTGGTCTTGCGGGCGCGCCCGTCGACGATGCGCGTGCGCTGAGTGGTGCGGCCAAAGACATAGGCGCCGGCATAGACCGGATGCCGCAAGATCTGCAGCACCGTATGGTAGGCCGCCGGCCGCCACTCGTTCTTGCAAACGCTGCTGTTGTTGCGTCGCGTGATCGGAAGTTGCAGCGCCTGATCCTGGGCCCAGAGCAGGACCTGCCGAGCGCTTCCGAGCTCCCGGAATTTGTCGAACAGGAGCCGGATGACGCCGCCGATGCGCTCGTCGGGGTCCATCTCGATCTGGCCGATCTCGTTCCAGCAATAGCCGGGCGGCAGGATGAACCGCAATTCGCCGCGCAGCGCCTTCGAATCGCGCGCCGCAATGCCGCGCTGGCGAAGCAGGTTCAACTCGTATTCCGACATCGTCCCCTTCAGCCCCAGCAGCAGGCGGTCGTTGACGAGGCGGGGATCGTACGTCCCGTCCGGATCGATCACCAGCGTGCCGACCAGCGCGCACAGATCGATCAGGTGGTGCCAGTCGCGGCCGTTCCGAGCCAGCCGCGATGCCTCAATGCAGAACACGGCGCCGGTAAGGCCCGAGCAGACGGCGGCCACCAGTTTCTGGAAGCCGGGCCGCTCGACCAATCCGGAGCCGGAGCGGCCGAGATCATCGTCGATCACGCTCACCGAGGCGAAGCCGAGCGAGCGCGCCGAATCGGCGAGCCCATATTGCCGCCGCTGGCTCTCGGTATGTTCCGCGACCTGGCCCATCGTCGACTGGCGCACATAGACCACCGCGCCGCGGCCCAGGTGCTCAGGGGTGATCTTGGAATGCATCACACGCCTCGCGCTCGGCCGGCATCACGTTCTTTTGATTGCCGAGAGCTTCGAGCAGTAAGTCGGCCAGCGCGTTCAGCAACTCTTCCGGCGCCGGTATCGCCGGGCGCTGCCTTCCGCCGCAGTCGAGGTCGAGCATCAGTTGGTTGCGAAGGCGACGTCTCATCGGGACCCTCCTGTGCGATTGAGGAGGTCGATGATCGGCCGGAGGCCAGCCCGACCGAACGGCTATCCAGCAGAGCCCGCAGCTCGATCAGGCTGGCGATTGCGATCTGGGCGCGACCCGACGTAATCGTCGCGCAGGCCGCGCCGTCGCACATCCATTCCGGGATCTCGCGGGACAGACCCGGCCGGACTTCGATGTAGAGGATCTGACGCCCAGCACGTCCATGCCGGCCGTACAGGCGAAGGCGCTGACCGCAAAGCGGATGCCAGGGGTACGCGACCACGACAAATTGCGATCGGTATGCTGAATGACGCGGGCTTTGGCGATCTGGTCAAGCTGCTCTGGTGGGATGGCGACGGGCTGTGCCTGTTCGCCAAGCGGCTGGAGCGGGGCCGATTCGTGTGGCCGCGTGCCGATGAGGGCGTGGCGGTGCTGACGCGGGCGCAATTATCGATGCTGCTGGAGGGGATCGACTGGCGAATGCCGCGGCGAACCTGGCGTCCGGAGCTGGCCGGCTGAGGCCGGCTGCGACAGATTGACTCAACCAACCGTGTAGGCGCGTCAACCCGCCGCCGATCTGATCCAATCGTCGGCGTGACGATCGCGCCCGACAGCCTGCCCGACGACATTGCCGCGCTGAAGCGCATCATCGCCGACATGGCGCGCGACGCGACGACGGCGCAGGCCGAGATCGCCAAATTGAAATTCCAACTGGCGCGCTACCGGCGGGCCGAGTTTGGGCGCTCGTCGGAGAAGCTGGCGCGCGAGGTAGAGCAGCTCGAGTTGGCGATCGAGACCCTGGAGGCCGATCAAGCGGAGCGGCAGGCTGCCGCCTCGCCGGCGGTGGCGGCAGCAATCGAGGAAGCGGTCGACAGGCAGAAGCCGGCGCGCCGGCCATTACCCGAGCATCTGCCGCGCGAAGAGGTGCGGCACCCGGCCGCCTGCACCTGCCCGCATTGCGGCGGCGCCTTGCGCCGGATCGGCGAAGAGGTGACCGAGACCCTCGATTACGTGCCCGGCCGCTTCAAGGTGATCCGGCATGTGCGCGAGAAGTTGTCGTGCCGGGCCTGCGACACGGTGGTGGCAGCGCCGGCGCCCGATCATGTGATCGCCCGCGGGCGCGCCGGCGCCGGCCTGCTCGCGCACATCGCCATATCGAAGTACGACGACCACCTGCCGCTCTATCGCCAGGCCGAGATCTTCGCCCGCGAAGGCGTCGAGCTGGAAACCTCGACCCTGTCCGGGTGGGTCGGGGCGACGGCGGCAGCCCTCAACCCGCTGGTCGACGCGCTCGCGGCCGAGGTCATGGCCAGCGACACATTGCATGTCGACGACACGCCGGTGCCGGTGCTGGCGCCGGGCACCGGCAAGACCAAGACCGGGCGATTGTGGACCTATGTCCGCGACGAGCGGCCGTTCGCCGGCAAGCGGCCGCCGGCGGCGCTGTTCTTCTACTCGGCCGACCGCAAGGGTGCGCACCCGCAGCGCCATCTCAAAGACTTCCGCGGCGTCATCCACGCCGACGGTTATGCCGGGTTCAACGAGCTGTTCGCCGGCAACCGGATCGCCGAAGCCGCCTGCTGGGCCCATGTCCGGCGCAAGTTCTTCGACGTCCATGCCGCCACCGGCTCGCCGATCGCCAAGGAGGCGCTTGACCGCATCGGCGACCTCTACAAGGTCGAAAAGACGATTACCGGCTTGCCGCCCGAGCGGCGGCTACAGGAACGCCAGAAGCGCTCGCAACCGATCGCCGAGGCGCTGGCCGCCTGGGCCGCAGAAACCCTGCCCAAGCTGTCCCGCAAGTCCGAACTGGCCAAAGCCTTCCGCTACATGCGCTCGCGCTGCAAGGGGCTGTTGCGCTGCTTCGCCGACGGCCGCCTGGCGCTCGACAACAATGCCGCCGAGCGGGCGCTGCGCGGCGTCGCGATCGGCCGCAAGAATTACCTGTTCGCCGGCTCCGACGCCGGCGGCAGCCGCGCCGCGGCGCTTTATTCCCTGATCGAAACCGCCAAGCTCAACGGTGTCAACCCGCAACACTATCTCGCCGACCTGCTCGCTCGCATCGCCGATCACCCGGCCCGGCAGATTGCCGAACTGCTGCCCTGGAACTGGAAGCCCCTCGACCCGACCCGCTCCGCCGCCTGACCCGGCGTCTTCACCGAGCGGTTACGATGAGGCGGCGAAACCGGGAGACGGCGCCGCGTAGGCGCCGTTCTCGCTCGATGCCGACGGCTGCTGGCACGATCGAGGCGCCGCCAGAGGTTTGCTGTGCCGCTATTTCATTGCCTGCCTGTGGCGTTTGCTTCCGGGCTAGGCCTTGCACTGCCACGACGGCTGCTCGCGCCAAACCGCGTTGACGGCTTCCTCCAGGTTAGCTGTCACTCGACTTCGCTGGTTGCGACGACAGCCCATGCCCCATCCCGGCCAATGGCTGACGCCAAGACGATCCTCGAGCCGCTTAAGCTTCACGCTGATTAGCGGCCTGTGAAGGGTGTCGAGCGCTTTAACAGCTCTGGCGAAGCTCTGAAGATCGTGCCACGAAAACGAGGCCTGCAGGGCATTCAAGCCCATTTTTTTATCTCTCTAAAATATTCACCAGACGATTTCAAATGTTTTAAAGCCGTATTTACGTTGCTCCCGACACTGCGACACTGAGATCCATCAGGCGAGCACATCGCCGGCCGGTGGCCGTGCTCGTCAATCAGCGCGACAAGCATCTTATCGATTTGTTCATCGGCCGGCGGAAGCCCTCTCACGGGTTAATACAGGCCCTCACCGATCAGCGTGCGGGCGAGCATCAGCTCGGTCGCCGCCGTCTGGTTCGGGCAATCGGCATGATGCGCCACTCGCGACTCCGTCGTTGCCACATCGCCTTCCAGCTCGGCCCACAAGAGCAAGGACCTTGTGACCTTCAGTCGCGGTTTTTCTAGTAACAAATTCGTTATCGGTAACAAAACCGTGATCGACAGCGAGTGGACCGGAATAATTCGCCATCATGTCGAGTCTTATGCGCGTCCCGACAGTGGCCAGTTGCTACTTGCACTGCCCCGACGAACGGTTCCATTCGAACTGTGTGCAACATATTTGTAATCAAGGAGGTAGAACTATGAGAGACGGCAATCCGAACGCCAGGAACCGACGTTCTTTTTTGAAAGACAGTCTCGTGACAGGAGGCGCTATCGCTGGCGCTACGGTGCTGGGCGCACCCAAGTTGTTCGCACAAGCCTCGCCGTCAACGTCGGCGCAAAGCTCGATCTTCGCGTCTTCAGAGCGGCTGACCACCGGCGACGTTGCAATCCTGAAGTTCCTGGCTGCAGCGGAGCTGATCGAGTCGGACCTTTGGACCCAATATGCGGAACTGGGTGGCATCGGCAACAATCCACCGATAGAGCTGGACCCGAACCAGGGATCTGAGCTGAACCCCTATCAGATGGCCTTGTCGAACCTCGATTCCGACGGCCCACAATACATCACCAGCAACACGCTGGATGAAGTGAGCCATGCCGCCTTTCTCGATGCATATTTGGTTTCTAAGGGGGAGGCACCGGTCAACTTCGATGAATTCCGCACCCTCCAAGGAAGCACGGCGACCGGATCTTCGAACATCGGCCGCCTCACCAACCTGATGCATCTCAACGTCGACACCAGCTGGTACGTTCGTTACCGCAGCACGACAAACCCCGACTTTGGCGCCACATTTCCGCAGGCGGTCACCATCACCAACCGCACCGCGATCCCCGTCAACAATACAGATTTGCATGGTACTGCCGCCCACCTTCAAGTCATCGCCAACACGGCAGCGTTCCACTTCGGATATATCGAACAAGGCGGCTCGAGCCTGTATCAGGCGATGAGCCAGAAAGTCAGCAGTCTCGAAGTGCTGAAAATCACACTGGGAATTGGCGGGGACGAGATCGCCCACTTTCTGGAATGGGTCGATTTTGCGGGCAACGGCGTGCAGGCGACGGTAGCACCGGTGACCGACGGCGGGCTGACGTTTCCCGATTTCTTCAATAACCCGCCGCTGCAGCCGGCCAACCTGGTTCAGCCCAGCCTGATCTTCCCGGTTCCTTGCGAATTTATCAGCCCGAATTTACCGCACTGCGCGGTGATCCGGCCGAGCGATGACAAATTTGCCGGCGCCGTGGCGACCATCCAATCGTTCACCGCTGATGGACTGTTTGTCGGGCAGACACCGCACTTCCTCCAACTACTGAACCATCTGGCGCAAGAAGCGGACGCGGCAACACGCCAGGTCCTCTTCTAGTCTCGCCGGCCTCTTGCCAGGCCAGCTTTTGCCGGACCCACATCGATAACAGGGAGTGTACGATGGATGCCACGGCAATAGGCGGAGCCTCGCTCAGCGAACGGACGATCCTTGCCGGCCGAGAGGTGTTTCTCGGCCGGCGGCGCGGCCCGCTCGCCATCTTGCCATTTGCCGGCCCCGCGGTGATCGCCTCGATCGCCTATATGGATCCGGGAAATTTTGCGACGAACACTCAGGCCGGTGCGGGATACGGCTACGAACTCCTGTGGGTGGCACTTTCCGCCAATCTCGTCGCTATGCTGTTCCAGGCACTCTCAGCTAAGATCGGCATCGCCACCGGACGGAACCTCGCCGAACTCTGCCGCGAACGGTTCGCGCCGCCCGTCGTCTACGCGCTCTGGGCGGCAAGCGAAATCGCGGCTATGGCGACCGAGCTGGCGGAGCTTCTCGGCGCCAGCCTTGGGCTCACATTGCTGTGCGGCATACCCCTGCTCGCCAGCATGCTCCTCGTCGGGGTCGCCACCTATGCGGCATTGCGCTTGCAGCGCTCGGGTTTCCGGCCACTCGAAATCCTGATCGGCTGCTGTATCGGCGTGATCGTCGCGAGTTACCTAACCGAGTTGGTGATCGCGCCGCCGCACTGGGGCGGTGTCGCAGCTGGCGCGTTCCTTCCGCGTTTGCAGGGGATGGGCAGTATCACGTTGGCCGTGGGTATTGTCGGCGCCACGGTCATGCCGCATGCCATCTACCTTCACTCGGGTTTGACCCAGGCGCGTTTGCCCTTCACGGATGCGCGAGAGCGGCGCACCGCCGTGGTCATGTCTAATCGCGAGGTATTGTTTGCGCTCGGGGTCGCGGGCCTCGTCAATATGGCGATGATCGCGATGGCCGCGGTTGCGTTCCATGACGGTGCGCACGACCAGATCGCAGAGATCGAGACCGCCTATCGGACCCTGACCCCGCTCCTGGGAGCGGGTGCGGCGGGCCTGTTTATGCTCGCCCTGTTGGCGTCAGGCTTTTCCAGCTCAATCGTCGGGGTCATGGCCGGCCAAATGATCATGCAGGGCTTTGTCTCATTCCGGATCCCGCTTTGGCTTCGACGCATCGTCGTGATGGCGCCTTCGGTCGCTGTCGTCGCTGCCGGCATGGACATCACCAGAGCTCTGGTGCTGAGCCAAGTGGTTTTAAGTCTGGTCCTACCCATTCCAATGGTCGCTCTTGTCAGGTTCACCGCCAGCCGCGACGTGATGGGCGAGTTCGCAAACACCCGCCTAACCAACGCACTGGCGGTCGCCGCAACCGCTTTTGTCTGCCTCCTCAACGGAATCCTACTGCTTGCGACTGCAGGCCTGGCGATTCCGTCTGTCGGCGGCTGAATACTCGGGGCAACTTCGGCTACCGCTCCCCCGCGCTTCTTCGCCGTGACGGCGGTTCCTTTGGATCTCATGTGACCGCTGCCTCCTCCTTTTGGCCGTCATTGGTTGATTGTCGTATTTTGGAGCGGGGTCTCACAACAGGCACGAGAATCGGCAAAAAGCTTCTCCAGGTCCGGTTTTGCCTACCTCAACGTGCCGACCTCGACGATAGGGGGCCGCGCTTGCCGTCGATGCTCGCCGGCCGCAAATAGTCGTCCAGCTCGTAGCGCAGGTCTGCCAGGCGCGAGGATTTGCTGTGGGTTGAACCTGCCAGTCCCATCCTGGTCGCGTAAATGGCCGTTATCGGCGCATAGGCCGTCGCCGCTGGAAGCCCCCGCGTAGGTCGGCTCGCCCCAGGAGAGTGGCCGCTCAGCCCTGGAAGCGGGAACAGCTCAAACTGCCCCATTTGCGTCATTCGCCGACCGCCGCGCGTCCGTCTCAGGTGGGTGGAAGGCGGCATTCCCGATCAAGAGCCGTTCATGCCCGTAGGCAAGAGCGGACGTCAAGCTCTGCGCGGCTGACAATTCGACGATTTGGCGTAGACACACCCGCTTGAGCTCCGATTCCGTTGCGGCTTGCGCCCAATGATGAGTAGAATCGCGGTCAGCGGCCCGAGAATCCGGGGAACATCGGGTTAAATGCGGCACGCAAAGCCGCGGCCGAGTTTGGACAGGTCCCATCCCATGATTCACCATCCCCTAACGGCAAAGAAACGCGTCGACGAAGCGCTCGAAGTGCTCCGGATCGGTCTAACCCCTTACGTGTCCCTTCGGATGGAACACGCATTCGGAAGCAAATGGCGCACTCGTGCAAGTCGAGCCGCTGGCGACGAGGACGACGACTTCGTGCTCGACGCCTACGCATTGCTCAAGACAGTTCTAGATAACTGGCGCGAGGTGTTCAGCGTCGAGGCGAAGCTGCGCAAGGCCCACAGTTATATTTTCCTAGCACGGGATGCGCGAAACAAGATGGCGCATTTCGTAGGCACAATAGAACAGCGGGAAGCACTGCGGTATCTTGATTCGATACTTGAGGTACTGCGTGCAATTGGAGCGACGGCTCAGGAAGAAATTGCCCTCAAGCTCTACACTGAACAGCAATCCGGCATAGCGCCACTCGTGGATGTCGCGGGACAACCAAATGCGGCCTCCGGGGCGAGACCGGCCCCGCGCGTCCTTATCCAACGTACATCCGCTGCACCCAAGATCAAGGAGCCGGTTGCTCCCTCTCAGACACAGGCTGACCGAATCCGTGAGTTTGCCTTTGACCAATATGTTGCCCCGGCTAGACGGGACGGTCTCAACGAAATCACTATTCGTGCGGGTGATGCTCATCAGTCTATGGGGCTCGCCAACGCGCTGCCTGCGGTTTGCAGTGCCATCGGCGGCAACAGATTTGCGCAGGTAGCGAATGTCACTCTCGCTGAACGAACTGGTCCCGCAAACGGCTCGAACGTCTACTTTCGATTTATGCTCAATGCTCCGCCACTTTCAGCGCACCTCAAGACGATCACTCCGCGACCAGTGCCCGAGACGGCACCACCTGCTGAGACAAATGATCTCCATCTGGATGGCGCGCTCGTCCTCATATCCTGCGTCAAGAGCAAACTGGCACATCGCGCCCCCGCGCGGATGCTTTACACGTCGGCTTGGTTCAGAGGCGTCCGCGATATTGTTGAATCAAGTGGCGCACGCTGGTTTGTTCTTTCCTCGCTTTATGGGTTGGTCGCACCCGACGAGGAGATAGCCCCCTACGATTACACCCTCAACTCTCTCGGAGTTGCCGAACGGCAGGCTTGGGCGAACCAAGTGCTCGAAAGGCTTCTTCCCGAGACGGCTGGTTTCCATAGAATTGTGAGATGTTTGCTGGTGTTCGCTACCGCGAATTCCTGATCCGACCGATCGAGCATCGTGGAATAATCGTGGATATCCCGATGGAAAATCAAACTCGTGGCGAGCAATTGGCGTGGTTGACACAACATCGTTAGCGCGCCTTACCCATATCGAGCGCTTTTACTGTTTGCTCGATAGATTGTGTCAGCGAGTTGGCGGGTCGCGGTCGCTGGGGAATCTTGGCGGCTTTCATGATTGGCCTCGCGCGGCGTTTATTTCTTTTTTGAACCCTCAGAGGGCCGCTCCGACAGCGGAGGCGGCCCTCGGGTCGTCCGCATCGGCACACATGCGCTCGGTTCGGGGTCGCGCTCAACTCTTCGCCAGCGACTTGGGCAGCATCGCGGAGCCTTGAGCGGCGGGGGCAATCATCGTGGTTCAATTTTTCGATTGCTTGTTGGGCAGGCCCTCTTGGCAAAGGGCGGGCTACGGAGCTGCACGTCGTGGGCTGTCAAGGGCACCGCTGCGGACGCATCCGCATCGTTAGGTATCGACCGAGATAAGCTGGTCTGCGCGGAAGCCTCGGTCGAACAAGCGGTGAGCGCCTATCTTGGTACTCTGCCGTTTCTTTGGGCTTCCGTGGATGATGGGCCAAGCCCCGATAGCCAGCGAGGCTTCATCGAGCGAAATGCCATTGGCCTGTTGAGCAACTACGGCCGCACCGTGCTTGATCCACCTCAGCCGGGTGGTTGGGACATTTTTCTAATCGAACACGTGTTCGAGGTTCCGGGCTCTGGAACCAGCAGCACGTCGATGAGATTTATGATCCGCGGTTTCTGGACGTGTTCGAGATGATGATCGCCAATTCAGCGATTCAGGGATGATTCGGTTCGTCGAGACGATGTCTCCCTCCGAACCGACCGACCACCTGCCGGCGGTGTAAATGAAGGGCACGTGAGGGTCGAACCTCCCGGTTCGATAGCGTCCCGCGAACGTCTGGAATCGGCGCCTCTCGCCCTTTCCCGTTACCCTGGCCAAGGTCTCCTAATCGAGCAGACAGCGGGCGCTCAGCCCCTCAGCATGGTCCGTGGACGGGGCGATCGAAGAAATTTCACGGTCTCGCTGATTTGCTGATTTGTGCCGTCGGTGCGTAGCTTCCGGCTCGACAGGGACGCTTGGCTCGGCATCAACCAGGGGCCAAGGGCTGTCACCGTCGAGTGTCGGCCACGCTCGCGCCATGCGCAGCTTTGAGGGTTGGGCCAGGTTCAATGCCCGCTACCCAGATGAGCGCTTCGAGCGG
>Ga0210398_10006128_pt1 | contig 11118 bp, 9 predicted proteins | sample IncBWC4OmetaG_FD_161047 | JGI IMG/M metagenome (GOLD analysis project Ga0210398, IMG submission 161047) | Forest soil microbial communities from Barre Woods Harvard Forest LTER site, Petersham, Massachusetts, United States - Inc-BW-C-4-O | ecosystem: Environmental > Terrestrial > Soil >... | reverse complement strand
CAAACGCGGGGTAACCCTCCTTTGCGACCACCATCGGTCCTACCGCAGCGTTTCCGCGCGGTAGAGTTTCACCGTATTGGAAATCGCAGACGCCACCAGCATCACCGCCATGCCCGCGATGGCGATTATCCCTCCCACATCGAACAGGCGATAGGGTGAGCCGAACGCGCGCAGGTCCGGACGGAGCCATAGCGCGAGATTTCCGGCGCCAAGCAGAATGCGGATTTCCGTGGGGCCAAACTTGGCAAAAGACAGCTGAAACTGGCCCAGCGCGTACGCCGCCAGGTACGACTGAACGGAAAGCATCAGGAAGGCCACAAACATTCCGGTGGCGATGCGCCAGTCAATCAGGCCGGAGAGGGCTAGGCCTCCCATCAGAAAAAATCCTCCGAAGGTGTCAATCATATGATCGACATAGAAGCCGTAGCGCGGCCGCTGGCAGGTGCGCAGGCGCGCGAGGGTGCCGTCCAGGCTGTCGCCAAACCAGTTGAGCGCCAGGCACAGCGTGGCCAGGAGCAGGCCCGCGCGGTGCGTGCGCGCCAGCGCGTAGCTCGCACCCGCCAGGAACACTGCCGCAAATCCCAGAAGCGTCAGGTGGTCCGAATTCACATACGCCGGGAGGCGTTCCGCAAGCCACGCCAGCGCCCTCCGCTCGGCCGCCGCGGTGAAGCTTTCCTGCAGCCGCAGGGCATCGCGGAACGGAATTTGCTTTTTCCGCTCCGGGACCGCAGAAACTTTTTCCGTGAATGGCGTTCGAAGCATGGTCACTCGTTCGCTCATGACAAGCCTCCTGTTGAAGGTTCCGTGCGCGCGCGTTCTATTTGCTCGCGTGGAGGCGCAACACCGCGGAGCGCGTCGATAACAGCGTGAAGTCCAGCGATTCCCTGGGCACGCCCTCGATGAACGGGCCGACCAGCCAGTTCAACGCGGCGGGAATGTCGCGCGTCAGCGTGACGGCCTCGCACTGTACGTACACGCCCCCTTCGGCTGCGAAATAGCGCCAGTAGGAATTGAGCCGCCACAAATATCCGCCGTCCTTGCCGGGCGGCAATTCGCGCTCGCCGGGCTCGCCGGGATTTTCGACCTGCGCGATGCGCGTACTGACCGAGGTGCTGTAGGCGCGCGCCGGGTCCATGGTGTAGTGATGCACGGTGTAGTCGGCGTCGAGGTAGATGGTGATGATCTTCTTTTCGCGCAGGCGGTAGTGGACTTTGAATTCGTCGCCGCTGTGCTCGACGGCCCTGGCCTGCATGACATGCGGGTTGTAATACTCGGCATGGCGGTCGTAGTCCCGGACCACGACAAATACGTCGGTGAGAGAAACTCCTGGAATGAAAATGGTGCCCACCCAGTGATGAATCAGGGCGCCCGGCGTCGAGGAATGCCCCGACGGATCGGCCGTCAGCAGCTTTGCGGAAATCACCTCGCCGCGCTGCAGACGGGCCTGCGCTTCGGCGCGTCGCGGCTCCGGCAAGCCGTCAACCCAAAGAAACACGCCGCCCGGCGCCAGCTCGGCCTGCATCCGGCTTCCGGTGAGGCGAACGTAATTGTCGAACCCCTTCACCGCTTCCGGCTTCAGCTCCGCCGCGCCGGCCGGAAGGGGAGCGAAAAACAGGCTAATGGCGAGCGCAACTCGCAGGCGAAAATGAAATTTCTTTCGAATGGCCGCCTCCTTGTGCCAGGCGAACATGCCCGAAACGCTACCCGCAGGCAATGCACGCCGGCTCAAATCGCCTCGAACTCGCATCATTCTGTAACTCCAATAAAGGTTTAGTGTTATCCGTCAACATCCACTAGAATAGTCACTTCTGAATTGATTACTGAGCCTTACCAGTGCCCGGATCGACCCAGCCAAATCCTGTTTTCCGCTTCGGCTTATATGAGCTGGATGGCGCTACCGGCGAATTGCGCAAGGACGGCAAGCTGCGCCTGCGCCTGCAGGGGCAGCCGCTCGAAGTGCTGCTGCAGCTTCTTGGGCGCGCAGGCCACGTGGTGACGCGCGAGGAATTGCGCCTGCAGCTTTGGCCCGCGGACACGTTCGTCGACTACGACCACAGCCTCAACACGGCGGTGAACAAACTGCGTGACGCCCTCGGCGATTCCGCCGACAACCCGCGCTTCATTCAGACCCTTCCCCGGCGCGGCTATCGCTTCATCGCCTCGGTCGACCAAGTGGACGAAGCAGCGACGGCCCCTCTATCCATCGCGGAATCGCAAGACGGCGAAGCGCCGGCACCCGCAGCCGGGGAAAAGCGCAACTTCGCGCTGAGCGATCCGGCGGATTTGCCCGACGCCCCGCGCGGCGTCATCCAACTGCTCTTCTCGCTCATTCAAGTGATGTATCTGGCCTTCTACGTCATTTCCCTGGCCAGGCTGCGCCGGGTCGAGCCGGTGCTGTCCCAGGCGGTCGAGCATCCCCGGTGGCTCCTGATGCTGTTGCTGGTCACGGCGCTGGCGGGAATCCCCATCCGGCTGTACCTTTTATCCGCCTCCATCTTCGGCTACCGCGGTTTGCCGGTGAAGTTCCTGCGCTTGTTTCCCTTTGTCATTCTTCTCGATGAACTCTGGGCGCTGGCGCCCTTTCTTCTGGTGGACGAAGTCGGCGTGGGCCTGGCTCTCGCGGCCACCGCGGCGCTGCTCTATCTTCCCTTTTCGCAGCGCAGCTTGATGCTGATGGGCGAATTCAAGACCCGGCAGACCGGGCGGGTCTGAGTTTCCGCGTGGCAGCTCAAAGCTCCGGACTTTGACCCGCGATTCCTTTGCAGTAAGCTTCCCTTCCGAAGCCGAGTGGGACATCACTCTTTACCCCGAGCTCTGCGAGGGGTTGGCTGTCCACTCAAAAACAACGCCGGCACGAAAGTCAGGTGCAATCATGCGACGCATAGCAATGACGGGGATGTTGCTGGCTTTCCTTTTCAGTCTCGCCTCCACGGGAGCGCAGGACGAGCCGCTGCAAGGCTTCACGCGTGACACCGCCGCCACGGAACGCGACTGGGAGGCCAAGTTTCGCGCCCTGCCCAGCCCGGACAACCAGCGCGAGTATATGCGTCGCCTGAGCGCCCGCCCGCACAACGTCGGCTCCGCCTACGACAAGGAAAACGCCGAGTGGATCCTCTCCAAGTTCAAGGAGTGGGGCTGGGACGCCAAGATCGAAACCTTTACCGTGCTCTATCCCACGCCGAAAGAGCGCGTTCTGGAGATGCTCGAGCCCACGCGCTTCACCGCAAAACTGCAGGAGCCGCCGCTGGCCGTGGATCCCACCAGCAACCAGCAGAGCGAGCAACTACCCAGCTATAACGCGTATTCGATCGACGGCGACGTCACCGCGCCGCTGGTGTTCGTCAACTACGGCCTGCCCAAGGACTACGAGGAGCTCGAACGGTTGGGGGTTTCCGTGAAGGGCGCCATCGTCATCGCCAAGTACGGCAACTCCTGGCGCGGGATCAAACCTAAAGTCGCCGCCGAGCACGGCGCCGTCGGCTGCCTCATCTATTCCGATCCCGCCGACGACGGCTACGCCGTGGACGACGTGTTCCCGCACGGCCCCATGCGCCCCTCCGACGGCGTGCAGCGCGGCAGCGTCCTGGATTTTCCATCCACCAGCCCCGGCGATCCTTTGACGCCCGGAGTGGGCGCCACTCCGGGCGCCAAGCGCCTGGCGATCAAGGACGCGCCGGGCCTCACCAAAATTCCCGATCTGCCTATTTCCTACGGCGATGCCCAGCCGCTTCTGGCCTCCCTCGAGGGGCCGTTGGCGCCCAAGGACTGGCGCGGCGCGCTGCCGGTTGCCTACCACGTCGGTCCCGGCAAAACGAAAGTTCACCTGAAAGTGAGTTTCAACTGGGACATGAAGGAAATTTACGACGTGGTCGCTCGCATTCCCGGCTCACAGACGCCGGACGAATGGGTGATCCGCGGCAATCACCATGACGCGTGGGTGAACGGCGCGCAGGACCCAATTTCCGGGCAAGTGGCGCTGCTGGAAGAAGCGCGCGCGCTCGGAGAATTGGTAAAACAAGGCTGGAAGCCGAAGCGCACCATCATTTATTGCGCCTGGGACGCCGAGGAGCCCATGCTGCTCGGCTCAACCGAATGGGTGGAGGAGCACGACAAGGAACTGGCGCAGCACGCCGTCGCCTACATCAACAGCGATTCCAGCGGCCGCGGCTACCTCACCGTGGAGGGCTCGCACACGCTGGAGCATCTGGTGAACGACGTGGCCCGCGAGATACCGGACCCGGAGACGAAGCTGACGATTTCCCGCCGCTTGCAGTTACGCAGAATCGAGACGGCCCGCGCCGAGGACGAGCGCAGGGAGCTTCGCCAGCGCGCCGACCTGCGCATCGAGGCGCTCGGCTCGGGCTCCGATTACACCGCGTTCCTCGACCATATCGGCGTCGCGTCCATGGACGTGCGCTTTTCCGGAGAAGACAGTTCGGCCGGCGTCTATCACTCCGCCTACGACGATTTCTACTGGTTCACGCACTTCGCCGACACCGACTTCGTTTACGGCCGCGCCCTTTCGCAAACCGTCGGGACCATGATCCTGCGCCTGGCCGACGCCGATTTGCTTCCCTTTGAGTTCACCGACCTCGCCGACACCATTCATCTTTACCAGAAGCAAGTGGAGAAACTGGCCGGCGACGAGAGAGCGGAAATCGTCGAGCGCAACAAGGAAATCGAGGAAGGCGTGTTCGCCGCCGGCAATGATCCGCGCCGCCCGCAGGTCGCCCCGCCGCACGCAGACGTTCCGCCCTATGTGAATTTCACGCCGCTGGACAACGCCGCCGACGCGCTCACGCGCAGCGCGGACCGTTACCAGGCTGCGCTTAAGAAAGCCTGGCCCGCGGGCCTTCCCGCAGCCACGATGCAGGACGTGAATCAGAAATTGATGGAAAGCGAGCGCCACCTGACCACTTCCGACGGCCTGCTGCGCCGCCCCTGGTACAAGCACATGATCTACGCCCCCGGTGTTTACTCCGGCTACGGCGTGAAGACCCTGCCCGGCATTCGTGAAGCCATCGAGGAAAAGCGCTGGGCGGAAGCCGATTCGGAAATCGTGCGCGACGCGGCCGTGCTCGACAGCGAAAGCGCACTGATCAATTCCGCGGCCGCACAGCTGGAGCAAGCTGGGCGCTGACATTCAATCGCGGTCTCTTTTTGGACCGCGCGCAAATTTCGGGGAGATTAGTTCGAAGGAAGAGCAAATACCTGGCGCAGAGCGACGGTGACATACCAGATCGGCGCGAGCGACAAAACCAACAGCGCCGCGAGGATCACCCACGCCCATCGGTGGCCAAAATTGAACGTGTAGCCCCTGAACCGGCCAAATCCCCATCTGCTCCGGACAAACAAGGCGGGGTCAGCTGGGTTGACATAGAAGGGACCCTTCCAACCGCCGGGAGCCGGAGGGGCGTTCCGCCGCAGGAAGTGCACAAAAATGAGGGCCACGAACACCACGACCAGCGCGATCCATAGCCAAGGGTTACTTTGCACTATGCTTTGTACCATGTCCATCGAGGTGTGTCCGCTGCCCTGCAGCCCTGTCATCCCGAACTCACTCGCGTCTTCGCGAGTGGGTGAGGGATCTGCTTCTCTCTTGCGGCGCCGGGTTCAGCCTGCCGGCTTTTCAGCGCGCGGGAGATAACGAAAACCCCACAGGCTGAAAGCCTGTGCTACTTAGTCCTGCTCCAGCTTGATGCGCACCGGCTTGCCGACTTCGAGGCCATTGGCCATGGCTTCGTCCACGTAGATGCTGCAGCAGTAGTAGTGGTCGGCCACGGCCAGGCCGGAGGTGGCCTCGCGCTCCAGGGTGACCAGGATGCGGTACTCGTGGCGCTTGCTCCAGCTCTGGCTGCGCACTTTTTCCGTGACGTTGCCCGTCAGCGTCACCCCGGGATTCGGTTTGGGACCGATGAACGGCTCGGCACTGGCTTCGCCGCGGGCTTCCGCGAAGAACGCGGAGGCCAGGGCGCGCGCAAACTCGGTGGCGCCAACGGTGCCCACGGTGTCAGGCCCTGCGTTGGCCGCCTGAGGAGCCGCTTCCGGCTCGGGGTGCCGCGCCAGCGAATCCAGGTTGAGCGCCTCCGCTACTTGCTTCACGATGTCCGCGTTGATCATTTCCTCGCGGTTGCGGAAGCCGCCCAATAGCGAATTGAAGCACAGGTTGTTGATGGTGCGCGGAACGCCGCCGCTCAATTGCGCGATGGCCTCCAGCGCCTCGTCGGTGAAGAGAGCGTTGCCCGCCCAGCCCGCCGAGCGCAGGCGGTGCGTGATGTACTCCGCGGTCTCGGCAACGCTCAGCGGCTTGAGATTGGAAAGAGCGGCGATGCGCTGGCGCAGCTGCACCAAGCTCGGCCGCATCAGCGAATCGGCCAGCTGCGGCTGCCCGGCCAGCACGATCTGAATCAGCTTGGAGTGCGTGGTCTCGAAATCGGAAAGCAGGCGGATGGTTTCCAGCACCGGCTCGGACAGGTTCTGCGCTTCGTCCACCACCAACACAAAGCGGCGGCCGCGCAGCATCTCCTCGAGCAGGGCCTGGTTCAGAGCGCGGTGCATGGCCACCACGTCCATCCCGGTGTGATCGACTTCCAGTTCATTCAAGATGAAGCAGAGCAGCTCGCGCGAAGTGCACTGCGTCTGGAACAGGAACACGATGCGCGCCGACTCCGCCAGCTCTTCCATCAGCCGGTTGAGAAGCGTGGTCTTGCCCATGCCCGGGTCAGCCACCAGCATCATGAACCCGCGGAAGTGCTCGATCCCTTCCTTGAGCGAGGTCAGCGCCGCGCGGTGCGACGGCGTGAAGTAGAGGTAGGCTGGGTCGGGCGTCACGTCAAAGGGCTGCTGCTGCAATCCGTAGAAGGACAGCAAATTGTCCGTCGTCGATTTCTCGGCGGGCGCGGAAGCAGGCGCTGCCTGCAGATCTGCGGCGGCTTCGGCAATCTCGCCGGACGCGCCCGCCGCTGCTGCCATGGCGATTTCGGGCGCGGTTTCGGGGGCTGTTTCCTGCGCTGCGGAAGGTTGCGGGGCCATGGCCAGCTCTCCCGCAATGCGCTCTTCAATATCCGCGATCCCCAATAGGAAGGGCGGAGCCAGAGGCTCGGCCGGCATGGACGGCGCGAAGGCGGGCGCAGCCATCTCGGCAATTTCGGGCGCGGCTTCGGAGATTTCAGGAGCCGCCGCGGACACTTCGGGCGCCACAACCGCGTCAACACTCTCGAGCAGCATCGGTTCGGTACTCATTTTCACCTCATGGGAAGCTCGCGTAGCCGGAAATTCCAGGGAGACAGAGGACTGCTTCAGGGGACTTTCCGTCATCCTGGGATTCGCCCGCTCACGCGGCGTGTAATCAAGACCGTTACCAAAAAAAAGTCCGGATGACCGGGTCGAGCGTTGCGAGGCGCGCGATGGCCGGCTCGGGGCGGCGGGGCGCGCACCGGGCGCGCTGCCGTGCAGCATGGGACTATAGAAACTGTAAGGAACCTTGGACGCCATCTTCCGGTTCCTCACCGAAAGAACCAGCAGTCCAAACAGAATGATGCAGACTGCGTATCCCACATTAGCTGCGACGGCGGGGGTGAGCCATTCCATAGTTGGTATCGTCGGGTCCTCGGGAACTTACCGCTTATAAATCGCTCTAGCCTTGCTCACCTAGCTGGGACACCTTCGCCCGTACCTCAGAACACAGCGCCGGCGAAGGTTCGATTACACTGACATTGTACGCAGGGAGATTGCGCGAGCACGATAGGCAGGCAGAATCAAAATTTCTGGTATCAGGGTACTGGAACTAGCTTGGGACCAACTAAGTTATGTATATTCAATAGATTAAAAGAACTTAGAGAATGATTCCTGAGGCTGCGAGGGCGCCCTTTTGCGGCCAATTTGCGCGAGCCTGGGGTGTTACTGCGCAAACTGCTACGGCACTGGCCATATCCCTCGGAGTGAGGCATGCACCAGATGCCCGCCCGAAAACGGGGCGGGCGCCACGAAGGGCTGCCAAGCGCTTATGCTAGAATCTTGCACCTAATGTCCCGGGGTTGGGGCACACATGAAAATCAGCAAGGAAGATGTGTTGAAGGTCGCGGCGCTGGCGAATCTGGAGCTGTCCGACAGCGAGGTGGACACTTTTCGCGGGCACCTCGACGACATCCTCACCTACATTGATAAGCTGAATGAGATCGACACGTCGGGCGTCGAGCCGCTGACTCAGGTGGTCGCAGCCGCCGAAGACGACTCCGCCCTGCGCGACGACGTGGTGGTGCGCGCCGACGTCATCACGGAAGTGCTGCAAGGCGCGCCGGATCCCGAGGCTCCCTATTTCCGCGTTCCCCGGGTGATCGAAAAGTGAGCGCCCCGGCCACATGGACAATCCCCGCGGTGCGCGCGGCCCTCGACGCCCGCAAGATCTCGGCGCGCGAACTGACCAAGGAGTTCTACTCGCGCATTGGCGAGCGCAACCCCGAGCTCAACACCTACCTCGCGCTCTCCCCCGAGCGCGCCTATGCCCAGGCCGACCGGATTGACGCCGCCATCGCCGCGGGCGATGCGCTTCCCGGTTTGGCCGGGGTGCCGGTGGCCATCAAAGACGTGATCAGCACGCGCGGCATCCCCACCACCTGCGGGTCGCGCATTCTTGAGGGTTACCGTCCCGCATATGACGCCACCGCGGTCACGCGCCTGGAACAGGCGGGCGCGATTATCCTGGGCAAAACGAATTGCGACGAATTTGCCATGGGCAGTTCGAACGAAAATTCGGCCTACGGCCCGGCGCGCAATCCCGTGGCGACCGACCACGTCACCGGAGGGTCGAGCGGAGGCTCTGCCGCAGCTGTTGCAGCAAATCTGGCGGTTGCGGCGCTGGGCAGCGATACCGGCGGATCGGTACGCCAGCCGGCGTCGTTTTGCGGGGTTACGGCAATGAACCCCAGCTATGGCCGTGTATCGCGTTACGGTCTGATCGCCTACGCCTCCTCCCTGGACCGCATCGGGCCTTTTGCGCACACGGCTGACGATGTGGCTGCGGTCATGTCGGTCATCGCCGGGCGCGATCCGCGCGATTCCACGTCCGCTTCCGTGCCGGTTCCCGATTACGTTGGCGGGCTCCGGCGGTCCCTGCACGGCCTGCGCATCGGCATTCCTGACGACTACTTTGGCGAAGGGATCGACCCCGAAGTACGCAAGAAAATTGAGGGGGGGATCGCATTGCTGGAAAAACTCGGCTGCCGGCGCGTTTCGATTCGCATGCCCAATACGGAGTACGCCATCGCGGCGTATTACATCATCGCCACCGCCGAGGCCAGTTCCAATCTGGCGCGCTACGACGGCGTGCGCTACGGCCCGAGGGTGCCGGGCGCGACGCTCATCGAGATGTATCAGAAAACGCGCGGGCGCGGCTTCGGCCCCGAAGTGAAACGGCGCATCGTGCTCGGCACCTACGTGCTCTCCGCCGGCTATTACGACGCCTACTACCTGAAGGGGCAGAAAGTGCGCGCGCTGATTGCCAAGGATTTTCGCGAAGCGTTCGAGAAGGTGGACGCCATCGTGACGCCCACTTCACCGGTGCCGGCATTTCGATTGGGGGAACGGACCGCCAATCCGCTGCAGATGTATCTTGCTGATATTTATACGGTTACAGGATCGCTGGCGGGCGTGCCGGGAGTCTCGGTTCCCTCCGGCAAAACCTCCGCAGGGCTTCCTGTCGGGCTGCAAATCTATGGACCGGCATTCGGCGAAGAGCGCGTCCTGCAGATGGCACATGCGTTCGAACAGGCCGGCGGCCCGGAGCTGTAGAGCCGTTCGAAACGCGGGCGCCACAACTCCGCTGGTTCGCCTTCGAATGCATATCAGAAATGCTCCGCAGCAGGATTGGTTCGGAATTCGAACAGTGCACAAATTTTCGTAGGGCAGTACAAAAAATAAGACAGTTTTCCCGATTTCAGCTTTACAACCTCTCTTCCGAACGGCTTCGCCGTGAGAAATTTTCTCCCATAAAGCGTGTGCTTCGTGTTGCTTGCAAATTTTCTCCGCTTGCCCAGGGCGAAACTGTACAAACGGCAATTTACATGCTCTTGTGCAAACGATCCCGTGTGATTTCGATGTACCGGAAGCGGGACGGCAGCATCAAATGTTTGCAGATTTCGGGGTTGGAGAGGGACTGAACGAGATGATCACGGTCAAATCCACACAGAAGATTTTCACCGAAGACGAAATCTCCCGCCTGACGGGCATTTGCTGCGAGCATTTGCGCGACGTGGCGCGCAGCAAGCACCTCGGCTCGCTGGTGCGCGCAGCCGGAGCCGCCGGCGGCCAGTCCGAGCGCTGGCTGTTCTCCAATACCGACCTGAGCGTCCTCACCGCCCTGCAGCCCCGCTGCGAGCATTAGTCCCCGGGTTCACAACGCTGGTTGCGCGCCCGCGCATTCGGGCGTTATCCTCAAGCCAGACGACAAACCCGCCCGGCCCTGCCGGCATCGCAAGGCCAGTGCAGGAAGCGGGCCTCTCGCAGGAATCATGAAATTTCCGGCGCAAATCGTGATCCTCCTCGGAACGGCGCTGGCCATTCCGCCCAACTTGCCGGGCGAGTTCGCTCGCGCCCCTCTGGCCGCGCAGCAGGATGGCGACGCAAAGTCCTCCTCCGCCAAGGGCGCGGAGATTCCCGCGGCGCTTCCCAAAGGCAAAAAGCTGATCCTGACCGACGGCACCTACCAGCTGGCGCGCGAATACACGGTCGAGGGCGACCGGGTGCGTTACTGGAGCGTGGAGCGCTCGCAGTGGGAGGAAATCCCCTCCTCCCTGGTGAACTGGGACGCCACGCACAAATCGGAAGCGGAGCAGGCCGCGCAGGACGCCGACTTGAAAGCAAAAATCCACGCCTCCAACGTTGCCCGGCTGACCAAAGATATCGACGTCGATCGCAGCCTGGAGATCAAGCCGGGCCTGTTTCTGCCGGATGAGGTCGGACTCTACGCCGTCGACCGTGACAAAGAGATCCGCACACTGAAACAAAGCACGGCGGAAGTGAAGCTCTCGGCGGGCCGCGAGACGGAAAAAATCCTGAGCGGCGTGGCGCTGATCAACAGCAAGAAGACCATGGACATTCCGGGCTCGCGCGCCGCCATGC
>Ga0210398_10006127_pt1 | contig 11118 bp, 7 predicted proteins | sample IncBWC4OmetaG_FD_161047 | JGI IMG/M metagenome (GOLD analysis project Ga0210398, IMG submission 161047) | Forest soil microbial communities from Barre Woods Harvard Forest LTER site, Petersham, Massachusetts, United States - Inc-BW-C-4-O | ecosystem: Environmental > Terrestrial > Soil >... | reverse complement strand
CCAAGACTGTACTCCTTTAAAACCATATACATACGCACTCTTTGAAAGAGAGTGTTTCATCAACTCGGCTAGCATCCATAATTTGAATTTGTGCGCTCTTTAGAAAACACCCGGTGTGAGGCTCTGAAGAACTCGAGTTATCCCTCGGAGAGAGGTTAGGCCGGCTGGGTACCGCCTACTGTGGTGTAAGGCGGCAACGAAGCCGAAGGTAGCGGACCGACCGCGCCCAAGGAAACCTTTGGCGAGAATCGGTTGTAGAGCGCCAGCGAGATGGCTCCCATGCCCCACATCCAGATTCCCAAAGCTACCAGGAAGCCTATGATGTGAAGGTGTTCGAGCGGAGTGTAGACGATGCGCACAAGCGCGAACCCCATCGCCATTCTTCCAATCAAACCCCACGTGTCGGCGGCCCTGCCAAGAATCCAATTGCCGAGTACCGCGCCGACCACAATCTCGGCGCTAAAGAGACCGAGAATCCAAAGCGCAAAAGTGAGCACACCCAGGGGGATGCCCACGACGGTTATACACGCAATGATGGCCGCGATCGGCACAGCGAAGAATACCAGAACGCCCAACCCAACGGGGGCTCCGAAGCGTTCACCAGCCCTTACGGTCTCTTCGGAGAATTTTGGAAGCAGCAAGAAAAGCACAAGCCCAAACAGCACGAAAGCCGCCGTCCAAATGACCCGCCACAGGTAGTAATGCCCCTCCATGTACTGAGATTTGTGCTCCCTCTTCGTGTATTCCACGGGTGAGGCCAGTTTGGCTCCGGAAGCGACACTTGCCGGGTTGTCACCCTCGTAGCGGATTGGCCCGCCGACCTCGGCCGAAGGGGCGATCGACATGTTGCGACCCTTTACCTGGACCTCTCCGGAGACAGTCCCGGTAATGGTTGTCTCACCATCCATCAGCAGCAGATCACGCCCCAGCCGGCCATCGACTCCCACGGACTGTGCGAACGCCATCAAGCTGCCGCCGACTTTTCCCGCCGAGTCCAGGTTCACCACCTCATTGAAGGTAAGGACGTTCTTGCCCACAGTCCCGGTGATGGTCAGGTTATTGGCAAACGAACGGATGTTCCCATCGATTTGCCCGTTGATGCGCACCGACTGCCCAAAAACAATGGCGTCACCTTTGATATGTCCGCTGATGTCTAGGCTTTGGCCAAAGAAAAAGACGTCGCCATCCACCGTGCCGTCAATTCGCGCCCGCGCGCCGGTGATAAAAAGGTCGCTCTTGACGGTCTCATCTCGAGACAGTTGATAAGTCTCGCTCTTATGAAACTCCATGGCGCCGGCTGGCGCAGGCAAAACCAGCGCCGCACACAATCCCGCAAGCACCAGCGCCAATGCCGACCCGCGCCGCAAGCGTCTCCGGAAGAGTGCGAAGACAAATCCCGCCAGGGTTAGCATTGCCAGCACCTCGAGAAGTGTGGTCACGGATTGCCATCCTTTCCAGAAGGCGCCTTGAAAAACCAGCAGGCTCAGAAGGCTTGTGCCGCCGAATCCTGCTTGCTCCAAACGTAGCTGCCAGGGCTCGACGACATTCGTATAAAGAGCGTAGACGCCCGTTGCGGCCAAGCCTAAGACCAGGCCCCAAATCCAGCCAAACGATTTCCGCGTGCGCTCCTGAAACTCCGCCAGCCGCGATGGCAGCGGTTCGTCTTCTTCGAGCATGGCGCGTGTTAGCAAGCGGGATTCGCGATCGAGGGCCCGCAGCAAGGTCCGGCAAGCAGCGCAGTCCTGGGTGTGCGCGGAGACAGCCTGTGCGCGGGCGCGGTCCAATTGGCGCTCGGCATAGAGCAGGCACGTGATCTCATCCAGATGGTCCATAGTCCCGTCCGGCCCGTCCTGCGACACGGGATTTCGAGGTTCGCTCAAGAGGTCCCTCCCGCAGCCAGCGCACTTTTTCCCTCGAGCGCCTGCCGAAGTTCATGCCGTGCGCGGAGCAGCACGACGCCCACAAAAGCGCGCCGCACGCCGAGCTCATCGGCAATTTCGTCATAACTCATATCCGAGTAATAGCGCAACACCAAAGCCATGCGGGCGCGCGCGCCCAGCTTGTGCAAGGCCTGCCGCACTTCTTCGCTCGTTTTCTGCTCGATCAGCTTGTCCAATTGGTTGGGGTCCGGGTGTTCGAGCGGGACATTCTCCACATCGTCGGTCTCTTTGTCCTGGCGGATTTTGCGCCGCCGCAGGATATCCCAGCAATGGTTGGCGGCTACCCGGTAGAGCCAAGCGGTAAAGGAGCGCGTCTCGTCGTACTGGCTCAGTTTGTCCCGCAACTTCATGAATATCTCCATGGTGGCATCTTCTGCGTCTTCCCGGGTCGGCAGGGCCCTCCTGCAAAACCGAAAGATCGCGGGGGCAAAATCCCGGTAAAGCTCCCCCCAAGCATCGGCATCCCCTGCACGAGCCCGGGCAACTGCCTCCGTGGTCTGCGTCATTCCCGGCACGCTCATGGGGCCTGGTCTCAGCGGTTCCATAGACTAGTACGCAGGGAAGCCCCTAAAACTTACACGATCTTAACAAATAGCAATAATCCAATTGGGGGCTATCTCGTCTCTGCTCAGCACTCTACCAGAAATGTGGTGCGGGACGACGGCCGGGTTGCAATATCGGGCTCGGGTCATCTAGAGACGCACCCGGCGACGGACCCGAGCCCCGAAGCGGCAGTGCCCAAGCTTCGGGAGGTTCCGGGCGGAGCTGGCCTCGCCGAAACCCTTATGGAGCCCTTGTGGAAATTGATGGAAGGCGGAAGAGCATCCGGCGCGCTTCGATGACCAGAGTGCATGCAATTTGCTCCCACTGTGTGGGCTCCCTTCCATGCAAACTATTTATTCTTTTGACCAGTCCAATCGAAAACTTTGGATTGACAGAGGGTTGGGCAAAGGTGTTAGGTAGTGGACAATAACGGGTGTGGTCTACTAAATAGTGCCGAGGGACATGAGAATAACGAGGAGGGGTGTTTCTATGCAATCTGAGAAACAAGGAGAATCCAGGAGAAGTAAATCTGCATTTTTGCGCGCGGGAGCGGCGGGCATCATGCTCGCTCTTCTTGCACTGGCAGGTCATGCACAGACGTTTCGGGGCGCCATCAACGGGAGCGTGACGGATCCGTCCGGTGGGTCCGTACCGAACGCACAAGTCAAAGCTACGGAAGCAGCGACCGGACTCGACCACACTACAAATAGCACGAGTGACGGCGAATTTTCTTTCCAAGATCTTCCGTTGGGCTTCTATAAAGTAACCGTCAACGCCGCAGGATTTCCAACCTATACCGTCGATAAAGTCGAGGTCGTGGCGGGTACCATCTATACGCTACCCATCAAGCTTTCTTTGCAGCAGCAATCCACTACCGTGGAAGTTTCCGCTGCCGCGCTCACCCTCGACACCACGACGCAGACTCAGAACACCACGATTACTTCCGACGTCGTTCAGAATCTTCCCATGAACGGCCGTGACTTCACCCAGTTGATCGCCGTCGCGCCCGGCTACGGAGGCTACTCCGTGGGCGGATTTGGCTCACTCAACGGCACTCGCCCGAACCAAATGAACTGGCAGATCGACGGTGTGGACAACAACGATTTCTGGCACAACATTCCGGCCGTCAATCAAGGAGGAGTGTCGGGAATCGCGGGTGTCGTCCTGCCCATCGATTCGATTGATGAATTCTCGGCGCAAACACAATCCAGCGCGGAAGCGGGACGCAATGCAGGCGGCACGGTAAATCTGGTCATCAAGTCGGGAACCAATTCGATTCATGGATCGGTGTACTACTACAACCGCAATGAATTTTATGGAGCGCACTCTCCGTTCTTTCAGCCGAGCGCGGCCGTCCCCAAGGCGCCTCCGCTGCGTAACGAGAACTATGGATTTTCGGTCGGAGGCCCGATCATCAAGCAAAAGGCCTTTTACTTTGCCAGCTACGAAAAGCAGCAGTACATCATCGGACTCTCGGGTGTGGCTACCGATCCTTCGGATGCCTGGGTTGCTCTCGCCCAGGACCTGCTCAACAATACCGGCGGGAAATACGGCAGCTACGCTCCGGTTGCGGCCAGTACGCTTTCCCAAAACCTAATTGGTCCGAACGGTTTCTGGCCGAGGAGTATCATCGGTGGCCTGCCCGCGACGCCCGACAACTTCTTCAGCCCGATTGCTTCGACTGGCTATAGCTACAACGGCGTGGCGAAAGTGGACTACAACATCACCGACAAGCACCGTCTCTTCGTCCGGTGGTTCGGCGGGCAGGGCTCTCAGACGGCGCCAACCGGCGGCAGCCCCGCTTTGGGTACCGCCAGCTCGAACTTAAAAGACTACTTCGAAGTCGCACCCATCCACGTCTACAACTACTCTCTCGTCTTGAACTCGACGCTGTCGTCGAAACTCGCGAACCAGGTGCTCGTCGGGGCGAACTACTTCAACCAGCTCTTCCACGACTTCAACAACGGCTTCAATACCCAGGCGATGGGCTTGTTCCTGAGCCCGGATGCGACCAACCACGGCGACCCCATCCTTGGCGCTCCGAACATCATCATCGCACCGACGTCGGGCTCAAGCGGCGCAGGGTTTGAACAGATCGGCATCACGCCGCCGGAAGGCCGCAACGACATCACCTGGCACTTGACGGATATCGTCTCCTTGACGACGGGAGATCACGAATTCCGCTTCGGCGGTGAAATTCGTCAAGGCCGCGTAGATGAGTTCTACCACCGCCGCGGTACGGGAACGTTCGATTTTACCGGTGCCGAAGGCCCCTGGAGCAGCGCAACGGGCTGTGCCGCGACGACTCCTACGGCGGCCTGCCAGGCCCTATTTACCAATGGCACGCTCGGCGACGCGGAAGCGCTCGCTGATTTTCTTGCCGGCAACGTTTCGAGTTCTTCGATCGCGGTCGGAAATCCCGAGCGTCATGTGAAGGTAAACGCTTTCGACCTATTCATGCAGGACAGCTGGCGGATCACCAAAAAGCTCACGCTGACATACGGGCTTCGCTACGAATACTTTGGGCCGCTCCATAGCGACAACAAGGATCTGGCGGTGTACACGCCGGGCAATGGCTTGCAAGTCCAGGGCAATGGCATTAATTCCATTTTCCCGCCAGACAAGAATAACTTCGCACCTCGGATAGGATTTGCTTATCAGCCCACGTCGAGGAATGACCTGGTGGTACGTGGTGGATTTGGGGTCTTCTACGACCAGATCAACATGAATCCGTTCCTCGATTTCCGTCCGCCCGGGGGTTTCGCTGATGGTCTTGAGGACAACCCATTTGGCCCGGCGGCGGTGTCGGTCTATACGGCGCCCACATGCCCGACCAACGCAGACGGCTCTTACAACTGGCAAGCCGTGCAGCAAGCGGTTTGCCCCAATGGCGTAACGCCCAATGCGGCCAAGTCCATCTTTCCGGGAGTCCAGCCTTGCTCGACTCCCTTCTGCTCAGCTGCAACGGACCCCACAGGTCTCGCCGTGTTTGGCGTCAGCCAGAATTTCCGCACACCCTATTTCTATAACTACAGCTTGCAGGTAGAGAAAAGCTTTGGCAGCGCTGCGGTGTTGCAGATCGGATATGTGGGAAGCCAGGGACGGAAACTCAGCATGATGTTTAGCGAACCGACGACGGGGACAAGCTTGGGCTCCATCTTGTCGCTGCAAAGCGTCGGGACATCCAACTACAATGCCCTCCAGAGCACACTTAAGATTCGCTCCTGGCATGGCTTGACTTCGCAATACTCATTTACTTGGGGACACTCGCTGGATGAGATCAGCGAGTACCGCGCCGCCGTTGCCGACAGCCTGAATCGCTTGGTGGACTATGGCAACAGCGACTACGACACTCGCCGCCTGTTTACGGCAAGCTTGACCTACGATGTGCCCAATGCGGCGTGGGCCTCAGACTGGAAGAAGTGGATCTTTCACAACTGGCAAGCGAACAGCTTGTGGAACTTCCACACGGGGCAGCCCTCCGACGAGGTCCTTTCGGGCTTAGACGTCATTGGGAACCCCTTCGCCGGAGTGTCCCACACGTTCTCGGCCTCGGGTGGCGGAGAGCAGTGGTGGAACCCTGCCGCGTTCGCGGTGCCAGCACCAGGTACCGTGGGAGACGAATCTCGCAACAAATTCTACGGTCCTGGGTATGGGTCCGTTGATCTCTCGGTCTCCAAGAACATTCCTATCACTGAACATGTGAGGATCCAGCTGCGCGCCGAGATCTTTAACCTTCTCAACCGCATCAACCTTGCTTCTGGACCTGGCTCGGTGGGCAGCAGTTGCGGCGCACTGAATCCGACTTCCACTCTGCTGAGCGACCGCACGTGCACCTCGAGCGCGGGGTTCGGTAAGGTGAGCGACACGATCGGTGACTTCAACGGCGCTCCTGGCATTGGGCCCGGAGAAGCCTTCAACATGCAGCTGGTGGCGAAGATCATCTTCTAAGAGCTGCGTAAACCCGTAATCGAAGCGCCCCGGTGGTAAGAGCCGGGGCGTTTCTCTTTTATGGCAAGGGGGCCGGACGCGACAGTGGGGCTCGTTCCGAATGATGGGTGACACTCGACGGAGCGTCGCGATGAGAACAAGCAGGTGGGAGGAGCGGAATCGGGTGGGATGCGGTAGAGTGAGAGGTCCGAGCGCTGTTGCGGTTCTCCACTGCCCGCCCGCCGCTTTAACAACATGACGCAAGTACTTCCATCTTTGGTGATTCTGGGGCGGCCCAATGTGGGCAAATCCACGCTTTTCAATCGGCTGACCGGGACGCGGCGATCGATTGTGACGAACGAGTCGGGGATTACGCGCGACCGGATATATGGCAAGGCGGAGTGGCGTGGGAAGGCGCTGGAGATTGTGGATACGGGGGGGATTGTTCCGGACGACAAGGCGTTGATCCCGACGGAGATTTTGCGGCAAGCGCATGTGGCCATCAAGAAGGCCGCGCTGCTGGTTCTGGTGGTGGACAGCCAGGCGGGAGTGACGCCTTTGGATCAGGAGCTGGCGCGGCTGCTGCGGACTACGGGGAAGCCTTTTGTGGTGGCGGTCAATAAAGTGGATGCAGTTTCGCAGGAAGTGAACGCGGCGGTTTTTCATTCGCTGGGTGTGCCGGTGTTTCCGATCGCTGCCGAACATGGTACCGGTGTGGACGATTTGCTGGACGCTGCGCTGGCAGAAGTGGGAGCGGTTCTATCGGAAGAAGAGCAGGAGAAAGAGGGCGCCGTCGAGGTGGCTATTATTGGGCGGCCGAACGTGGGGAAGTCTACGCTTTTGAACCGCATGGCGGGGGAGGAGCGCTCGATCGTTTCGCCGATTCCGGGAACTACCATGGACAATGTGGACATGGAAGTAACGCGCGAGGGGCGTACCTACCGGTTTGTGGATACGGCGGGGATCCGGCGCAAGGCCAAAACGACTCTGGTGGCGGAGAAGCTGAGCGTGGTGATGGCGCGGCGCGGGTTGGAGCGGTGCGATGTGGCGTTGCTGGTGGTGGATGGGGAGCAGGGAGTGACCCAGGGCGACGCGCAGATTGCTAGCTACGCGGAGGAGTCCGGGCGATCGGTCATTATTGTCATTAATAAATGGGATTTGGCGGTTGTGGCGGCGCGCGATGCGGCTTCACGCGATGCGGACAGCGCGAAGGGTAAGTCGAGGCGTCCTGCCGGCGAGCGGCACCGGCCGGAGGATTTTGATTCGGGGAAGCTGGCGTTCGATTACGAAAAAATGATTCGCGGGAAGTTGAAGTTTTTGAGTTATGCGCCCATCGTATTTCTTTCCGCCAAGACCGGGGAGCGCGCGGGGAAACTTTTCCCGTTGATCGATCAGGTGGCTGCGGCGCGGAAGAAGCATATTCCTACGCCGGAATTGAACCGCTGGTTGAAGGAAGACGTGGATTTGCAGCGCGGGACTACGCCTAAAGCGCGGCCGGTGCGGATCTATTACATTACGCAGGCAAAGACGGCGCCGCCGACGTTTTTGCTTTTCAGCAACCAAAAAGAGCCGATGCATTTTAGTTATGAGCGGTTTTTGGAGAATCAGCTGCGCGCCAAGTATGAGTTTCTTGGGGCGCCGGTGCGATTCGTTCAGCGATTGCGGAAGCGCGAGCCGCGCCCCCGCAAGAACAAAGACGAGGAATGAATCGGGTATCTTTCAGAAGCCTGCCGAAACGAAACACAGCGCGCTGTGCCCCTCGAGGAAAATGGTGGAAACTGCTACGATAGCGGCGTCCCCTGCCGTTAGGGATTCGCGATGCCTAGCACTGCCACCGCTGCGCAGCCCACGATTGAGAAGGATTTTTATCGCATCGGCGAAGTCAGCCGGCTGACGAATCTGAAGCCGTTTGTCTTGCGGTATTGGGAGACGGAGTTTCCGATGCTCGAGCCGGTGAAGAGTCCCAGCGGGCACCGGCTTTATCGGCAGGAAGATGTCGAGATGGTGCTGAGGATTAAGCGGCTGCTGTATGACGAAGGGTTTACGATTGCAGGGGCGCGGCGGCATTTGCGCGAACAGAATGGCGGCAGCGAGAGTGAAGGTGCCACGGGCGGCGCGGCGAGCGGGAGTGCGGTTGAGGGAGCAGCGCAATTATTGAGCCGGAAGATGTTGCTGGACCTGCGGGATACGCTGCGCGCTTTCTTGACGCTTCTCGAACGCAAGTGATAGCCTGATAAAGCTGTAAGCCCACTTCGCAGTAGTTCGGTCGGGACGTAGCGAAGCCTGGTATCGCGCACCCTTGGGGTGGGTGAGGTCGCTGGTTCAAATCCAGTCGTCCCGACCATTCGTGAATTTTGCGTTAAAGTCGTTCCATGCAGTGGCCTCTCCAATAGCCTCTAAAATCCCAGCAAGGACCATGTTTTGCAGTTTGCTGTTTCCCGGTTCAAAAAATCGCAAAGCCTCACCGAACAAAAGACCCTCTGGAACGTTCGAATCTCTTGGCGATGCTCTGCCCCGCAGATGTCTCGAGAAGCCAGTCATAGCCGAACATCGGTAAATTCGTCTTAGTCCTCGAACCTGACCTCGGGGGGCTTGGGAGAGCTCGTAGAAGGAGCGGACGCGCGCGTCCCGATAACAACTTCCATGGCTGTGTTCTTCGGAAATACGAGTTCGCGCCCGCGCGCAATAAAATGCGAATAGACCGACATGCTTGCCCCATAAGCACCCATCGCCATGCCAAACGGCTGCGAGTGAACGAAAGCGCCTATCGCGATGCCCACAAGTTTGAATCCCCCGGCGCCACCTGCTACACGACTATTTGTGTTCCCGTTAACATCGCCGTTACGGGCGTCAGGATCGCCGCGAGCGGAGACAAAGGCCAACGCCAGGGAAACTCCCGTTGTTAAATAACGGGTCTTCGGAGCATTGGCCTCAGCGCCGCCTTCGGAATCAAGTTTCACGTGTTGTCCTTGGCCCGCCTGAACGCCCGCCAAAGTCGTTTCCACTTTTTGCTCGAGGCCATCCGGCAAGACGAGTTCGTGAAATACCATGCGGAGTTGCCCATTGCGGCTGAGGCGGCGCGCCGGGCGAGCCTGAAGAACAGAGCCTTTCAGCCGGCTTCCCTGAGGAAGTACCAAGCGGCTTCCGTCAAAGAGCGGTGCCGAGAGGACGGCCTCAACTTCCTCGCCCGGCTGAGCAGTCGCTGAGCTGAGAGCGGTCATGAGCCGTACGTGCACAGAACTGCCAGAAGGTGGAGGCGTATTGAGGGAAACCGCTATTTCTGGAGTCAAAGGCTCGGTTCCAAAATCGAGTGGCTCCTCAAGTTCGGCGAAATAAACGGTTCCGGCATCAATATACTGCGGATGGAGGGGGAGTTGGGCGACGGCATATCTTTCGATCTTGTGAATTTTCCCGGGCTCGTGCACCTGCTTCATCGCATTGTCCCACTGCCGTCTGGCTTCTTCCTTTGCCTGATCGGCTTTCTCAGACGCAGCGTCTTTTAAGCCCCCCTTTTTCTTGCCGCCGGAGCTGGTGACGAACCGGAGCACTTCTCCGGAGCCGGGTGTGACGGTGGTGTGGATCGAAATGCGCCGACCATCGTTCAGTTCGAGACCGTCAAATTCGATCTGGACCTTGCGGGGAGGCGTGAAATCGGCATTCAATGCGTCGAGGGTGCGTCTTCCGTTAGAAACACCTTCGAGCTGAGTGATCTGGCCGGTAACCTCGGTTCCCAGTGGTACAACAAGTTTGTCGAAAGCATAGACGGCTTCAGCGACTCGCCCGTGAACGGGCTGCCCAATTCTCTGAATTCTTACTTCTTTGTCGAGAACAACTTGAACCGCTGTGCCTTTGGGGACGATCAGCCGAACGGTCTCATTGGGTGAAGCTGGCACTGACGCCGAAACGGTATCCTGCGCGTGCAAGGAACTCGCCCACGCGCATGTCAAAAAAGCAGCGGAAATCAAGCCTCTCGCTGCCATCTCATTTCTGCTTCTGCCATGTCATTTCGACGCGGACGGGTATTTCGTTTTTCACGGCAATCGTTAAGAGCGATGGTGGTTCGATCTTGAAATCTGTCAGCGTTGTTGGAATGGTACCTGTTATCTTCGTCTGGTTTCCTTGTTTCGTTTGCTCGAAGGGAACCTGCTTATACTTGGCAGTCTGGCCGGCGAACTGAACCTCCAGGTCGGCATGAAGGGTTGTTGATGCGGAAGCGTCCTCGGGCAAGCTGGTGCGCACAGTGACTATCGGGAATTCCCCGCCACGCGTCACTTGAAGCATGTGTAGATCGCGGTTGCTGTCACCAGAATCGAACGATTTGACGGGCACTGCCATCAAGAAATCGCATTGTCCGGCATGGCAAACGCCCTTCCCTCGCGCCGCATGGCTGACTCCCTCGGTCTGATGGAGCGGATGAGACACGTGATAGGTGAGAGTCGATTGTGAAAGAACCCATTGGCTATCCGTCTGGGCAAATACGGGGAGCGCGAAGAACAAAAAGGCTATTGGTATTTTTTTCTTCATCAGTTCTCTTTACCACTTAATGGATACGGACAAAATGGCGGCTCCATACGCACCAGCTGTGACGATGGCCACCGCCCCATGAGCACTCGCGATGCCATGAACTTTCTCCCCTTTGCTTTTTTGATCGAAGGCGATTGCCCCCAAAATGGGAGTCAAGATCATCCCTGGGCCGTGAATCCAA
>Ga0210398_10006126_pt1 | contig 11119 bp, 4 predicted proteins | sample IncBWC4OmetaG_FD_161047 | JGI IMG/M metagenome (GOLD analysis project Ga0210398, IMG submission 161047) | Forest soil microbial communities from Barre Woods Harvard Forest LTER site, Petersham, Massachusetts, United States - Inc-BW-C-4-O | ecosystem: Environmental > Terrestrial > Soil >... | reverse complement strand
GCATCTGAAAGATGCCGCGACGACGCCCCCCTACGATACCGCTGCCGTAGGCACCGGGACTATCGATTTTAAGAAGATCTTTACTTCCGCCAAAACGGCGGGCTTGAAATATTGGTTTGTGGAACAGGACAGGACCCCCGGGTCGCCCTTCGATGCGATCGCCGAAAGTATTACCTATATCAAGGCTAACCTGGTATAGACCGCCGATCGGCGGCCGGACTTTCTTTCCCCCTGGAATGAAGCTCCATCAGGAAATCGAACAGGTTGATCTCCGTGGGAATGTGCAGCTTTTTCCGCAGCCGGTAACGGCTGATCTCCACCCCGCGGACGGAGATATTTTCGAGCTGTGCAATTTCTTTACTGGACAAATTCATCCTTAAGTACGCACAAAGTTTCAGCTCATGCGAGCTGAGCTGGGGATAGACGCTTTTCAAGATCTGCAGAAAATCGCTGTGAACCTTGTCAAAATGGACGGCGAACTGTTCCCAGTCCTTGTCCATCTTATTCTCTTCGCCGAGTATCCGCAACATTTTCTTGAACTCCTCCGCGGCGGCGCCGTCACCATTAGCGCCCTTTTTGATTCGCATCAGCTCTTCCCGGATATTGCCCAGCAGCTCCCCTTTCTGCACCAGGTGCATAGCGGCAGACGCGAGCTCCGTATTCTTGTGCTCGATCTCCGACTCCAGCTTTTCGTTCTTCAGCTTAACGATCTCCTTTTCCGACTTTTCCATCTCCAGCTGATGAAGATATTGCAACCGTTTTTGCTCTTCCTCATGCTTTGCCTGCTGTCGCCGGAAGACCCTCCGCACCCAATAGTACAACAGGTAGTTCAAACCGGCAAAGATGCAGACATATACCAGATAAGCCCAACTTGCCTGATACCAGGGCGGCAGGATGGTGAACGAATATTCCGTGATGGCCGATTCATTCCCCAGGTTGCTTTTGGATTTGACCTGAAAGGTGTACGTGCCCGCCGGCAGATTGGTATATTCCTTTTCCGTCTTCTTCGACCACGTTGACCAGTCCCTGTCGAAACCTTTCAGCAGATAGCTGTATTGAATACTGTTCTGTGCCGCATACAGCGGCGAACTATATTCGAAATGCATGGAGCTCCACTTATTGGAAATTGTATAGATAGCCTCTGCGGGCTGATCCATGCTGTCGTCCACATCGCCGAAATAACCGCCGAACAGCAGACTATCTGTCCTGCCCAGCGCCTTCACCGCCCGGATCCGGGCCTGGATCGGATACCGGTTCTTCTTATATTCCTCATAGTTGATCAGGTAGAAGCCTTTCTCCGCGCCGACGAAGACGTTATGTTTGTCATAGGGATAAATATGTTCCATGTCCGCTACCATCTTGCCGCTTAGCTCCGGAAAATCGATGACCTCAGGCTGTACTCCCGACATATCCACCACCCCAAGGCTTTTGTCCTCGATAAACCAGATATTCCCAGCCGCATCCTCCCGCAGATACCTGATATTTCTTTCCCCAAGTAAACTCTTGAAATAAGGGGAAGCCCCAAAGGAATCCGTCGCAACATTATATTCATAGACCCCCTTTTCAGTTGTTATCACAATATGATTCCTGATCTTGAAAAGATGATTCTTCAGATTGGAAGGGAGACCGTTCTTTTCCGTGTACAACTTTATCCGCGGATGCAAGGTGTCGTTCAGATCGATGCGGTAGACCCCCAGGTAAGAATGGGCCACCCAGACGGTGTTGTTGTCCATCGCCATATATTGTGAGGAGGCATTGTAGCCGGGGATACTTTTTTCCGGCACAAAGCTTCCGCCGTCATAACGAAGCAGCTCGACCCCGTTGTCATCCCCACCCACGATCAGGGCCGAAGGCAGCACATTGGAAAAAGGCAGAAACATCCAATACGACCAACGGGTGTCGATCGGGCTGAGCCGGTCATCTTTGATCTCATAGGCGCCGTCATGATGCCCCAGCAACAACCTCCCATTGACTTCGTCCAGCCTGAAGGTCGATCCCTTGGTGCCCGGAACGGACTTGAACTCCCCCCGGAGAAAGCTCAGGTCCTCCCGGTCGTCAATCGGCATACAGTACAGCCCGTTCGATGTACCGACGAAAAGTTCCTTACCGAATATGATCGAAGTATACCCCAATCCCTCATTCAGCTTCTCCGGATAGATATGTTTGATCGCATTGTTGTAGGCAACCAGGTCGATCCCATCATCCAACCCCATCCAGAGATTATTATCCCTGTCCAGAAAAAGAGAAAGAATGTTGTTGTTCTGCAATCCTTCTTTTCTGGAAAGATTTTGGATGATCTCCCCCTGTTTATCGACAATATAAATGCCATCCAGGTTGGTCCCGATCGCCAGCCAGTCTTCATTGACCGCAATAGCAGTCAACACCCGCTCGTTGCCAAAGGGATCGGTCCCGGAGAACCTGAACGGAGTGATCTTCTTACCCGATAAGATAAAGAAGCCCGAATTGATGGTCCCCATGAAACTGCTGTCCTTCCCGAACGGGAACAGACAGGCAACATAGAAGTTGGGCGGCAGTGCGCTCTCCTGGACAAAAGGCGTCCATAGTCCGGCCCGGAATTCCAGAAGCCCGTTCCTTGCATCCTGGGCGATCAGCCGGCCATTGCTTTGACCCAGGAACAGCCATTCCGAAGCGGCCGGGTAGGCGGTGATGGTCTTATTGTTGAGCTGGAAGATGACCCTCCGGCACATAAAAAAGACGTCATTTCCGTACGCAACGACAAACCAGACATCCGAAAAGGAGTAATTCTTCTCAGAAAGGAGGGGTTTTAGGGAAGTAAAAGCCAGCCGGCCGCTATGATCGGGCGAAAAATAACCGAAGTCGCCCTGCCCGCCGGCATAGATGCGGTTGTCCTTACCCATGGCGATCGACCGCACCACAGTCTTATTGGGAAGGGGGTAGGTCTTCCAGTAATTTCCGTCAAATGACAACAACCCTTCATAATTGGCAAAATACATCACCCCGTTCCGATCCTGAAGGATCCCCCGGTTCTGTGTCCCCGCATTATAGACATCCCGGGAATAGTTGGTAATATCGGGAATCCCGATGGTGTTCTGACCCCGGCAAAGCTGGTAAAGACAAAACAGGCAAGCAGTCAAGCCAAATCGAATCCGGATTTTACTCATTTTACACCTCTTACTAAAGGTAAAATATTTTGCCCCACGGTACCTAAAAAGAAGTAGCTCAAAAAGGGATTAGCAAGGCTTGATGTAGTGTTGATGTGGAGTAATTAACTGGAATAAAGCCTTTTTTGACCAATGTAGTAGTGTTGATGTAGTCAAAAACTCGTCCTTCGTGAAAACCCGGTCTATATTTGTTTTACACACAATAATTCCCGTGATGAGATCAATTACGACTAATGCATTGCTTTGGCTAACCGTTTTATCTGTTTTTAGCACGCAGGCCGCCTTATCCCAGGTCCCCCAATCAGTCGGGATATTTGAGGCCCACAACGACATCGGCGCCAATGTAAAACCTGGTTCTGCAACTTATATTCCCGCTACCGGCCAGTACGTGATCAGCGGTGCGGGGTACAATGTCTGGGCGGATCACGATGAATTTCAGTATGTCTACAAGAAAATGACCGGCGATTTCATACTCTATACCCGGGCTGAATTTCTCGGAACCTGGGTGAACTACCACCGGAAAGTGGGTTGGATGGTTCGTAAGACCCTCGATGGCAATTCGCCGCATATCAATGCCGTTGAACATGGAGATGGGCTGACCTCTCTTCAGTGGCGCCCCACTCCCGGCGCCCAGACGGAGGAGCACAAGCTCAAGTTGACCCACTCCAATATCCTCCAGCTGGAGCGGCACGGCAATCAATATATCATGCGGGCTGCCATCTACGGCGAAACGTTTGCGACGGATACCGTCAGCCTCGATCTCGGCGACGAGGTATACGTCGGGCTCTTTGTCGGCTCCCATAACTCCGATGTCCTCGAGACAGGAGTGTTTAGCAACGTTAGCATCGCCGTCCCCTACAAAGGAGAATCGAACCAGACGACCCAGATGACCCTCGGCAGCAACCTCGAAATCCTCGAAGTAGCCACCGGCCATCGGGAAACGATCTACAAAGTGCCCTATTCGATCCAGGCGCCCAACTGGACCCCGGACGGGAAAAGCCTGATCTTCAATGACGCCAAAGGGACGCTGTATCGCTTCGACCTCGGCACCGAAAGTCCTCAGGCGATCAAGTCGGGCACTGTGACCAATAACAATAACGACCACGTCATTTCCTTCGATGGTAAAATGATAGGACTGAGCAATTTTGTCCGGGAGCTTGGCGGCTCCATCATCTATTCCATGCCGGTCGAAGGGGGGACACCAAAACAGATCACTCCGAAAGGGCCTTCGTATTTTCATGGCTGGTCGCCCGATGGAAAAGACATGGTCTTCTGCGGCGAACGGAACGGCGAATTCGATGTTTACAAAGTACCCGCCGTGGGCGGCCCCGAGATCCGCCTGACGGATGCCAAAGGCCTGGATGACGGTCCTGAGTACACGCCGGACGGTCAATATATTTATTTCAATTCGGTCCGGTCGGGGCTGATGCAGATCTGGCGGATGAAGCCCGACGGCAGCGGCCAGGAACAGGTTACAAACGACGGGTATGACAATTGGTTCGCGCATATCTCCCCCGATGGAAAATGGTTTGTATACCTGACCTTCCTGCCGGAAGAGACGCCGGCAGGTATCCACCCGCCTTATAAGCACGTCTATATCCGGCTGCTGCCCATTGACGGAAAGGGGACACCCAAAGTGTTGGCCTACGTCTATGGCGGCCAGGGTTCGATGAATACGCCATCCTGGTCTCCCGACAGTAAAAGGATTGCCTTTGTCAGCAATACGGATATGGGAGGCCTGTGACCGCCGTTTGGCGCATAATTGATATCTTTCTATTCTCAATTAATTACCCATGCGTCGTATTCACGCGATCTGCGTTTTACTAGCACTGCCTGCCCTATCGTTTGCCCAGCAAATCCGACAGGTAAAGCTGTCCCATTTTTCCCTGCAATCGTCCGTGGTCATCAGCGTCGGCGGGGACAGCCTGTCTTCCATCCACTATTCCCCGAAGAACTACTGGTTCCCCGTCACCGTCCCTTGTACCGTGCTGACCGGTTTGGTGGCCAACAAGGTCTACCCCGACCCCTATATCGGGATGAACAATATGTTGATCCCCGACGCAAACGACAGCTTTAACCGCCAATATCATCTCGAACAATACAGCTATCTGCCAGGGGAGCCCAATCCCTGGAAAAAACCATACTGGTACAGGACAACCTTTTCAGTCCCGGCGGCTGATAAAGGCAAACACTTCGAGCTTATCTTCAAAGGCATCAACTACCGGGCGGAAGTCTGGCTGAATGGTACGCTTCTCGCGGATTCGTCAAAGATGGTTGGGATGTTCGAAGAATTCGATCTCGATGCCAGCGCATCCATCCATGCGGGTGCGGAAAATGCCCTGGCAGTGAAGATCTATCCCCTGGACTACCCCGGTCTCCCCTCACACCCGCAACTGGAAGCGCTTGGCGATTTCTTCGACAACGGCGGCCCGACGGGAGACGTCGGTAAGAACGTAACCATGCTCAGCACCGTAGGCTGGGACTGGATCCCGGAAGTCCATGACCGCAATATGGGCATCTGGCAGCCCGTCTACCTGCGGACGACCGGCCAGGTCACCATCACCAAACCACAGGTCATCACCGACCTACCCAATCTGCCCGATACAAGCATCGCGAAGGTCACGGTTAACTTTACGCTGACCAATTTCGGGATGAAGACCATTCAGGGCAATGTTCGGCTAACGATCAGCCCCGAGAATTTCGCCGGTGAGACGATCAGCGTTTCGAAAATGGCGAAAACGGATGGGGGGAAGGAGATGGGGACCGATGGAAAGGGGGTGGGGACCGGTGAGAAGGAGGAGTTCACGATCAACCACCCGCATCTTTGGTGGCCTAACGGTTACGGCGCCCCGAACCTGTATCGGATCCGGATTCAGTATATCGACGCCTCCGGAATCTCGGATGACACGTCTATCGTCTTTGGCATCCGAACCGTGAGCTCCCGCGCTACAGACGTGAACGGCTTTACCCGCCGTGACTTCTTTGTCAACGGTCGCCGAATCCATCTTGACGGCGGCGCCTGGGTGCCCGATATGATGCTCAACCGTGATCGTCAGCGCTACGATTATGAGTTGCGGCTCTGCCGAAATGCCAACGTCAACATGGTCCGCATCTGGGGGGGCGGCCTCGGCGAGACCGACGACTTCTATGAGCTGGCAGACCGATATGGCCTGCTCGTCTGGCAGGACTTCTGGATAACCGGCGACACCAATGGCGGATTCAAAGGGTCTGCAGACTGGCCCCTCCAATCGACTGTTTTTATCAACAATGGCATCCGCACCATCTATCGCATCCGAAACCATCCCAGCCTGCTGGTCTGGACCGGCGGCAACGAAGGTCACGCGCGGAAGGAACTCTATGATGCCATGCGCGATAACGTAGCGAGCCTCGACGGCACCCGTCCCTTTATCCCCTGCTCATCCGGCTTCTCCCACGCGCCCAAGGACTGGAAGGGCTCCTGGCCTGATGACCAGCCCGCCGGCGTATACAGCGGCGGTCCCTACTCCTGGCAGGACGATGCACAATATTACCGGTTGGTCGATGGTAAAAAGGACTGGGTCTTCAAGGATGAGACCGGCGTCCCTTCCCAACCCCCTTACAATACCCTCTCGAAGATCATCCCCAACCTGGTCCCTGACCCCAACCTGCCCTATCCGCTCAACAACACCTGGGGCTACCACGATGCCTGCACCGGGAACGGCCACTACGATACCTATTACCAGGCGATGATCGATCGCTTCGGCGCGCCCGTCAGCATGCGGGACTTCTCCGACAAAATGCAGCTGCTCAACGCGGGTGGGTACAGGGGAATTTTTGAGGCGGCGGGACATAAGTTGAACGAGACCGGCGGCGTCATGCTCTGGAAGCTCAATGCGGCCTACCCCAGCGTCATCTGGCAGGTCTATGACTGGTACCTGGAACCCAACAGCGGCTATTATTTCATGAAACGCGCTTGCGAGGCGGTGCATATCCAGCTCAACCTCGACGATTCCGTGGTAGCTGTCGTTAACCGGACCTATATCAAACGTCCAGGCCTCCAATATGAGGCGGAGGTCGTCGGAATGACCGGCGCCTCCCTGTTTAAACAAAAGGGCCGGATCAGCCTGGACACCACCGATGTCAAAGAGGTCCTTTCACTCCGCGATATCCTCAGCACGACCTCCGGGGTCTCCTTTGTCCTGCTGGCGTTGAAAGACCAGGAGGGCAAGCCGGTGTCCCGCAATGTCTACTGGATGTCGCCGGGCCATAACTTTGCCGACCTCCGGGCTATGCCCTCCGCAGTTGTGCGCACAGCTGTTACGGCGATGAGGCAGCAGGGCGGCTATACCGAATGGACTTTGCGATTCACCAACACCGGTTCCCGGCTGGCGTTCTTCCTCAATCCGCAGGTCATCGGTAACAATGGCGACGAAATATTACCCAGCTACTGGTCCGATAACTATTTTTCGATCCCGGCCGGAGAATCGGTAACGGTGACGGTTAGCTGCCCGGCGCCGCGGGACCCCCATTTGCGATTGGAAGGTTGGAATATTAAACCAACGACCCTGTCGCTAACAAAAGACTAAAAACGATAATCATATGATTGCACTTTTCAATCTGCGCAAACCTCTCCGTTGCGTGAAGGGGTTTCTTTTTGCCCTGGCCATCGCGCCGGTGGGGGGAATGGCGCAAACCGCGCCGGTGGCGGCGATGGCCCAGCATCCCGTCGGGGTCTTCGATGATCACATGGACATCGGGCAGCCCAAATTGCCGGGGGACGCAACTTACGATGCCGGGACCCAAACCTATACCATAAAAGGCGCCGGCTCCAACATCTGGTTCAACCGCGATGAATTCCAGTTTGTATATCGGAAAATGAAAGGCGATTTTATCCTGACAGCCGATTTCGCTTTCACCGGCGATACCAGCGGCGCAGTGGGTCATCGGAAAACGGGCTGGATGATCCGGGAATCGACCGATGAGGGCGCCGCAAGCGCCAACGCCTGCAAGCACATCGACGGTCTTGTCGTCCTGCAATGGCGTCCTTATCGCGGGATGTTTATGCGCGACCCGGAAGAGGAACGCTTCTATCCCAAAAAAGGTGGACAAACCATCCAGCTCGAACGCATCGGCAACGTGATCAGCATGAAGATCGCCCATCCCGGCGAACCGCTCCAACTGGTCGGCTCCTGCACCACCGATGCGCTTGACAAAGACGTACTTGTCGGACTCTATGTCTGTTCTCATGACTCGGGTCAGGTCGCGAGCGCCAAGGTCTGGAACGTGCGTATCGATAAGCCCGTTATCCACGAGTATACCTCCAACCCGCATGTCGTGCAGCAACCTGTCCGCGAAGTGCTGGGCAGCCGGCTGGAGATCCTCGATCTCGCGGATAATAGCCGGCGGGTGATCCATGAGGCCCCGGGCCGGTTCGAAGCGCCCAATTACACTCCCGACGGAAAGAAACTGCTGTTCAATGAAGGCGGATCGCTTTATACTATCCCCATCGAGGGGGGTACACCCGTCAAGTTGAATACCGGCAACATTAACCGGATCAACAACGATCACATGATTTCCTTTGATGGCAAATCGCTTGGGATCAGCAGCGGCAAACCCGATAGCCCGGGTTCATTCGTTTTCGTGCTCCCTCTTGCCGGCGGCGATCCCCGACAGATAACTGCGGCTACCCCTTCGTATCTCCATGGCTGGGCGCCAAACGGGAAAGAGCTGGCCTTTGTCGGTAAACGCAACGGCTCGCCGAACTATAACCTTTATAAAGTCTCGCTAAAAGACAATACTGAAACGATCCTTACGCCAGGAAACCATACCCACGTCGATGGACCGGAATATTCGCCCGACGGGAAGTACATTTACTATAATGCAAATGTCAGCGGCACCATGCAGATCTGGCGGATGCGGCCCGACGGCTCGGATAAGGAGCAGCTGACCTTCGACGAATGTCATAGCTGGTTCCCGCATATCTCTCCGGATGGCAAGTGGATGGTCTTTATCTCCTTTCCGATGGATATCGACCCCGATGCCCATCCTTCCTATAAGGATGTCATGCTGCGGTTGATGCCGCTGACGTCACCCGGCGCCCCAAAAGTTATCGCGTACCTCTACGGCGGCCAGGGTACGATCAACGCTCCTTCGTGGTCCCCGGACAGCAAGCATATCGCCTTTGTAAGTAACTCGGTACCTCAATAAGAATGATGTAGGAATGTTGTGGCGAAAAGCCTGATTTTCTTACGTTTTTGCCTCTATGATGTAGTGTTGATGTGGTGGAAAAATAGTCGTTGGAGTATTTCAAATTTAGTTTTGTTGGGTCGATCCCGCTTTATTATTTGAAACAATAAACAACGACTGCTTATGCCAAAGACAAAGAAAGGGCAAAGAAAGTCAGCTTGGCTGGTGATCTTACTTCTGCTTTTTGCCGGTCCCATTTTTGCCCAGAATCCGGTTACCGGAAAGGTAATCAACAAGACAGACAACAGCCCCGTACCCGGCGCAACCGTCCAGGTCAAAGGCACCAAGGTCCTCACCCAAACAGGAACTGACGGATCATTCAGCATCCAGCTCCCGAAGGCCACCGCCACGCTGGTGATCAGCGCTGTCGGTTTTGCCAGCCTGGAGGTGCCGGCAACTGCCGGGATGCCGGCGGGCGATATCAGCCTGACAACCTCCACAACGAACCTGAATGAGGTGGTCGTTACCGGGTATACCGCGCAGCGGAAACGAGATATCACCGGATCGGTTTCTGTAGTCAACGTTGCGGACGCCAAAGCGACGCCTACCGGAAGTACGGAGTCCCTCCTCCAGGGGCAGGCATCGGGCGTCACCGTCTTCACCACCGGTCAGCCGGGTGGTAATGCTACGGTATTGATCCGCGGGATCACCTCGTCGGGTAATTCCACGCCGCTGATCCTCGTTGACGGCGTTCCGGAGCTTATGCATGATATCAATCCGAACGACATCCAGTCGATCCAGGTGCTGAAGGACGCCGGTGCGGCAGCGATTTACGGCGTTCGCGGCGCCAACGGGGTCATCATCATCACCACCAAAAAAGGGCAAGGTGCGATTAAGCTTTCATATGATGCTTACTATGGAACCCAAAGACCATTGAGCCATGCCTGGCAGATGGCGACGCCCACCGAGACGGGAGAGGCCAAGTGGGCCATGGCGTTCAACGACGGGCTCACCCCCAGCGATCCGCAATACGGCAGCGGGTCAACACCGGTCGTGCCTTATTATATCGTTCCGGCCGGCGCGCCGCAAGGCGCGCCGAATACCAGCCTGGCTGACTATAGTCTTTATACGAACCATATTACGCTGGCTGACCAGACCGGCAACAATTGGTTCTATGACATTTTTAAGCCAGCTGCCATACAGAGCCATAACATCGCCGTCAGCGGGGGATCCGGGAAATCATCCTATTATTTTGCGTTCAATTACCTGGACCAGGACGGTACATTGATCGATACCAAACTGAAGCGGTATGGCGTTAGGGCCAATACCAACTTCTCGCTGATCGACGACCATGTCCATATCGGCGAAAATTTCTATGGTTACTACAAAAGCAATCCCGGTTATCTGAATGCGTTGGGGGTCAACAGTACGAACTCCATTAATGCGGCCTACCAGGTCCCCAATATTATTCCTGTCCATGATATCGCCGGGAATTACGCCGGCACCATTGCTATCGGTACCGGCAATTCTTCGAATCCGGTAGCCATCCAGCAGCGCCAGGCCAATAATATCAGCCAGGATTATCATGTCGTCGGCAACGTGTTTGCAGACATTGATTTCCTGCGACACTTTACCGCTCATACCAGCATCGGGGGGGCGGTCGATTATACTTACTATAATGCCTTCGCTACCACACCCTATGAAAATGCGGAAAACAATACCGCAGCCAACCTGTACCAGGAGACCTGGGCGCTGAACAATAGTTTTATCTGGACCAATACATTGAAATACAGCAACGAGTGGGGCAAGAG
>Ga0210398_10006125_pt1 | contig 11119 bp, 10 predicted proteins | sample IncBWC4OmetaG_FD_161047 | JGI IMG/M metagenome (GOLD analysis project Ga0210398, IMG submission 161047) | Forest soil microbial communities from Barre Woods Harvard Forest LTER site, Petersham, Massachusetts, United States - Inc-BW-C-4-O | ecosystem: Environmental > Terrestrial > Soil >... | reverse complement strand
CGTGCCTATATCCGGTACTACAACAACGACCGTATCACGCTGAAACTAAAAGGGCTGAGCCCTGTAGAATACAGAGCCCAGCCCTTACTAACTTAACAATCTGTCCAACTAGCGGGGGTCACCTCAAAAACAGGCCCTTTTTATTTGGCGGAGAGGGTGGGATTCGAATCGACGAGCCCGAACAATAGAATCAGCAAGTTGCGCGCGTAACAGCGCCCGCGAATCCCCGGAAGTCCCCCAAACTCCCCGTTTCCGCCAGTACATTCTGCCGAACTCGACCCTCTGAAGGAGGGGTTTAAGCTGTGGGTTTTTTGAATTTGAGCAGGAAGCGATCGGACTCGCCGATGGCCCGGTATTTGGCGCGATCCTTGTCGCCCTCGATCAAGGTGGGCGGCAGCGTCCACACGCCCTGCTTGTAGTCTTTGGTGTCTTTGGGATTGGCGTTGATTTCCGAAGCACCGACGTATTCGAAGCCCGCCTTCTTGGCAAGATCAATGGTGTAATCCTGACGCACGTAGCCACTGTTGGCCTTAGGATCCTGTGGCTGGTCATCGCGACCCCGATGCTCGTCGATCCCTAGGATTCCGCCCGGCTTCAGTGCCTTGAAGCTGGCCGCGATCACCTTATCCGCATAGCCCTCACCCATCCAGTTGTGCAAGTTGCGAGAGGTGATCACCATATCGGCACTGCCAGGCGGCGCGATGTCGAAGTACGCCGAACCCAAGCTGGTTTCCGTGATGTTACCCAAGCGAGCCTTTTCATCGGCGAGGTGTTGGCGGTACTTGGTGACACCGAACGCCTCCTCGTAATTACCGGGCGCATTGGTGGCGACGTACAGATGGCCGTGATCCTTAAGATAAGGGCCCAAAATGTCGCTCCAGTAGCCACCGCCCGGCCACAGCTCGACGACGGTCATGTCGGGCCTCACCCCGAAGAAGGTGAGTTCCTCGTAGGGATGACGGGCGCCATCGCGCGCGACAGCAGTACGGCTGCGCACGGGATTTGAGATAGCAGCCTTTAAAGGATCGTCAGACGCGCGTGCGGCAATAGCGGCTCCCAGGAATGCAATGGAGAGGCCAAGAGCCCAAGACCGGATATTAATGGTTTGCATAGTGGACCCTGAAAGTATCGACGACTTCATCCCGCACTCGCGCCCAGCGCAATGAGAAGTTCGTCCAGCTGCGCGAAGGTCTCAGGCATGGCATCTTCCATTCCGTGGTTGGCATCGAACGCCTCTTTCGACGGAAAGCGTTCGCTCATGACCAGCAGCGTCTTACCACCTTTTTCCTCGAAGGTCACCGTAGTGACCGAACCGTCGGGATTCTCCTCACTCGTCCAAACGAGCCTTGAGTTAGGTATCACCTCGATGTACTTGCCAAAGAACGCCAGGGGTTTTTCCGACGATGGGTGTCCGAACTCGAAACGGTAACTGCCCCCGGTACGCACGTCCGCCTCGCAGGAAAGGAAGGTCATGCCAATCGACTTCGGCACCCACCATCGCTTGAGCAACTCCGGCTTGGTCCACGCCTCGTACACGATGTGTGCAGGTCCGTTGAAAGTCCGCGTAACGACGACCTCGCGCTCAGACTTCTTCTCCACCATCGTGCGATTCTTCCCGGAGGTAGGCTCAACTTCTGTTCTTGCGTCCATCCACCTTCTCCTTTCGTTTCAGTTCCTCGATAATTGTGTCCAGTTCATTGAAGCGCGCGTCCCAGAGCTGGCGGTACCTCTCAATCCATGCCGCTTCTTCCTCCAATCGGCGCAGCCCTAGCGTGCAGGTCCGCACGCGCCCGACCTTCTGCGTGCTTACGAGCCCCGCCCGCTCCAAGACGCCTACATGCTTCTTCATGCCCGTAAGAGTCATGTGGAACTTCTCTGCAAGTTCCGTGATTGAAGCATCTGCACGCCCGAGCTGCTCCAGAACGCCGCGCCGGGTGAAGTCCGAGAGCGCGGCGAAGGAGGCATCGAAGTCGGCGCGAGAATACTGAACCATATGGTGCAATATATACACGCGAATTGGCGGAATGCAAGTGGAGGCCGAGTTGGGAAAGAGCTTTCTCAATGCCCACAACAAGCCGAACACGAACGCAATCTGACAGCCAACCTAGTGAGTAGATCGCCCACCGCAATTGATATTGGGACCAGACTTCTCCAGCAACGGGTTTAGGCCCCATCCACGCAAAGGCCGCTCGAGCGATTGTTGACTCGCGTCGGCTCTTCAAAATCAGTATCAATGCGGCGGTGACGACACAAAAAATGAGAATCGACTGTTCCATTAGACGCGTTTCGGATTCTCCGTCCTGGTCCGATATTGATGCGGACTTCGTTAGCCGGCCTTCCTGCCGCCCTTCACAAGAGTGTACCCGCCCACGAGCATCAGCAACACGCCGAACACCAGCGCGCCGGTTTGTCCCGCCTTGTAAGCCCCGGCCCCTTGCGGGCCGCCGGTCATGAAGCCCCAGATGACGCCGATGGCGCCGAGTATCCGATTTCGCATCTGATCACTCCCTTAAAACTATTTCTTACCGATCGCGATCTGTATCGCGGTCGCGATGACAAGGAACGTAACCGTTCCGGCTAGCGTGGTTAACGCCGCAAGAACATCGGGACGCCGATCCAGACGTACTCGTACCACTTGAGCGGATCGGCCAGCGTGAACGTACCGGCGCCGATCTTGAGCTTAGGAATGGGGTCGAGAAAGTTATAGACGACCTTGACCGGCGGTTCCTGCCCAGAGTCGGCTGCAACGACGTACCGCGTCCCCGTATGCTTCTGCAAAACGTCATTCAGAAATAGCTTAGGGCCGGCGAAAGACGACGCCGTTTCGACCGAGCGGTGGATTCGGGAGCATCCTCATCGCCAACAACGAGGACACACTGAAGGAAAACTCACAACCCTTAAGGCCCTTGCGAAAGATCGGCATCGTATGCCGCGGCAGCGATGGCGCCGAGCATTTGGTCGGCAACCTTATGCGGCGGTGAGTTGTCACCAGGCGGCAGCTGAAAATGATTGATGTAGGCGGCGAACGCGAGTTTGCGTCCGTTCTGAGTAATGACAAATCCTGCCAGCCCCTTCGAATTCAAGATGCTTTTCCCGTTCAATAAATCATCGGTTACAAAAGTACCGGTTTTTGCGAATACATGGCCAACCGCGGGCGATCCGGTCTGAATTTTTGCCAGCGAACCGTCTTTGCCCAGTACCGGCAGCGCCTTGAAGAAGGCCTCAAACCCGGGTTGCTTGCTCCAATAACTCAGGTATCCACACATGAAGTTGGGGCTGAACAGATCCGCCCAGTCGCCACCCGCGCCATCGCCTTGCGATGCCTCGTTGAGGTCGAGACCTGCCCCCTCGAGAAATGCGCGCTCGATCTTGAAGCCGGCCCGCAACGGATCGGTCTTGTCATGGGCGATATAGGCGCCCAGCAGATACGGACCGACGCCGGCATGCAGGTTGTGGCTAACCTTGAGCACGAGCTTGACGTCTTCGGAAATGGACGCGGAGGTGTGTTCGGCCAGGACGTTTTCATCGCGAAAAAATTGCGCAAGTGCCGCCGTGCTGGATTCTGCGCCGCCGCTGCTCCCTGCGCCCGCGTGGCCGGAGGGCACTTTGACGCCCGCAGAGCGCAACGCCTCCTCGAGCACCACGGTTGCGAAGCGGGTCGGCGAGGGTACGGGCGCCATCGCGGTTTTGGGAGCGCTGCCGGCCGGAATGCTGCCGGTCACCGTAATCGTCGCAGTCCCATCGGGATTCGAGACGCTTTCCGTATCCACGCTCGCTTCGCCTCCCGCCTTGACGGTGGTGAGGTGATTGACGAAGTGCGCATAGGAAGTCTGCGGGGATTGATGCAGCGCGACCGGATCGCCGGCGTTTGCTCCCGGCGTTGCCACGAGGTCGATGACATTGTCGTTGACCATGATAGAGGACATCACCACGCCGGTACCGCCCTCGCGAGCACCGTCGGGAAAGAGCGAGGCATCGACCAGCACGCGCCCGTCGATTTGCCGCACGCCCTTCGCGTGCACCGACTGCGCCAATTCTCGAATGACGGTGAGCGGATCGCCCGGAAGTGCAGGTCCTCCGTACGTGTGATCCTCGTCCGTGAAGGCCAGGGTCCCGTCCGCCTGCAGACGGTTCGAGAGATTGGGATCTCCCGCAGCAACCAACACCAAGTCTCCCTTCAATCGACCCTTAGCGTCGATGGGGCCGGTTCCATAAATTCGCGTATGAAAACGAAAATCGGGCCCGAGGCGCGAAAGCACGGTGCCTTCGGTCAAAAGCTTGGTGGTTGATGCCGGCACGAACAGCTTGTCCGCGTTCAGCTTATAAATGACGCGGCCGGTATCCAGCGCGTAGAACTCGATGCCGAAATTCGCGTGCGCAAATTCTGGCCGGCTGATGATCTTATCGATCCGCGCCGCGAGGGGCTCCTTTGATTGCGCCATCGATTGCGCTGAATAGAAGAGCATCACAAAAGCAACGACACAGAACTTCATGCACCGAAGTGATACCCAAGGCATAAATGGCTCCCTATATTCGTGCGCGAGCACTCAGTGATTCGACTTCGCACTGATCATACGTAATCAGTCGCAGCGATAAACGCCGAAATGCGGTGGCAATTCGTGAGAAACCGCTGCCAAGCATGACCGATTTCAAGGGTTTCTAAATGGCTTGGCTCCACACTTCACGTTCTAATGGCTCACTGATAACCAGATTAGACGGGGTGAAGTCATGATGAAAAAAATGTTGGTTCCAACATCAGTTTTGGCGTTGGCATGTACGCTTTCGCTCGCTGCACACGCCATGACCGACGCACCGAGGCAGCTCACGGTGCCCGCGGGCGACCTGGCCTCCGCGCTTCAGTCCCTCTCGAAACAAGTCGATGCGCGCCTGGTTTTCCAGCCACAACAACTCGCCGGCATGAAAACGCAAGGATTCAGCGGACTCCTGACGACGCAGGAAGCCGTGAGCAAATTGCTTCACGGTACGGGCCTCACCGTGCACACCGATCAGAGCGGCGCCGCCATGCTGATCGAACCGGAAAGCCACGCTGCCGCGAGTGCTCTCGCGCAGAGTTCGACGGTCCGGTCCGATTCGGGCCAAGCGCCCATTCGATTGGCTGAGTCAACAGCCGCAGGTCCCGCCACCCCGCAGGTCGCCGCGGACAGCTCAGGTCCTCTGCAAGAAATCACGGTGACGGGAACCCTGATTGACCGCGCTGGCTTTACCGCTCCCACTCCAACCACGGTGGTAACAGGAGAGGATTTGAGCCTGTTGGTGGGCGCAACTTCGGTCGCAGATGTCGCGACCTACATGACCCAATTCGCGCCGGGCCTCAACACCAATGACACGAACGGAGCAACATTCTCGGGGTCCAATAATTTCAATCTGCGAGGCCTGGGTCAGGATAGAACGCTGACGCTGGTGGATGGTCAGCGCCAAACGCCGTCCGATCTCTCGGAGGGACTGGACGTCAATCGCATTCCCTCAGGCATCATCGACAGGGTCGAAGTCGTCACTGGCGGCGCCTCGGCCGCGTACGGCTCGGACGCCGTCGCGGGTGTCGTCAACATCATCCTCCGCAAGGACATCCAGGGGCTCGAATTTTCGGCCGAGGGTGGCGAGACCTCGTACAATGACAATCGCAACTGGAAGTTGACCCTCAACTGGGGCACTCACTTCGCCGACGACCGTGGCCGCTTTATGATCGCCACGGAAGCCGCGGACAACACCGGCGCCGGTGACTACGGATCTCGACCCTGGGGCAATCAAAATATTGGCCTCATTCCGAATCCTGCTTATACGGGCGCGACGGGGCAGTATCCCTATATCCTCGCCTCAAATACGCGCGCGTCGTTCACGAACAGCGGCGGCGTGATCACCAGCGGCGCGTTGACTGGGACCACGTTCCTGGCTGGAGGCGTCCCGACGGTGTTCAACTCCGGCGTCAATTCAGTCGATTGCGGCTGCGGCAGCAGCGGCGGTAATGGGTCGCAAATCTTCCCGGGACAGCAGATCAACACGCCCTTGAGCCGTCAAACGGCGATGAGCCGCGTGTCATTCGATTTCACGCCGCAGATCACCGCGTATATTAATCTAGACTACGCGCACACGGAATCGAGCCTGCGTAACTTGGTGCCCATGGGCTTGGGTGGCGGCTGGAACGGCATCACCATCCAGTCGGACAACGCATTCTTGCCTGCCTCCGTGCGCAATGCCATGTTGGCGGCCGGTGAAACTAGCTTCACCATGAACCGCGACACGCAGGACATACCGTGGTGGGGTCCGGAAGGGATCACGCATTACTGGCAAACGGACGCCGGCCTGCACGGCAAATTCGGCCAGACCGGCAGTTGGAATGCGCGCGTTTCCTTCGGCCAGTTCGACCGGACTGAGGAATATTTCAACGACACGAATCAGAGCAACTTGGCGCTCGCGCTCGATGCCGTGACCAATCCGGCAACGGGCCAGATCGTCTGCCGCTCGACCCTGACCAACCCGAACAATGGTTGCGTCCCGATCAATATCTTCGGCCCCGGATCGATCTCCCCGGAAGCTCGCGCTTACGTCGTCAACAATTACTCGCACTATTTCCAGGTCCGTCAGAGCGTCGGCAGCTTCGACATCCAAGACGAGCCTTTCTCGCTGTGGGCCGGCCCTGTCTCAGTCGTGGCCGGCGCCTCCTACCGCAACGAGGCGGTCAGCGGCGAATATGACTTGCAGACCACCTCCGGCAACAACGGCATATTCTCGGGCGCTAACCCCGGCGCGGGGACCATCAGGACTATCGAAGGATTCGGCGAAACGGTCATTCCGCTGCTCAAAGACCTGCCGTTCGCCCATGAACTCGACTTGAACGGTGCGGTGCGCGCAACCTCGTACAACACCGTCGGCGAGGCGACCACCTGGAAGGTAGGCTTGACCGACACCCTCACGGACGGGTTGCGGCTGCGCGCCACGCGTTCGCGCGACATCCGCGCTCCCAACTTCAGCGATCTCGCGGTCAACGGATCCCAGAACGTCACCGAGATCGTCTATCAAGGCACCTCGACCCAGGTGTCCTACTACAGCCAGGCGAACGCGTCACTCAAGCCTGAGAATGCCGACACCTATACGGGCGGCATCGTGTTGCAAACCCCCGGGAGCGGCGACCTGCAGGTATCGTTGGACTACTTCAATACCAGCATCGACAACGCCATCACCGCCCTGACGCCCCAGCAGGTCGTCGATGGTTGCACCCAAGGAAACTCCGGTCTGTGCGCCAACATCATTCGCAACTCGGGCGGCGTGCCTACCACGGTTTTCGTCGGCGAATTCAACGTCCAGGAGGTCAAGCTCAGCGGCATGGACTTCGATCTCTCGTATCGGCTGCCCACGGAGCTTCTCTTCCCGTCAATGCCCGGCAAGCTGGCTCTGAAATCGAACGCGAGCTACCTGTTCCACAATCGACAGCAGTCGATCGACGCGGCGCCGATTGAGAACGCCGGCAACAACAACCCGCGCATGTACGCCAACGTAAGCCTCATTTACTCGACCCATGACTTGGCGGTGAGCGTTACTGGCCAATACATCGGCAGCGAGTGCTTCATCTGCGCGTTGCCGGCGGACGAACAACCGCAATTCGCAGGCAGCCCGCGCGGCTCAGCGGTCGGATACCTGCATGGCGGCTTCGAGTACACGATGGTCGACAGTCAGTCGCTCCGTCTGCAGTTGTTCGGCAACGTGAACAATCTGTTGAATCGCGCCCCGCCGGTCATCCCGTACCCGACCAATGGCTACTGGACCCAGCAGACCGACTTCGGCCAGTACGACACGATTGGACGCCGCTTCCTGCTGGGCGTACGCGCGAAGCTGTAACGGACTTTCAAACAGCGCCTCGCCTTGGCGATGTGATTCATCGCTGGGGCGAGGCGGATCGCAACGACTGACCGATCAATCGTCGGCGAGCGCGAGTTTCTCGAGCAGCCGACGCGATTGGGATCGCACAATCCGGCGCGACACCGGCCACGTCTCATAGTCGATCTTGTGCTCTAGGAAGGGCCGCATGATCTCGTGATAGTGCTCGGCGTTGCGCGCATAGACGCGCATTACATAGTCGAGCGAGCCGAACACCGCATCCGCTGAGACGATGTAAGGATTTTTCACGATTAAAGCCTCGAGGATCCGCGCCATCTCCGGTGTATACGGTTTCGCGGCGATGGTCACCTGATAAAGGCTCAAGTCCGCGATCCGTTCAACATTGATATCCGTGTTGTAGCCGCAAATCAGCCCGTCGCGCTCGAGCCGCTCCAGCCGCGTCGTGCACGGGCTCGCTGACAGCCCGATCTCTTTGGAAATCTCCGTGATGGATTGGCGGCTGCGTTCGGAAATCGCCGTCAGGATTTTCATGTCCAGGCGATCGACCCGGCCGGGGCGATGGCCCACCTTCTTCGCATAGTTTCTTCTCACGCTTTCGTCTACCTGTCTTAAGATATTCACCCTAGTCTACCAACTTGGGGATTTGCTCAGGGCGTGGCCGTCCTGTGGCGGTGATAACCGCCGAATTTCCGGGGGAAATCGTGGGAAACTGCTGCGCACCGAGGTCGATTTCGACGGTTTCTAAATGGTCTGGCTCAACGCTTCACGCTCTAATATCAACCAATCTATCGGGTAACCAAAATAGTGCTGGACCAGAAATCTAAGGGAGTTGCTGTGAATATCAATGTCGTCGGGTTCGACATCCCGTTCGTCGTTTTTTTAGGAGATGCCGCCGATGCGACCTATGCTAAGACGGCGCTCGGCCTGGTCGAGTGGCGCGCGGAGGCCTGTGCCGGACAGATTCGGCTGCCCGGCTGCAAAGTCGACGCCGGCGTTCCGGATCTGTCGATTGCCGAGGCAAAAAAATTAGGGGTACGGAGCCTGATCATCGGTTCCGCCGCGGTGGGCGGCGGCATGCCGGCGCATTGGATCGGCGCCCTTCGCGAGGCCGCCGCCGCCGGCATCGATATCGTTGCGGGTCTTCATGTTCGCCTCGCGAGTTTTCCGGGGCTGGAGGAAGCCGCCGCGGCGGGCGGCGCGCGTTTGGTTGACGTGCGCCTGCCGCCCAAGACACTGCCGGTCGGTACGGGGGCTAAGCGCTCGGGCAAGCGGTTGTTGACCGTCGGCACGGATTGCGTCGTAGGAAAAAAATATACGGCCCTCGCGCTCGACCGTGAAATGCGCAACCGGCGCATGCGCAGCCACTTTCGAGCGACCGGCCAGACCGGCATCATGATTGCGGGCAGCGGAATTCCCATCGATGCGGTCGTTTCGGACTTTCTGACCGGTGCTGCCGAAGTGCTGTCACCCGACAATGATCCCAACCACTGGGATGTGATCGAGGGCCAGGGCTCGATTCTTCACCCCGGTTATTTACAAGTGACGGTGGGCTTGCTGGTGGGATCGCAACCGGACGCGTTCGTCGTCTGTCACGACCCGATGCGGCAAACGATCTCCGGATGGCCTGGTTTCCCCCTGCCGCAGATCACGGAGATAATCGAACGAACGGTGCTAACGGGGAAGCTCACGAATCCCGCCATCCGCTGTGTCGGCGTGGCACTCAATACCTCCAAGGTTCCCGAGGGCGAGCGCGCCCGGGTTCTCGCGCATTACGAACGACAAGTAGGGCTGCCCTGCGTTGATCCCTTGATCGACGGCGTCGCACCGATCGTGGATTTGATCCAGAAGGAGTTTGCCACGTGAAGCTCGGCGTTCATATCGAACACTGGCCAACGCTTCGGCCGTTTCGAATCGCCACCAAGACCTGGACCGCCTTTGAATCCGTGGTCGTTGAACTGGAGCGCAACGGCATCGTCGGTCGGGGCGAGGCACTCGGCGTGTTTTACTTTGAAGAAACCGCCGAGAGCATGTTGGCCAGGATCAACGAGGTGTCAGAGGCCGTCGAGAATGGCATCGACCGACAAGCATTGCAGCGCCTGCTGCCGCCCGGTGGTGCACGCAATGCCATCGACTGCGCGCTGTGGGATCTCGAGGCGAAGTCCCAAGGGCGCTCGATTTGGGACATCTCCGGGGTGCAGCCGAAGCCGCTCGAGACGGTGTTCACCATCGGCATTGAGTCGACCGCCGAGGAGATGGCCGCCAAGGCGGCCGCCGCTACCGCGTACACACTGTTGAAAGTGAAGCTCGACCAAACTCAGCCCGCCGAACGTCTCACAGCGATCCGCCGTGCCCGGCCCGACGCGCGCATCGTCGTCGATGCCAACCAAGGTTGGACCTTCGATCAGCTCAAGGAAATGGCGCCCCTCTGCGCCACGCTCGGTGTGCAGGTGCTCGAACAGCCATTGCGTCGCGGCGCCGATGCGGATCTGCAGGGCTACGACTCTCCCGTACCCCTATGTGCCGATGAATCGTGCCTTCACCAGGATGAGCTCGAGCAGGCGGCGTTGCGCTACGACTGGATCAACATCAAGCTCGACAAGACCGGCGGCTTGACCCACGGTCTTGCTCTTGCGCAAGCGGCGCGGAAACTCGGACTGAGCATCATGGTCGGCAGCATGGGCGGCAGTTCGCTCGCGATGGCGCCCTCTTTCGTGATCGGATGCCTCGCCGATCTGGTCGATATCGACGGCCCGCTCTTGCAGCAATCGGATCGCATTCCGGGCCTTGTCTACCAAGGCGGCCGGGTCTCCATATTCGACCGTAACGTCTGGGGATGAACTTCAAAATCTGGGGTAACCTCATGGACCCGCGCAAGAAGCAATTCGTGATAATGCAGCTGGCACTCATAGGCCTCGCCTTCGCAAGCGTCAACTCCAGTGCCGACGAGCGCTATCCGCCGCCGCGGTTTACAGTGGCAGATCGCGTGCAGACCCTGCAAAAAGCCTTTCCGGCGATCGACGACATCTTCCGCAGCTACGCGACGGATAAAAAAATTCCCGGCATGGTCTGGGGAATCGTGATCGACGGTCAGCTTGCGCACGTGGGAACCTTCGGCGTACAGGATTTGAACACCAAGAAACCCGTCACGCAGACGACGGTGTTTCGCATCGCGTCCATGACCAAAAGCTTCACCGCACTCTCGGTGCTCAAGCTACGGGATCAATGCAAATTATCCCTCGAGGATCCCGTCACCCGATGGATACCA
>Ga0210398_10006124_pt1 | contig 11119 bp, 9 predicted proteins | sample IncBWC4OmetaG_FD_161047 | JGI IMG/M metagenome (GOLD analysis project Ga0210398, IMG submission 161047) | Forest soil microbial communities from Barre Woods Harvard Forest LTER site, Petersham, Massachusetts, United States - Inc-BW-C-4-O | ecosystem: Environmental > Terrestrial > Soil >... | reverse complement strand
TAGCCGTAGGGAGAGCAATTGTAAGGAGCGTAGTCATAGTAGCCGTAAGGGCAGTCCGGGGCGGCTCCGATGCTGACGCCGACGGCGATCTGGGCCTCTACTTTTGGAGCGGCTACTGTGAAGAAGAGACCAGCGATAGCGAGTAAGACCAGATATTTTAATTTGCTCATATATTAAGCTCCGTTTTTCTGTGGGATCCACATCATGCACGTTCAGTCTGGACGTGGCGCGCGGCACATACTGTGCACAAGCGCACACTTTAGTGCTGCGTTTCCAGAGCAGAGCTGGCGCAGAGGCGGTCGGAGTATGCTGGAGGCGCAGAGGCTTGGTTCCCCTGCTAGGAGAGCGCGGCCATCGTGAAAATCTTGCCGTCACCAGGGAGAAATTCCTCGGAGCATTGCGGCGTACTGGAAGTTGGAAATCGGGTTTTTCGTGTATTTGTTAAGGTGAAAAATAAGTACTGTGTTTTCTCGACCTTTGCTGATGACGGAAAGAGCACAAATCCACAAGTCAGGCGATTTTGATGTGCGGCTTGGCCGACGCGATGCTCTGCAGGGTTTTGTGTCATGCAACAGACCACTGGGGACCCTGGGGGAAGCACAATGTCAAACCTCTTTACAACCGCAACGACGGTAATAACCGAACAAGACGCACAGGTGGAAAAGCGGCTATGGCAAGCGGTGATCGTGAGCACCATTCAAGAATGGATTTCCGGGCCACTGCGTTATAAACGAATCGCGGAAGAATATTTGTTTCAGGACCGTTCCGATTTTCCGATGGTGTGCCAGTCGGCCGGGCTGGATGTTGACAAATTACGGCAACAATTGACGCGCCTGCGCTCCCAAGCGAACCCGCTCGGCAAGATGGCGTGGGAGTGACACCGGAAGAATTGACCGAGCACTGAGAGTGGCGCGCTATCTGCAGTACGTCAGCGACGTTTCATTGTTGTGCGGGGCCGGGTCGGTGGCGATCGGCGGATGCGCTCGTGAGGCGACTTGGGCTGCGGCTGGGGCTGCTGCTGGCGAGAGGAGCCAACCCAAGCGTCTTGGACAATTTTGCGGCGATTGCAACCACACAGAACGCAAGCAGAAAATCCCTAACGAAGCTGGTGACAAACAAAATCGCGGGATTCCCTGAGTGGTAAGAATAAATATACTTCAATGCGGCGATCGCGTGGCCTTCGATCGCTGCAGCGATCAAGCAGATGGCCACGATGGCAAACCAGAGATAGACCCTCCAGCCTGGTTTCCGCCAAATCCACAGCTGATACCCGGAAGCTTTCAGCCATTTGTTGTACGCATATAGCAGCACGCACAGCCCGAGTGCCGAGGAAAGGTACTGCAGGCCTTTGTACGCGGGTATCCCGCTTCCGAAGAGCCGCCTTTGCAGCAGCGGAACGTGCCGCACGATCCAGCCTCGTGAGTGCGTGAACGAATCCCATAGAACATGGCTCCATGCGCCAATCAGAATCGCCAATGCCACGCCCAAGGCCTGCGGAATGGAAGCTAAACGGGGCTTGAGCTGGGGCGCGATGGCCTCGTGGTGCGGGCTGGGTAGCAAATATACCGCTGATGGAGCGAGCCAATAAAAAACGAGCCACACCAGAATGCCTAGCGGAAGCGACGTGGAAAATGTTCCGAGCAGCGTATGGGAATGGTTTCGGAAATGCTCGGGCATCGGCAAATAGTATTCAGCGTCCGGGACCAGGCTTCCGATTACCAGAGCGGACAACGGAATCCAATTCTTGAATCTGGAATGAACGGGAAGAACCGCGGCCGGATGTGAGAAGGTGAATGGCATTCAGCGAATACCAGACTAGCAAGTTTTCTGTCACTTCGCTGCATTCTATTGATTGCGCGGCAAACACGAAGTCCCGGGACCGTTCGTGGGATACTCGTCAACGATTGGGTGATAGGCTTGGAAATCGGAGCTGCGCGGCAACTCGTCTCACCCGGCATTGACACAGTCGGATTCGGCTTGACGATTTTCTTGCCGCGCCCAATGAATCAAGTTGTCAGTCCGGTGGATGAAGTCGGGCAACCACGTTGCCCTTAGTATCGATTTGAAACCATTCTCCCTCGCTGAAAAGATGGTGCTCACACTCGGGGTCCGAGCACTTATTCACACAACGCTTGCACACCGAGGCAAGCCCCTTTTCGAAGTTCATAGCGCCGTCATAAACCGAGGGAATTACAACCCGCCCTTTGCGATTCGCAAAACCGTACTTCCCGTTTCTGACAAATCGAACAAGCCCGTTGTGGAATGAGTCAGCCCAGTTGTCCATCACCGCAACGCCGGCTATTGCAACCTTTCCTTCCCGGGTGACATACATCCAACCTTGTGTTTGGGAATGCACCGCTGCTAAACCGCGTGAATCGAAATTCAATTCCTTCAAAAACTGTGGTGCAACGAAAAGTTCTCCGCTCGCGTTTTCGTGCAGACAGCCTGGGAGCTCACCACGCTCGACGTCAAATAGACAAGAGGCATCCGGCGGGTCGACATTCGCGCCGTCAGACCGACCGTTGGCTGTCGGGCTGCCGGGGCCAGTGGGCTGGGTCGCGGATTGCGCGGCTGGATGCTGCGGCCCCGCGCTTGCAGCTGCGGCAAGCAGAAGGCCCAGAACAGAAGTTGCGATCCTCACGGAGTGCGCTCTCCCATGGCTACGCGGGCCATTATGCCCGATAACGCGGTAACCGTAGATGCGCTTTTCAGGTGCGCGGAAGGCAGCGTCGGTTCGCGTCGGACGTTCGCCTTTTCGAGTCCTTGACAGTGGAGGACGCGAAGCCTTATGGTCTGGGCAACGACGTCGGAAATCCACGTTTCTCATCTCGCCGATAGGTTTCCGATTCGGGAGGTGATCCATGCCATTAGACCTGATGACCCTGCGGTTGGTGGAAAGGCCGGTGACGCGCGAAGAGGGCCTGCGAATTTTGGAACGCGATCAGTACCTTTGCCAGTATTGCGGATTGGATGGAGGGGCCAGTTTCGAGAACGCTTTGGCGATGTCGGTGGATTTCGTGATTCCACGGGCGCGCAGAGGCAAGAAGGATGAACGCAACCTGGTGGCGTGCTGCCGTTCGTGCAACATGATCAAGGGGCGGCGTGTGTACCGCAATTTTGACGAAGCCAGGAACTACGTGCTGGCGCAGCGCGAGAAGCTTCGTAAGGCATGGGAAACGAGGAAGACCGCACCTGCTGCGGCCGCTTCTGCTTCTTCAAAAGCGCAGAAGCCGCTGGCGCCGGACGCATCGAAGGCTGCGGCTGGTTCGGTGATCAGCAGCTCGCCGCTATCCATTCGCAACAGATGATTGGGCGGGCATCGCAAACCGATTTTTAATGTTTTTAATAGCGCCAGGACGTGAGGTCGGCTCCGGCGGGCGCGGTTTTCTGGATGCGTTCGAGGATCTTCGGCAGGTACATGGTGTTGTAGTGCAGGCGCGAAAGATAATTGGGAAGGTTGGGATCGCCGTTCCAGCAATGCTCGGCGCGGTCTCCGTATTTCACTTCGCCGCCGTAGGGAGGATTTTTGGTGGCGTTCAAGACTTCTTCCAGGTAGTACACCGCGTCGTTCAGGAAGTACGTGTCGGCACTGCCGACGTACACATGAATCTTTCCCTCGAGCATCGGCCCTAGCGACGACCAATTTTTCTGCAGGATCGCGCTCAGGTCGTAGTGCTCCTTCCAGTAGGCGGCTGTCGTCGGATCGATCTCGCCGGTTTCTTTGTCGAAGATCGTTTGCGGGTAGCCGTCTTTTGCCACTGGGCCGTACACGGCTTGCCAAATATCAAACTGTTCGCCGGAACGGCCGTGCGAGCCTAGCGCTAGTTCGTACTGATTGATCTGTCTGGTGGTGGTGAGCGTGCGGCCCAGATAATCGCGTTCGCCGGGTTGTTCGACGCGCATGTGCGGGCCGTCTATGAAGAACATATTTTTATCGGAGTAGAGGTTGATGTTCGTGAAGCCGCGAAAGTCCACCGGATCGGGGCAGGCGACGAACGCGCCGTTGTAATGATCCGGATAGAAAATCTGCACCGCGAGTGATTCCCATCCGCCGGTGGAACCGCCGTAAACGAAGCGGGCCCAGCCCTGGCCGATGCCGCGGAAAGTTTTTTCGATCGCGGGGATCAGTTCGGTTTCGATGGCGTCGCCGTAGGGGCCGAGATTGGCGGAATTCACGGCGTAGGAATCGTCGTAATAAGGATTAGCGTGATTGATCTGCGCGACCAGGTAGCGCGGGAAGTTCGGCGCGATCCACTGCTGATAGAACTTGTAGGCTTCTTCCTGCTGGATTCTGTTGTAGCCGGAAATGTGGAAACGTTCGCTGTAGTCGGGTTTCAGATCCGGGTCAGGCGGAGTGGTGCGAAAGCCGCGCAAGTCGTCGTTGAAATGATCTTCTTCAATCATCAATGGGAAATGCGCGTTGGGGTGAGAGTCGAATCCCTCGGGCAAGAGGACGTTGGCGCTGAGGAACATCGGGCGGCCCCAGAATTTCGTGAGCAGGGTGCTCTGGATTTTGATGTGGCGGATGTAGGGCGTGTCTTTCGGATCGGGGATCGGTGGGATGACCTGGTCGAGCACGATCGCGACGGGATCGCCGCCCGCATGCAGCGTGATTTTTCGCGGCGTGGAATAGAGATTACCGGGTGCGAGTTGCCAGTGCTGGCCTTCGCCGCGATCCATGGGAAGTTTTACGGTGTGGCCGTCGGCGCGATGGAAGGTTTCGTATTTGTGCAGGACGACCTGCACGAAATAATCGCCGGCGGGAACGTCGTGAAGGTAGCGGACGGGATAGCCGAAGGCGGCGTCGTCGAGCGTGACGGATTGGCCGGGCTGGAGAGCGTCCACGTCGAGGCCGAAGATCATCTGAGTGCGCACGGAATTGTTGACTTGCAGGCGTGGTTCGGCGGAGGGATCGGTGGAGAGGATCAGCAGCAGGCGGCCGTCGAGCGGCGTGGCGCTTTGCGCGCTGGGGAACGAGACTGCGAAGCGATAGGACGAAGCTTGCTGCGCGTGCAGTGCGCCTGCGGTTAGAGCGAACATCAAGATTCCCTGCAACAGCACGCACCACGAGCTGTGCGACGTCATGGGACCTCCCGCTTTCAGGATGCTTGCGCCGCGGGGATTCTACATCAATAGACAGGCCGTGCCGAGCGCGCGGCGATTGAGCGTTCGATTTGGCGACGGGGCGTCCCAGAATCGGGCAGCGGCTCACGGCGATATGCCACGCCCAATTCCGCTAAGAGCTTTGGCTGCACGGAGTTTCGCGTGAGCATAATCGGCACAGGAATTGCAGCGCGGCGGGGGTGTAGGCCGTCTACAGCCAGGGTGTAGACTCGCTACACCCGAGGGGACCATGAAGCAACGGTATCAGAACCGGATTGAGCTGCTGCAGGGGACGCTGGATTTGCTGATTTTGCAGACATTGCGCTGGGGAGCGCAGCACGGGTACGGGATTGCTCTGGCGATTCGCGCGAACTCCGGCGACATATTGCAGGTGGATACGGGCTCGCTGTATCCAGCGCTACACCGGCTGGAGCGACAGAAGCTGATCGTGGCGGAGTGGAAAGTTTCAGAGAACAATCAGCGCGTGCGGGTGTATCGGCTAAGCGCGGCGGGGAAGAAGAAGCTGGCGGCGGAGCGTTCGCGCTGGGCGCAGATTTCGCAGGCGATCGCGGGGATTCTGGGGCCCGCCGGCGAGGAGAGCAAGGCATGAATTTCCCTTGGGGTGACGGCGACCAGCAGCAGAAAGAATTGAATGAAGAAATCGCGAGCCATTTGCAGATGGCGACGCGAGATCGCGAAGCGCGCGGTGAATCTCCGGCGCAGGCTGGCGAATCAGCGCGCCGGGAACTGGGCAACACTGGGGTGATTCAGGATGTGACGCACGATCAGTGGGCGTGGACGTGGCTGGAAGACCTGCTGCAGGATTTGCGCTATGCCGCGCGCACGCTGCGAAAAAATCCGGGGTTCACGATGATCGCGGCGGTAACTCTGGCCCTGGGCATCGGCGCGAACTCCGCGATTTTCAGTCTGGTGAATGGAGTGCTGCTGCGGCCGTTACCGTATGCGCAACCCGCGAGGCTGGTGGAAACCACCGAATACTACCCCCAAGGTGCTCTGGAGGTCATGCGCGAGCAAAGCCGCACTATGGAACTGGTGGGCGTCTCGGATAACGGGGAGTTCAATTTGACCGGTTCTGGCGATCCGGTGCGCCTCATCGGAAATTCGGTGTCGGCGGATTTCTTTTCTGTTCTGGGCGAAAAAGCCGCGATGGGCAGAATCTTTCGAGATGGAGAGGACCAGCCAGGCAAGGACCGCGAAGTAATTCTCAGCAGGTCGCTGTGGGAGCGGCGGTTTCAATCCGATCCGAATATCGTCGGGCGTTGGATCACGCTAGAGGGAGTGGACCGCCAGATCATCGGTGTAATGTCGGCGGATTTTCGCTTTCCGTCGCCCAAGACGGAATTGTGGGTCCCGCTGCATATGGATCCTCGGAACGTAGGCACTTATTGGGGCGATAGCTATATGCCTCTCATCGGTCGCTTGCATCCTGGTGCAACCCTCCAGCAGGCTCGGACAGAACTGAAAATTATGCTGCCGCACGTGTTGGCGGCGTTTGCCTGGAGAATGCCGGACGATTCCTTTGTGACCGGTACGGTCGTGCCGCTGGAAGAAGCGATTGTGGGCGATGCTCGCGGCAAGCTGCTGATCTTGCTTGGAGCTGTGGGGCTGTTGCTGCTGATCGCTTGCGCGAATGTCGCTAACCTCCTGCTGGCGCGTGCCACCACGCGCGAGAAAGAAATCGCCGTGCGCGTGGCGCTGGGAGCGAGCCGCGGGAGAATCCTGCGGCAATTGATCACCGAAAGTGTGTTGCTGTCGCTGCTGGGCGGCGCATTTGGACTGGGCGTCGCTGTCGGCGGGCTTTCAATTCTGAAAGCTACACTGCCAGCAGATACGCCTCGGCTTGCCGATGTCGCGCTGGACGGGCAAGTATTGGCGTTCACGGCGGTGCTGGCGATTTTGACCGGGGTAGCTTTTGGATTGGTTCCGGCGCTGGGCGCTTCCAAAGTGGATATGACGGCGACGCTGAAATCCGGCGGCCAGCGCAGCGTGACGGCTGGGAATCACCGCGCGAGCAAGCTGCTGGTGGTGGGTGAGGTGGCGGTTTCGATGATTTTGGTGATTGCGGCGGGGCTGCTGGTGAAGAGTTTGTGGATTCTTTCTGGCACGAATCCCGGATTTCGCGCGGAGCGTGTGGTTACGGCGCGAATTACTCCGAACGAAATGTTCTGCGCGGTCCCGGGGCGCTGCCTGGCGTTTTACGACGAATTGTTGAATCGCACGCGCGCGTTGCCGGGAGTGAAAAATGTCGCGGCGGTGAATGCATTGCCGTTGGGCGCCGGCGCGGAAATATTTCCGGGCGCGGTGGAAGCGCACCCGACGCCCGCCGGTGCACACGTCCCGATGCTGTGGGAAAAAATAATCACCCCGGACTATTTGCGCATCATGAAAATTCCGGTGCTGCGCGGGCGCGCATTCACCGAAGCGGATGCGGCGCCGGAAGCGCAAGCCGCATTGATCGTGAGCAAATCCACCGCGGAACATTTCTGGCCGGGGAAAGATCCGGTGGGACAGCACATCCGGGCGAACTGGGAGCCAAACGTTTGGCGGACCGTGGTGGGAGTGGTGGGCGATGTCCGCGAATACAATATCAGGAGCGATTCCGCGAGCTGGATTGATGGCGTCGTGTACGCGCCTTACGGCGCACACGCCATTCGCGGCAGTGGCGCGGACGCGCCGCCCGCGGAGATGACGCTAGTGATCGAGACTTCGGCTGAGCAGGTGCAAATTGCCAGTGAGCTGAAGAACACCGTCGCGAATTTGAATCACGATGTGCCGGTGAGCCAGATTGGGCCGCTGAAAAATTGGGTGGCGGAGGCGATGGCGGAACCGCGTTCGATTTCCGGGCTGTTTGCGGTGTTCGGAGGCTTGGCGCTCTTGCTCGGAGCGGTGGGGATTTACGGCGTGATTTCGTATTCCGTGGCGCAGCGCACGCGGGAGATCGGCATTCGCATGGCGTTGGGCGCGCGGCGGCAGGAAGTGCTGCTGCTGGTGGTCGGGCAGGGCGCGAAGCTGGTGCTAGCTGGGGTTGCGATCGGAATCGTGGGCGGGCTGATGCTGACGCGGCTGATGAGCGGATTATTGTATGGGGTGCATACGACTGATCCGCTGACGTACGGCGCGGTGGCAATTTTGCTGATGTTTGTAGCGCTCGCGGCTTGTTTTCTGCCGGCGCGGCGGGCAATGCGCGTGGATCCGATGGTGGCTTTGCGGTATGAATGACGGCGGCGGCGCAGGTGACGGTGCGCGTCGTGGCGCGGAATAAGGCGAGGGAACTCTGGCATGAATTTCTGGTGGGGCGGTCGCGAGCGGCGCGAGAAAGAATTGAATGAAGAAATTACCAGTCATTTGCAGATGGCTGCTCGGGATCACGAGGCGCGCGGCGAATCGCGTGCGGGCGCGGACGCTGCGGCGCGGCGGGAGCTTGGGAACGCAGGAGTGATTCAAGAGGTGACGCACGATCAATGGGCGTGGACTTGGCTGGAGAATTTGCTGCAAGATTTGCGTTATGGCGCGCGCACACTGCGGAAATCTCCGGGCTTCGCTGCCGTGGCGATTTTGACGCTGGCGCTGGGCATCGGCGTAAACACGGCGCTGTTTTCCGTCGTTAACGGCGTGCTTTTGAATCCCTTGCCTTACCCGCAGCCCAATCAGCTTGTGGAACTGTGGTGGGATCGAACGCCGGGGCAGCACAGCTCGGTTCCTTATTTAAATTTTCTTGATTGGCAGAAAGAGAGCACCGCTTTTTCCGCGGTCGGCGGGTACCTGCAAGACAACGTGATCGTCACCGGGGCGGGCGAGCCCGAACGCGTGGATGGAGTAAAAATTTCCGCAAATTTTTTTGATTTGCTCGGCGTGAAGCCTTTACTCGGGCGATCGTTCCGACCTGAGGAAGACCAGGTTGGCGCCGGTCCCGTTGCGTTGATCGGCGATGGATTGTGGAAGAGCAAGTTTGGCTCGTCGGCCGACGTTTTGAGCAAGAGCATCACGGTGGATGGCACGAGCTACAGGATTGTCGGCGTCGTACCGGAAAAATCGCCGATCTACACCACGGCGGATGTGTTCACGCCGCTGGGTCAGTTCAACGAGGAGCCGTTTCGCGACCGGCGCGCGAGCCTGGGGACGGTGGGAATCGCGAGAATGAAACCGAGCGTGACACTGGCGCAGGCGCGCGGGGACATGGATTCGGTGGCGCGAAATCTTGCGGCGGAATATCCGGACGCGAACAAAGGCACCAGCATTTTCGTGAACTCGCTGAAGGAGGACATTACCGGCGCCATCGCGCCGATGCTCTATATGTTGCTGGGCGCGGTGGGATTCGTGCTGTTGATTGCGTGCGCGAACGTCGCGAATCTGCTGCTGGCGCGTTCGGCGGCGCGGTCGCGGGAATTTGCAATTCGCGTGGCGCTGGGCGCGACTCGGCGGCGCATCGTGCGGCAACTGCTCACGGAAAGCATGCTGCTCTCGGCTGCCGGGGGCGCGCTGGGTCTGTTATTTGCCGCGTGGGCCACGAAGACGGCGCTTGCGGTGATACCGGAGACTGTGCCGCGCACCAATGAAATCGGGGTTGATGGCCGGGTACTTTTTTTCGCTTTGGCCGTTTCGATTCTGGTGGGCATTGTATTCGGAGTGGCTCCAGCGCTGAAAACTTCACAGCCTGATTTGCAGCGGAGCCTGAAAGAGGGCGGGCGCGGTTCGAGCGGAACGCGGGCGCGGACGCAAAATATTTTCGTGGCTGTGGAAATGGCGCTGGCCGTGGTGCTGCTTGCCGGCGCGGGGTTGATGGTGCGCAGTCTGGTGGGATTAGCGAATGTGAATCCGGGTTTTGATCCGCAGCACGTGATGGAGTTCGGCGTGTCGCCTTCGGCTGCGCGCGTCACCACGCCCGTGCATATTCGCGAAACGTATCGCGAAATCACCGCACGATTTGAGGCTGTTCCGGGTGTGGCCGCCGCGTCGCCATTGGTCGGCGCGCTGCCGCTGACGGGCGATTCGCTGGTGGGTTTCTGGATCACGGGGCAGCCGAAACCTTCTTCGGCGAAGGACATGACGCGCGCGCAGTGGTACGCCACGGCTCCGGATTATCTGAAGGCGATGGGGATTCCTCTGCAGCGTGGAAGATTTCTGAGCGCGGAGGATACGGAGACGACGCCATTCGTTGTGGTGATTGATGATGGTTTTGCACGATCATATTTCCCTGGCGAAAATCCGATTGGCAAGCGACTCAACATTTCGATCATTGACGTCGAGGGCGCGGAGATTGTCGGCGTGGTGGGGCACGTGAAGCATGCGGGGCTGGGCGCGACGGGAATTCTGGACCAGCGCGGGCAGCTTTATTTTGCAATATCGCAACTGCCGGATCGCGTGCTGCCGCTCGTCGGCCGCGCTTGCACGTTCGTGGTGCGCGCCGCCGGAACGCCGCAGGCGGTGAGTGAATCGCTGCGCGCGGCGTCGCAGCAGTTCGATAGCAAGCAGGTGCTGTACGAATTCCAGACGATGACGAAAGTTGTTTCCGATTCGATTGCGGCGCAACGGTTCACGATGATTCTGCTCGGCGTTTTCGCTGCGCTTGCGCTGCTGTTATCCGCGGTGGGAATTTTCGGTGTGATTTCCTACGTCACGGGGCAGCGAACGCAGGAAATTGGCATTCGCGTGGCGATGGGCGCGCAGCGCGGCGATGTGCTGCGGCTGGTGCTGGGCCACGGCATGCGCGTGGCGCTGCTGGGCGTCGCGATCGGGCTAGCCGCGGCGCTCGGACTGACGCGGCTGATTGCCAGCCAGCTTTACGGCGTGAGCGCGAACGATCCGCTCACGTTCGCGGGCGTGGCGGCGTTGCTCACATGCGTTGCGCTGGCGGCGTGCTACGTTCCCGCGCGGCGCGCGATGCGCGTGGATCCGATGGTGGCGTTACGCTACGAATGAGATGCTAACGACAACGCGTCGTCTCGCGATGTCCAGATTGATTCTATGAAATGCAGGACGGTTTGCAGCCCTCAGG
>Ga0210398_10006122_pt1 | contig 11120 bp, 12 predicted proteins | sample IncBWC4OmetaG_FD_161047 | JGI IMG/M metagenome (GOLD analysis project Ga0210398, IMG submission 161047) | Forest soil microbial communities from Barre Woods Harvard Forest LTER site, Petersham, Massachusetts, United States - Inc-BW-C-4-O | ecosystem: Environmental > Terrestrial > Soil >... | reverse complement strand
CACTGCGTGGCGCAACCTCCAGTTTCGCGGTTATGCCGACTACATCGCCAGCAAGGAGTTTGAAGAAGGCGTGCAGGAACTGCTCGAGGTCGCCGGTCACCTTCGAACGACCATTATGTGCGCTGAGGCTGTATGGTGGCGCTGTCATCGGGCGCTAATCGCGGACGTGTTGTGCGTGCGGGGTATCAAGGTGGTGCATATAATCGACGAGACGCGCGCCGTGATGCATCCCTACACATCGCCTGCCCGTATCTTTCAGGGCCGCCTCAGTTACGTGCCTACAGAAGGCGAGCCGTTGGCACAGGAGCCAGGAGCTAGCGGGTAGGCAGCGGGTGAATTCGCCTGCGTACCTCGGGAAGTAAGTGCCCTTCAAACTCGGGATTTCGTTTCAGCCATGGCGTGTTGCGCAGCGATGGATGAGGCAGCGGATATAGGATGGGCAGTACTCCGCCCACGTCTTCGTTGTTTTCGCCAAAGACTTCTTGCGGCGCTTGCCGAGGAAATGACGCTGGACATACTGACCTACGAGCAATGTCAATTCAATGAGTGGTAGCCTGATCAACAATTGTTGGAGCCATAACTGCGCGCACTCAGGGCGTGGCGGCAAATCACCGCCGTTCCCGCGACCCGGATAGCAGTAGCCCATCGGGATTATCGCGATGCACGACTGGTCATAGAATTCAACCGCACTCACGCCCATCCACTCGCGCAATCGTTGTCCGCTAGGATCGTTCCAAGGAATACCTGTTGTATGCGCGCGCACGCCAGGGGCTTGTCCGACGATCAGGATCCGGGCCGTCGTAGCCGCTTGCAGCAGCGGCCGCGATCCGAACGGCAAATGCTCATCGCAAATACGGCAAGCGCGTACTGCCGACAAAAGCGACTGGAACGTACGGTAGTTTGAAACAGCCAACGCTATACGGCCCGCCGAAGTAGAAGTGACATCTTACGACTGGACGCTGTAGGCGCGGCGCATTCTTCTAAGCAACTGCGATCATATGCCGTTTCGCAATCGCCTCGATCTCCGGATCCGTGAGCGCCGAAAGATCAATGATCTCGGTGGCCTTTACCCGTCGCGAAAGGTCGATGTGATGCTTCTTTAGATAATCTTCCAGCACGCTCACCGCACTACTTTTGCCGGTTCCATTTCCAACGAGGACGATTTCGTCCGCAGATGCCAAGGCAGCGGCCACCTCTTCATAGAAGGACGTTTCTTCGGGTACGCGATCGCCCTCATAGTGAGCTTCCTTGCGATGAACCAAATGGTGATGGTAGTGGTAGGGGTCGTAGGGCGCGACGGTCACTGCATCCCGCGAACTACTCTCATCGGGATCACGAAAAATATGTGCTGCGTGATGATCGATAACGACGACCATCCGACGCGGCTGAATGGACTTGTCCGGGGATGATTCGGATCCGGCGAGTTTGAGAAATTTCCTAAGTCGCGACACCTCCTCGACGCCGATTTCAGGCGTGTGCGGTCGCTTGAAGACCTCGCGTCGCGTACCCACTACGAAGGCGAATTCATCTCCTCCGTGTGCCTGAACCTGACCCATATGTCCGATGAGATCAACGACGTCGCTCCAATGCAGACTTCTTGGTAGTTTGCCGTGAAGCAAACTTTGATGAAGCTTTGCGAATTTATGGTGAAGGTCCGTGTTCACTTTGAAGCGCCATTCTGTTGCAAATAATTAAGTCGATCTAGATTGTTCAAATTGGCCTCACTGAAAATCAAAACGCGCGATGCGCGGCTGCACAAGCTTTGCCGGACGACATTGCATCCTATTGACGAGACACGCTCAGTCGCTTCGCTCCCCCAACCCCGTGACTTCATTAGATCAGATCCTGTAGGGCGGGTAAATTGCACGAAAGTATTGCCCGATCCTTTGGGTCGCACACGAGGGCGGCGGTACTGCGGATTGCGAGCCTCCTTCGAGCATTTGGCGTCGAGTGAAGCTCCGACTTAAGCCTCCGACCTAAGCCAAAGGTATTGACTCATACCTTTGTGCAATCAAATTCCATTCTCTTCTCTGCTCTGATTAGGTTATGTCACCGCCAAATGAATCCGAATGGTTTGCGCCGGCCACACACGAACTCTTATTGGGCTCTCACGTGGTAACACCTCGTCGCGGTTATCTGCATCATGGAATCAACGTTGGAGCCGGCCTGGTCGTGCACTATTCGGGGTTGGCGTACGGCCTACGAAGCGGGCCGATAGAAGAGATCTCACTGGCTCGTTTCACCGATGGTGGCTCAATTCGGGTAAGAGCGGGGGTGGCGCCCCGGCATTTTGATCGTTGCGAGGTGGTTAGCCGCGCCCGGTCGCGAGTGGGCGAGAACAGCTATAGGCTGTTTAGCAACAATTGCGAGCACTTCTGCGAATGGTGTGTGTACGGCGAGCACCGCAGTTACCAGGTGGACGCTTTTTTGAGGCAGCCAGCGCGTGCGCTGCGCACGCTAATTCGATTCGTGTCAAAGGCATTCACGGTGCCTACAAGAATTCTGCTGGGCCCGCGCCCCGACCGCGAACAGAGCGGCTCAATGCCGTACTCGATTGGCAGACCCGCTCAGAAGTGACACCAGCGCGCTCTTGATCGAGGGTGTCGAGGGATAGCAACGTCCAATTCCTAGAAAATATTGATGGGGACTTTGCTTCATCCCTCCGTACTCACGTAGCCAAGCCAATACCTAAGTCTAATGGATGCGGCCTGGCGAGTGGCGCATTGTCGAATGAGGGGGTCGAATAGGTATTCCGCGTCGTTTCGGGAGGAAGATGAGATGAAGGGCATCAGTTATATGTTGGCGGCAGTTGCAATACTGAGCGGCGTGATCGTCTATATCGCCCATGCGTCTGCGCAGGCCGGTGGAGAGGCGGCGCCTATCTTCGGTATCAAAATTACCCCAGGATACCGCGACTGGCGAGTGATCACCGTGGCGCACGAGGAAGGCAACAACAACGATCTGCGCGCCGTTTTGGGCAACGACATAGCGATCAAGGCCTATCGGCAAGGAACACTGCCGTTTCCGGACGGCACGATTATCGCTCGGCTGGCGTGGAGCTACGTCCCGTCTGAGGAAAACAACAAAGTCTTCGGCCGTGCCCAATCTTTCGTCGCCGGCGCCCCGATAAACATTCAGTTCATGCTCAAGGATTCAATGAAATACGCGGCGACGGGCGGGTGGGAATTTGCTCAATTCAAGGACGGCAAACCTGCCGAGGAGGCAACGCTCAAAACTTGCTTTTCTTGCCATGAGCCTTTCAAAGCAAGGGATTTGGTCTTCAGTCATTATTCGCCGTGATGCCTCTGGTTTGTTCGGATGCATTGCTTGAAGCACGTGGTCATAGGGGTGGCGGGGGCTCTGGCCGTCGCGGGCGCCTGCGCCGAGAATTTTAGCCCCAGCCTTGAGCAACTCAATCACAGGAGTTTCACCCGATTAGAGGGCGCTCCCAGCAGCATATCTGCTATTGCTCAAACCACAGATGGAATGCTTTGGCTGGGATCTGACATAGGGCTTACCCGCTTCGACGGCGCGAAATTCGTCAGTTATCCCGGGCAGTCGGATGAGCCGTTGCCATCCACCAATGTTTCGGCACTGATGAGTTCGCCGGACGGTGGCTTGTGGATCGGCTTTCGGCTCGGCGGTGTCTCCTTCCTACATAACGGGCGTGTGATCCGATATGGAGCATCCGAAGGAATTCCCAACGCAACGGTCTGGCGCCTTGCCTACGATCGCGATGGCACGCTCTTGATCGCTACTAGTGCAGGACTGCTACAGCTCCGCGGTCGGGTTGCGCGGAGAATTGCTCCTGATGTGATTGGCAGAGCCGTTGACGTGCTACTCGATCATTCCGGGACGTTGTGGGCGGCCACGGGCGAGAACGTCGTTGCGCGAACGAGAAGCGATGCGCAGTTCCATGAAGTAAGTAAGATCAACCAGCCGTTTGATGCCAGTACGCAGGTGCTCGCGGAGGCACCGGACGGGCACGTTTGGGTATCAGACGTTGAGCTATTGACCCGACGGGACCCCACCGCTCCTGAGTCAGGAGCTGTGCCGATGCGCGCCACCGACGCGTACAACGGTCGACTGCTCATCGATACTGGCGGCAATGCCTGGTTTCCTTCCATTGTCGCTCAGTCGCTCAATCGCTGGCCGTCGGAGAAAATGGCGGCAGATATGCATTCCCCAGAGCGCGTGGTGCACGCCGAAATCTTCTCGAAAGCCGGTTTAACTTCCGTGCCCAAGTCGATATTCGAGGATCGAGAACACAACATCTGGATCGGCACGCCGCTTGGGCTCGAGCGCTTTAGTCCAAGCAAGGTGATACGAGCGGCGCCTACATGCCCCGGATTGGGCTACGCGCTTGTCAGCGGCGTTGCAGGGGACCTGTGGGCGGCGTGTGGCGGCACCAGGAATATCAAAAAGGACTCGCTCTTACAGATCCGGGACGGAAAGATCATTGCGGAACGCCCGGTCGCAAATTTCAGCGCGGCCTTTCGCGATAGCGACGGCACGTTATGGTTTGGAGGACCGGACCAGGTGGCGTCTTTCGATGGCGAGACCTTCGTTGCCATGCCGCTCCCCGAGGAGCTGCGCGGGTTCGACGTGCAGGCGCTGGCAAAGGATGGGAGCGGGGCGCTTTGGGTCTCAGTCGCTCGTCACGGGGTCTACCGGCTCGTCGCAGGTCAGTGGGCACCGAGTGGTGCTATCGGTTTGCCTAGCGGACCCGCGATCGTCGAAACCCCGGACGACGACGGCGGCATTTGGTTCGGTTATCCGGGGAATCGAATCGCCAGGATGCAGGGTCAGACGCTCCAGCAGTTCACTGCCGCCGATGGGCTCGACGTGGGGAATGTCTTGTCGATTCATCGTGCCACAGGTCAAGTATGGGTCGGGGGCGACGTTGGATTTTCGCAATTGCGCGGTGGCCGCTTTCATTCCATACACACCGCTTTCGGCGCCCGGATCAACGGTATCTCTGGGATTGCCGGCGCCCTAAACGGCGACCTTTGGCTAAACGCCATTGGCGGAATCGTCCGAATTGAAGCTAAGGAAGTCCAACAACTTATCCGTGACCCGAATTATCCTATTCGTGTGGAGGTTTTCGACACCCTCGATGGTGTTCCGGGCGACCCCATCGAGCTACGTCCGATTCCCACGGCCCTATCAACCACCGACGGACGCATGTGGTTCGAGACGACCGGTGGTTTGGTGTGGATCGACGCAACGAGCTCGTCCAAAAATAATCTCATTCCGCCGATTACTTTATGGGGTTTGGAGAGCGGGGGACAGCGATTCCCTTACAGGGGCGAAACGCTGCATCTGCCGGTACATACAACGAGCCTGCAGTTCGAATACTCTGCCGGAAGTCTGATGGTTCCGGAACACGTGCGCTTCCGCTACAAACTCATAGGCTTGGATCACGATTGGCAGGAAGCGGGTGGGCGCCGCGAGGCTTTTTACACGAATCTCGGACCGGGCACCTACACCTTCCAGGTGATCGCTTCGAACAACGACGGGGTCTGGAATGAAACCGGCGCGTCAATGGTTTTTGCGATCGCGCCAGCCTTTTATCAAACAAATTGGTTCTACGCATTGTGCGTGGCGGCAGTCCTCGTACTGATCTGGGCGCTCGTCCAACTGCGCCTGCGCCAACTACACAATCATCATGAAGCGCTCAATCAGTCCCGGCTGGGAATGGCGCATGTGGCGCGACTTGCGACGCTCAGCGCGATGACCGCCTCCATTACGCACGAGGTGAGCCAGCCCATCTCCGGCATCCTGACCAATTCCAACACTTGCGCGCGGATGTTGGCGGCCGACCCCCCAAACGTCGCAGGAGCCGCCGAGACGGTTCGGCGGACTATACGCGACGCTAATCGCGCCAACGAGGTGATTAGGCGTCTGCGAGCGATGTTCGCAAAGAAGGCGCCGAGCACAGAGATGATCGACCTTAACGATGCGGCGCGGGAAGTGGTTGCTATGTCTTCGGCCGAGCTGCGACAGCGCGGCTCGGTGTTGCAGACAGACTTTTCTGAGACTCTGCCGGCCATCAGCGGAGATCGCGTTCAGCTACAGCAGGTCATCCTGAACCTGCTGCTGAACGCCGCTGATGCAATGGCCGGCATCGAGGGTCGGGCGAGAACGCTCCGAGTCCAGACGGAGATTCAAGACAGCGACAGCGTTAAACTGTTCGTCCGGGACTCTGGGATCGGATTAGACCCGCGCGCTATCGAAAAGCTGTTTGAAGCGTTCTACACCACGAAAGCGCATGGCTTAGGTATAGGTCTGGCGATCAGCCGTTCGATCATCGAGAGTCATAATGGAAAGCTGTGGGCGGTGCCCAACGACGGGCCAGGCGCGACATTCGGTTTCACCATCCCTTGCGCCTCCGGCGCCGCGACCGATACAGCTGCCATCACGGCGTAGCGCCCATCGCGAGTCCGTTTCTCCGTATTTGCAGACGTCACCCGTCAGCTAGGCTTCTCGGGCTGTGCTAATTCCAAGCCGCCCAGCCATATTCACCAGGTCGACGAAGGTGGTGGCGCGCATCTTTTCCATGACCCTGCCTCGATGTGCCTTGACAGTGATCTCGCTGATATCCAGCTCGAAAGCGACCTGCTTGTTCATCAGTCCCTTCACGACGAGATTCATGACCTCGCGCTCGCGTTTACTCAGCAAGGTGAACCGCTCTTGTAATTGACGCTGAGCTCCTTCTCGCTCCAAATTGGCTCGGTTGCGAAGCACCGCGTCACGAATCGCTCCGATCAGTATCTCGTCGTCGAACGGTTTGGTCAGAAATTCAGCTGCACCTGCTTTCATTGCTCGAACCGACGTTGGAATATCGCCGTAGCCGGTTATGAAAATGATCGGTGTCGAGAACTTCTCATCGCTTATCCGCTGCTGGATATCAAGACCGCTGAGATCCGGAAGATTGACATCCAGGATCAGACAGCTTGGGACCACGGTCGGCAATTGCGCCAGAAACGCCTGTGCCGATTCGAAGAGCGCAGGTTGCCACCCCTCGTTCTGAATGAGGAGTTCCAGGGATTCGCGAACAGAGATATCGTCGTCAACGACGACAACTGTAGGCTTGGTCGGCGGCACCGGAAGCAACCTCGCGAGGCGATTGGTCGTATCCATTAAATGCATGAGGCGTCTCCCTAGGCAAGAGGGGTTACTTCAAATTTAGCGCTCTTTCCAACGCCTCAAGCAAGGCCGCCTCGCTGAACGGCTTCAAAAGGCACCGGACAGGTCCTTCGCGCATATTCGCCTGAGATGCAAATTCGGGGCGGGCGGACATAAAAACAGTGGGGATTGAATAGCCGCGCTTCACCAGCTCGCGATGCAACTCCGGGCCCGACATCCCTGGCATCGCGATGTCAAGAATCAGGCACTTGGCATTGTCTGCGACACCTGATTGGAGGAATTCCTCCGCTGTCGAAAACGTCTTCGTGGCGAATCCCAATTCGTTAAGGAGGGCCGGCAGTGATTCCCTTACAGACTCATCGTCGTCGACGACGGCTACAAGGATTGGGGCGCTTTTCATGCTTTTTTGAAGCCTTCGCTAGGTATCACTCGCCTAGCCCCGCGCCAATTGCGACGGGTACGCAAGGCATTGCTGGCCGCGAATCGCGGTCGCTAATACCTGAAGTGGGCGCCTGCTGCCCAACGTGCTTCGAGATTGGTGGGGACATTAGCCATTCTCGCGCCAGACAAACGGATCGATCTATAAGACTAAAGTATCAGCGCCCCGGCGAATCGCCGAGCGTCTTGATTGTGGACTCTTCCTCTTCTCGAGATCCCCGGCCAAGCCGCCAGGCAATCACTAACCGCAAAGCCGGCCTTCGGTGGCTCGCTCAGTACTCGTCATCCCGGCCATCCGGCGGCGGCTGCCTCAGCGACCTCAACGTCTTGCTGGACACTGCCGCCACTCGCTCCGACAGCGCCGATTACCACGCCAGCGCGTTTGATGGGAACTCCTCCGCCAAAGATCACTACTCTGCAGTCGTTGGTCGTATTCATCCCGAAGCCCTGCTGCCCGCTTTGTGCCAAATGCGAGAGGTCATCGGTCGACATGTCAAATGCTCGAGCGGTCCAGGCTTTGTTGATTGCAATATCGATGCTGCCGAGCCATGCGCCGTCCATACGCACATGCGCCACCAGGCCTCCACCGGCATCAGCCACGGCGATGTTGTAGGGGATTCCCAATTCAACCGCTTTGCGTTCGCCCGCTGCGATAATTTGCCGCGCGTCGGCGAGGTCCAAGGACAAGGCTGGTCGTGTCATGTGAAGTTCCTTCGTTGAGGTGTCCGCACTGCCATCAGATCACAAGATAGGGGACTGCTCGATTGAACGATGGTATCGGTCAAAGGGAATTTCGCGTTCGCGAATTAACATCCGTCAGGGCTGAGCTGTGAAAACCGAGTTGTAGTGATACCAACGTGCAATAGCGGAATCGCTGTGGGCAGCGAAGACTCACAGCTTCGCATGTGTAAATACAAGAGGAGACTCCAATGAACGCGACAGTGAAGACGACACCCGCAACGAAGGCAAAGCAGATCCGACTCAGTAAAGCATCAGCGACTTACTGGCGCGTTACATTCGACTACCCGCCGCTCAATTTGATGGGACCTGAATTCCTGCTGGAGTTTGACGAGATCATCACGGCGATCGAGAGCGACGAGCAGCTGAGGGTTGTGGTTTTCGATAGTGCGGTCGACGGCTTCTTTCTGAACCATAGTGATTTCACAGTCAAACTTGAAGAACTGACCAGTCTGCCGCAGGGACCAACTGGGTTGGAAGCCTGGCCCGACATACTCGTGCGGCTCACCCGCGCCCCTGTTGTATCCATCGCCAAAATCCAGGGACGGGCAACAGGCAATGGCAGTGAAATCACCCTGGCCTGTGACATGGCTTTCATCAGTCGGGAAAGAGGACTTCTGTCGCAATGGGAAGTTGGCGTTGGCATGGTCGCCGGCGGTGGTCCGATGGCACGCCTGCCGCGGCTGATAGGTAGGGGCCGGGCTCTGGAAGTGCTCTTGGGGTCCGATGACATCTGCGGCGATCTGGCCGCGGCCTACGGCTATGTCAATAGATCACTGCCCGACTCCGAACTGGATGCATTTGTTGATGCGCTGGCAACGCGCATAAGTTCATTCGACAAATGGGCCATCTCAAACACGAAGCGCTTGGTGAACGCCGCCAGCCTACCCCCGGACGTGGAGATTGCCGCTGGCTGGGACGCCTGCATTACGTCGGTCGGGCGCCCAGCGACGCAAGAAAGAATCAAGCAGTTGATGGCACGAGGGTTCCACAAACCAGGGAACGTAGAGACTCGCCTGGGCTATTACTTGGAGCAGCCTGAGTGATGTTATCGCTATGCCTGTGCTGTGACTGCACTGAAGCTGCTTCGCCCTTTTGAGAGAGAGGAACGATTTGTGAGAGCGCAAACATCCGTCGCATCGAAACGATGCTGCATCGTGGTCGCCAACGATAAACACTCCCAACGAGTGAGTAGCTCCTTGTTTCAGCGGGCCTCAGGTTCCGCGGCGGCGGTGACAATGGGGTTTTTGCGTCTAGCGGCTCGTCGCGCGAGAAGGCTGAGCTCTCCGGCCAACGTGATCGTGTCCGCGCAAGAGGGCGATCGGCGGACCTGGGAAAGTCCCTTTTGGTTTACGCGGGCAACCAATCGCTTCATCTCGGAGCTCGGAACGCCAACCTCGCTGTCGACGGCGGCGGCCGTCTTGTCGATCGCAACTCAGGACCCCTCCTGTCCTATCGCCATCCTCCCCAGTGATTTTTGGGTTGCGCGCGAATCCGTGTTGACCGAGGCTATCGAGAAAGCCTTCGGGCAGCTGCAATCCATGCCGGAGAGCGTCGCCACGCTCGGTATGATTGATACTTATCCCCATCCTCTAGGCGAGGAAGACTATCTCGTCGTCGGGCCCCGTCACGCTGAAAAAGGAGCAGCGATTCAGGCGCGGATCAACCGACCGGAAAGACACTTGGCGAAACAGCTGATAAGCGAAGGTGCCATGGTTGCCTCAGGCATCCTTTTGGGATACGCACAAGCCTTCGCCGCACGCATCGATAAGTACTGGCCGCATCTTGCGCAAGAGTTGCTCCATACTCTCGAAAAGGATCCCGCCGCTGAAGTCGAACGAAAATTCTCCGCGTCTGCGTACAGGCAGATTCCGCGCTTGGCCATGCACTCGGTGCGGCTGTCTCCCCCGACATTTCCCGCGCGGGCATTTCCAGTGCAGGGTAGTGGCTGGTGCAGCCGACAATTCAGTGGAATTTAAGCGCTAGCCGCGAAGAACAATCGAGGCTTGGCACGAGCCCCCGCGACGGAGATCTAGTCCGCGTCGGTAAGTGGAGACTGCCGATCGCTGCTCGCGCTATTTAGCCGAGGCTATGGGCGCCAAGAGCAGCTTCTGCTCGTTTCGCCCGACCGAGGGCGATTCCGGCCCGAGTCGTCTGTTCCATCCGTGGAAACGCGAGAAGTCTCCGGCGTCCCATGCCTCGCGGAGTCCGGGAGTACTCAGATCCCAATCTGGTCGGATCTCGCTGGTCACTGCGCGCAGGTCATGCCAAAGGTCGACGACCGAGGGACGTCCCCAAAACCAGTAGCCGTTGTAAATGCTGTGGATGACGAGACCCGGCTTGAGCACCAGCGTGTGCGGGATCATGGGGTTATGCTCGGGGTCGGTGTACTCTTCAATCGCGAGATCTTTCTGGATCACCCGCCCGGGGTCGGAAAGGAAGGTCCATTCGGCGCCGACTGACGCGCGAAACTCCTGGAGCGTGTGGTGATCGTCGGTGGCGATCGTAACAATCTGCGTGTACGCCACAGCGATCGCAGGATAGAACGCGGCAAGTTCGAGATGCTGCCGATGCTCCTTTGGGCAGTAATGGCCGCGCGAGAGCGTGAGGACCAGCGGATCGTCGCCCTGAAGAGCGCTGAGTTTGCACAAATCACCAGCGTGATTCGGCAGCTCATAGTCGGGAAATACACCTCCCGGTGCGATATCAGAACGCATCGTTGAACTCCTCTGATTATAGACCTTCGTTCCTTCACGCAGCGTTCGCGGTGACACTGCTTGGTCTGAGTGGAGCAC
>Ga0210398_10006121_pt1 | contig 11121 bp, 8 predicted proteins | sample IncBWC4OmetaG_FD_161047 | JGI IMG/M metagenome (GOLD analysis project Ga0210398, IMG submission 161047) | Forest soil microbial communities from Barre Woods Harvard Forest LTER site, Petersham, Massachusetts, United States - Inc-BW-C-4-O | ecosystem: Environmental > Terrestrial > Soil >... | reverse complement strand
CGATCTCCAGGCCGATGTTTTTGTTGCGCTGTTTCGCAACGTCGCGAACGACGCGCGGAAAACGGCGGAAGAGTTGTTCCACTGGAACCATGCGGATCTTCATTACCGACTTTTGCAGTTCACCCAGAACGCGCGATTGAAATGAAAGAGCGTCCGCGAACTTGCCGCGCAGCGGATCTTTTGCATGCGTGCGTTCAAATTCCGCGATGGTTCGCTGCAGCATCGATTTTCCAATGATGAGCTCGCCGACCAAATTCATGACGGTATCTATCCGCTCGGCGTCCACGCGCAATGTATTTTCGGCAGCGGCGTGTGCCAAACCTGATGGAGCTGCGCCTTCGCGCCAGTCTTCCTGGTGATCCTCTTCTGAAATTGGTGTACCCGCAGCGACGCCAGCAGAAACGGCGGCAGCTTCCGATTCGATAAGAATCTCAAGCAGGTCTCTTGGCGCGGCTTGCGGCGCGGGAACTTTCAACACGGAAATTCTGGCGACTACAGAAGGCACCTTGCAATGCTCGCGTATCCAGTCGGCCGGCTTAACGCTGGAGATTGCCGCTTCGATCAGATTTGTACCGGCGGCTTGGGCGGCGCTCTCCGGACGGACAACCAATATTTTCCCGGTGCTCTCGAGCGCTTTGCGGACCAGTTCGAACGCCGCTGCCGGGAGCAACGATTCCGAATCCAGATGAAGAGCGACGTTGTAAACCGATTCGCCGCGCCGGAAGGCTTCGGCGATCATAAGCCGCTCGTATTCATTCCAATCGAATGTGGCTTCGCGCGATGATTTTTCGGGCTCCGTAGCAGTTCTGTGTAATAGACGATTGATGTGATCCCGCAGGGCTCCGCCAACGGGCGGCTGCAAACGGTTGCGGTAAGCAGCGAGCATTTCGTGAAATGTATCGGCGGCAGTGAGCACCACTTCGGGGATCAGCGCTGCATTTTGTTTGGCCAGGTCTGGAGTGAGGACATCTTCGAGTTCGTGCGCGAGTTCACTAAGTTCGCGGAAACCGCAGGCCGCAGAGTCACCTTTCAGCGTGTGCACGGCGCGACGAACGCTGCGTAGGTTTTCTTTATCGGTTGGATGCTCTTCGAGCGCGAGGCCGGCTTCGTTCATGGCCTGGAGAATCTCCGCAGCGCTCTCGAAAAAGAGCTCGCGGAGCTCGGATGCGCGATCGTCGAACGGAAAAGTCACTGCGCTCCCTCTATTTTCTGATACACGGTTGCATTGTTCTGGTGGATCATGTGGAACTTTGTCGTCAGGCCAAAAAGGCTCTCGGCGTGGCCTACGAAGAGATAACCTTCGGGATTCAGGCAGCGATGGAACTTGTCGATCAGACGCTTCTGCTCAGCCTCGTCGAAATAAATCATAACGTTGCGGCAAAAAATCGCGTCGTTGCGTTGCGGAAGATATTCCGTCTTCAAATTGTGAAAATCGAACTGAACCAAATTTTTCAGCGCTGGTTTGACCAAGTACTTGTCGCCTATTTTTTCGAAATAGCGGAGTCGACAGGTGTAATCAACAGTTTCCATCTGCGCTTCGGAGTAAATTCCCTGCTGCGCTGTGAGCAGCGCCGAGTAGTTGATATCCGATGCCAGGATTTCCACTTTCCAAGGCGGAGGAATCAACGGCTTGGGCGTGGGCATTTCGAACGGAAGCGGGTTCCTCAAGTAATAGTAAGCGAGCGCATCGCAAACGAGCAGGGCGAGCGTATAAGGCTCCTGTCCCGTAGAGCATCCCGCGCTCCAGATGCGCAACGACCAATCGCGCCGCTCTTGCTTGCGCTTCAAGATCTCCTCGAGGATTACTTTCTGAAAAAGATCCAGCTGCGGACGCAGGCGAAAGAAACTCGTCTCGTTCACTGTAAGATTTTCGAGTAACGAAATGAGTTCCTGCTTGCCTTCACGGCTCGTCAGCAAGCGGTAGTAACTGTAAAAAGAATCCATCTGACAGGCCTTGAGGCGGCGCTGCAAACGGTCACGCAGGAAATGAGTGCGGCGCTCGTCAAAATACATGCCGCATTCCTGGTATACCAACGTCTGCAAGAGCTTCAACTCCGCTTCCGTGAGCGGTACCTGCGTGGCGAGTGTGGTGGACATTCGTTCCTCGATGTCGTCGCTTTCCGGCTAGCTCAGAGTTCTCTCTTCATGCTGCCAGCGGGACCAGAGCTGACCAATTCCGTCGCGTCGTCCAGACTGCGAAGCTCACCGCGTTGCAGAATCTTGTTAAGGTCCAGCAGGATTACCAGGCGCCCACGCAATTTTCCGACGCCGGTTATATAGTTCAGCTCGCCTTCCTGAAAGACGTCCTGTGGAGCTTCTATTTCCGATGGCGCGATACGCAACACCTCGGACGCCGAGTTCACCAGCAAGCCGATAAGACGCCCTTCCACTTCGGCTACAACAATCCGGTTCTTTTTGCTGGGCTCGCCGACTTTTTCCCGAAATCGTTTTCGCAAATCCACTACGGGGATGATCCGGCCGCGCAGGTTGATTACCCCTTCGATGTAGTCCGGCGCATTCGGGACCGACGTTATGTCCGGAACGCGAACAATCTCGCGGACCAACGAGATCGGCACGCCAAAAGTCTCGCGGCCGATGCGGAAGCCAACAACCTGAAGTTCTTTATCCATATTGGAGCGTATGCGCCTCTGCTAGCGCGTTACTTCTGCGTATTCCTGACGCGACGGTCGTTCCGAACTAAGCGAGGGGCGCCGCGACGCATGGCGCCTGCTATCGGCGAAGCCCTCATCGAGCACGAAACGATCCATTGATTCCAGAAGGGCGCGGGAGAGTTTCGACATTTGTTCCGCCGCTGCCGCCAATTCCGTGGAGCTCGAAGTGGACTGCTGCACGAGTTCGCGCATTTTTTCCATCGCGCGCACGACTCCTTGCGCTCCAGAAGCCTGCTCCTCGACGGAAGAATTGATCTCCTGCGTGATTTCTGTTAAGCGATTGGTGGCTTTGGCGATTTGCGTGGAACCGCTGGATTGCTCGGTGGTTGCTGCTCCGATTTCCTGGGAGAATTTGTAAACTTCGGAAACGACGTCGGAGATTTTCTCGAGCGCGAAGCTGAGATCCTTGTTCAACAGCAGGCCTTCCTGCACCATGCTGGTGCTCTTCTCCATGTTATCGACGGCTTCGCGAGCTTCTTTCTGTATGCCCTGGATTAGCTCGGAAATTTCTTTCGTGGACTGTGTGGATTTTTCCGCGAGCTTGCGCACCTCTTCGGCGACGACGGCGAAACCTAATCCGTGCTCACCGGCGCGCGCCGCTTCGATTGCGGCGTTCAATGCGAGAAGGTTGGTTTGTTCGGCAAGATCATCAATGACTTCGATAATTTTGCCGATATCATCAGCGCGACGGCCGAGGACGTCAATGATTTCGGCGGAGGATTGAATCGCGTGACTCGTGCGGTTCAGTCCTTCGGTCGCCTTATCCATGGTGACCATTCCGGTTTGGACTTCTTCGCGGGAGCGATGCGAAATATCCACGAGCAGTTTCGCGGTGTCAGCGACCCGCTGGATCGAGGTGACCATCTCGTCGATAGAGGCGGAAGTTTCGGCCACGCTCGAAGCCTGCACTTGCGTATTCTTGACCACGTTTTGAACGTTAATGCTCATTTCGTGCATCGTGCTGGTGACTTCATCGATCGCCGACGCCGCCTGCACACTGACCTTCGCCGACTCATCGGAAGCGCTCGCCATTTGTCCGGACCCGCTGGCGACCTGCGACGCGCTGTCGCGTACTTGCCGGACAAGATCGCGAAGTCCATGCGTCATCCGGGTAAATGCCACAGCCATGGTGTCTTGCGGGGACCGAGGTACGACCGACACCGACAACTGGCCTTCGGCGATCGCAGCCGAGACGGCTGCCATATCTTTCAGGTGGACGATCATTTTGTTGAAATTTGAAGCAAGTAATCCCACCTCATCGTTGCGATGAATATCAATAGACTGATCGAGATCGCCGGACTCTCCAATTCGATGTGCCACCTCAATCAAGTGGTACAGCGGTTCCTTGATGGACTTCGCGGTAAAGAATGCGACGAACCCTCCCAGCAGAATCGCAAGGAATGTGCCCACCGTGGTAATGATGGTGCTCAGTGAAGTTGCAGAGGCGGCCGACGAGTTGGAATCGTCCAGCGATTTCCGAACACTGAGGTTCGCTTCGTCCAGCACTTCGGAAGACTTGTTGAACCAAGAGTTGGGATCGTGTTGCAGATAAAAAATCTGCAGATCAGAAACCGTGGCATCACCAGCGTCAACTTGGTGCCGTTTGGCAATCATGGGCTTGGCAAAATCGTCAGCCCAGCTGTGTTCTCCCGCTTCCACTTGGACAAAAGCGGCTTTAAGACTTGCGTCGCTAACCTTCGACTCGGCATCTCTCAATATCTGCGAAAGATCATTGATGCCCCTGTTGGTCTTGTCTTCATCGCGGAGATCCCCGCTGAGCAGATAATTTCCAAGATACAGGCGGTTTTCCATCATCTGGAAGCGCACAGTCTCAATCGCCTGTACGTCCGAGAGCGTGGAGGCAACGGTGGAGCGCGCGCTGTATTCGCGCCGCACTGTAAAAATATTGATGATGAACAAAACCAACATGATGGCGAGAACAGCGCCGAATCCGAGATAAAGCTTTTTTCCTATTGTCATGTGTTACGCCTCCGCTCCCCTTCTGCCGTCCCGTTTACCTGTTTTCGCGCGATGCTGTTTATTTGGCGGTCTGGCCGTTAAATTCGAATTCAACTATTTCCGTCGTTTCTTTCGGGGCTGCCTCAAAGCGCCACCTTTTCACAGCCTCAACCGCGGAATTCACGAGTAAAGGACTTCCACCGATCACTCTTGTGGTGGTCACGCGGCCGTCAGCCGTGACCGTCGCTTCAATCTTGACTTTCCCTGTGACCTTTAACTCTTTGGCGAGTGAAGGATATTCGGGAATCGTTCGGACACGCACTTTCCGCTTCGTTGTTTCCGCCGAATTTTCCTGCGCCCACCCATTTGGCGGAAGCGCAATCGATTCACCCAGAAGAATTGCCAGCCCCAACCCGATTATTCCCACTCTCAACCTCATGCCACTGCCTCCCACCGGGGGGATAACTCCAGCATCGGAAATTGCACGAGGGATGCCATGCAAAGACCGATATTCCCGCTGCTCGTCAAGTCGTCAATTTTGTCCGGATGTCATCTAGCTACAGTGCTTTACGGTCTCCAGAATAGCCGGCAATACAAGGATGGCGGGCGCACCGCTGTCTCAACGCGCTCACGCGGATACCTCCGAGCGTCTCAGCTTGCGACATTCTCAATTGCCAGTTAGGCAACACGCGCTGCCAGTTCGCTTGACTCAAATTGAGATTGAGTCGTAACGTCCTTTAGCGGTAAGCCAGATTCGCGCGCAGCCCCCAAACCTCATGCGTGCACTAAAACGAAGTCGCGAAGTCTCTACTCGTCTCGATGGCTCTTTCGAGAGTCTGCTGGCGCAGTTCTCCGCCGCGACCTTGGAACTCAACCCGTCGTTAGGCAAGCCGGATTTTGCGCGCCGGCTAACTGCTCGCGCCGCAGAGATGCTAGGAGCTCGATCGGCTGTCTTGGTACTGGCGCGGGAGTCTGATTGGGAGATTGCAGCACTCAGCGGGCCGGCCCATCGCTGGGATGCCATGACTCAACATCGTTTGGCCGGGATATTGGCAGAGCAGGCGGAAGGGCTCGGCTCGAATCTCCGTACGGGACTGGCTGAACGTCTACTAGGAGCCGGATTGGCTGAGTCGCTCGGCTGGAAGGGGTTGGTGCTCGCCCCACTCTACGGTAGCGAGGCAGCGCTCTTAGGGGTGCTATGTCTCGTTGACTTGTCGCGCGAACTTTACCCTGCCGAACGCCAACTGTTGGAGGCGCTCGCCAGTCACACGTCCGTGGCGCTGGAAAACGTGCGGCTATTTTCCCGGATCGAACAATCTCGAAAGCAGTGGGTTCAGGATTTTGACGCCATCTCGGATTTCATCATCGTGCATGACGCGGCGAATCGCGTGCTGCGCCTCAATCGTGCGCTGGCGGACCTTCTAGAACTTCGGCCGACGGAAGTTATCGGGCGCGACATGGGAACGCTGGAATTGCTCTCGTCAACATCGCAGCCAGGCCATTGTCCATTCTGTAGAAATCCGCAAGCGGTGCATGAAGAGTTCATTCATGAGGCGGCCGACCGCACGTTTCTGGTTTCTGCTTCACGCATACATGGCGGTCCCAGAGATGAGCTGCGCACCATCCACGTATTAAAAGACATTACCGATCGCCGCACGGCAGAGCGCCGTTACCGGCGTGAGCGCGACTTCAACAAAAACATTCTAAACAACACGCAGAGCATGATTCTCGTGCTCGACACCGCGGGCCTGGTGAGTTACGCGAATCGCCGCTGTTTTGAGGCGAGCTACCGCGAACAAGATTTACTTGGGCATTCGCTCGTCCAGATGGTGCCCGCAGCGCGTCGAGCGCTGCTTGCAGAGTCTCTAGAGCGCACGCTCCAAGGCGCGGCGCTGGATAATCTGGAGATTCCGCTGGTCCGAGGAAATGGCACGACGGGGCAATTTTCGGTGAGCCTCAGCCCAATGCGCGACGAGCAGGGTGACATCAACAGCGTCGTTGTAGTGATGACCGACATTACGGATGCGGCCGATCTTCAGGCGAAATTGATGCATACCGAGAAGATGGCAGCGCTCGGCCAGCTAGTTTCCGGCGTGGCCCACGAAGTGAACAACCCACTTGCCGCGATCGTTGGCTTTACAGATCTCTTGCTCGAAAACACGGAAGTGCCCGAAAACGCGAAAGAGGATTTGCACGTTATCTTGCAAGAAGCGCAGCGAACCCGCGTAATTGTTCAGAATTTGCTCAGTTTCGCGCGGCAGATGCCGGCGCAGCGCGAGCCATTGCAGGTAAATTCAATTTTGCAGCAGACACTGAAGTTGCGTGCGTACGATCTTTCGAACCACGGAGTGGAGCTCGTCGAGAATTACGACCCGGAGTTGCCGGTAATCGTGGGAGATCCGCATCAATTGCAACAAGCCTTCCTAAACATACTAAATAACGCCTACGATGCGGTTCATGAGACGCGCCGCCAGGGAAAAATTGGAATCAGATCATCGCATCGAGACGGATCGATCGAGATAATATTTCGAGATAACGGGCCGGGCATTTCCCATCCGGATCGGATCTTCGATCCTTTTTTCACCACCAAGGAAGTAGGCAAGGGTACAGGTCTGGGTCTCAGCATCTGCTACGGAATTGTTCGTGCGCATGGCGGCGAAATTTCAGCTCGAAACAACGCGGACGGCATCGGATCAACGTTCATCGTACGCTTGCCAATTGCCGATGGTACCGCAGCGCCAGACGAGGAAAAGGATACGCTGTGACAAGCGCCGACCCGAACGTCGAGGCCACGCGCGGAAGGATATTGCTGATCGAGGACGAGCCATCAGTCGCTGCATTCCTGCGCACAGCACTCGAGCGGCGCGGTTACAAAATTACGTCTTCCGCCACTGCCACCGATGGATTGCAATTGCTCGCCACCGGGGATTTCCGCGGCGTTATTTCAGATTTTCGAACGCCGGGCGGGATCACCGGCGCGGACGTTCACGACTGGCTCTTGCGACACCGTCCGGAATTGGCGTCACGAATTATTTTCATTACCGGGGACACTGCGAGCGCCGAAACCGTGGCGTTGCTCGCTCAAAACGGAACACCTTGCGTTGAAAAGCCCTTCCGCGTTCATCAGCTGATGGACGCGGTGGAAAAGACGATCGGAAAACCATGAGAGAAGAATCGAAGCTCCGCTTTTTGATTGTGGATGATGAACAGAGTATTCGCCGCCTCTGCATGACCGTGGGCCAAGGTCTGGGCTTCGTTTGTTCGGAGGCTGAGACGGCCGAGTCCGCACTCGAGTCATTGGACACGACCCCGCCCGACATTATCGTCACTGACTTGAAGCTCCCAAGTCTTTCCGGGACGGAGCTGCTTCGGAAAATTCGAGAGCAATTGCCGCGGGCTGAAACTGCAATCATGACCGGCCATGGCTCCATCGAGTCGGCCGTAGAGGCCATGCGGCAGGGCGCTTACGATTACATTGAAAAACCCTTTCGCGTCGAGCGACTACGGCAACTTCTGCAACGCATGGCGGAAAAAGTCCGCCTGGTGACCGAGAATCAGTTCTTGCGCGAACGCGTGAGCACGGAAACACAGCTCGACGGAATCGTCGGAACTTCCGTAAAAATTGAAGATGTGATGCGCATGATTTCCAGGCTCAAGGAAACGCGCACGCCCGTGCTAATCACCGGAGAGAGCGGGACAGGAAAAGAGCTGGTGGCGAGAGCGATTCATTTCCGCGGCCCTCTGGCGCAAATGCCGTTTGTAGCGGTGGACTGCGGTTCCCTGGTTCCAACATTGATGGAAAGCGAGCTTTTCGGCCACGAAAAAGGGTCCTTCACCGGCGCGCTGAAGACAAAAGCGGGGCTCTTTCAAGCCGCAAATAGCGGAACGATTTTTCTGGACGAAATCGGCGAGTTGCCTCTGGAATTGCAGGCCAAGCTGCTGCGCGTGTTGCAGGAAAAGGAAGTACGCCCGGTGGGCAGCAATGTGAAGGTTCCGGTAGATGTTCGCGTAATCGCCGCTACTAATCGCGATTTAGAGTCAGCCTATCGCGGCGGCACGTTCCGCAAGGACCTTTATTTTCGTTTGAATGTGGTTACCGTGCATTTGCCCAGCTTGCGGGAGCGCCGCTCTGACATACCGCAGCTCGCACATTGTTTTCTGGACCGCTACGCGCCCGGCGAAAATATTCAGCTGACGCCGAACGCTATGAAGAGTTTTCTGCAGTATGACTGGCCCGGAAATGTGAGAGAACTTGAGAATTGTATCGCACGAGCGGTGGCACTCGGCGATCACCACACGATTGATGTCGGGGATCTCCCGCCGGCCGTTCGAGCCTCGCAGGAGGGCAACACGCAGGCGACGGACTCAGCACTCTCCACCACGGCCCTGTCTGATCTGGAACGAATGACCATACTGCGAGTTTTCGAACAAGCGGGAGGCGATAAAGCACTCGCTGGAAGAATGCTCGGAATCAGCCGCGCTACGCTGTATCGAAAACTTAAGCTGTACAACATTCCTTTGCGATCGGCGCACAAGGAACATGCGCGAATGGCGTCCTGATTGACTCAATACAAGCGTTAATCTCCACTTGCTGATATGGCGACCGGATTGGAGTGCGACGATGAGACGGCATGTCGCACCCTGAGACGTCGCGAGACGAAGCCGCCACTCCACATCTCGCAATGGCATGAAATAAAATCACTTAATATTCTGTCCTCCTAAGAATCTTTGGCCGTTCGTGTGCATTCCCCACTGGGGCAGTTTTGCGCCTTCGTTCGTAGTGTTGCTGCGCTCGCTCTGTTTCTCTAGCCTTTAGAGACTGCGAAGAGCGAAAGGACCGGGGAACCCGTGCTGAGTGAAGCCGAAGTTACGTTCGCTTCCGCAGGACAAACGTGCATTGAAAAACTAGCTCAACTTTTTACCGGGATTTCGCCGGTGCGTATACCTGTGCGAGTTCTGACTACAGGTGTCGGCCGCAAACGATTGCAAGAACAAACCGTGATTGAATTTGGCACGGCGCACGAAGTCTTGTTCTCTTCAACTCTGCCGCTGGAGTTCGAAGATCGCGTCCGGGTGCTCAATTCTGACGGGTCCCTGGATGCTTGGGCCACTGTAGTCGCGGTCAGGTACCACGACGGACGGAAAGCCGTCGCGGCTCGTTTTGTGGGGCACATCGACAACTGGATCATCAAACCATGACTACCAACACGAATGTTTCAAGTTTGAAAAACCCGACAGGTCCTTCGGATATTGCTACGCAGTGGAGCGAGGCGCGGCTTGCTTATCCCCTGTACGCGGCGCTGTCCGTGCAGTTCAATCTCGCTCCTCTTCCTCATCCCGCAGGCGAGTTGCCGCCACAACGGCCCACTCGTGACGTGTTTGACGCGGACTTGAAATGGTTCGACACCATTGACGAGGACCTTCGCGCATTCCAAATTCGCCAGCTTCCTCCGGAAGTTTTGAACGCCAGCGAAGAAGGGCTGCGCGCCTTTCTGCAACGCCAGTTGAAAAAGCAGGAAAAATCGCCCGCCGACCGAGACAAAATTGATTTGCTCCTGGTGCAGTACTTCGCGCTGTGCGCTCCGGAAGATCTTTATCGCAAGGACATTGGACTCGATGACGTCGCGCGAGTTTTGCAACCGGCCTTAGGCGATGCGGATGTTGCCGTGCTGGAATGGTGCGCTCCACTGGACGAAATCCTCGAAAAAATAGCGCAGTGCCACAGTCTGCGCGACATGATGGAGCACGGCCTGCTCGAACAAGGGCGGTTGGTGAAAGAATCCGCTGGTCCGTTGTTCTACGATCCGGCGGCGCTCGTAGCGTTTTGCCGTTTTAATTTCTTGCTTCGCCGGGCGTTCATTCGTTTGCTGCATGCGGACCTGAGCGCCGTGCAACAAGCTGTGGAAACTCTTGATTCCAACGGCGTGAAAACCGTGGATTGCCGCCGCGCCGGGTTCTCCGCCGCTGAAACGACTATTCAACTTCGCTATTACTTCGAAAACTGGCGTCAGCCGTTTCATAAAGACTATACGGCGAGTTCGGTTAGGCAGGCGTTCGAACAACTGTTGGCTCTGCGCGCCGATCTTGAAGAAGCGCTGGGAAATCCGAAGACGAGCAAGCCTTTACCTGTAGTTGCCGGAGAAGCGATCCAAAATTCGGCCCCGGCTGCGAAGATAGAACCAGAGCAAAAATCAATCTCGGCCAAGCCAGCTCCAGCAGCCGTGCAAGTTTCGCCCGCCAATGCCCCAGCGCCCAAGAACGCGAATGCCGGCAAAGATGCGAACTTGCCCACACCGAAGCCACCCAGCATTCCGCCGGCGGTGAGCCAGCCTGCGGACTCTGAAAACGATGGGCCTGTTGCAGCCACGAGCACAGCGGAAATGGAAAAATGCTTGGAGGGAATTTGGGAGCAACTGATCGCGGCTCCCCCTTCGCGCGGGCGCTCGATGTCCACCGTCGTGTTGCAGGATACAAAAGTTCTGCTGTCGTC
>Ga0210398_10006118_pt1 | contig 11122 bp, 9 predicted proteins | sample IncBWC4OmetaG_FD_161047 | JGI IMG/M metagenome (GOLD analysis project Ga0210398, IMG submission 161047) | Forest soil microbial communities from Barre Woods Harvard Forest LTER site, Petersham, Massachusetts, United States - Inc-BW-C-4-O | ecosystem: Environmental > Terrestrial > Soil >... | reverse complement strand
TGGAGAAGAATGTCATCGAAATTGCGCCGATTGCATTCATGCGGGGGCGCACGCTGAACGATTCATTCGTGATTCTGGATGAAGCGCAGAATACGACCTCGGAGCAGATGAAGATGTTCGTCACTCGTCTGGGCTTCAATTCCAAGGCGGTGATCACCGGCGACATCACGCAGATTGATCTGCCCAACGCCAATCGCAGCGGCCTGGTCGAGGCCATCGACATCCTGGGCAAGGTGGAAGGGATTCACTTCTGCTATTTCGATGAGGGCGACGTGGTGCGGCATCATCTGGTGCAGCGCATTATCCGCGCCTACGACGACTACAAGGGCCGCAACGAACAGCTGTCGTTTACGCTGGACGTGAAGAATGGAAACAGCCAACCGGCGGACCGAACCGCAAGCGTCCAGTCCTATACCGCCAGCGTTGAACGCGAAGCTGCGCTGCCCGATCTGTCGCCCGCCGAGGCACCGTTAACCCCGCTTTCGTCGCAAGATCGCATTTCCGAGTAGAGACTTGGTACCATACTGTGGGAGGGCTACTTCGCCCTCCCCTTTGTTCTTGAAACGAAAGTGATCATTCTGGAGCACGAAGACGAAGCTATTCGCGGACGGGCGCTGGCCCTTTTCGCAGGAAAAGCGCGGCGAGCAGTGCGGTTGCCCGGTGAAGTGAGCATCCGCATTACCTCCAGCCGTGAGATGCGCGAACTGAACCGGCGCTTCCGCCGAAAAAACAAGCCCACCGACGTTTTGTCGTTTCCTTCAAGCCTGTCGAACTGGGCTGGCGACATTGCCATCTCGGCGGAGATTGCCGCCTTCAATGCGAATCAACTTGGGCACTCTACCGAAACCGAACTGAAGATTCTCATTCTGCACGGACTGCTTCATCTGGCAGGCTATGATCACGAGGCCGATCATGGGGAGATGCAAGCGCGCGAAGCCAGGCTGAGACAGCAGTTGAAGCTGCCGGTGGGTTTGATCGAGCGGTCGCACGGCCCGGATAACAGGCTACCAGCTCGTACGCTGCGATTTCGCAAGTCCGCCGCGGCCGCTAAACGCGGAGGCCCTCGGATATGAGCCTTCCGTTAGCCATCCTGCTGCTGGTACTGATGGGACTGCTTTCGCTTGTCTCCTACGTTGACCATCTCTACGCCGAGATGGGCAAGTTTCTCTCTCGCGAATTCGAGGAAAACGTCGAAGCCTACGAGGAGCGCGTCGAACCCCGCCTGCACGTCAGCCGCAAGCGGGCGGCCATGGCCATGACTGTGCTGACCCAATTGTGCATGGCCAGCATCGGTGTCCTTATCGGCTATGTCCTCTTCATGGAGAAGCGCTGGGTGGTGCTCGACCTGGTACAGGCCGCGGTCAGCCTCATCTTTATCATCGTTATTTTTCATCAGCTTCTGCCGTACATTTTCTTTGTGCGGACTCGCGGTGAGTGGTTGATACGTTGGATCCCGGTGCTGCGCGTGCTGATTTGGCTGGCCTCCCCAGCAACCCTGATTCTCGGCTTTGGACTGTCCGTGGCCTCGCTTACCAAGGAGCATCCGGAGCGGAAGCCCGACGATTCGTCGGAGGCGGTAGACGCGTTTATCGAGGCCGGCCAGGAAGAAGGAATCATCGAGGAAAGCGACCGCGACCTGATTCAGTCGGTAGTGGAATTCGGCGACAAGACAGTGCGCGAGGTCATGACTCCGCGGCCCGACATCGCGGCCGTTCCCGTGACCATGACCATTGCCGAGCTCACCGACCAGCTGCAGAAACATCTTTACTCGCGCATTCCGGTTTACGAAGGAGACATCGATCACATCAAGGGCATTGTCTATGCCAAAGATCTGCTGCACGTGGCCGACGTGGAGGCCCACACTAAGACAGTTGGCGACTTGATGCGGCCCGAGGTCTACTTCGTTCCCGAAACCAAGTTGGGCAGCGAGTTGCTGCGCGAGATGCAGCGCGACAACGTCCGCCTGGCCATCGTGATTGACGAATACGGCGGAGTTGCCGGGCTGGTGACCATCGAAGATCTGGTGGAGGAAATTGTCGGCGAAATCCGCGATGAGCACGAAGAAGGCGACGTGGTCAAAGAGAGCGATACCTCCTACATCTTCAACGGCAACACCGACGTTGACTTGCTGGAGAAGCTGCTGGGCGTTCGTCCCGAAGAGAAAGAAGCCACGACCATTGCCGGATTGGTCAGCGAACTAGCCGGCCACATTCCCAAGGCAGGTGAGGTTTTCGAAGAGAACGGGCTGCGCTTTGAAGTACTGGAATCAACCGAGCGGCGCGTGGATCGAGTGCGCGTCAGCCTTCAGTCCAAGAAGGTGGGCGCATAAATGGCATTCCGCTCCGGATTTGTCTCTATCATCGGACGCCCTAACGCAGGCAAGTCGACGCTGCTGAACGCTCTGGTCGGTGAGAAGCTGGCCATCGTCACCCGCAAGCCGCAAACCACGCGCAATCGCATTCAGGGAATCGTCAACGTCGAGCGCAAGGGCAAACGCCCGGCTGGCCAGGTCGTGCTGGTCGACACTCCGGGAGTTCACAAGCCGATCAATTCACTCAATCGCCGCATGATGAAGGAAGTTTATGACGCGCTGGAAGGTTGCGATCTGCTGCTGCTCATCGTCGACGCGCATGCCAAGTTCGGCACCGGTGATCAGTTCGTCCTCGACATCGCCAAGAAGGCGGGCCAGCCTGCCTTCCTGCTCCTGAACAAAATCGACGCCGTGGAGAAGCAGAAGCTGCTGCCGCTGATCGAGCAGTACCGGGCGTTGCACGACTTTGCCGATGTTATCCCGATCTCGGCGCTCAAGCGCGAAGGTCTCGACACGTTGCTCGACGCGGTAATGAAAGCCTTGCCGGAAGGTCCGCGATACTTCCCCAAAGATCAGATCACCGACCAGCCGGAGCGCTTCCTGGTGGCCGAGTTGATTCGTGAGCAAGTGTTGCTGGCAACCGAGCAGGAAGTACCGTACGCGACCACAGTGCTGATCGAGCAATATGAGGAAGGCGCTCGGCTCACTCGCATCGCCGCGGCTATCTATTGCGAGCGCGACGGCCAGAAGGCCATTCTCATCGGCAAGCAGGGGACAAACCTGAAGAAAATTGGCACCGCGGCGCGACTGCAGATTCAGGCTCTGCTCAACACCAAAGTATTTCTCGAGCTATTTGTGAAGGTGCGGGCGGGCTGGCGCGATTCGCGCGACTTCGTTCAGGAGACAGACTGGCGCACGCAACTGGAACGAATGTCCACGACCGAACTTAGCGAAGAGTCTGACCCGGATCTGGAAGAGTAATTGCCGCGATAGAGGTCCTTCGATTGCGGCGTGCTAAAGCGCGCGCCTTCGCTCAGAATGACAGTCTCACCGTTGAAGAGTAGTCGAAGTCTAGTTGAAGAGCAGTTTCAGAGAACGCCTGGATCCATCCTCAGCGGAGGTGGCGCCGCTTTGGCGCCACCGTAGTCGAAGGACCTCTATTGCGGAAGCATCCTCCCCACCTCCTCCACATTCCACTCCGGAATCGCGCCCGCCCGGCTGGCCACCAGCGCGCCGACGGCATTGGCGAACGCTCCGCATCGCTGGGTGTCCCAGCCCTGGTCGAGACCGTGAAGGAAGGCGGCGGCAAAGGCGTCTCCGGTGCCGACTGTGTCCGCCACCTGCACTTTGCAGCCGGGCATCTCGACGTAGCGACCATCGTTGAAGATGGCGCAACCCCGTTCGCCGAGGGTTACGCAGATGATTTTGCAGCGGTACTGATCGCTCCAGCGCTGGCAGAAATGTTTCACCGAGCCCTCCTGCCCATCGGTGTTGAGCGAGGCATCGAGGCACTCGGCCTCAGTGTCGCTCAACTTGATCACGCTGGCCCGTGATGCCAACTGCTCGACGATCGCCAGGCTCCAGTTGCCGTCGCGCAGATTCACATCATAGAAGCGCTTGGCCGAGGGGATTGTCCCAATCAGGTTTAAGGTTGAAGCCAGCGTCTGTTTTGCCGTGTGGTAGAGCGTTCCAAAGTAAATCCAGTGAGGCTGGATTCCCGCCAGACCCTTCAATTGGCCGGCGGAAAGATCCACAAAGTCGTAGGCCGCCGGACGCACGATGCGAAATATGGGCTTGCCGTCGGCGTCGAGTTCAACCTCGGCTGTGCCAGTGTTATTGCCCGGCAGCACCTGCACAAACTCAGTCGAGATTTCCCGCTGCCGAATGCACTCGATGGCGCGCCGGCCACGCTCATCCTCGCCTACGGCGCTGACCAGAAACACCTCATGCCCCAGCTGACGGGCATGCGCGGCGAAGTTCAGCGGAGCACCGCCCAAGTACTCGGATTCGCCGATCACATCCCACAAAATTTCCCCCACACTCACGATGCGCACGCCGACCAGCCTCCCTAAGGCCCACTTATCCTATCGTGCCATTGAAACGATTGCAGCTCTGCCCGAACAGGCCAAACCCATTGGCACCAATAAGCGCGCCTCGCAGCGACTACCATGTTGCATTCCGCTGGATTTCCGTTATGATTGCCAGCGCTATCATGAAACTTTCTTTTCAGCGAGAGCGCGACTCAAACCGGGCCGCCCCCAGCACTGCGGAGTTTCCACCGTTACTGGGAGCCGACATCGCGGGTATGGTCCACGGAAAGCGGGTGGGCGGCGATCTCTATCACTTTCTGCGCGCCAATCGCTGCCGCGTGATTTTCGGCCTGCTGGATGTCGCCGGCGTGCATGAGGAAAACCACGGGATCGTGGATGCGGCGCGGCAGACCTTTCAAAAGCTTGGTAAAGCCCGCTTTGAGCAGGAAGACATCAACGAGGCGGACACCATGATGGAGTTCTGCCTCGAACTTAACTTGAGCATTCGCCGGGCTGCGGCCGGGGTCAGGTCTTGCGCGGCCTTCTTGGGCTGCTATAACGAGGAACTCGGTACAATCTGCTACTCCAACGCCGGACATACGCCGGGACTGTTGCGCGACCCCACGGGCATTGTGGAGCTTCCGGCGACGGGACTTCCTCTGGGATTGTTCTCTGCTTCGACGTACGAGGCACCCACTGCAGCTTTACAGCATGGCGCTTCCTTGCTGCTGGTTTCCCGGGGCGTCGTCGAGGCAGCTTACAAGAAAGAAGAATTCGGCCTTCCCCGTGTCAAACAGCACTTCGAGCGAGCGCCGCAGGATAATGCCCGCGAAATTGCCACGGTCATTCTTGACGGTGTGAAGGAGTTCCTACGTGCCAACCCGGAGCACAATGACGTGACAGCACTGGCCCTAGTTCGCGCGGCCGTCGCGAGTCCGGCATCGGTGGGCGCGTGATCTAGGCTCCGTTGTCGACTGCCGAACTCAACCTGCACAAAGCCGATACGGTGAGTTACGATGTTCTAAGCCCAAGAAACTTACAAGTTTTTGGAACTCTGCGACCTTTTTGGGGGAAGAATCATTGGTGCGGAGTTTGACGCCGGGGACTACTTATCAAGTCAAGGTGTTAGCCTACCTGTGCTGGCCAAGCATCTAAATAATGTGACGTAATTTCTGTAGGTGGTAAAGGGTATCTGTCTGGCGATGGTCGTAGCTGCCAGGTAGTTGGTTTGTTAAATGACATTGCTAACCCGCCTTACCTTCGCTGTCTGCATGGGAGCTTGTACGCTCCCGGTTCTGGCTCAGCAAACAGCATCGTCCAACAACAGCACTACGCCACCATCCACAACCTCCTCAACCCAACCAGCGCCAACGTCATCGTCATCGGCAACGCCCTCAACCCAATCGCCGCAGCCTCAGGCGGGCACTCCCCAAACTCCAAGTTCAGAGGAGGTTTTGAAGCAGGAAGAAAAGCAGCGCGCGCTGGGTATCGTTCCTATGTTCGGTATGACCAGCGTGAAAAATGCGCCGCCCCTCAGCTCAAAGCAGAAGTTTCAACTGATGGCTCGAACCATGATTGATCCCTTCACCTTCGTATCGGCAGGGTTTACGGCGGGCCTGGGACAAGCTACAGACTCCTTTGCCGGATACGGTCAGGGTGCTGAAGGGTTCGCCAAGAGATACGGCGCTGCCTTGGCCGACAATACCGATGCCAACCTCTTCAGCAATTTCGTATATCCGGTTCTGTTCAAGCAAGATCCCCGCTACTTCCGGATGGGTGAGGGCACCATAAAGAGACGCACCTGGTGGGCCATTGAGGGGGAGTTCGTGGCCCGGCAGGATTCAGGCCGCCACATGTTTCATTTCTCGAACGTGCTGGGAGCCATCACGGCAGGAACCATCTCGAATGTGTACTATCCGCAGGCGGACCGCGGCGTTGGACTGACCGCCGGGCGCGCGGGCACGGCTTTGGGCTACGGCTGCCTGGGGGACATCTTTCTTGAATTCTGGCCCGACATCGAGCAAAAGCTCCTCCACAAGCACGAAAGCCAGGCCCATCCCACTGAACCACCTGGAACCTCGCCGAAATAGCTAACCTGCCTCGTTCGTAAAACGCCGCAAACTGAAAGCCGAGAGATCGACTATAGGCGGCTTGCCTAGCCCTTGCTGAGCCAGCGCTTCTCCCAGCGCAGCAGAATGCTTGAATCCATGGCCGGAGCAAGCCGAGGCAAAGATAATATTCTGCTGGCCGCGAAACTTGTCGACGATAAACTTCGCGTCGGGCGTTACCGTATATAAGCAAGTGGTGCTGCGCAGACATTGGCTCGACACGTCTGGAAAGCGCGGCGCAATGTACTCGCGGTGCAGAGTGGCGATGTCGGATTGGCTGACGGTTCGTGGAACTCCATCGGGGTCGATCGTAGCCTGGTACTGTTCGGTAGCGACCTTCATGCCGGCATGCGGACCATCCACTGCAGGAAATCCGTACATCATGTCGCACCGCCGGTTGCCGGTGATCCAGATAAAGACGGGAAATTGCTCGGGCGCGTAGCGGCCGGGATTCTTCGCCAACGCAAACCAGCACAATACTTGCCGGTAGATACTAAAAAGATGTGCCAGATCTTCTCCCAGCAGCTTTGGAATCCAAGGCCCGGCCGTCACGATCACATGCTTCGCGCGATAGCTGTTCTTGGTGGTCCTGAGTTCGACAGAACCGTCGTTAAGGGGTCTGAAGTCCAGCACGACTTCCGACGTGAAGACTTGTGCCCCTAGCTGCTTGGCGAGAAGCAATTGCGTCTCAATACAGGCTTCGGGGCGAAGAAATCCGGCTCCGCTTTCAAAGTAACCGACCTCGTCACCGCACAAACGGAACTGCGGGAAGCGCTGCCGAATTTCCGCAGCGTTCAATATTTCATGGGGAACGGCAAACTCGATGGCCGCAGCGATGGTGTCCTGCACAAACGAAGTTGAGCCGTGATGATCGCCCGGCATATCGGGCGAAGCCAGGATCAGGCCGCCGTTACGAACCATCAGGCTACGGCCGGTCGCGGCCTCCAATTCCTCCCAGATCTGGTTGGAACGCAGTACCAGTGGTACGAAGACGCGTCCTTCGCCGATGGCTTGACGGGTGATGCGGGTGTCTCCGTGCGATGAGCCTTGATCGTGCGGAGGAATGAAGCGATCGATGCCGATGACGTGCGCACCCAGCTTGGCCGACTGGTATAGCGCTGCCTACCGCGCCCAAGCCAACTACCAGAACATCCGCAATCTTGGACATGGAGTGATGATAGAGCAGCGAGCTAGTGGCAGTTGGCACTCAGCAAAACCGGGATGTTGCTTGGGAGATTAGAGTTCTTCCAGCCATTTCTCCGGGCAGGAAGGACTGCAGATCCCTCCACTCCGCTTCGCTCCGGTCGGGATGACAAATAGCGAAGAGCTACGTGCGAAAAGCGAAAAGCGGCCTCTCTTACTGCTGTATCGCCTGGATCGCTTTCGGATGGACCTGCTCGTTCTGAATTTGGGAAGCGTCCCAGCCTCCGCCGAGCGCTTTGACCAAATAAACCTCGGTAACCATTTGCTGGCCGACCAATTGAGTTGCCAGCCTTTGGTTAGTAAGCAGCGTGGATTGCGCGGTGATCACATCGAGGTAGCTGGTGACTCCGCCGACATAGCGGTTGTTGGCAATCTCCAAGGCGCGGCGCGCGTCAGAGACCGCGGCGTTCTGTGTGCCGGTAGCTTGCCCCAGTTCATTCAAACCGGTCAGGCCGTCTTCCACTTGCTGAAAGGCGACCAGCACCGCCTCGCGATAGTTGGCCACGGACTCATCGTAGGTATGCTTGGTGTAGGCAAGGTTGGCGCGGTTGCGTCCGCCGTTGAAGACCGGTTGCAGCAGGTCGCCGCCTAACGCCCAGATCGCATTAGGCGAGGTTAGTAGATTCGTGATGCTGGTGCTCTGGTATCCGCCGCTTCCGGAGAGGGTCAGTTGGGGATAGAACGCCGCAGTGGCTACGCCGACCTGCGCGTTCTCATAAGCCATCTGGCGCTCTGCGGTAGCAATGTCAGGACGCCGCTCCAGCAGGTCGGAAGGCACTCCGAGTGGAACTGGTACCGGTGCGGCGTTCAACGACCGCACTGGCACAGAGAAGCTGGCCGCCGGATTACCGGTCAGCACTGCGAGAGCGTGTTCATATTGTTCGCGCTGCTGTTTTACCAGGTAGAGCTGGGTTACGGTGGAGTCGAGCAAGGTCTGCTGCTGTGCCAGGTCGAGTCCCGAAGCCACTCCACCGTTGTGCCGATTCTCCACCAACTGCAAGCCCTTCTGTTGAATCTCGACCGACTCCTGCACCACCTGGGTTTCAGCATCGAGTTCGCGCAAGCTGAAATAATCGGCGGCCAGCTCCGACGTCAGTACCAGGTTGACGTTGTACATGTCGGCTGCAGTCGATTGCAGATTGGCATTCGACGCTTCCATACTCCGCCGCACCTTGCCGAACAGGTCAGGTTCGTAGTTGATAAAAAATGGAATCTCGTAGGTGCTCTGGGTGAGAGCCCGGTTGCCGAGCGTCAGCACTTCCGGACGATTGGCCGAATACCGGTTGCGGGTGGCATTGGGATCGACGTTGGCAGTGGGGAAGAATCCCGCCGACGCCACTCGCGCCAGCGACCGCGCTTCCTCCAAACGGTCCTTGGCCGCCAAGAGGGACTGGTTGGCATTGAGCAATTGCTGCTCATAGGCGTTCAGCTCCGCATCGTTGAAGACTTCCCACCAGGCGCCTTTGGGAATCGCGTCTTTGGGAGCCGCCTCGCGCCACGGAGCTTCCGTCTTATAGACTGTCGGCGCTTGTGCCACCGGACGCTTGTAATTTGGTCCTACCAGACACCCAGCCAGTAGTCCGGCGACGGCGACAGCCGCTGCCAGGGTCAACCACTTCATGACTTCTGGCCTCCCTGGTTTGCGGGCGCAACGTTCACCTGTTGGCCGTCTTCAATCGAGTCAGCGGGATTCACGATGATGCGATCGCTTACATCCACGCCGCCGACGACTTCCAGCGTTGTTCCGTAGTCGCGGCCTATATTGATGTGCCGCAATTGCACCTTGCCATCGGCTCCCACCACGGCCACTTGCGCTCCCTCCTGTCGGAACAGCATGGCGTTGACCGGCACCGTGACCTTTTGGGCATCGATATGAGGCTTGAAATGCACTTCGCCGAAAGAGCCGGGAAGTAGCTTCCCGTCTTTGTTGGGAACGTCTACTTCGGTCAACAAAGTACGAGTTGTGGTATCGATGGCATCGGCGGTTCGCACCACCGTGCCAGTGAATTTCTGCCCAGGAAACTCCTGCAACGTCACTTCCGACTGCATCCCGACCTTAATGGCCGGAGCGTAGGCCTGTGGAACCGACACATATACGCGCAAAGGATCGGTGCGGGCGATGTCGAACAGTTCCTTACCGCCCGTGGATCCCGACGTACCTGAGTTGCCGGCGTTGATCAGCGTGCCAGGATCGACCGTGCGCCGGGTAAGCACTCCGGTAAACGGTGCGTAGACGTGCTTGAAGCCTTCCAGATCCTGCAAACGTTTTACGTTGGCATCAGCCGCACCCAGGTTGGCCACGGCCTGTTCATAACCGCTGCTCTGGGTGTCAGCTTCCTGCTGCGATACCGAATCGGTCTTGCGCAGAGACTGGTAGCGATCGGCGTTGATCTTGGCCAGATCCATTGCGGCCACGACCTGTTGCCGCGCAGCCCTCGCCTGCAGCAATTCCTGATCCACCTCGGGTGTATCAATATCCGCCAGTAGTTCGCCCTGCGTGACCTTGCTGCCGATGTCCTTATACCAGCGCACCAGATAACCGTTGGTCCGGGCGTAGATCGGAGACTCAACATAAGCCTGCAGAGTGCCCGGCAGCACCAGTTCCTCGTCAGGCTTTTCGGCTATCGGATGCACGACCGCCACCGTAGGAACTGCGTTCTGCTGGGTGGTGTCCGCCAGTACATGGCTATCGTGCAGTCGCATCACCATAGTCAGCACACCGGCCGCGACCAGCACTAACACCACTACCCCGATCAGCATCAGCGCTTTGCGTGGAGTAGCAGGGGGCAGTCTAGGCGGAGGCGTTATTTCCGCAGCTGCGTGACCGCCGTCACCAGTTTCACGGTTTTCTGACCGACGGGGTGCGCCGTCTCCACCTGAGCGGTTTGGCTGCAAGCGGTCTTCGCTTTGCCCGGCTGGGTTGTGCTGAGTGTCCATCGTTTTCGTATTCGTATAAGACTCCCTGAATTCTATTACTGCTCGGCCCCGGCCTGCCTGGCTTCCCGGTGGCTGTGAATCATCGCAAAAACCGTAGGTACAAAGAACAGCGTAGCGACGGTGGCAAACAGCAGGCCGCCGATCACGGCGCGTCCCAGGGGCGCGTTCTGCTCGCCACCTTCACCCAGACCAAGGGACATGGGCAGCATGCCAATAATCATGGCAAGTGCCGTCATTAGTACCGGGCGAATGCGCGTGAATCCTGCTTCCAGAGCGGCCTGGACTGCTGGAATTCCTGCCTGCATCCGGTCGCGCGCAAAAGAGATCATCAAGATCGAGTTCGCGGTCGCCACGCCCATGCACATGACGGCGCCGGTGAGTGACGGCACATTCAACGTGGTATGAGTGAGCAGCAGGATCCAACAGATGCCGGCGAGCGCGCCGGGCAGAGCGGTGATGATGATGAAGGGATCGAGCCAGGACTGGAAGTTCACCACGATCAGGAAGTACACCAGAGCGATCGCGGCCAACAG